>Ga0066793_10000023_pt1 | contig 41928 bp, 37 predicted proteins | sample PersoiDNA2013189_FD_83876 | JGI IMG/M metagenome (GOLD analysis project Ga0066793, IMG submission 83876) | Permafrost soil microbial communities from the Arctic, to analyse light accelerated degradation of dissolved organic matter (DOM) -... | ecosystem: Environmental > Terrestrial > Soil >... | reverse complement strand
CTGCCAGATCGCCCAGGTCGGCGGGTCGGTGTCCTTCATGCCCATCGTCAGCGGGCCGCGCATCGCGAACACGACCATCGTGCCGTCGGCGGACACCGCGACGTCCTTGACGTCGTACGAATCCGTGCCGGTGATGCGCGTCGTGATGTTTGTCTCGGCGGCGCTCGGCGAGGCGGTGGCGCGCTTGAACAGATCGGCCCGCGGCAGCGGCGGCCGCATAAGTCGCAGATCGTCGGTTGCCGTGGGGACGGTGCGCTTGACATAAAAAATGGGGAAGTCGACCGTCGCCGAATCTGCGCTCTGGCCGCTTCCCAAGGCGACTTTGCTTCCGGGACTGCACGCGGCGAGTAGCCACGCCGCTGCCAGGCACGTGGCGATGCGCACCCCCGCGCTCACTGCTACACGCTGCAATCTTCCACTGTCTTCATACATGTTGAGTCGCTCCCGGGCCACGCGCCCCGATCATGCGAAGCGTATGACCTAATCACGGTCCGCCGGCCCGCATATGGCGATCTGCGGACGTCGTCACAGCCTGCAGTACGGATTTGCGGTTCTCTCTCGTCCGGGTCGCCGGGACTACCGCAAAAGCGCGGTCACCGCACCGGCAACTTAGGTAGCCGGTCGGGCGCGCGCATGGAGTGACCAGGCTCGCAGTTTACGGCGCAAAGCATACTCGGGAGAGCCACTCTGCCGCGATGTCTGCAAGCGGCGACGTCCGCGAGTTGAGACATCCAGAGTACCTCCTGCGCGCAGGTATAGTCCGCCGCGCACCAGGTAATTCCTGGGAATGGGTGATTGCAATGAGGATCCCAAGCAACATGAAATCGTCGGCCTCGCGCCGCGCGGCACGGGCCGCAGCGGGTGCAACGTGCGCGCTTCTCCTGTTGGCGGCATCAGCCGCGCCCGCGTTGGCCGATCCGACCTCGCGGGCGCAGCGCATCTACCAGCGCATCGCAGGCGTGCAGCCCTCCGATGCGACCCTCACCACTATGACGGCCGACATCGCCGGCGGCAATGCGCTCGCGGCGGCGCAGCTCGCCACCTCCGACCCCTCGTTCTACAACGTCGTGCTGAAGAACTTCGTAACGCCGTGGAGCAATCGCGATCAGACAGTGTTCGCGCCGCTCAACGACTACACGGCGACCGTCATCGGCATGGTGCGCGATGACGTCGCCTTCAATACCGTGCTGTCGGCCGACATTCTCTATAAGAGCAACGCCTCCGGTCTGCCGGCGGTATCGGCAGCCAACAACAATCACTATGCGACGGCCGAGCAGGACGGCGTCGATCTGAAGGCGACCTTGGTTGCCACCAGCCAGTCCGCAGCCTACGGGCTGCCGACGGCCGCGACCGCCGGTGTCATGACAACGCGCGGCGGTGCATCCGCCTTTTTCATCAATGGCACGAACCGCGCGATGTTTCGCTTCACGCTTATCAATCATCTGTGCACCGACTTGAACCCGATCATGGACATCACGCGGCCGCCGGATCGGGTCCGGCAGGACGTCAGCCGCTCGCCGGGCGGGGATAGCCGGATTTTCCTCAATAACTGCATCGGCTGTCATGCCGCCATGGATCCGATGGCGCAGGCCTTTGCCTACTACAACTTCGACGCTGTGACGAGTAACGAGACCGTCTACACCCCGGGTGTGGTGCAGGCGAAGTACCTGATCAACTCGCAGAACTTCAGCGCCGGCTTCATCACCCCGGATGACAGCTGGAGCAATCGGTGGCGCCAGGGGCCGAACCAGGTACTCGGCTGGAGCTCAGCACTACCCGGCAGCGGCACGGGCGCGAAGAGCCTAGGCCAGGAGCTCGCCGCGAGCAGCGCCTTTGCGCAATGCCAGGTGCAGAAAGTCTTCAAAGCCGTGTGTTTCCGCGCACCGCAGAACCAGGTCGATCGAACACAGATCGCGACCATGGTGAGCAGCTTCAAATCCGGCGGCTACAAGTTGAAGCAGGTGTTCGCCGAATCCGCCGTGTACTGCATGGGACCGTGAGGCAACGGACCATGAACAGGGAGCATCGCATGAATCGCTTCGCATGGAGTCCGCAACGTTTGCGCCGTGCCCGCCAGGCGCCCGCACTGGCGGCGCTCGCGGTGCTCACCGCGTGCAGCAGCAGCGGACCGGCGACAACCGCGAATCCGGTCACCGCTCCTCCGACCGTGCAGGCCTACTCGGGGCCGGCACCCGAAAACGCGGACGTGCAGGCGTTCAAGATCAACCTATGGCAGAACATCGAGGGCGCCGATAAATGCGGCGGCTGCCACCACGCCGGCGGCCAATCACCACAGTTCGCGCGCGCCGATGACATCAACCTCGCCTACCAGGCGGCCAACACGGTCGTGAACCTCACCCAGCCGGATCAATCGGAGATGGTGAAAAAGGTCGCCGGCGGCCATAACTGCTGGCTCGCCTCTCCCGCGGCCTGCGGCGACACGCTCACGGTGTGGATTCAAAATTGGGCCGGTGCCAACGCCGTCGGCGGGACTCAGATCCAGCTCGTGGCACCCCCGTCGCAGACGGTCGGTCCGAGCAAGACCTTTCCCGCGTCCTCCGCCTCCTTCGCCTCCACGATCTGGCAGCCGCTACTGGTGCCGTACTGTTCACGCTGCCATTCGGATAATGCGCAGACGCCGCAGGCGCCATACTTCGCAAGCGCCAATCCTGATGAGGCCTACGCGGATGCGCAGTCGAAGATCAATCTCGACGATCCTGCGCAGTCGCGCTTCGTCATCCGCCTCGCGACCGAGTTCCATCACTGCTGGACGACCAGCTGCGCGGCCGATGCCGCGGCCATGCAAGCGGCCATCACCGCCTTCGCGAACGGCATCCCCACGACGCAGGTCGACCCCTCGCTGGTCGTCTCGAAGCAGCTGTCGCTGTTGCAGGGCACGGTGGCCTCGGGACAGAATCGCTATGACAGTGCGCTGATCGCGCTGTACCAGTTCAAGACCGGCTCCGGCAGCGTGGCCTACGATACGAGCGGCGTGCTGCCGGGACTTGACCTTACGCTCACCGGCAACGTGAGCTGGGTCGGCGGTTGGGGCATCAATATTGCACCGGGCGGCAAGGCGCAGGGCTCAACCGAGGCGAGCCAGAAGCTCGCAACTCTCATCCAGTCGACCGGCGAGTTCTCGCTTGAGGCGTGGATCGCCAATGGCAATGTCACGCAGAAGGATGCCGACATCATCAGTTACTCGGGCGGCGACACGACGCGCAACGTCACGCTCTCGCAGCAGCTGCAGCAATATGAGGCCCAGGTGCGCAGCAGCAAGACCGGCGAGAACGGCGATCCGGCGATGCTGACGGCGCTTGCGAACAACAGCGCACAGGCGTCCCTGCAGCACGTCGTTCTCACCTTCGATCCGGTTGCCGGCCGCAAGCTCTATGTCAACGGCATCTTCACTGGCGATGTCGATGCGCAGGGCGGCGGCACGCTCGCGGCCTGGGACAATACGTTTGCGCTCGTGATCGGCGCCGAAACCTCCTCCGACCATCCCTGGGCGGGCGTCGTACGGTTGCTTGCCATCCACGACCGTGCATTGACCGCGGCACAGGTGCAGCAGAACTTCACCGCTGGTGTCGGCGAGAAGTATTACCTCCTGTTCGATGTGTCAACTCTCGTCAACATTCCGAAGAGCTACATCATGCTGACGGGCAGCGAGCTTGACAGTTACTCGTATTTATTCGCGCGCCCGACCTTCATCAACCTCGATCCGACGCAGAAGCCGACTAATATTCCGATCGCGGGTATTCGCATCGGCCTCAACGGCGCCGAGGTGGGCGTCGGACAGGCCTACATCCCGTTGAACACGACGGTCACCGCAGCGAACTATTCGCCCACCGCCGGCGAGATTCTATCGACCGTTGGTACTGCGATTGCGGTGCAAAAGGGCCCGGCTTCGGACCAGATCTTTCTGACCTTCGAGAAGATCGCCAGCAAGACGCACACGGTCGTCGCGCCACCGCCGCCGGTGCCGCCAGCGCCGGTCGATACAGCCGTCAACCCTGACCTCGGCGCGCGCACGTTTGACAAGCTCCTCTACACGATGTCGGACATCACCGGCGTGCCGGTTACAGACAGCGGCGTCGCCAGCACCTTTGCCGGCTTGCAGCAGTCGCTGCCCTCGACCGAGTCGATCGACGCGTTCAGCGCTTCGAACCAGCAGGCGCTGGCGCAGCTCGCCATCGAATTCTGCCACCAGCTCGTGAACAATCCGACCTTAAGCGCGAAGTTCTTCCCCGGCCTCGATTACTCGCAGCCCGCCGGGAGTTACTTCGCAAGCCAAAGCAACGTGAACCTCGTGATCAACCCGCTGATCGCCAAGGCGCAGATCGTTGACGGCCATGGCGTGCAAGTCGCATCCCAGCCGAGCGTCGCGGCCGTAACGACCGAGCTCAACAACCTGATCGCTCAGTTGAGCACGGGCCAGAACGGCGCCGGACGCACCGCCGCCGTCACAACCGCCGCCTGCGCCGCCGTGCTCGGCAGCGCCGCGATTGTGCTGCACTGATGGGTTCCTAGGAGACTCGTGCCATGATCATTCGCAAGAAACCGCCTCGGAAGCTCGCTCTTCACGAGCCTATCCGCCACGAGAACCACCGGCGTCCCCAGAGTCGGCGCGATTTCCTCGGCCGCGGTTTTCTTACCGGTGCCGCCTATATCACCGCGCCGACCTTCTTCAGCCTGTTCGCGAACCCACGCGCGGCTCAAGCTGCGCTTGCGCCTGACATCGACGCGTTGCGCCAGCAGTGCGGCATCGCGACTTCCGGTGCAGGCAAGATCCCGTTCATCGCCTTTGATCTGGCGGGCGGCGCGAATCTGAACGGCTCCGAGGCCTTGATCGGGGGCCAGGGTGGCCAGCTCGATTTTCTTTCGGCCGCGGGCTACGCGAACCTCGGGCTGCCCGGCAACATGGTGCCCAACTCGCCCAATCCCGGCAGCCCCACCAACAACTTCATTGATACCTCGCTCGGACTTGCCTGGCACTCTGACGGCGGCATGCTGCGCGGCATCCTGTCGCGCACGGCGGCTGGCACGCGCGCCGGAGTCAACGGCGCAGTGATCGGCGCGCTCTCCGAGAATGACACGATGAACAACCCGCACAATCCCATGTATGGGATCTGGAAAGCGGGTGCAGACGGTCAGCTCCTGACGCTCATCGGCTCCGAGCCGACCGTGTCGGGCGGCAACTCGCTCGCGCCGGCGGACATGATTGATCTCACCGTCACGCCGACCGTCGTCGATCAAGCGAGCGATGTCACCGGGCTTGTCAACACTGGCCAGCTTGGCACCCTGTTTGCCAATCCGAGCGATGCGGTATCGGTGCTTGAATCGATCGCCCGCATCAGCGGCGGAACCGATCCGAGTGCTTTCGGCGGCAAGCTCGGCCAAGTCAATATGCTCACGCGCGACACGGCCATCAAGACGGCGCTGCGCTGCGGCTACGTCAAATCCGCCGACCTCGTCAACACCTTCGGCAATCCCGCCTCGCTCAATCCGGATCTCGACACCAATATCGTGGGTTCGAGCGGCATTTTTACCCAGGCGGAGTACGCGGCGAGCTCCGACTTCAAAAAGACTGCTGCCATCATGAAGATGGTGGTCAACGGCTTCGCCGGAGCGGGCACGATTGAAATGGGCGGCTTTGACTACCACGGCCAGGGCCGTGCCACGGGTGAAGACCGCAACTTTCAGGCGGGCGTGTGTATCGGTGCGTGTCTTGAGTACGCTGCACGCGTCGGCCTGCCGCTCATGATCTACGTGTTCAGCGATGGCTCGGTCAACGCGAACGGCATGGTCGACAACACGACCGACGGGCGTGGCAAATTCATGTGGGCGAGCGACAACCAGACGACCGCAGCTTCGATCATGCTCGTCTACAACCCGAAGGGCAGGCCGGCGCTGCTGCATGGCGCGACGAGCCAGCAGATCGGCTACTACGACGCCGACGGATCGGTGAACACCACATCGAGTCCTGCGGCAAACTCGGTCGAGCAGCTCGTACAGACCGTCGTCCTGAACTACATGGCGCTGCACGGGCAGCAAGGCCAGTTTGGCACGCTGTTCCCGACTCAGGGCTTGGGCAGTGCGGCCGGACAGGATGCCGTGACGGCGTTCGCGCCGATCGTGAACGGCAAGATCGGCGCTTAAGCGCGCGTTCTATGCACGGCGCGGCCTTTCACTGTCGCGCAACACAGACGCTTTTTGGGCGCTTTTGATCCCGGATCAAAATGAGCTCGCGTGCTCGGATTCGTGCCCGGTTCATTGACGCTGTAAACTTCGCTGTGCGAGGGTTCGCCGTGCGCCGCACTGGGCGTTCGGCGTCACGCAATTTGCGGAGGATACTTCTTGGGCCGGCAACAGCCGAACGATCGGGCGGCGCTTCGCTCGCGCACCGCATGGACCGCCGTGCTCGCGGGCGCCCTTGCGATGGCGACACTCATGACGTCGGCGGCCACGGCTTATGTGCTGCTCGGCCATCAGGCGCCGGATTTCGCCTTGCACGCCGTGGGCGGCAACAACGTGCGCCTCTCGGAGCATCGCGGCGATGTGGTGGTTTTGAGCTTTTGGGGGAGCCGCTGCGGCCAGTGCCGGATGCAGCTTGCAGCCCTTGATAACAGCTTTAAGACGTATCACTCCGCGGGCTTACAGGTGTTCGGCGTCAATGTCGACGATGATCAGGCCGGTGCGCTTGAATTTGCGCGCACTCAGAAGGTTGGTTTTCCCCTGCTGCTCGATCCTCAAAAGTCCGTTGCGCGCACCTACGTGGTGGACAATCTGCCCATGACGGTACTCATCGACCGCGGCGGCGCCGTGCGCCAGGTGCATCGTGACTTCAGTTCGAAGTTCGAGCCGCTGTATTTGCAGCAGCTACGCGTGCTGCTGAATGAATGATCGGAGACTTATGCTACACGTCGCGTGTCATCGAAGGTTCCTCGCGCTCAAGGCGGCGCCGCTAAGGCTTGCAGCAGTCACGCTCGGCGCGCTGCTCTTGGCCGCGCATCCGAGCGCATTCGCGCAGCCCGCCGCGGCGCCGCCAGCCGGTGCTGTGCCGGCTGTAACGGCCACGCCCGGCGCTACCCAGCCGGCCGCGGCGCCTGCATCTGCGGCGGCTGCAAAGTCCGCTGCGCCCGCCGCCGCTGCGAGCGCCGTGCCTGCAACCCCTGCCTCCGACGCCGCCACCGACACGCGCGGGCTTGACCAGGATATTCAGGGCTTGAAGAAGGATGTCGTCGATCTCAACCGCGACCTCTTCGTGCTTGAAGAAGAACTCCTGTTTCCGGCCAATACCCAGGTCGCCGTGTTCATATCGATGGACGTCGGGGAATTCTTCGCGCTCGATACGGTCACCTTGAAGATAGATCAAAAGGAAGTCGCGAACTATTTGTACACGCCACGGGAGGTCGAGGCGCTTGCCAAAGGCGGCGTGCACCGCCTGTACCTTGGCAACCTAAGAGCAGGCCAGCATGAGCTCGTGGCGTTCTTCAGCGGCCAGGGTCCGCATGAGCGCGACTATCGCCGCGGTGCGACGCTCAAGTTCCAGAAGGGCATTGGCGCCAAATACCTTGAGCTCAAGATCAACGACCGGCAGCGCCGCCAGCAGCCGGAATTTGAAATCAAGGACTGGGAATAGGGTTCGCCTCCTAGGGCTGCCGATGCGCTCGCTAGTTCTCATGGCCATCGTCGCGATGCTCGCGACCTATCCGGTAGCCGCAGCGAAGAACGACCCAGAGAAGCTGCCGCCGACGCGCGTGCGCGATCTGCATTACGGCGACGTCCTCTTCTACGTTTATAAGGACGACGACTTCGATGCGATCACACACCTCAATGCCTACGAGCATTGGAATCTCATGCCGCATCACGCGGCGGAATCGCAGCTGTTGCTGGGCGGTTTGTATCTGTCGCTTGGCCTGCACAATGAGGCGGGCGAGCTCTTCGAGAAGCTTCTGACGCAGGACATTCCCGCCGGCGTGCGCAACCGCGCTTGGTTTTATCTTGCACAGGTGTGGTACGCGCGCGGATACCTGGAGCGCGCCGAGCACGCCATCCGTCAGGTACAAGGTCCGCTGCCCGGACCGCTCGATGCCGAACGGGAGCATTTGCTCGCGAACGTGCTCCTGCGCCTGGGCCGCTTCGATGAGGCCATACAGCTGCTGCAAGGCTGGCAGGGGACGGCGGACTGGATGGACTACGCGCGCTTCAATCTCGGCGTCGCCCTCATTCGCGCGGGTCGACTGCCTGCGGCTGATCCGGTGCTGACACAGGTGGGCACGATCGCGACCGACCAGCCGGAGCTGCTGGCGCTGAAGGACCGCGCGAATCTCGCCTTGGGCTTCGCCTATTTGCAGGCGCAGCAGCCGCAGCAGGCGCTGCCGCCATTGCGGCGCGTGCGTCTTAAAGGCCCGTACTCGGACAAGGCGCTATTGGGCACGGGCTGGGCCGATGCAACCCTCGGTGATTACCGGCGCGCACTCACGCCCTGGTTGGAGTTGCGTGGTCGCAATCTGCTCGATGCCGCGGTCCAGGAGTCGTATCTCGCCGTGCCCTACGCGTTCGCCAAGCTTGGCGCCAACGCTCAGGCGGTTGAGTACTACGAGAGCGCGCTGCAATCCTTCGACGATGAGGGCGCGCGGCTCGATGAGGCCATCGGCCGGATCCGCGACGGCAGAATGCTCGATGCGATCCTCGGCAAGGAAGAGGGCAAACACTACGGCTGGTTCTGGCAGCTCGAACGCCTGCCTGATGCGCCCGAGTCGCGCTACTTGTATGCGGTGCTCGCGGGCCACGATTTCCAGGAGGGTCTGAAGAATTATCGCGACTTGGTCTACCTTGGCCACACGCTTGATCGCTGGGGCGACAACATGCAGGCGTATCGCGACATGATCGATGCGCGTGAACGTGCCTATGGGGAGCGCCTGCCGCGCGCCGACGCGCTGCTCGCCACCGGTGCCGCCGACCAAATGCAGCGCCGCCGCGAGGAACTTGTGGGCCGGCTCAACTCCATTGTGGCCGAGGGCGACGTCGCCGCCTTAGGTTCACCCACCGAGCGCGAGCTATGGGCGCAGATTCAGCACATTGAAGTGCAGCTCGCATCCGCCGCGCCCGGTGCCGAGAGCGATCAATACAAAGAGCGGCTGCGAGTTGTGAAGGGCGTGCTCTTCTTCCGGCTCGATGATGCGTTCAAGGCGCGCGTCTGGCAGCAGCGTCGCGCAATCAAGGACCTTGATCTGGCGCTGGTTGAAGCGCAGAACCGCTGGGTGCGCGTGCAGCATGCGCGCACCAGCGTACCTTCCAACACGGGCGAGTTCGCCGCGCGCATTGCGCAGCTGCAGGCGCGCATCGCTGCTTTGCAGGTGCGGCTCGTCGACACGCAGCAGCGCCAGAATAATTATCTCGGCGAGCTTGCGGTCGCGCAGCTGCAGGCGCAGAAGGAGCGGCTCGCGACGTACCGAGTGCAGGCACGCTTTGAGCTCGCCTCGCTCTACGATCGCGCTCAGGACGCGGGCGGCACAAAGAAGGCCACCGATGCCGCGCCCGCAGCGGAGCCCAAGCGATGAGTGCGCGCACAAATCGCGCTTTCGCACTCGCATCTTGCCTGGGGATCTTGGTGTTGCCGGGCTATGCCGCCGATACGAAAAGCGCGCTCACCATCAAGGATCTCGACGGCCGCGGCGTCGATGTGCAGACCGGATCGCAGCCGCCAGCGAGCGCCGCCAAGGCGATGGATAACTATCGACGCTTTCTCGAGTTGCAAGCAACCGATCCGAAATTGCGCGCGGAGGCGCTGCGGCGCCTGGCGGACCTCAATCTTGAGGCGGGCGAGTTCGAGCGCATGGAGAAAGAGGTCACACAGATCGATCTGCAGGGCGCCGAAGCGATCAAGCTTTATTCGACGCTTCTTAAGGCTTATCCGGATTATCCTCGCAACGATCAGGTTCTCTACCAGCTTGCGCGCGCTTACGAGACGACCGGCCAGAACGCGCAGGCGCTCGCGACCCTCGAGCGTATCGTTGCCCACTATCCGCAGACTCGGCAGCTCGATGAGGTGCAATTTAGGCGCGGCGAACTCTTGTTCTCGGCGAAACGCTACCCAGAGGCACAAAAAGCCTACGAAGTGCCGATCGCGCGCGGGCGCCAGTCGTCATTTTACGAGCAGAGTCTCTACAAGCACGGCTGGGCGCTCTTCAAGCAGGGCATGAACGAGGAGAGCTTGAAGTCATTCGCCGGCGTGCTCGATGCCATGCTCGGCGCCCAAGGGGCGGCGCGGCCCGTCAAACTCGAGGAATTGAAGCGCGCCGATCGCGAACTCATCGAGGACACGCTGCGCGTCATGAGCATCGCGTTCTCGTATTTGGATGGCGCGGCATCGCTCGACGCGTTCGTGAAGCAGTACGGCGAACGCCCATACTGGCACCACCTCTATTCGAGTCTGGGCGATCTGTACGTCGGTAAGCAGCGCTTTCAGGATGCCGCCAGCAGCTACCGCGCCTACGTCGCGCGCGATCCCAACAGCGAGTTCGCGCCCAATCTATCCATGCAGGGCATCGAGGCCTACAAGAAGGGCGGCTTCAGCCAGCTGGTGTTCGACGGCAAGCATGAATTTGTCGAGCGCTATCACTTTGGTTCGGCGTTCTGGAAGGGTCGGGACCGCGCTCAATTCCCTGAAGTCGTGCAGGAGCTGAAGATCAATCTCAAGGATGTGGCCAGCTACTTCCATGCGACCGCGCAGTCCTCGCACAAAGCCGAGGATTATCTGGAGGCGGCGCGCTGGTACCGCGACTATCTGCAGTCGTTCCCCGATGACCCGGACTCGGCGGCCACCAATTATCTCTTGGCCGAGACGCTTTTCGAGAGCCATCACTACGCCGATGCTGCCGCGGAATACGAACGCAGCGCTTACGATTATCCGAAGAACGACAAGTCCGCGACCGCGGGCTACGCGGCGCTGGCCGCGTATCAGAAGGCGCAGGATGAAGCGAGCGGCACAGCAACGAGCGACTGGCATGCGAAGCAGACCGAATCGGGCATCAAATTTGCCCAAACCTTCCCCGAGCATCCCGACAGCGCCGGCGTTTTGACACGCGCGGCGGAAGATATGTTCGCCGCCAAGGATCTGCCGCGCGCCGTGCAGCTGTCAGAGTCCATTCTCGCGCGCCAGCCGCCGGTTGATGCCGCGAAGCAGCGCATCGTATGGACGATCATCGCCGAGTCGCAATTCACGGCCGGTGCCTACGACAAGGCAGAGGCAGCGTTTTTAAAGGCACGTGACTTGGCGGGCAGCGATGCGAAGCTGCGTGGCGATCTCACCGAGCGCCTGGCGGCCGATGTCTACAAGCAGGGCGAGGCGGCGCAACAGGCGGGCAATGCAGCCGGTGCCGTCGACGATTACCTGCGCGTCGCGAAGGTTGCGCCTGACTCCAAGATCCGCGCCACGGCCCAATATGATGCCGCAACCCAGCTCATCAATATGAAGGAGTGGGCCCGGGCGATCGCGGTACTGGAGGATTTCCGTCGTGATTTTCCGAAGAGCGAGCGCTCCGCCGAAGTGACTCGCAAGCTTGCCGTTGCCTATTCCGAAGGCAATCGCCCGGGCCCTGCGGCGGGCGAGTTCGAGCGCATCGCGGCCGATCCGAATGAAGATCCCAAAGTGCAGCGCGAGGCGCTCCTGCAGTCGGCCGACCTCTTCGCCAAGGCCAACAATGGTCCCAAAGCGGTCGCGATGCTGGAGAAGTTCGTGGCGACGCATCCGACGCCGGCGGCGGATGCCGTTGAAGCGCGCCAGCGTCTCGCCGACTACGCGGAACACGCCGCTGATCACGCACGCCAGACGTACTGGTATCGCGAAATCGTGCAGGCCGATGCGCAGGCGGGCGCGGGCCGCACCGACCGCACGCGCTACCTGGCCGCCAAAGCGCAAATTCAACTCGCGACCCCCGCGCGCGACGCGTTTCGCGACGTCAAACTCGTACTGCCCCTGAAGAAGAGTCTGGTCGCCAAGCGCAAGGCTCTGGATGCGGCGCTCGCCGCCTATAAGCGCGCGCTGGATTATCAGGTTGCCGAGACGACGACCGCGGCGACTTTCGAGATGGCGGAACTGTACCGCCAGCTTGCCAAAGACATCATGAGCTCGGAGCGCCCCAAGAAGCTCTCCAAGGACGAACGCCAACAATACGACTCGCTGCTCGAGGAGCAGGTGTACCCGTTCGAGGAGCAAGCCATCAACCTGCACGAGGCGAACGCCGCGCGCGCCAAAGAGGGTCTATACGATGACTGGGTGAAGAAGAGCTACGGCGTGCTCGCCGAGCTCAAACCCGCGCGCTACGCCAAATCAGAAATCTCGCAAGATGTGGTCACGACTCTTAAGTAGCGCAAGCCGCCATGGCGGCATTGCTGTCGCGGTGCTCGCGCTCGGCGGCTGCGATAGCGTGCCAAAGCCAAAGCAGGAGCCTGCGCCCGCCAGCGTTTCCGCGACGGCAAGCCTCGATGCTGTGGCCGCGCTGCCTGCGAGCGAGGAGCCGTCGCCGCGCGCCCTTGCCGACTTCGATCGCGCCGTGGGACTCATGCGTGCCGGCAAGCAGGCGCAGGCCGAGCTGGAATTTCAGATGCTTGCGGCCGGTTACCCCACGTTTGCAGGCCCCGACATCAATCTGGGTATTCTGTATCGCAAGGAGGGGCGCCTCGAGCAGTCCGAGGAGGCGCTGAAGACTGCGACCGCGCGTAATGCCGCAAGCGCCTCCGCCTGGAACGAGCTTGGGGTAACCTTGCGGCTGCGCGGTGAGTTCCCCGCGGCCGCGAGCGCCTATGAGCAAGCCATCGCCGCCGATGCAAATTTCGCCCCGGCGCACCGCAATCTGGGCGTGGTGCTGGATCTTTACCTTGCAGACCCGGAGCGCGCGCTGACGGAGCTTGAGCGCTACCAAGAGCTTTCCGGAGAAGAGAAGCCCGTCAGCGTCTGGATCGCCGAGCTCAGGCAACGTACCGGCAGGAAGAAGCCGGCAAGCCCCCCCTCGGCTCCTTCGGGAGAGTAGCCATGTCTGTCGCCCATTGCCTTCTCGCCGCCCTGTTAGCGACCGCCGTGCTCGCAAGCGCCGACGGCCAGGAAAAGCAGCCGCTGGCAGCCCCCCGCGAGCCCGCAGCGGCGCACGGCTCAGCCCAGGATCTCGAGCCGGCGGTAGACACGTCGGCGACGCCCGACGATGCTCAGCCGAAGACCGCGGCGCGCACGGCGCCAGCGCCGTCCGTGAAGCGCGCCGCGCAGCCTGCGGGCGCGGGGCAGGCAAAGCCCAAAGCCGGCGCCAAGGACCGGATTGAGCTTGATCCGACGCAGATCACCGGCAATCGTGAGCTGCCAAAGGTACTGTATATCGTTCCGTGGAAGCGTTCGGACCTGAGCGATCTTGCCGGCCGGCCGGCCGATAGTCTGCTCGACGAGGTCCTCATGCCCGTGGATCGAGACGTCTTCAAACGTGAGAATCGCTATTACGGGGCTCTTAATCCGGATGAGCCGCGCCGCGATGCTGGCGCAAGCGCAGCACGGCCTGACGCGCCGGCCGAGAGCGGCGCTGCGGCTGCGCCGCCCGCTCGGGATGAGAAGTAGGCCTCGGTTTTTTGCAATTGTGTCATTTTAGTTTTGCTGGGCTTGTTTGAGCGGGAGTAAGCCGATGGATTTTTGGAATCTCATTGTTCGGTTCTTTCAGGGCGGCGGCGATTTCATGTATCCGATCGCCCTGGTATTGATATGCGGGCTCGCGATCGCGATCGAGCGCTATTACCACCTTACACGCGCGGCGGCGCAGAACCGCGCGCTGTGGAATGACGTGGTGCCGCTGCTCGCCAACGGTGACTTCCGCCAGGTGGTGCAGATCACCTCAAAGTCGAACGCCGCGATCGCGCAGATTCTGAACTACGGACTCGCGCGCATTCAGTCGGCGCGCCGCCGTGACGATATCGAGAAGGCCATGGAGGAGAGTCTCATGGAAGTCGTGCCGCAGCTCGAGAAGCGCACACACTACCTCGCCACTTTTGCGAATCTGGCGACGCTCCTCGGACTTCTCGGAACGGTCATGGGGCTCATCCGCGCCTTTGCAGCGGTGGCAACCGTCAATCCGGCGGAAAAGGCGAACCTCCTGTCGGCGAGTATTTCGGTCGCGATGAACTGTACGGCCTTCGGTCTCATGACGGCCGTGCCGATTTTGATCATTCATGCGTTTCTGCAGACGAAGACCACCGATATCATCGACAGTCTGGAGATGGCGTCCGTCAAGTTCCTGAACGCCATTACCGAGCGCAAGCCCGAGCCCGCTGCGGCCGCTTGAGCGGCTGACGCATACCGGGAAGGCCTTCGCATGCGCCGCTCTTACGACGCCAAAAAGCTCGCGCGCCACACGCGCCGGCCGACCGAGCTTCTGATCGTGCCGATGATCGATATCTTCACGGTACTCGTGACCTTTCTGCTCATGACCGCGGTGTTCTCGCGCACCGTGGTTCTGGAGCTGAATTTGCCGGCGCAGCAGACAGAGTTTCGCGAGCCTCCGCCGGGATTGCAGCTTGAGGTGCTGGTGCGCAAGGACTCGATCCAGGTAGCGGATCGCAACAGCGGCCCGCTCGGCACCATGCACAATTCCGCAAGCGGCTACGACTATGAGGCGCTGACGAACTATCTGAAGCGCGTGAAGGCAAAGTTCCCCGAAATGACGACTGCGAGCCTGTTGTTCGAGCCCGATATTCCCTATGACATCCTCGTGCAGGTCATGGATCGGGTGCGCGTGTTTGAGACCAAGATAGGTACGCGTACCGAGCAGGCTGAGCTCTTTCCCGACATCTCAATCGGAGATGTGCCGCAATGAGCATGTCGAACCGCGCCCGCCGCATGGCCGAGCATCATCTGCGGCACCGCGCGGATGCCACGCTCAATCTGATTCCGTTTATTGACATCCTAACGGTGATGGTGGCGTTTCTGCTGGTGTACTCGACCGAAGTGGAGGTCATCCAGAACACCAAGGGCGTGGAGATCCCGCAGTCGATCGCGCAAACCACGCCGCGGCAATCGGTCGTGGTGATGATCACGAAGGAGGACCTGTTCGTGCAGGGCGAGCGTATCGCAAGCGTGGCCGACATCCGCGCGAATCCGGCGCCGATCATCGCAGCGCTGCACGACGCCTTGAAGCGCCCAATGCTCGTCGGCCGCGAGCTGAGCGCGCGCGACCTGGCAGCCCGTGAGATCACCGTCATGGGAGACAAGGCGCTGCCCTACGATGTGCTGAAGAAAGTCATGGCCACTTGCACCGATGCCGACTACGGACGCATTTCCCTTGCCGTTCTGCAGAAGGAAAAGCCGTTCGTCGCCGGGCAGGCGGCGGGCACTTAGCCCCGCGTGCGGAGTCTGCTGTGCTGTTAGCCCCCTATTACCGCCGCTTTGAACTGCCCTGGGAAGGCGATCCGGAGGCGAGCGCGCGCTTTCACAGAATTCTGCTGGTCGGTCTTGCGCTGTTCGTGCTGCTTGGGAGCTTGTTCGCAATTCTGCCTTCACCGCCGCGCCTCGCCGAGGAAGCCGCGGTACCACAGCGCCTGGCGCGCGTAATGATCGAGAACCAGGTGAAACCACCGCCGCCGCCGCCGCCGCCGGTCGTGCAGGAGCCGCCCAAAGTTGAGCCCGTCAAAAAGATCCCGATCGCGCCGCAACCGGTCGACCGCACCGAGCAGGCACGGCAGAAAGCCGAGAAGCAGTTGAATCAGTTCAAAGACGAGCTCGCGGATCTGCGCGAGCAGATGCCCGATCAGACACTCGGTGAGACGAAGAATCTCACCGGCGCCGTGGGCGCGGACTCGCACGCGGAACGCTCGCTCATCACCTCGAAAGTCGGCGTCGGCAGTGGCGGCATCACCTCGGCGAATTCGAGCCGCGGCTTTGGCACCGGCGCAGGCTCGCTCACCGGGCACGAGACGACCGCGGTCAGCTCGGCGATCGCGCGCTCCGGGCTCGATAGTCGTCCGGCCACAAGGAGCGGCTCAAGCGGCAAGGCCGCGCGCTCGCGCGAGGAGATCGAGCTCGTGTTTGATCGCAACAAAGGCGCGATCTATGCGCTCTACAGCCGCGCGCTGCGCGAGAAACCCGATCTGCAGGGTAAGCTTGTGCTGGAGTTCACGATTGCGCCCTCAGGCGAGGTGACAATGTGCCGGCTCGTCTCCAGCGAGCTTCACGATTCGGAGCTCGAGAGTAAGATCGTGCTGCGCGTGAAGCTGTTCCGTTTCGAGGCCAAAGACGTGGAACCGGTTACCACCACGAAACCCATCGACTTCTTCCCTGCGTGAGGTCGGCGGCACGCGCACGTGAACCTCGAATCGGAAATCCAGTACTTCACGGAGCTTGCCTATATCGACAAGGCGCGGCTCCTGAATCTGCTGCTGCACGAGCTCGCCGAAGCCGCACGCGCCACCTATGGGCCAACTCCTGAGAAGGTACACGATGGCCTGCGCCTGCGCTTCGTGAACGAGCTCGTGCACCGCTTGACCCGTTTGATTGAGCAGCTCCTGGCGCAGGACGTTACCCGGCCGAGTGACGATGTGGTGATGCGCATGCTGCTCGCGGGGCGCGCGGACAAGGCGACGGAACAGCTGTTGCACAATTCCTATAGCCAGGCGGTTCGCAGTTTCGAGAGTTACGACACGACCGTACTGATGAGCTCCTAAACGCTCAGTAGCGCGCTGTTCTTGCGCCGGTGCGGTGCCCGGGCTTAAGTTTCCTGATGCTCGAGCAGCCGCTCTCCCTGGTTTTGATCTTGCTTGCGGCGTCGCTTTTGGTCGTGACCATTGCGCGTCGTCTAGGCTTGCCGACGATCCTGGGCTACCTGATCGTCGGCATGGGCCTTGGCCCGCATGCGATTGGAATCGTTTCGCAATCGCAGACCACGGGCTTGCTTGCCGAACTCGGAATCGTGTTCCTGCTGTTTACGCTCGGGCTTGAATTCTCCTTTCCGCGCATGCTCGCGATGCGCGGCGAAGTGTTCGGCCTGGGATCGGCGCAGGTAACGCTCACGGTCGCTGTCATCGCGCTCATCGCTGCGCTCTTTGGGGTGCCCTGGCTCATCGCCGTCGTCGTCGGCGGTGCCATTGCCATGAGTTCGACGGCGATCATCCTGCATGAGCTCACCGATCGCGCTGAGCTCAATCGCACACACGGTCGACTCGCATTCAGCATGCTCCTGTTTCAGGACTTGGCGTTCGTGCCATTGCTCGCGCTTGCCTCCGCGCTCGCGCGCGGCAGTGCCGTCAACTTCTCGGGGCTTGCGACGCTGCTGTTCCTCTCCGGAGCCGCCTTCGCGGTCATGGTGGTGCTCGCCGCGGGCCGCTGGCTCCTGCGGCCGCTCTTCCAAGTGATCGCGCACAGTCGCCTGCGCGAGCTGTTTACGCTTGCGGTTCTGTTTGTCGTGCTCGCGGCCGCGTGGACTTCCTATGTTGCAGGCCTGTCGCTCGCGCTCGGCGCGTTTCTCGCCGGAATGATGCTTGCCGAAACCGAATTCCGCCATCAGATCGAGGTGGTCATTCGCCCGTTCCGCGACATCCTTCTCGGCCTCTTTTTTATCTCGGTGGGCATGCTGCTCGACGTGCGTTTGCTGTTCCACGAGTTCGGCATGATCTCGTTGATGTTGTTGGGACTGGTTGTGATCAAGGCTGCGCTCGCCGCGCTCGTGACGCGCGCGTTCGCCGGCTCGGCGTTCAAGGCGATTCGCACCGGGGTCGTGATGTCGATCGGCGGTGAGTTCGGCATCGCTCTGTTCACGATCACGTTGCGCGGCAATTTGATCGCGCCGCAGTGGGGCGAGCCGCTGCTGGTTGCGATCGTGCTGTCAATGGTTTTGAGCCCGCTCATTCTCAGCAACAATAAGCGCATCGCGCGCTGGTTGTTGCGCGAGAAGGGTCCGCCGTCTACGGCGATCGAGCGCGAGGCGGCGGCGAGCAGAGAGATTGCCGCTCGTGAACATGTGATTCTGTGCGGCTTCGGCCGCGTCGGGCAGAACGTCGCACGGGTACTCGAATCGCACGGCTTTGAGTTTATCGCGCTCGATCTTGATCCGGCGCGCGTACGCGCGGCGCGCCAGACGGGCGATCCGGTGCTCTACGGTGACTCGAGCGATGAGGGCATGCTTACCGAAGCGGGTCTTGTCAATGCAAGCGCGGTGGTCGTGAGTTTCTCTGATCCGACGACGGCGATCGGCATATTGCGCAGCATTCGCCGGCTGCGCCCGGATGTCCCGGTGCTGGTGCGCACCGCGGACGATGCACGGCTTGCGGAGCTTAGGGCGGCGGGCGCAACCGAGGTCGTGCCGGAAACATTCGAGGCGAGTCTCATGCTGGTGTCGCAAGTGCTGATGCTGCTGCGCGTGCCGGTGTCGCGCGTCGTGCGCACGATCGGTGAGATTCGCGCCAGCCGCTACGCGGTGCTGCGCAATATCGTAAGCCGCGATGGCGAGCATCCGATCGACGACACGAATGAGTATGAAGAAGAGGTGAAGTCAGTGGTCCTGCCGCCGCAGGCCTGGGCGATCGGCCGCACGATCGGTGAGGCGCGCGCGCGCGGTGCGCAGGTGGCTTTTACCGGCATCAGGAGGCAGGGCATATTAGGACGCGAGCCGGACGGCGACGCGCGCCTGCGCGATGGCGATGTCGTTGTTCTCTACGGCCCCCCTGAGGCGCTCGAGCACGCCGAAGCTATACTCCTCGCTGGATAGCCGCGCGCCCCTACCGCCGTTGCTTCACGAAGGAGGTCGCATGCACAAGAGTCGCCTTGCCGGTTTTATCATTGACTGCCATACCGCAGATCTGGACGGTGCGGCTCGGTTCTGGGCCGGGGCGCTCGGATACGCGCTCAAGCCGGCTTCGAACGCGGTGGCGGAAGCCGACTATCGCCACTTCGAGACGGGCGACACGGGTCTGCACGTCGAAGTTCAAAAGGTTGAGCATCCGAGCCGTGTACATCTTGATATCGAGACCGATGACATTGAGGCGGAGGTCAAGCGGCTCGAGAAGCTTGGCGCCAAGCGCGTGCAGCAGGTGCGCACGTGGTGGGTCATGGAAGCGCCAACTGGCCAACGCTTCTGCGTGGTGCGGCCGCAGCGAGCTGATTTTGCCGAACACGCACACCGCTGGAGTTGACGCCGCCGCATCCATCCGCGCCGCGCTATAGCGCGCGCGCTAGAATTGGCGGCTCATCATGAACCGTAGCGAGATTCTTTTTCCGCCGCAGCACACCGCGCTGCGCGAAGACGTGCACGCGCTGGGATCGCTCGTGGGGGAGATCTTGCGCGAGCAGGGCGGCGCTGCGCTGCTCGACCTCGTGGAGCAGGATCGCGTGTGCGCCATCCGCCGCCGCAATGGCGACCCGCAGGCGGGGATTGAGCTTGCGGCCCGCGTGCAGGGTCGCCCGCCGGACACGGCTCGGGACCTCGTGCGCGCTTTTTCGGCTTGGTTTCAAGTGGTCAATCTTGCGGAAAAAGTGCACCGCATCCGGCGCCGGCGTCATTACTTTCTGAAGGAGAGCGACCGACCGCAGCCCGGCGGCGTCGAAGACGCGCTGCGCACGCTAAAGGCGCGCGGCGCGAGCCTCGATGAAGTGCTCGCGCTCGTCGGCAGCTTGCGCATCGAGCCGGTTTTCATGGCGCATCCCACCGAATCAACACGGCGTACGATACTGCGCAAACAGCAGCGCATCACGCAGCTTTTGCTTGATCGGTTGGATCCGACTCTTGCCCCGAACGAAGTGCGCAGCATCGCAGGCCGCTTACGCACAGAACTTACCGCTGCCTGGCAGACTGAGGATCACCCGCGCGAGAAGCTGACAGTCTCCGACGAACGCGAGCACGTCCTTTTCTACCTCGTCGAGAACCTGTATCGCGTCGTGCCGGCCTTCTACGACGAGATCGGGCAGGCGCTCGAGAAACTCTACGGTGTGCCGGCGGACTCGCTCGAGTTGCCGACCATTCTGCGCTTCGGATCCTGGGTCGGCGGCGATATGGATGGCAACCCCGACGTGCACGCAAAGAGCATCCGCGAGACGCTCGCGCGTCAGCAACAGATGATCGTGAACGCCTACTTTGAGGAATGCCAGACGCTCATCCAGCAGCTGTCGCAGAGTGCAAGTCGCATTAGCGTATCCGCGCCGCTCGCGGCGCGCATCGATGACTACATGACGCTGTTACCGAGCGCTCGCACCAGCGTGTCCGCGCGCCACGATCGCATGCCGTACCGCGTATTTCTTGCGCAGCTCGGCGAGCGGCTGCGCCATACCTATGCGGGCCGCGCCAACGGCTACCAGCAGCCGCAGCAGTTTCGCGCCGATATCCAGCTAATCGCCGACAGCCTGAACGCAAACAAAGGCGCGAATGCGGGACTTTTCTTCGTTCGCCGGCTGCTGCGCCGCATCGACACGTTTGGGTTTCACGTCGCCACACTCGATGTCCGGCAGCACACGAGTCTGCATCACCAGATGCTCACACGCGGTCTCGACGATCCTCACTGGAGCGCGCGTCCGCGCGCCGAGCGTCGCCAGCTGCTGGGCGCGGCTTTGGAGGGCGACGTCGGTCCGCGCGCCGAGCTCGATGCGCTTGGCAAAAGAAGCCTGTCCGTGTTTGACGCCGTCATGCAGGGCCGCCACCGCTATGGCCCTGATGCGGTCGGCTATTTCATCGTGAGCGGCGTCACCGGCGCTGACGATGTGCTCGCGGCACTGCTGCTCGCGCGCTGGGCGGAGGCGTATGACAAGCGTACGGGCGAGGTTGCGCTCGATTTCGCACCGATGTTTGAGTCGCTCGCGTCGCTCGAACGCTGCGGGGAGACGATGCGCGAGCTTTTGGACGATGCCCGCTATCGCCGCCACCTCGCGGCGCGCGGCAGAAAACAATGCGTTCTCATCGGCTATTCGGACAGTAACAAGGAAGCCGGTGCCTGCGCTTCGCGCTTTGCCATCCATGAGGCGCAGCGCTCTCTGGCGCAAGTCTTGGCGGCGGAACATGAAAGTCACGTGATCTTTCACGGCCGCGGCGGCAGCATCGCGCGCGGCGGCGGCCGGATCGATGCCCTCGTGAAATCCGCGCCCGCCGAGGCCGTGAACGGCGTGTTGCGCCTGACGGAGCAGGGCGAGGTTGTGCAGCAAAGTTACGGCCTGCGACCGATCGCGATGCGCACCCTGGAGCGCGCGTTCAACGCTTTGTCCTTGTGTACGTTTGCGGCGCGCGCGGGCACATTGCCAAGCGATAACGCCGAGCAGCTGAACTGCGCAAAGATTCTTGCCGAGGAGAGCCGCACGGCCTATCGGCGCCTGGTACACGGTGAGCCTGCGTTCTACGATTATTTTCGTCATGTGACGCCGATCGATGTGATAGAGCGGATGCAGATCGCCTCACGCCCGGTGTTTCGCGCCGAGCTTGAGGGCCTTGATAGCTTGCGCGCGGTGCCGTGGGTGTTCGCCTGGACGCAGACGCGTCACATGCTGCCGGGCTGGTACGGCGCAGGCACGGGCTTGCGCGCAGCTATCGGGCGCTTCGGGCTGGCAACGCTGCGTGCGGCTTATACGAACTGGTTTTTCCTGCGTAATCTCATCGACGACATCGAGGCGATGCTCGCGCGCACCGATCTGGAAATCGCGCAGGCCTACAATGTGCTCGCCCCGACGCCGCTGCATCGGTTCTTTGCCGACATTCGCCTCGAGTACGCGGCGGCTCGCGAGCACGTGCTCGAAGTGAAAGACTGCAGCGCGCTTCTTGACAGCGATCCGACGCTGCAACGCGCGCTGCAACTTCGCAACCCATACGTCGACCCGATGAACCTCATGCAGGTCGATTTGTTGCAGCGCTGGCGCGCCAACGAGCGCTCCGATCGTGATCTCTTTGAGGCCTTGCTCGCGAGCATTGGCGGGATCGCGCAAGGATTGCAGAGCACGGGCTGATGAGCACAAGCGGCGCGCTTACCATTCGCCCGGCGGCCGAGCACGAAATGGGGCTCGTGTTAGGATTTATTCGCGGGCTTGCCGAGTTCGAGCGTCTGTCTCACGAGGTGGTCGCGACCGAAGCGGATTTGCATCTCGCGCTGTTTGGCGCGCGACGTTTCGCCGAAGTGGTGTTTGCGTGCGTGGATGGCGCGCCCGTTGGTTTCGCGCTCTTCTTCCATTCGTTTTCGACTTTTCTAGCGCGCCCCGGTCTTTATCTTGAGGACCTGTACGTGACGCCCGCGGTGCGGGGCCAGGGCGTGGGCGGCGAGCTCTTATCGTGGCTTGCAGGTACCGCAATCGAGCGCGGCTGCGGCCGGCTCGAGTGGGCGGTGCTTGACTGGAATGAAGCAGCGATCGGCTTCTATCACAAGCTCGGTGCGGTCGTTAAGGATGAGTGGAAGACATGTCGTCTGGCCGGCACCGCTCTTTCGCGGCTTGCCGCACGGCGGCGCGGTTGAGCGGGCCGCTGCGTGCGGTGCGGCGCACGGCCGTCGAGCATTTTGACCAGCATTTCGCGCGCTCGGGCCACGCGGCTTTTGATCGTGCCGACCGCACAGCCGCAGATGCCAGCGGCTTCCTCATAGGAGAGCCCACTTGCGCTCACCAGCAGAAGCGCGGTGCGCTGGCCTGTCGGCAGTGTCGACAGCGCGTTGTGCAGTTCGCGCAACTCAAGCTCCCCGTCGTGATCGGGCAGGACACTCGGCTCGGGCAGCGTTGAGGTGTCGACGCCAACCGCCTCGAATTTTTGGCGGCGCAGCTGCGAGTAATGCTCATTCCTCAAAATCGTAAATAACCAGGCTTTGAGATTGGTGCCGGGCTGGAAGCGCTCAATATTGCTGAACGCTCGCAATAAGGCTTCCTGAACCAGGTCAGCGGCTCGCACCGCGTCGCGGCACAGCGAGCGAGCGAAGTTGTGCATCTGGGGCATGAGGGCGATCATGTCATCGGCTACCATTTGCGCGGGCTCCGTTCTTGCTACCACTGGTGGGGCAAGGTACAGAGGCGCGCTGCCGGCGGCAGTCGGCGCTTGGCGCGCGACGCCGTCGCCGCTTCCGAACCGCCTGTCAGACGAGTCCTACAGGCGCCCTGGCGGCGCCGCGCGGTCATGCGCGCCGTGATTCAACCGCAGGCAATTGCATGGAGCGACGGTACTTGGTGACCGTGCGACGCGCGACCTTGACGCCGCGATCAGTCAGCAGTCCGGTCAGCTGCACGTCCGAGAGTGGATGGCGGCGATCCTCAGCGGCGATGAATTCACGCATTAAGGCGCGAATCGCTGTGGCCGAGCATGAGCCGCCGCTTGCGGTTGCCAGCTGTCGCGAGAAGAAGCGCTTAAAGGAGACGACTCCGCGCGGCGTTGCCATATATTTGTGGCTCGTCGCGCGCGACACCGTGGACTCATGCAGTGCAAGCTCTGCGGCAATTTCGCGCAGCGTTAGGGGGCGCATGGCCAAGTCGCCGTATTCGAAAAAATTGCGCTGCCGGGCCACGATCGCCTCCGCAACCCGCTGAATGGTGAGAAACCGCTGCTCGAGATTGCGCACCAGCCAGCGCGCTTCCTGCAGATGCTGCGCCAGTGGCGCACTCTCCGCGTCGCGCGTGCGCCGCAGGCAATCCGCGTACTGTTGATTGACGCGTATGCGTGGATAGATCGCGGCGTTGACAGTGACGACCCAGCGCTTCCTGTCCTTGCGGACAATTACATCCGGGACGGTGGCGCGCGGCTCAAACGTGCCTACCTTCGAGCCCGGCCGTGGGTCGAGCCCACGGATAAGCTCGAATGCAGTGTTGAGTTCCGCAGCCGTGCAGCCTAGAAGCACGCGCAGCGGCGCATGATCACGCGCCGCCATCATCGGCAGCTTGTCCGCGGCGATCGCTAGGGCAAGCTTGCGCCCCGGTGACGCCGGATCGAGCGCCTGCAGCTGCAATGACAAACACTCGGCAAGATCGCGCGCCGCAATCCCGGTCGGCTCGAGGCTCTGCACGATGCGCAACGCGGTTTCCAACTCCACCGGCGCGACATCCGCGTCTTCTGCGAGGAGCTTCCCGAGCGGCTGCCGCAGAAACCCATCCTCATCGAGCGCGTCGACGATGAAGTGGGCAAGCGCGAAGTCGCGCTCCGCAAGGCCGAGTAGCATCAATTGCGCTTTCAACAAATCGCACAGCGACTCCGGCGATGCCGTCCATTCGGTCCAATCGGAGAAATTGTCGGTCCCGCCGCTCGAGGCAGAAGTCGTCGTGTCTGAGTGCTCAAACTCGCCATCGGTGAGTGCCGCGGTCTGTTCGTCGGGCTGTTCATCCGCTTCGCTCGGCACATCCTCAGAGTCCGAGGTGTCGGTTATCTCTTCAAGGAATGGATTCAAGGCCAGCGCTTGGTGCAGTTCTTGCACACAGTCCAAAGCGGAAAGCTGCAGCAATTTGACCGACTGCTGCAGCCTGGGGGTGAGAGCCATCTGCTGTTTGAGCCGCAGGCCAATTACCGCGTTAAACATCCGGAAAATCCTATGTGTACGTTCTACTGCACCGAGCTCAAGCAACAGCTTTGCCCATGAGCCCTACTTCTCCAAGGACATCCTGCAACCGCGTGTAAGAAACGCCCAGCACCGCGTGCCCACCATTGAAGCTTATACAATTTACATGAATACAATTCACGACGGCGTTGCGGGTTCCGAGGTGGCGCGAATGCGTGCGGCACTGATCCGCGAACGACGCACGCGCGCGGTCCTTGGACGCACGAAAGATGCGTTGGAGGCAATTCTCGGCGCGGGTTGCGTCGGGTTTTGCAGAATCGGCTACGTAGGTCGCAGGCTCAGCGCCAATCCGCATTTCAAGGCGCATTTCGGTTGGCCGCCGGATGCCACGCTCGAACGTTCAGACCTTGATGCGCGCGTGCACGCGGACGACCGCGCAGCGCTTGGCGCCGCCGTCACGGCGGCGCTCGAAGAGGGCGCGCCGCTTGATCTGACGGTACGCGCGGTCTGGCCGTGCGGGACGACGCAGTATATTGCGTTGCGCGGGCGCTGCGAGCTTGCCGATAAGATCGACAGTGCGGGCGCTCGCAAGCGTGCGGCTCGCGCGCTGGTTCTGGTCGCGAATAACGTCACCGCCGAGCACCGCGCACTCAAAGAGTGTGAAGCGGCGGTTGCCCGTGAGTCCGACCTGCGCACGCGTGCCGAGACAGCCAATCGCTCAAACCTCGAGCTCCTGTGGCTCGTTTCGCACGAACTTCGTTCGCCGCTGAATGCGCTGCTTGGCTGGAATCGGATCCTCGCCATCAAGCGCGGCGACGATCCGGAAGTCAAAGCCAAAACTGTGCGCATCGAGCACAGTGCGAAAGCGCAACTGCGAATCGTGAACGACTTGCTTGATTTCGGACGCATGGGCACCGGCAAATTCAAGATCAATAAGCGTCCAATGAAACTCGCGACAGTTGCCGCCACGGCACTTGAGGCGGCGGGTGCGGACGCGTGCGCCAAAGAAATCGAGCTCACGGCGGATTTAGCCGCGACGGCGGGCGAGCTTAACGGCGATGCGGAGCGATTGCGCCAGGTCGTAACGCACCTGCTCTCAAACGCCCTCAAGTTCACACCTCGCGGCGGGAAGGTCCACGTTTGCCTGCGCCGCGATGGAACGGATATCGTGTTTGACGTAACGGACACGGGCCAAGGCATCGCGCCCGAGCGACTCGCGCACGTGTTTGAGCGCGTGCGCGCGCAGAACTCAGTCGGACCGCCGGGTCTCGGACTTGGTCTGTCGCTTGCCCGCGAGATCGTGGCGCTGCACGGTGGCAGCGTGCGCGTCGCGAGTGACGGCGTGGGCCGCGGCGCGCAGGTGGCGGTCAGGCTTCCCGCGCGTGCCGCCACGATCGCCTGCGCTGAGCCCGGCGCGACGAAGGCTCTCATGTCCGTGCCGCGCTCGCTCGCGGGCCTTGCAATTCTGGTAGTGGATGACGAACCCGACGCGCGCACCGTTGTCGCCGAACTGCTGAGGCTCGAGGGCGCAGAAGTTGCAGTATGTGATTCGGCGGCATCCGCCTACGAGAAGCTGTGCGCGCAAGGCGCAGGCTTTGACGTCGTGGTGACTGATATTGGCATGCCAGTCGAGGATGGTTACTCACTCGTTCGCAAGCTGCGTGCGCTGAAATCCGGGACGCGCGTGCTGGCGATTGCTCTTACGGGTTACGCGACGAGGAGCGATGCGGCCGCGGCGCTCGAAGCCGGGTTCGATCTGCACGTGGCAAAGCCCGTCGATTTCGAGCGGTTTGTGCCGATGATTCGGCGCTTCTCACAGCATACGTAACGGTGCTTTGCGGTGCAGTGCGACACGAGCGCGATGCAAAAAAAGGCGGGCCGGCATTATGCGGGCCGCCAAGTGGGGGGTTGCGTAATCAGGCAATCACCGTGCCAGCGCGTGGCGATTGAATTTTAGGCACGTTTTATGCGTCCTATATATCGGTTTCGACTCAAATGGGTATGGGCATGCGTGCTCGAGAAACGATCCGAACCCTGAATCGCCTGATCCGCAGCTGTCGCGGCGCCGAGGCATTTTGCCGCGCTTGTGCGACCATTCGCGGCGCATCGCAGCTGCGTACGGTGCTGCGCCATCGCAGCGAGGAATGGGGACGCCATGGCGATGAACTGCAAGCGCTTGTATTGATGCTGGGTGGAGAACCTGCGACCGGGAGCCACACGGGCGGCTATGCGCGACGCATCTGGCTCGGGTGCAAGGCACTGTTGTTGGGCTCAAGCGAAGCGCTCGTTCTCGAGGAATGGCAGTGCGAGCAGCAGCGGGTTCTGAGCCGCTATGAGGAGGCTCTACGGGCCTACTTCGCACGGCGCGTCCTGCGTACGGTGACTGTACAGGCGGCCCGGATTGCCCAGCGCCTGGAGCAGATCGAGTCACTCCGGGACCAAATCGCGGTGGCGTCGCCGAACCCATCACGGGTGTAAAAGCTTGACGACCTAAAAAAATGCGCTACGGCGGCCTGCAAGGGCTGCCATCGGCACATTTGCCTACGCGCAGCTGATCCCTCGGGTGGTCATGGTAACCTTGGCGGCTCGCGTTGTGGCGGAAGGAGCCGGCCGACACCCGGTCGGCCTGCGCCCAAAACCAGCACTCATTCGTTATCTTCCCCGAGCACGCGAGACCGGCGCCGGCATTGGTTTCCGTACGAGAGCAATTTAACAATTAAAGGAATTCTGAAGCGACATGGCACACGCGCTGATCGTCGACGACGATCCCGATATCGTGGATTTGCTGCAGGAAGTGGCGCGCATGGAAGGCTTCACGGTGGCGCGGGCGCATAGCTTGCGCGAAGCGCGCATCGAGCTCGGCCGCCAGCGTCCTGATGTGCTTCTGACGGACCTGCGCCTGCCCGATGGCCAAGGCATCGAACTCGTGAATGAGCTCGACAACCCCGAAGCGACCGAGGTGATTGTTATCACGGGCCACGCGACCGTCGACAGCGCCGTGGCGGCGCTGCGGGCTGGCGCGAGTGACTACCTCGTCAAGCCCGCCGAGGTCGAGCGTGTCCAGGCGGTGCTGCGTCGCGCGAAGAAGACGAGCGCCCTGCAGCAGGAAATCGGCGCACTGCGCGAAGAGTTGCGCAAGCTCGGTCGCTTTGGCCGGATTCTTGGCGGCTCACAGCGCATGCAGGTGCTGTACGATCAGTTGAGCCGCGTCGCTCCCACCTCAGCCACGGTGCTGCTGATCGGTGAGAGTGGTACGGGCAAGGAGCTCGCAGCGCACACGGTGCATGAGCTTAGCCGGCGGCGCGACGCCCCGTTTCTACCGTTGAATTGCGGCGCCGTCGCGCCACAGCTCATCGAGACTGAGCTCTTCGGCCATGAGCGCGGCAGCTTCACCGGGGCGGATCGGCAGCACAAGGGTTTTTTCGAACGCGCGAACGGCGGCAGCATCTTTCTGGATGAGATCACCGAGATGCCGATGGAGCTGCAGGTGAAACTGCTGCGCGTTCTTGAGACCGGCACTTTCACACGCGTCGGCGGCGCTGCGCAGATCGCAAGCGATGTGCGCATTATCGCCGCCACGAACCGCGATCCGGAAAAGGCCGTCACTGAGGGCAAGCTGCGCGAGGACCTATATCACCGGCTGAACGTATTCCCCATCCATTTGCCGCCGCTGCGCGAGCGCGGCGTCGACATCGAGCAGCTCGCGCTGTCTTTTCTCGAAGCGCAGAATCTTGCCGAAGGCACGAACAAGTCCTTCTCGCGCGACGCCCTCGTGCGCCTCTATCAGCATCACTGGCCCGGCAACGTGCGCGAATTACGCAACTACGTGCAGCGCGCTTACATCATGGCAGACGACATCATCGAGGGCGAGATCGTGGCGACCGCAGTCGCGCCGAGCCTCGATGACCGCACGACAATCACGATTCACGTCGGCACCCCGCTTGCGGAAGTGGAACGTCGCGTGACCATGGCGACCCTTGCATATTGCGGCCAAGTGAAACGCAAGGCGGCGCAGATCCTGGGGGTGAGCCTTAAGACGCTGTATAATCGTCTCGAGACCTACAACGGGAAGGGGAGTCTCACTGGCGAAGATGAGGGGTTCGATGCGCTCGCCGGCGATGGCGCACGTGAAGCAACGCATGACACGGACCCCGCCACATCGGCTCGGTGAAAAGCGTCAAGTCGGCCATGTCCTACTTGAGCTTGGGAGATTTGCCGCGCAAGCGCCGCCAATACCCGCTGTCACATGAAGTCTTCACTCGTTAGCTTCCAACATTACGGCCGTAAGCGCTGATAAAAGACACCCATGGCGTCCACTCGGGTTGCAGTTGTTGACGATCACGAGCTCGTGCGCATCGGGCTCAAGCAGATTATTGAGGCGGAAAGCGATTTCAGCTGGGTAGGCGATGCCTCCACGGGGCGGGAAGCCCTCGACATGCTGCGCAGCAAGCCGTGCGATGTACTGTTACTCGATTTGTCGTTGCCGGACATGTCCGGGCTGGATGTTCTGCGACGGATTAAGTCGCATCACGACAGCGTCGCAACGTTGGTGCTGTCTGCGTACGCCGAGAAGCAGTATGGCTTGAACGTGTTGCGTGCCGGAGCGAGCGGCTTTGTCAGTAAGACCGCGGCGCCCGACGAACTGTGCCGCGCGATTCGCGCGGCGGTGCGCGGCGGACGCTATGTGAGCCCGGAACTCGCCGAAGTGCTCGTGAACGGCATGCAGGGGGTCTCGGGCGAACCCCCGCACACCGCACTTTCGGAGAGAGAGTTCCAAATTTTCTGCAAGCTCGCCGAGGGACAGAGCGTCACTGATATTGGCGCTGCGCTGTTTCTCAGCGTCAAGACGGTCAGCACCTACCGCACACGCATCCTGGAAAAGATGGGCATGAAGAGCAATGCCGACATGACCTATTACGCGGTCAAGAACGATCTTGTGCAATAACCGCGATGAGTGCTCCTAATCCACGTGAGCCGCGGTCAAATAGTGCGCCGTCCGGTGAGCGTCGCATCCTCCTTATTGAAGATTCTGAGGTTCTGAGCCGCCGTCTCGTCGATCTGCTCTCCGACCCAGGCTACGTCGCCGTTACCGCCCAGGCAACAACGCAGTCGCAGGCGCTGTCGCAGCTTAAGGACGGCAGCTTTGACGTATTGGTGGTCGACATCGAGCTTGCCGAAGGCAACGGCGTCGCCGTGGTGCGCAATGCACGCCAGCTATGCCCACCTGAGGCGCAGCTGCTGATCGTCGTGCTGACAAACTACGCCTCCGACTTCGTGCGTGATCATTGTTTCGCCGCCGGCGCCGATTATTTTCTCGACAAGATGCGCGACATCTCGCAACTCAAAGCAATCGTAACGGCCGGCCAGCCGAAATGGTCGCCGCCTACAGCCCATTGACCCAAGCCAGCAGCTGACGCGACCCAGTGCGCTCGCAGTCAGGTCAATTCTCGCGGTACTTCCACCTCGATCTGCGTTCCGCGGCCGGAATTCGAATGTAACGTAAAATGTCCGTGCAGCGCTTTGATGCGCTGGCGCATGCCGCTAAGGCCGTGCGAGCGGCTAAATGCTCCGCCTTCCATATCGAAGCCGCAGCCGTCGTCGGAGAGCTTGAGAATGTAATTGCGCGTATCGCCCCGGAATTCGAGGCGCACACGGTGTGCGTCAGCATGGCGGATGACGTTGGTAAGCGCCTCCTGCACGAGCCGAAAGAGTGCAATGGCAGTGTCCTTGGGCACTGTACTCACGTCATCGTCGACAGCCGACTCGAACTGTAGATTTGCTTTCGCACACGTTGATTCCACGTGCGCGCGCAGCGCGGTCGCAAGCCCGAAATGATCCAGAAGCGACGGCCGCAGATGTTCGACCACCCGCCGCTTGACGTTCATCGCCTCATCGAGCGCCTCGCCTAACTGCGTTAGGCGCTGTGCATTCGGCGGCTGATCAAGACGCGACTGCAGCCAGGACAGATCCATTTTCGCGGCGGTCAAGAGTCCACCAAGCTCGTCGTGCAGACGGCGCGCGAGTTCCGATTTTTCCTTCTCAGCGAAGTTCTGCAGGTGCGTCGAGAGCTCCGACAGTTCGCGCGTGCGCGCCTCGAGAAGCTTCTCGAACCGTGGGGTGGAGCGCCGCCGCTCGTACCGCAGCGCTGCGGCCACCAGGAGGACGCAGCCCGCCACACCCAGGAAAATGCGGCTTAGGAGCGGCATGAACGACGTTATGGCGCGCGTCGGCCCCCGGCCTCGCGCGGGATCCGTTGCCCGCCGCCGGCCGCGGTATCGCCCGCGTGTCCCACGGTCGAAGAAGGTTCCGCGCAGCGGCACAGCGGCGTTGGAGGTCGTTGAATGCATTTTTTCCAGTGTTTACCATAAGTTACACGCCGCGCCGCCACACCAGGGTATGGTTGTTTGCCGGCATGTCGTGGTCCGCATCGAGCGCAAGACCTTCGTCTGCGGCAAGCGCATTCACCGCCTCGAAGTCACGAATGCCGCTCGCCGCATCCCGCTGTTGCAGGTAGTGGTCGAAGGCTTCGTTGCTGGCGCTTGTATATCGCTTGGCGTAGCGAAAAGGTCCATACACGCACAGCACTGCATCCGCCCCGAGCAGTGCGCCAACGCCGCGAAAGAAGTCCTCGACGCCCTGCCACGCCATGATGTGCAGCGTATTGGCGCTGAAGACACTATCGATGCCGGTGACCGGCCAAGGATGCCTGCGGACGTCAAGCTCAACCGCCCCCGGCAGATTCGCGGCGCCCGCCTGCTCGATCCGCGCTCGCAGCGGAGGCAGGTACGCGCCAGTGTCGCTCGTGTGCCAAACGAGCTTCGGCAGGTGGCGCGCGAAATACACCGCGTGCTGACCCGTGCCGCTGCCGATCTCGAGCACATGCCGGCTTGCCGCGAAGGCGCCGCGCAGTATCTGCAATATGGGGTCTTTATTGCGTTCGCACGCTTCGGACACGCTGAACATCGAAATGCCGCGACACTTGCGGTGCGTAAGGCGGCAAATATAGCGCGTCGCGACTGCGCGCGGCGCTCTTCAGGCCCGCCGCCGAATCTTATCCAGGAGGATAGGTGCGGCCACCGCCGGACCCTGGGCATAGTCGACGCTCGCCGACGCCAGCCGTTTTAGCAACTCGGGCGAGCTCACGGATTGGATGATTGTGGCGCGTCCGAGCACCTTATTGATCTGGTGCAAGGAGCGCAGCAAGGTCTCGCCCACATCATCACCCGCGTCGCCCGCCAGCGCCGTGTGGTCAATCTTCACGTTCGTGACGTCGAGGGACTTCAAATAGGCAAACGAGGAAATGCCGCGGCCGAAGCCATCGAGCGTGAATTGAAATCCCTGCGGCGCGAGCTTGCGAATCAGCTCATTGATTTGCAAGAAACCGCTCGCGAGTGCCTGCTCCTCGATTTCAAGGCCGATGTGTTGGGCGGGGGCCTGCGCCTCGTGCGCCGCTGCTGCGATGAACTGTGCGAGTTCAGGATCCGCGAACGAGGCTTGTGACAAATTGAGAAACCAGCGCCCCGCGCTGGGAGTTTCTTTCTGGTGCTGCGCAATCCAGCGGAATGCGTTTTTCATGCACCAGCGATCGACGCGGTGGGCGAGGGCGGCATTGGAAATGGCAATCGCCGCAAGGTCTAGCTGTTCGGGCAATCGGCCCGCGTCGCTGCTCGGCGCACCCAACAGCACCTCATAGTGTGACGGCGCACGCCGGTTGCGCACCGGGGCAATACGCTCGGCTTGCAAGATGAACGCATCGGTCTTGAGCGCCTCTTCCAGCCACAGGGCGAGTTGGCGTTCGCGGCCTACTTTGACGGTGACGGTGGCGTCGTCGTGAAACATGCGCCATTGATCGCCGCCGCGCGTCTTCGCGTCGTAGCAGGCGACGTCTGCGCGCTCAACGAGCGCTACCCACGATTTATCGCCCGGCGCTGCGACCGCAATGCCAACGCTTGCGCGCGCCTGCAGTGGCTGCCCCGCCCATAGGCATTGCTGCTGGCGCAGCCGCTCGATCATCGCTTCCGTGACGCGTACTGCATCTTGTTGTGCACAGTGTTGCAGGATCACGAGAAATTCGTCGCCGCCAAAGCGGCCGATGAGGTCCCCGCCTCGCAGTGAGCTCTTGAAAGTGGCGCTCACACGGCGCAAGAGCTCATCTCCGGCGACATGTCCAAAGTGGTCGTTGATTTTTTTGAAGTGATCAAGGTCAATCATCACGACCGCAAGCGTGCTGCCATCGATCGCGGCGTCTTCCAGCGCGCTTTGCAGGCGCCGCTCCAACTCGCGCCGGTTGAGAAGGCCGGTCAACGAATCGTGACTCGCCTCGTGCGACCATTGGCGCGCCTGCCGATGCGAGGCGGTTATATCGGCGATCGTGCCCTCGTAATACAGAGGCGCACCGCGGCTGTCGCGCACCAGACGGGCACTGTGCAGCACGACGAGGCGCTCGCCTTTTTTGTTGCGCAGGATAGTCTCGCGGCTGCGAATCTCACCTTGCGCTTCCAGCTCCCGGCGCCACTGCAGGTGGTCCTCGGCGCTCGCATAGATCTCAAGGCCAAAGTCCAGGCGCAGCACGTCTTCCTCCGTTTCATAACCGAGCAGGGTGACGATTGCCGGATTCGCCGAGATCAACCGGTCATCGCAGGTCGCCTGATAAACACCCGCTGCGGTGCTCTCGAACATGGTGCGATAGCGAGCCTCCGACGCCCGCAACGCCAGCACGGTGTGCGTGCGCTCGAGAGCCAAGCGCAGCACTTTGTCGACGATGGGGCCGGAGATCTCATCCTTGATGAGATAATCGAGTGCACCGCGCCGTGCGGCCTCAAGGCCAAGCTCTTCCTGGGCGCGGTCAACCATGACAATGATCGGCACGGTTGCGGCGCGACTCTGCAGTCGCAGGAAGGCGGGAAGGCCGCTCGCATCCGGAAGCGTGAGTTCGACGATGATCGCGGCGAACTTGCGGTCGCGCAGCTGTAAGAGCCCGTCGGCCAGAGTGTGGGCTTCCTGAACCACGTAGTGACGAGTTTTAAGACGTGCAAGCGCCTCGGCGACGCCAGCCGGCGCGCCGCGAAAGTCCTGGATCAGGAGAATGAGGTCGTCGCTCACGCTGCCTTGCGCGGTTGGGCGGCACTCTGCCGCATTGAAAGCTTAGCTTTGTCGCCGTGCGCGGCTAGTGCCTGTCGCTCAATTAAGCAAAATGCGCCGCTTCGACTGGGCCGGCTGTGATGCAAGTCTCACTCGAACCCGCCGCAGCCGGCCGCCCATCGTGCATTGCACCATCGTTTCGGGCCGTTCAGTCGCGCCACGGGTACGTCCCTTGCTGTACTTAAGCGTGAGAATAGCGCGATCATGTAATCGGGAGACACGCATGCGAATGATGGAGCGACGACGATTCGGCGAGCGCGGCGCAGCCGGCTGGGTTCTGCTATGGCTGTTGGGCATTCCCATTCCGATCTTGCTCGTCCTGTTCCTGCTGCGCGGCTGCACCTAACTTCTGAGCGCGCTCCGTACGGGCGTGCGGCGCGTCGCGGGCCTGCCGGATGCTATATTGCGATTCACCCAAATTCACGGGGGAATTTAAGGTGTTTCGCAAGTGAACAACATCGAAATCGCGCAGCGGGCGACCATGCGGCGAATCAGCGAGATTGCCGTCGAGCGCTTGGGTATTCCCGAGGACTGCCTCGAAGCCTATGGCCGCTACAAGGCGAAGATCTCGCTTGAGTACCTGGCAAGCCTCGAGGAGCGCCCCGACGGGCGCCTGATCCTCGTCACCGCGATTTCCCCGACGCCCGCGGGCGAAGGCAAGACCACCATGACCGTGGGCCTTGGGGACGCCCTCAATCACATTGGCAAGAAGGCAATGATCTGCCTGCGCGAGCCTGCGCTCGGGCCGGTATTCGGCATGAAGGGCGGAGCAGCCGGAGGGGGCTACTCCCAGGTGGTGCCGATGGAGGACATCAATCTGCATTTCACCGGCGACTTCTCGGCGATTGGGCTTGCGAACAACCTGTTGGCCGCGCTCATCGACAATCACATCTACCACGGCAATGAGCTTGCCTTCGACGTGCGGCGCATCGCCTGGCGGCGTGTCGTCGATCTGAATGATCGCGCGCTGCGTGCGCTTACGATTGGTCTTGGCGGTGCCGCGAACGGGTTCCCGCGCGAGGACGGCTTCGACATCGTGGTGGCTTCCGAGGTGATGGCAATTTTCTGCCTCGCCACAAGTCTTGCGGACCTGAAGGAACGACTCGCGAGCATTGTCGTCGGCTATACGCGCGCGCAGCAGCCGATTTGCGCACGCCAGCTGCAGGCGCAAGGCGCGATGACCGTTCTCTTGCAGCAGGCGCTCGCTCCTAACCTTGTGCAGACGCTCGAGAACAATCCGGCACTCATTCACGGCGGGCCGTTCGCAAATATCGCCCACGGCTGTAACTCGGTCATGGCGACGCGCGCGGCGCTCAAGCTCGCCGACTACGTGGTCACCGAAGCGGGCTTCGGCGCCGATTTGGGTGCCGAGAAGTTTGTCGACATCAAGTGTCGTAAGGCCGGACTGCGTCCCGCGGCCGCGGTCATCGTCGCAACCGTCCGTGCTCTCAAATATCACGGCGGCTTGGAAATCGCCGCGATCGGCCAGGAGAATATTGCCGCCGTCGAAAAGGGCATCGCGAATCTCGAGCGGCACATCGAAAATATGCGCGACCGCTACTGTATATCCTGCGTGGTTGCGATCAATCACCGCGCCGAGGATACCGGCGCGGAGGTGCAAGCGGTCGTAAAGCGTACGGCAGATTTGGGCGTGAAGGTCATCCTGGCGCGGCATTTTGCGCAGGGCGGACGCGGCGCGGTTGACGTCGCGCACGAAGTCGTGCGCTTGTGCGACATCCCCAACAACTTCAAATTCGTATACGAGGAGAGCGCGTCGCTGTGGGAAAAAATGCACGCCATTGCGACGCGCGTCTACGGGGCTGCCGACATCAGCGCCTCGAGCAGCGTGCGCGCGCGGATTAAGCAGCTGCAGGACGGCGGCTATGGGCACTATCCGGTGTGCGTGGCGAAGACGCAGTACTCCTTCTCAACCGACGCCACGGTGCGCGGCGCGCCGTCGGGCCATATCGTCAACATCCGCGAAGTGCGCCTCGCCGCCGGTGCGCAATTCGTCGTGATGATCTGCGGGGATATCATGACAATGCCGGGATTGCCGCGAGTGCCCTCGGCAAACGCGATTGATGTGGATGCGAACGGCAAAGTCGTTGGACTCTTCTAGCGCGCTCAGTGCAACCCGGGTTTGACGACGGCGAGGATGACGATGGCGAGGAGTAAGAGGCTCGGAACTTCGTTGAACCAGCGGAACCAGCGAGGCGAGTGGCTGTCGCGGCGTGCGCGCAGTGCGGTGATGAGACGGTAGCACCACAGATGGTAGCCAATGAGGAGCACGACGCACATGAGCTTCATTTGCAGCCATGGTTCGCGCAAGTAGGCAGGAGCCGCCAGAATCATGGCAATGCCAAAGCTCGCGGCAAGCAACGCGCCGATGCTCATGAGCACGAACAGGCGTCGCTCCATGATGACAAAGCGCTCGATTCCCACGGGGTCCGTGGCGGCCGCGTGGTACACGAACAGCCGTGGCAGATAGAAAAGCCCGGCAAACCAGGTGACGACGAAAACGACGTGAAATGCCTTGAGCCAGAGCATGGGTTGCTAGCCTACAGGGCGCGGGCCGTGGCGGGAATGCACGCCTCCGCCGGCGGGGACTGACATGCCGATCTGCGAGGCTGATCCATGGAGGAAGCAGTACTTTAAGGATGTCGCCTGCCCCGACGATGTGCGCATTCCCACCGAGGATTTTGATGCCTACGAATGGAATCCGAAGCATCGCTGGGTCTATAACAAGCTTTTGATTGCAGAGTCTCAGGGCCTCGCCTGTGCGCCGCACGGCGTCGTGCCGCGCAGCTTTCCGGTATTCAGCAAACCGCTCATCAATCTGCGCGGTATGGGTGCGGGCAGTCGCGTACTCGCGAGCCTTGCCGAGTACGCACAGCACGAAACCGGCGGGCACTTCTGGATGACGCTCCTTGAAGGTGAGCACGTGAGTTCGGATATCGCGATCGAGCGCGGCGCGGCAGTCTGGTTTCGGCACTCGCGGGGCATTCCCTCCGGCAAAGGCACGTTTGACTATTGGACCGTCGAGGCCGCGCCGCGCGCCGCTCTTGAGCGCTATTGCGGCGCCTGGATAGCCCAGCATCTCGGCGGCTATACCGGCATGGTTAACCTTGAAACCATTGACGGCCGCATCATCGAGGTGCATCTCAGATTCTCCGACCAATGGCCGGACTTGTACGGCGCTGACTGGCTTGCGGCCATGGTGCGCTTGTACGCCCGCGGCGAATGGGTTTTCGATGCGCGCAAAGTGCGCACCGGCTACAGCGTTGTGCTCTTTGGGCCGCACGGCATGCAGTACCGCTTCCCGCCCGCGGAGCGCATCCGCGCATTGACAGCAACTGCGGGCGTGACCAGCATTCAGCTGACTTTTCACGAGCATCGTGCCGCCGATTCGCACTCGATGCCGCCGGGCGGCTTTCGCTTGGCCGTCGTGAACAGTTGGGACCTCGAAGCGGGCCGCCAAGTGCGTGCGCAGCTTGCTGCGTTGTTTGGGTTTGCTGCCCCATCTGTCGCAAGGTTGAAGGATCGCTCGTGATCCCGCTGCGTTTCTTGGCTCCACGTTATTGGCTGACGTGGCTTGCGATCGGCATTCTGCGCACGCTCGAGCGGCTGCCGTACCCGCAGCTGGTGCGCGCCGGGCGCGCACTGGGAAGATTGGCGCGCCGCTTGCCGCTTAACTACATCAAGGTCGCGCGCTGCAATATGCGATTGTGCCTGCCGGAGCTCACGGACGCCGCGCGCGAGCAGCTCCTCGACCGGCATTTCGAAGCCTTGGGTGTCACGATGTGCGAGTCGGCAATGAGCTGGTGGAGCTGCGACGCGCGCATTGCCAAGTTATCGCGCATCGAGGGAGTGGAGCATCTTGAGCAGGCGCTCGCGGCGGGCCGCGGCGCGATCATATTGACGGCGCATTTTACCACCCTCGAGATCGGCGCACGCATCCTCAATACCACTGGTATTCCAATGAACGTGCTGTACCGTCCGCCAAAGAACCAGCTGCTCGCGCACGTCGCCAATACCAATCGGCGCAGCTTTGCGCGCGGTGAGATGGACCGCACCATCGAGCGTGACGACATCCGCGGCATGGTGCGCGCGCTGCGCCGCAACGCCTGCGTGTGGTACGCGCCTGACCAGAGCTATCGCAACAAGGGCGCTGAGATGGTGCCGTTCTTTGGCATTCCGGCGGCGACCAATGTCGCAACATCTCGCCTGGCGCAGCTCACTGGCGCGGCAGTGCTGTTTTATTCGCATGAGCGTCTGGCGGACGCCAAGGGCTACCGCGTGGTGATCGGGCCCGTTCTCGCGGATTATCCAAGCGGCAGCACGCAGCTCGACGCGCTGCGCTTCAATCACTTCATTGAAGAACAGGTGCGCCGCATACCCGAGCAGTATTGGTGGATCCATCGGCGCTTTAAGGGTCTAACGCCTGACTATCCGAACTACTACGGCGATGCGGCGCGCTAACGCCTTGCTACTTCAAGGTCTTTAGGGTCGGAACGATCTCCGCGCGGCCGAACACTTCCACCGAGAGGCTGAAGCTGCGCTGTTCCGAGGGCTGCAGTGCTCCCACGCCCACTACCTGACGCGTCACCTCAAGGCCCTGGTTGTCGCGGATCACCAGCACCACGGAATATTCCCACGCGGGTCCATCCGCCGGGTGCCGAATGGTCCCCTCGACGCGCAGCGGCGAGCTGCTCGGCACCGCGCGCCGCGCGGCATCGCCGGAGTCGAACCGCAGGTGGTGGCGGCAGCCGGGGCAGACGCGTGCGCTCTCGAGGATCGTCGCCTTGCAATGCGGACAAAGGCGGCTTTTTCCCGGAGTCGCGGCACGCGCCGAGCTCATGAAAAGGCGCTATCGACCTTTCCGGTGACCGACTTTGCGCCCTTCTCCTTCTCTTCCCAACCGAATTCCACCTGACCGCGCATTCTGGATCCGGCCGAGACGATCAAGGATCCCGCTTTGACATCACCGGCGACCACGCCGGTTGCCAGGAGCTCGACGCGCGCGGCCGCTTCGATGTTGCCGTGCAATTCGCCGCCTACGACCACGGTGTTGGCGCGCACCTGCCCGGTGAGCCGCGCACCTGGATCGATCGTTAAATTGCCGTGGACGTGTACGTCGCCCTTGAATGAGCCGGCGATGCGAACGTGACCTGCACCCTCAATCTTGCCTTCGATCTGTAGATCCGAGGCGATGAGCGATTCTTTGGCGTTGGCGTCTACGCGTTCGGGCATGCGCCGCGGCAGGTCCTGATTCAAAGGCGTAATTGTCGACATATCCGCTGGTCTCGTAACGGGTTCTTTGGTAGGCGGCAGGGCCGCATTCGGTTCTTTCCATAGCGCCATGGTGATTCCTCATTTTCGACAGATTTAGCGGGACGACATATATACCGGGATGCGGGTCGAGTTCAAACCCACGCCGTCTCACTCGGACCATAAGGGCGATCCTGGTACGAACGAAACGCTCGGCGCGCGCTCTTAATCGGCCATTGAGGCGATCGCGTAGGGACTTGGCTCGATAGATGAACCCGGGGATCTGCTGCGCATGCCATGGCTGTTGTGCAAGAACGACAAAGAGGAAGCTTCGCTGCCGACCGCGGTTTTGTCCAAATTTAAGCGCTGACCATCCATGCGCGAAGCCAGGCTTACGGTGATGTTGCTCACAGGATGCGCAGTGCTTGCCTGGAAGAGGCTCCTGCGACCGATGCTCCGGCATGCCGGCCGAATCCACGGGCGCCTGGACAGGAAGCCGCGGACGCGCCGCTCGCGGTCACGCTTGAGACAGGCACGCAGCTAAGCCGCGGCACGGAGGGTCGAGTTGCGCCAGAATCCCTCTCCCATGGGGACCCAAGCGCGCCGGCCTCGAAAAGTACTCGTCCTGGATGTCGGGGGCACGCACGTCAAAATGCGCGCGAGCGGCCAGAGTGCCGGCCGCCAGTTTGACTCCGGCCCGGCGCTCACGGCTGAGCAGATGGTTGAGAAAGTGCAGGCGCTCAGCCGCGGTTGGCGCTATGACGCGATATCGATCGGATACCCCGGTGTCGTGCTGCACGGAAAGCCCGTTGTCGAGCCGCATAACCTCGGTTGCGGCTGGGTGGGATTCGATTATGAAAAGGCTTTCGGCAAGCCGGTGCGCATGATCAATGACGCGGCGCTGCAGGCGATCGGCAGTTACAAACGGGGTCGCATGCTGTTCCTGGGATTAGGTACGGGGCTCGGATCGGCGCTCATCGTCGACGGCGTCATCGCGCCCACCGAACTTGCGCACCTGCCCTACAAGCGCGGCCGCAGCTATGAAGGCTACGTCGGTGAGCGCGCTCGCAAGCGTCTGGGAACGAAGAAGTGGCGCAAGGCCGTCGACGACGTGGTCGAACGCTTGAGCGCGGCGCTCGAAGTGGACGACGTCGTGATCGGTGGAGGCAACGCGCGCCGTCTGCAGCGGCTGCCAAAGAACGCGCGCCGTGTGTCCAACAGCAAGGCGTTCATCGGCGGCTTGCGCCTCTGGCAGACGCCGATCACCTAACGAAACAGCAGTACCGCCTTCTGCAGCGTCATCCACACGCCCCATCCGATCGGGATCCAGACCGCAAGCCAAGCGGCTGGGATCAACCAGGCGTGGCGTTGCGAGTCGGCCTGGGAGGACAGCGCATCTGCAAGCGGCGCCCCTGATTTGAGCACGCTCTGCGGTGCGAATGCCGGATCGCTCGTCTTCATGTAGCGATCTTGCGCGACGGCGTGGACCCGCCAGTTGCAGATAAAGCCGATGGCGAGCAGGCCCGCCAGGATGTACATCGTGACGCTATAGGCTTGCGCGCGCGGCACACCATGGGCGAGCTGATACTCGCGGATGTAGTTCACGAGCACCGGTCCTAAGATGCCAGCCGTTGACCAAGCCGTCAGCAGGCGGCCGTGGATCGCACCCACCATCTTAGTTCCGAACAGATCCGCCAGATACGCCGGCACTGTTGCAAAGCCGCCGCCATACATGGACAGGATGACGCAGAAGGCGGCGACGAAAAGCGCGAGGTTGCCGTTGGCAGCCGACCACGGAATCGATGCGAAGAGTGCGATGCCGAGCAGAAAGAAAACCATGTAGGTTGGCTTGCGGCCCAGTCGATCCGAGAGCGAAGCCCAGAAGATTCGACCCGCGATGTTGAAGAGCGAAAGCAGGCCGGTAAAGCCCGCCGCAATCGCTGCGATCTTGCCGAGTTGCTCGGGCGTGAGATCAGCGAAGGCCAGCTGCACGCCAAGCAGTTTGCCCCCAAAAACCTCCTGCAGGAGGGGCGAGGCCATGCCGAGAATGCCAATGCCGGCGGTGACGTTGAGGCACAAAACGCCCCACAGCAGCCAGAACTGCGGCGTGCGCCAGGCGACATCAAGGCTCACGTCGCGGTCCGTCAGCAAGGCGCGCTTCGCCGTTGACGGCTGCCATCCTCGCGGCTTCCAGTCCGCGGGCGGGAGGCGATAGCCGAACGCGCCACCCATCATGAACACGAAATAGATCGCCGCGAGTGTGAGAAAGGTCTGCCAGACACCCACTCCTGACGGGCTTGCGAAGAACTTCATCAGCCGATCAGCCAGCGGCGCGCCAATCATTGCGCCGCCGCCAAATCCCATGATCGCCATGCCGGTCGCCATGCCGCGCCGGTCCGGGAACCACTTGATGAGTGTCGATACAGGCGAAATGTAGCCCAACCCCAGGCCAATGCCGCCGATGACGCCGCACCCGAGCCACAGGATCCAGATCTGGTGAGCGATCACGCCGAACGCTCCGATCACAAGGCCGCCGCACCAGCACAGCGCCGCGACCACGCCACCCTTGCGCGGCCCGGAGCGCTCGAGCCAGCCACCCCACACTGCGGCCGCAGAGCCTAGGAACACGAAGAACAGAGTAAACGTCCATCCCAAAAGCGAGATCTTCCAGTCGCAGGTGGTGACCGTGAGCTGGCCGAAGAACCCCAAATCCTCAGGGCAGGAAACCGGCTTTGTGATGCCGACCGCCTTCGAAAGGGGCAGCCAGAAGACGGAGAACCCATAGGCCATGCCGATGCATAGATGGATCGCGAGCGCTGCTGGCGGCACGAGCCAACGGCTAAAACCGGGCTTGGCGATGGTGCGCTCGCGTGCCAGCAGTCCGGACGAGGTTGTAGTGCTTGCTGCAGACATTACTATTTTCCCCCCTCGGGGTTCCTAATATGCACAGTCCATTATGTTTCGGCTACCGCACCGAGTACGGTTCAGCTGCGGAGCGCGTCGCGGCGAACACCTGGGTCCACAATATGGCAGATGGGTTGTGCGGATTGACCGCAT
>Ga0066793_10000022_pt1 | contig 42458 bp, 41 predicted proteins | sample PersoiDNA2013189_FD_83876 | JGI IMG/M metagenome (GOLD analysis project Ga0066793, IMG submission 83876) | Permafrost soil microbial communities from the Arctic, to analyse light accelerated degradation of dissolved organic matter (DOM) -... | ecosystem: Environmental > Terrestrial > Soil >... | reverse complement strand
GGGGCTTTCCTGATAAGCTGCGCGTCCCACGACGACCCCGACCTGGCGCCGGAGGGCAAGCAGGTGCTATCGGCAATCTACATCGCGCCTTACAAGCTCAAGTACCACGAGTGGGACGACATCGCCGAGGAGTGGGCGTGGGACTGCATCGACTCGCTCGACAAGCGCGCCTTCCCCGGGCTGCGCTCGAACGTCGAGTGGATGGACTCGGTCACGCCGGTCGAGCTGGAGCGGCGGCTGAAGCTGCCCGAGGGCGCCTTCTTCGGCCTCGAGATGAGCGGGTCTAACATGGGGCCGTTCCGGCCGAACTACCGCTCGCGCATCATCGACAACCTCTACCTCACCGGGCAGTGCACGAACCCGGGAGGCGGTGTGCCGCTGGTGATGCTCTCCGGCATCGCGGCGTCGAGCATGCTGGTGAACGACTGGCCGGAGCTGTAGGCTGACCGGGTCCCGTTCAGCGCGCGGCCGCAAGGTACCGATAGAATAAATGTCAGATCCCGGACCCGCACCGTCTAAAGAGGTACCTTGAAGCATTCTCGAGCGAGCACCGTCCTCATAGTCATCGGCGCCCTGCTGGTGATGATCGCGCCTGTCTGGGCGTGGGGCATCGCTCCGCTCTTCATCAAGCTTCCCAAAGACCTCGAGGTCATCACCGACTACAAGGGGAAGCTCACGCTCTACGCCGACAGTGCCACGCGCCGCTTCTACCCGCCAGGCCAGGAGAAGGTCGTCCCGCTCGCCATTTACGCGGAGGACCGCAGCGTACCTTCCAGGGGCAACGGCAAGGTCCTTGTCGTCGACGAGAACGTCAACGTGACAGACTCGAGCACGAGCCAGCCAATGGTCGGCGTGCGCCCCGCTGCTACCTATGTGCTGGACAGGCGCACCTCCGAGAACGTTCCCGGGTACCTGCCCGGGGTCGAACGCTCCGGCTGGTCTCTCACGTTTCCGCTGGGAGCCCGGAAGAAGGGCTACCCGCTCTGGGACGACGAGCTGAACCGCACGAACGGGGCCTTCTTCGTCCGTGAGCAGAAGATGGACGGTGACAAGTACAAGGGCGTGACGGTCTATGTCTACAAGTCGCCCGGTTCGATGGAGAAGATGGTCAAGCCGCCCCCGGGCCTTCCCGAGACCCTTACGGGTAAGCAGCTCAAGGAGATGGCAGGGCAGAGCGATCTGCCGATCGCGGACAACGCTTCGATGCAGATGTCGTATTACAAGAAGCAGACCGCGACGCAGTACGTCGAGCCGCGGACGGGGATGGTCGCCTACGTCCCTGACCTGAGCTACGAGTACTACGCCAAGAACGGCCCGGGCATGTCGCCCGATTACATCAAGCTGGCGAGAGTCGAATACGGGGGGACGAAGGCAAGCGCGCGCCAGACCCTGGACTCGGCCGCGAAGTATTTCTGGCTGATCGACCTTGACCTCGTGTGGACGCCGGTGTCGTACCTGGCTGGCGGGTTGGTGCTGATAGCGCTGGGGATCGCGCTCAGGTTGCGGAGCGCGCGCAAGCCGACTGACGGCCCTGCCTAGAGGTCGAGGCTCATCTGCATCAGGCCGGGGCTGCCCGTCATCTCCTCGAACGCCGGGTCCGTCTTCTCGTTCACGGCCTTGAACCCGAACTTCTCGTAGGCTTTCTGTGCGGGCTTGTTGCCGATGAAGACGCCGACCTGGACGTTGGCGAGACCTTCTGTGCGGGCGATGCCGATCGCTTCATTGAGCAGCTCCTCGGCGAGGCCGCGCCGCCTGAACTTGGGAGACACGGCGATGTTCTCGACGATCATGGAGTCCGTCGGCTTCTCGAAATCGACGTTCACGTATGGCAGCATGCGGCGGCGCATGGCCTGGCGCTCCTCCTTGTCCCAGCCGAGCTCGGAGAGGGCCTCGCCCAGCTTCTCGTGGGCGCCCTCCCGGTTGTCGTAGTGGTTGAGCGAAGCGGCGACCTGCCCCTCCACCTCGGCGACGCTGCAGAAGGTGTAGTGGAACCAGGAGATGTTCCTGGTCTGCAGGAGGTTCTCCATCACGGTGAGGCGCTCGTCGTTGGGGCCGGGGACTCCGGGGAACATGAGGTCGTAGATCGACCTGTTCAGGTGGCTCTTGCCGGCCAGGTATGCCTGGTACGCCAGAACACGGCAGTCCTGCACCGTGGCCAGGCGGACGAACTCGCTCATGGTGGTGTCTCCCTTCGTCACCGTACGTGGGAATTATGTTCAATAAAGCAAGGCAGAGGATAGACTCTGTTTGCTGCACCGCCCCATCCTCACTGCGACGTTTGACTCGCCCCCCGAGCCGCCATAGAATCTCTTACAACTGAATAACATGCCGACCTGGTGGCAAGCGGCCTTAATAGGGAAGCCGGTGAGAATCCGGCGCGGACGCGCCACTGTGATGGGGAGCGACTCGCATATACCACTGGCGAAAGCCGGGAAGGGCGAGAAGCGCAGAACCGAGCCAGGAGACCTGCCCGGGCGGATACCTTAACATCCTCGCGAAAGGGAACGTTTGGGTCAGCCTGATTTTTAGACCGCCCATCGAAACGAGGGGCGGTTTTTTCGTGCTTGGCCCGAAGGGAGGTAGATGGAGCACTCGTGTTCGATTGCACATTACCAGCCAAGGAGTATTTGAAATGTATATGAAATCATTCGGTGGAAAATCGCACAGACTTTTGACCCTGGCAGTCATGTTTGGGCTGGCAACTCTCCTGTTCGCCAGCCTCGCCGGATGCGGGAGCACCGGCGGATCCAGCAGCGCCGGGAAGATCACCCTCACCGATGACGCGGGCAATACGCTCATGCTGGACAAGGCCGCCAACAGGATAGTCTCTCTCGCCCCCGGAAACACGGAGATCGTCTATGCGGTAGGAGCGGAGGGAAAGCTGGTCGGAGTGACCACTTTCTGCGATTATCCACCGGCCGCTAAGAAGAAGCCAAAGATCGGCGACTTCTCAACTCCTAACGTCGAGAAGATCGCGTCCGTCAACCCGCAGGTCGTGCTCGTGACGGGCGGGATCCAGAAAGGCATGGTCGAGAGCCTGAACAAGCTCGGCATCAAGGTGTTCGTGATCGACCCGAAGAGCTTTGAAGCGCTGTTCAAGGACATGGAGGCCGTCGGCGAGATGGCGGGCATCAAGGATGTCGCCGCAAAGAAGGTCGAAGCCATGCGGAAGCAGGTCAGCCAGATCGAGGCCAAGGCCAAGGGGCTTCGAAAGACCGATGTATTCTTCGAGATATACAAGCAACCGCTCATGACCGCCGGCACGGGGACGATGATCGACCTGATGATAAGGGCCGCCGGCGGCACGAACCTCGGCGCCACCGCGGGACCACAGTTCCCCGAGTTCAGCGAGGAGCAGCTGCTCAAGGACAACCCCGACGTCTATGTCGCCGTCAAGGGCAGCCAGAGCGACCCCGCCGACATATCCCAGCGGCCCGGGTACTCAGCGTTGAAGGCCGTCAAGGACGGAAGAGTCTACGTCGTGGAAGACAATCCCTTCGTCAGGTCCGGACCGCGGATGGTACGGGGGCTACAGCAGCTCGCGCAGATACTCCATCCCGAGGTATTCAAGAAGAACAACTAGCAAGCATCGGTAGAGCGCCGGCGGGCCGTTGGTTTTGCCGGTGAGCCACCGGTCACTGGAGGCGATTCACGTGGATATCGGTGAAAGGACTATCGAGATAGCGCCGCTCGACAGAGCGGCCATGGAGAGAGCGCGCGGCAGGCAGGACAACCTCACCAAGCCGCCGGGCAGTCTCGGCAGGCTCGAGGACATCTCGGTCGCGGTCTGCGGAATGACCGGCCTCGTCCCTCCCGACCTTTCCGAAAAGTCAGTCATCCTTTGCGCCGGCGATCATGGAGTGACAGAGGAGGGGGTCAGCCCCTACCCGTCAGAGGTGACTGCCCAGATGTTGATGAACTTCGCTGCCGGCGGCGCCGCCATCAACGTCCTGGCCCGGCACACGGGCGCTCGCGTCGTACTCGTTGACGTGGGATGCGCCTGCGAAGTCCGGCACCCGGGCATCATGGACCGGCGGATACGGCGGGGGACCGCGAACTTCACTCACGGCCCGGCGATGACCCGCCTGGAAGCCGTGGCCTCTGTCGTTGCCGGCCTGAACGTGGTCGCAGCTGAGATCGAAAGAGGATCGAGCCTCATCGCTACCGGCGACATGGGCATCGGCAACACGACGGCGTCGAGCGCCCTGGTCGCGGCACTGACGGGTCTGCCGCCCCGCGCTGTCGCCGGGCGCGGTACGGGCCTTGATGATGCCGGGCTCGAGCGCAAGATCGCCGTCATCGAGCGGGGCCTGGAAGTCAACAGCCCGCCCGCTGGCGACCCCCTGGAGGTTCTCGCCGCGGTGGGGGGACTGGAAATCGGCGCGCTCGCCGGAGTGATGCTGGGCTGCGCCCAGGCGCGGGTGCCGGTCGTGGTGGACGGCTTCATCTCAGGCGCGGCCGCCCTCCTGGCAGCCAGGCTCTATCCGGGCGCGGAAGATTACATGATCGCGTCGCACCTCTCCGTCGAGCCGGGACATCGAGCGGCGCTGGACGAGATCGGACTCGTCCCGTTCCTGGATCTGGAGATGCGCCTCGGTGAAGGCACCGGGGCTGTGCTTGCCATGCCGGTTATCGAGGCGTCGCTCAAAGTGCTCGCCGAGATGGCGACGTTCGAAGAGGCGGGAGTATCTCGCGAGAGTGAAAATGTCGAGAAATAGGCTGGCTCTGCTGGCCCTCGCGGTCGCATTGTTCTTCATCTTCGCCGTGTTACTCTCGCTCGCGCTTGGGCCGGCGAACCTGTCCCCGGCAAAAGTCGCGAAGTATCTCTTCAGTGGACAGCAGCCGGGTGACGCGGGCAGCACCATCTTCTGGCAGATCCGCATGCCGCGGGTCCTACTCGCCCTGCTTGTGGGGGCGGCGCTGGCGCTGGCGGGAACCATCCTGCAGGGCTTGTTTCTCAACCCGCTCACCGACCCCTACGTGACCGGCGTATCGTCCGGCGCGGCGCTCGGGGCGACCATCAGTTTCTTCTTCAACATGCCCGCCGTGCCTTGGTTGTCGCTGTTCGCCGTGATCGGGGGCGTCGCGACTCTGTTCTTCGTGTACTCCCTGGCGCGTAAGCGCGGCGTGCTGAACATATACCAGTTGCTGCTCGGGGGCGTGACCATCTCCTACCTCTTCCTGGCTCTCGTGTCCGTCCTGATGATTAAGTCCGGACGCGACATGCACGCAATATTCTACTGGCTGCTCGGCAGCTTCTCAGGCAGGGGTTGGACCGAGGTCAAGATCTGCGCGGTGATCATCCCGTTCCTCGCGGTCCCTTTCTTCTTCGTCGACGAGATGAACATATTGCTGCAGGGCGAAGAGCGCGCGCTCGAGCTGGGCGTGAACGTCGAACTTGTCAAGGTCGTCCTCTTCTTCGTCTCGGCGTTCGTCACGGCGGTCGCGGTGTCTGTCTCCGGAATAATCGGCTTTATCGGCCTGGTGGTGCCCCACATCTCGAGGCTGATCACCGGCCCGGACCACCGCAAGGTGCTACTGATGTCGGTGTTCATCGGGGCGGCGGTGATGGCGCTCTCGGACCTCATCGCGCGGGTCGCTTTCGCGCCATCGGAGATCCCCGTGGGAGTCATCACGATATTCTTCGGCGCGCCTTTCTTCATCTACCTGCTGAAGAGGAGGACCTGAGATGTCGGTCTTCGAGCTGACTGACATATCTTTCGCCTATATCGAGCAGCCGGCCGTCAGAAAGGTGTCGTTCAGCGTCGAGGAAGGCACCTTCGTGGGCATCGTGGGACCGAACGGCAGCGGCAAGAGCACCCTGCTCAAGATAATGGACAGGCTCATCGCGCCGGACGAAGGGACCCTGTCGCTCAACGGACGCCCGCTCGCCTCCTACAAGCGCCGGGACATCGCGCGCGAGATAGCCCTCGTGCCGCAAACCTTCAGCCTGGACTTCCAGTTCACGGCGCGAGAAGTGATCGAGATGGGCCGCTACGCGCGCAAGGGGTCCGGCAACCACAGGTGGTCCGTCCAGGAGCTCCTGGACAAGCTGGAGATCGCCGCGCTCGCCGACAGGCCCTTCCCCGAACTGTCGGGCGGAGAGAAGCAGATGGTGGTGCTCGCCCAGGCACTGGCGCAGGAGCCACGCGTGCTTCTGCTTGACGAGCCCGCCGCGCACCTGGACGTCTCTTACCAGCTGAGGCTCTTCGACTGGCTTCGCAAGCTGAACGAGGAGGGGCTTACCATCGTCTGCGTCCTGCACGACCTGAACCTCGCCCTCCTCTACTTCGAGAGTATGCTGATGCTGAGGGAAGGCAAGCTCTTCTCGTCGGGGGACACCGAGACAGTACTCTCGCCGGAGTCGATCGAGTCTGTCTACGGCGTGCGGGCGTACCTCCACAGACATGCGGGGCGCACGTTCCTCACTTTCTCACCGCGGGCCCGCGCGAAGCGAAAGGAACGCGTACACCTCGTCTGCGGCGGGGGCTCGGGGGCTGCGCTGATGCGCGAGCTCACCGATATGGGGTTCCTGGTCTCCGCGGGCGTCGTGAACGCGATGGACACGGATGAGGTCACGGGCCGCGAGCTGGGGCTCCCGATCGCCGCGGAAGCGCCGTTCACACCGATCACCAACGAGGCCTTCGACGAGAACATGGAACTGATCACAAAGGCAGATGTAGTGATACTGACAGAGGTTCCCATCGGGACGGGCAACTTCAGGAACATCAATGCGCTGGAGAGGGCCTCGGCGATGGGAAAGAACGTGTGGGTGATCAAAGGCGTCGCAGGGCGGGACTTTACGAACGACGCTGTACGGGCGCTTGACGCGTTAGGCGGAATCCGGTATTTCGGCGGCACACGCGAGATAATCAAGGAGCTTTCTGAACATGAGTGACAACGAAAGCCGGCGGCTCGTCCTGGTCACCGGGGGCGTCCGAGGCGGCAAGAGCACCTACGCGCTCGAGCTTGTCAGGGCCGCCTCCGACAGAGTGCTTTTCGTGGCGACCGCCCTCCCCAATGACAGCGAGTTGCTGGAGCGAATCGACAAGCACAGGGCCGTGAGGCCGCGCACCTGGCGTACAGCCGAGGCGACTGAGGGCGCTCTCGGCGCGCACCTTGAGGGCGATGAGCCCGCTCTCATTCTCGATTGCCTGACACTGTACGTCGGGCGAAGGCTGACCGAGGGAGTCCCGGCCCGGTCGATCATAGAGGAGGTCGAAGAGGCGTGCGGCTTGATGTCTGAGAGGTTCGGGCTGGCGGTCATTGTGACGAACGAGGTCGGTTGGGGCGTTATACCCGATAACGAGCTGGCCAGGGCGTACTCCGAAGTGCTGGGAAAAGCGAACCAGGTCGCCGCCGCCCGGGCTGACGAGGTAGTGCTGATGGTTTCCGGGATACCCATGAAGGTGAAGTAGATGGCAGCGACGCTGATGGTCCAGGGCACCGCGTCTCACGTCGGGAAGAGCATCGTCTCGGCAGGCCTGTGCAGGCTGTTCGCCAATGAGGGCCTGCGGGTAGCGCCTTTCAAATCGCAGAACATGAGCCTGAACTCTTTCGTGACAGCCGACGGTGGAGAGATTGCACGGGCGCAGGAACTCATGGCGCGCGGCGCCAGGGTGGCGCCCACGGTCGATATGAACCCGATACTGCTGAAACCAAAGGACAACCACTGCTGCGAGGTCATGGCGATGGGCAGGTCCATCGGCGACTTCTCAGCGAGGGATTACGCGAAGAAAGTGCGGCCCGAAGCGCTCAAGACCATTGCGTCTTCGCTGGAGAGGCTGACCTCGGAGTTCGACCTGGTAGTCATCGAGGGCGCGGGGAGCCCGGCAGAGATAAACCTGCGCAAGTACGACATCTGCAACATGAAGGTAGCGCGGATGGCGGGTGCGCCCGTCCTGCTGGTAGCTGACATCGATGCCGGCGGGGCGCTGGCGGCTGTGGTAGGGACGCTTGCGCTTCTTACCCCGAGCGAGCGGGAAATGGTCAGGGGCACGATAATCAACAAGTTCCGCGGAGATCTGAGCCTGCTCGAGCCGGGGCTCGACTTCCTGCAGAAGAAGACTCAGAAGAAAGTGCTCGGTGTGCTTCCGTACTACGACTGTTCTTACCTGGATGAAGAGGACACACTGTCAGACCACGGTGTCAGAGGGTCAGCCGAGGTGGCGGTGGTACGGCTGCCGTACACCTCGAACTTCACTGACTTCGAGCCTGTCGCTCGCCAGGTGCCGCTCACCTGGGCGCGGAAGCCCGGGGAACTGGAGGGGGCGCGGGTCATCATCATCCCCGGGACCCGGAACACGGTCCTCGACCTCGAGTGGCTGAAGAGGAGCGGGTTCGCGGAGGAGATCAGGTCGAAGGCCGCAGGGGGTGCCGCCGTAATCGGCGTGTGTGGCGGCTTCCAGATGCTCGGTGAGCGTCTCCTTGATCCCGACGGCATCGAATCAACGGCAGGCACGCACGAAGGCCTCGGGCTGCTGCCGCTTTCGATCACTTATGAGAGCCCCAAGATGACGAACCAGGTGCGGGCGAGCGTCCTGGAGGACATCGCTATGCTGCCGGGGCTGCGGGGGTGCAAGCTCAGCGGGTACGAGATACACATGGGCAGGGCGACGGTATCCGGCGGCTTGCGTCCTCTCCTCTTTGAGAGAGACGGCGTCGCCGCGAGCCATGACGGCGCCCTGTCATCTGACGGAATGGTCTTCGGTACTCACCTGCACGGGCTCTTCAACAATCCGGAGGCCGTAGAAGCGCTGTGCCGGTTCCTGGGGATTCCGGTCAGGGAGGATGACTACAACGAACGCGCAGAGAAAAGCCTGGACGAGTTTGCAGCGATTATCGCGGAACGCCTCGATATGCAGTACCTTCACGATCTTGTGAGGCAGGAGTGACGGACATGGGGGAGATCATGATCGCTGCCGCGCTCGATGTCCTGTCGGGTGACCCTCCCGACCGGTTGCACCCGGTCTGGTGGCTGGGAAGGCTGATCTCGTGGCTCGAGGCTGTCACCTACAGATTTGACGGCGGCTTCGCCGGTGGGATGGCGCTTGCCGCGGGCTCGCTGGCGGTCTCGCTGGCGTGCGTTGTTGTTGTCCTTGCCTCTTCGCGTCTCGCCGGGCGCAAAGCCCGTCTCATCGCAGGCGCCCTGGTCATCTACAGCACCATTTCTTTCAGGACACTAACAAGGACGGCACTCGACATCGAGGCGCTTCTGGACGCCAACCGACTGCATGACGCCCGTTCGCGCCTGCTTGCGCTTGTCGGGCGCGACCTGGATGACCTCACCGTAGAGGAGGCGACCCGCGCGACCGTCGAATCGGTCGCGGAGAACACTTCCGACGGGGTGATCGCTCCACTCTTCTACGCGGCACTCGGGGGGCCTGTTTGCGCCGCCCTGTACAGGACCGTGAACACTCTCGACTCGATGGTGGGATATGACAATGAGCGCTACTCGTCCTTCGGGACGGCGTCTGCGAAAATCGATGACCTGCTCAACCTGGTTCCCGCCAGGCTGACGGCGATCGCTATGCTGGCCGCTGGCGCGGTCCTCGGGAGAGACCCCTGGCGGGCTCTCGGCGTCATGCGCCGCGACGCGCCCGGGCACAAGAGCCCGAACGCCGGCTGGCCGGAAGGCGCGATGGCAGGCCTCCTCAGAGTCAGGCTCGGCGGGGTGAGCCTCTACGGGGGACGGGAGGTCCCGTGCGCCGAGCTCGGCGATGCGCTCGAGCCCATCGAGCCCGCGAAAATCAGCGAGGCCGTGCGACTGTCGACCGTGACCTGCGCGCTCGCGCTGGTTACACTTGCCTTTGTGCGTGCAAGAACTCACAGGCGGTCGAGATGAAGAGGGTCCACGGGTCAAGGACATCAGCACACCCCGAGGGTGTCATAGATTTCAGCTCAAACGTCAACTGCTTCGGTCCCCCTGAAGCCGTTCTGGCAGCGCTGCGGGGCGAAACGAAAGAGGCCATATCGTCTTACCCGGACCCGGGGTACCCGGCGCTGCGGGAGGCGCTTGCCTTCTATACGGGAAGGCGTCCTGACGAGATCCTCCCGGCAAACGGCTCGGTAGAGGTCCTGTACTGGATCTGCTACGTGCGGCGGCCCGAGCGCGTGCTCATGGTCTCTCCAGGCTTCTGTGAGTATGCGCTCGCGGCACGGGCGGCGGGCGCTTCCGTGGACGAGAACTTTCTTGACGCGGACGCCGGCTTCGCGCTCGACATCGAAAGGGCGAAAGAGCAGGCGTCAGAGGCGGACATCGTGTTCATATCCAACCCGAACAGCCCGACGGGAAGGCTGTTCACGCGCATGGAGATTCTCGAGCTCACCGGTGCCCTTGGGCCGGGAGCGCTGATGCTGGTCGATGAAGCATTCATGGACTTCTGCAGCGGCCAGGACGAGTTGAGCTGCCTCTCCGACATCAGAGAGAACCTGTGGGTATCTCGCAGCCTCACCAAGTTCTTCAGCCTGGCAGGCCTCCGGGCCGGTTACCTCGTCGCTCCGGCCGCGGATATCTTGCGGATGGAAGAGCGCACGCCGCCGTGGAGCCTGAACAGGTTCGCGGAGACAGCCGTTCTGGCCGCGTTGGAAGACACGGAGTTCATAACCCGGATGCCCGGGCGCATCGCGGAGGAAAGAGAGCGCTTCGCGGCGCTCCTGGAGCAGACGGGACTGGTCCGGGTCTATCCGTCGTGCGCGAACTTCCTCCTCATCGAGCTGGCGCGCGGCGGCCCCGATGCTCCCGAGCTGGCATCGAGGCTGCTGGAGCGCGGGTTCCTGGTGCGCGACGCATCGAGCTTCTCCGGGCTGTCGGAGAGGTTCGTTAGGCTCGCCGTTCGGAGTGGTGCGGAGAACGAAGCGCTGGTCGGAGCGCTGGTCGCCGCCTGGGGATCTGGAGGAGCCTGACGTGAAGAAGACCCTGGAGAGGATTGCCGCGGCGCTGAGCTTCCTCACTATCCTGCCAGTGCCCGGGAGAAGGGACGTCACGCGCAGCTCCGCATTTTTCCCGCTCGCCGGCTGGATCATCGGCGGAGCTCTCTACGGGATAATGACTGCCGCCGGGAGCCTTCCTGTCCTGGCGCGCGCATTCCTCGTTGTGGCGGCCTGGGAGCTCGCAAGCAGGGGGCTGCACATGGACGGGCTGGCGGACACCGCCGACGCCTTCATCGCGGGCGGCGGCAAGGACCGCATTCTGCGCATACTCGACGATTCGCACACCGGCGCGTTCGGCGTCATGGCCATGGGCCTGCTGCTGCTCGGCAAGTTCGCCTTCCTGTCGAGCCTTTCTTTCAATACCGGGCGGGTCGCCGTACTGTGCGCCTGCGTGGTCGCCAGGTTCGGCCTTTGCCTGTTCGCGGGCCTCTTCGGGGCCGCTCGCGACGAGGGCCTGGGAAGCGCCGTCATCAGCAGCACCGGGCTGCTCGAGGTGGTCATCGCGGCAGCTATCGCCTTCGCGCCGCTGGGCATACTCTTCGGGCTGAGGGCGCTCTACGCGGTCTGCAGCCTGGTGCTCGGGCTCTTGCTTGCGATCTACTCGAGCTGGAAGATCAGTGGGCTCACCGGCGACGTACTCGGCGCCTGCATGGAGCTGTCCGAGCTGGCGGTTCTCTTCACCTTCCTCTTCCTCTGAGCCTTGGCTCTTTACGCAGCAAACCCTGTGCTTCACGGGAGCCCCCTTTACGGTCGCTGTCGGTACCGGGGGAAAAGTCTATCGGGTAAAAAACGATGACGCCAGAGTGCGTGGTCGTCCAACGCGGTTACGGGTTTTCTCGTGCAAAATAGGGGTCAAACCTTTTTCTTGCACGGTTTGGGTCTTATTTGGAAGATGTCTCAGCGTGCAAAAAAAAAGTTTGACCCCTATTTTGCACTAGGAGTTGTTGCCGGGTTCGATCGCCACGTACTCGGCGATCGACTTCACCTGCGGGATGGGAAGACCTTGCTCGAGGAGCGAGCGGATGTGGGTCTCGACAGCCTTGGTCATGTTGTGCTCGGCTTCCTCTCGGCTTGAGCCGGTGGCGACGCAGCCGGGCAGGTCCGGAGCGTACACAGTGTAGCTGTCCGAGGTCTTCTCTAGAACTATGAGAAAGCGATGCAACTTCCGTTCTCCTTCAGGCCATCCGTTCCCGAGTTGTAAGCGCCTCTGAAGCGCCCACCCCTCAACGCCGCTACTAAGGCTTCGTCTGATTGTATCGAATCCTTGAACACAGTGAAACAGCGCCCGATCTGGAACTCGTGGTGCGAGTCGCTGCCCCCGGTCCCCGCAAGCCCGTACCTGCCCGCGAGCTCTAGCGCCGCCGCGTTTCCCTGCGGTGTGCACCCCCCGTTGTGCGTCTCGAGCGCGTCGACGTTCCTCAGCAGCCAGTCCGCGCGCTCCGCCCCGTGGACCCGCTCCAGCTCGCCCGTCACCCGGCACGAATGCGCCGGGACGATGACGGCGCCCGCGCGCCTGCACGCCTCGAGGAGCTCTTCAAAGGACGTCTTCCAGCCTGGCGCGTCACGGTACAGCCCGTACACCAGCATGTCGCCGAGCTCGGTGTAGATCTCGATGCCGCGGAAGACGGGAAAGCCGAACTTGCGGCCCAGCGCGCTCGTCACCTCCGCGCCTTCGATCTCGTCGTGCTCGGTCACGCAGATGCCGTCCAGCCCCGCCGCCATCGCCACCACTACTGCGCGCTCGGGGTCGATGAGGCTGCAGGGAGAGGACACGGTTGTGTGCACGTGGAGGTCTATCTTCAAGGCTACTCCCCCGCTCCTGTGACGTCGGCGAAGTACCCGATCAATTGAGCCGTCCTCTCCGCGGCGCTGCACATCAACCGGTTGCGCAGCGTGACCAGGTCGGCGAGTTCGATCCGGGGGCTCGACGGCAGGAACCTGTGGTACGGATAGTATGGGTCGCCGCGGTACGCGCCCTTCCAGCCATCGGACGTCCACCTCGGGCCGCCATAGTACTTCTTGAGGATTGGCGCGATCTCATTCGGCTCATCGGGGTCCAGTGTGTCGCGGCCCCGCGACTCCAGGGCCATCGCGATAAACAGCGCCCGGTGCATGTCGGCGTCCCCGTCGTAAGGCGGGCCCGCGGGCTCGCGCAGGTGGAAGCGACGGGACGACGACACGAGCTCGAGGTTGTCCGCGATGCGCGTGCGAAGCCCGTGGCTGACGCAGTGCGTGTGGGACGGCACCGCCATGTCCTGGAGCAGGTGGCAGCAGTAGCCGAGGAACGTGTAAGCCTTAACAGGGTTGTCTATCCGCAGGTGGACCATCGCGCGCTCCCACCAGTCGGCGAACTCGTCCAGCGCGTTCACTGTGCGCTTGTCGTCGATGCCCCTGCCACCTATGGGGTCGTACATGTGCGAGTATTCCCACTCGAGCTTGCCTGGCTTTTTGCCCATGTCGGACTCGACGAGGTCGAGCATCCCACAGCCCGTCTCGATGTCGCGGGCGTGCTTCGCCAGTTCGGAGTCGCTCGAGACCGCCTTGCCCTTCACCACGTGCCGGACCGCCTGGCGCGCGAGGTCCTTGTGGTCGTCGGTATGGACGATGGGTGTGGCGTAGCGAATGTGCCCGAACCACCCGGGCAACATCAGCAGCGCGAGGCGGGACGCGTCGAACACAGCACCGCACAGCGCAAAGAATCGTGCGTACCTCTTTTTCATGGAGGTAATGTTAGCAGTAACGTGGCGGCGTTACCGGAAGAAGGCGCTCAAGTACTCTCCGGTCTCCGCGAGCATCTCGAAGCGGGGGCCCTGCGCCAGCGTCACCTTGTCCTTATGCCCCTCCACCTTCTCGCGGTGCTGAGCGAGCGCCCCCCAGAGGACGAACCTCCTCACCGCATTCACCATGGTCGTCTTCGACACCGACTCGGGACGCTTGATTGAGCCGTCCTTGAGCATGCGCTCGCCTTCGGCCAGGCACTTCTCGATCAGGTCGTCTCTCGAGATGTTCCCGGCGCCGAGGGAGCCGGCCGCGCGCGTTGCGACCAGGTAACCCTCCAGGTACGAGCGGGTGAGCGAGGCGAAGACGCCGACGTCTTCAGGGCTCACGTCCGCGAGCGAGACGCCGGGGCCTGCCGCCGGTCCGAACACGAACTCCTCATCGAAGAGGTCCCGGAGGAAGGCCAGTTCCTCTTCCCTTTGTCCGTTCCCGGCGGCGTCACCCGAACGACCCCGGCTCGCGGTCGCCTCGAGAGAGGCGTCGAGAAAATGATTGAGCGTGAGGTTCTTGTTGTACTCGAGGAAGCGCCGACCGTTGGCGTCGACGCGGAATCCCTCTTCGCCGTCTCGCGTCACGTGCCCCTCCGTGACCAGCCACTCCACCGCCGACTTCACACCTTCGGGGTCGGCATCCACCGCGAGCGTGCACCCGCGCCTCTCGGCGAAGTCGAGCAGGACCTGCGCGGCGCCCAGGGCGTCCACCTCCGAGACAGTCGAGCCCTCACCCGCCAGCAGAGCGCTCGCCGCGAGCCCCCGCGCTGTGACCGGCGTCACCCTGTTGATGCCGTCGCAGGCGGCCTCACACGTCCCCTGAAGCCCGTACGCGTCCAGCAGCAGCCTCATGCTCATCGGCTCCCCGAACTTCACGTACGCCCTTCCCAGCCTCGTGTTGATCGACCTGTAGATGCGCCCGAAGCCCTTGACGCTCTCTGAGACCTTGCGCCCGCCCGCCATCTCCCTCACGTGAGCGCTCTCCTCGGGCGTCTTGTCGTAGCCGAGGTACACGGGGACCAGCTTGATGTCCCGGCATATCCCCATCTTCAGCGAATCCTCGAGGATGCTCATGAAGCCGGTCTTGGGCTTGGCGAGCTTGCCGTCCCTCGACCGCGTGCCTTCGATGTAGACGACGGTGATGTGGTTCTCCGCGAGCAGGTAGCGCACGTACGCGGAGAACACCTCGGTGTAGAGAGTCTCGCCGGCGAAGGTCCTGCGCAGGTAGAAAGCCCCCGAGTGCCGGAGCAGCCACCCCACCGGCCAGAAGTTCAGGTTGAGCCCCGCTGCCTGCTGCGGCGGCACGAGCCCGGACCGGAACAGCGTGTACCCGATGAGCAGCGGGTCGACGTAGCTCTTGTGCGAACACACCAGCACGATCCTCGAGCGCGGTTCGCACTCAGTGAGGTACTGTATGCCGGCGCGGTCCACCTCGAGGTCGGTGAGGAAGCGGTCGAACACGAAGTCCACCGCGCGCGCGAACCACCGCACGACCCCGACCCTGTAGTCGGAGGCGATCTCGTCGATGTGAGCACGGGCCTCGCCCAGCACCGCTTCGCGCGTCGTGCCCTGCCCGAGCGCGTACTCCTGCATGTAGGAGGCAAGCACCGGGTCGGCAAGCACCCTCCTCTTGACCTCCCGGACCGGCATGACCGGCGGTCCGGCGCACGCCCTGCGCTGTGACTCGATGTTGCCCCTCATCTCGAGGCGCAGCGCGGCCGCGAGCTCGGTGGGCTCCGTCTCCTCGCGCGCGGCGAGCCACTTTGAAAGCACGACGGGCCTGCAGTTCTTGACCCGCCCGGTGCGGACAGTCCGCGCGACGGACGAGGCGCGCCTGACGATGCTCTGAGGTGAGACGCGGTAGGCCTTGGTCGCGGCCGAGACGCTCGACGAGTCAGGCGATAACTGGTGCGAGGCGCGGGCCACGGGGATGAGCCTCATGGACACGTCGCTCTCGCGCTGTATCCAGACCAGGGCCTCAATGGGGCTCGCCGCGCCATCCAAGGCGCGCGCTTTCGCTCCACCCCGCCGGAGCCTTCCAGCGGCTCTCTCGAGCCGTGATGCCTTCCCGGGCGCCTTGACGGTCTCCGGGCCGACCTCGACCACGTTGATCTTCCCGGCGTGCCGCAGCCTCGCCGCGAGCACTATCTTCCGCCAGTAACCCGCCCGCGGCACCACGAAGACATTAAGGGGTGAAGCGATGACCCAGCTCGCGCGGTTCGGCTCGCCCGTGATGCGGCGCCCCTCGTAGGAGCCCTGTTCCAGCGGGCTCATGACCCCCGAGAGCACCTTGATGAGAGCGCGGGCGACGGGGTCGGGCTTCCAGGCGCAGGACGACGAGACGATCTCGACCGTCTCACGGAAATCGAGCCCCGCGAGCTCAACATGCGGGCGCCGTTCCTCAACTGCCGTTTCCAACCTGCCAACCCCCTTCTATCCGGACCACCGGCACGCCGGCGGTCACGCGTTTTCCTCTCTTGCTGCAGGCCAGGTCGAGGAGCGCTTCCAGGCGCGTCTCCACACCCGCCTTCCCTGTCTGTTCGTCGATGCTGAGCGAGAGCACCGGGAAGTCGAGCTCCGACGACACCCGTCCCAGCACCCCCTTGGCTATGACCTCGGGCATGCAGGTGAACGGAAGGAAGTGCACCACCGCGTCGAAGCCCCGCCTCGCGAACATGGCGGTCGCCCCCACCGACTTCAGCCCGTCACCGCCCACCTCGTGCGAGAGGTACGGCTGCGCCGCCCTGGCGACGGCGTGCTCCGTGTACCCGAAGACCGGGTTGCGCCCGCCCGGGTAGACTGTGTCCGCTATGTTGACGCACCTCTCGACGACCACGCCGCGCTTGCCGAGCCAGCGGTCGATGTCGAAGTTGAAGAAAGGCTCGAGCACCACGAATATCTCCCCGACCAGGCCGATGGTGAGATGCTGGCGCTCGCGGTCGAGCCGCACCAGGCTGAAGCGCTCCTGCGCCTCCGCGCGCGCCCGCTTGATCTCGCTCCGCGTGAATGCCGCGCCCACGATCTCGCGTGCCTCATCGAGGGCCGCGTTCACCGAGCCTTTCTCGGCCTCGAGCCCTCGGAGAGCCATGGCCCATTTCTCCAGCGTGTCGAATACGACCACCTTGGACATCACGTTGGAGAGCTCGCGAGCGAGCCTGGCAAGAGGCACCCGCGACGCGGGAATAATGGACCTGATCCCTCGATAGAAGGCGGAAAGGGACACCGACGGCGGGTCGAGCACGTACATCTCGAACTGATAGCCTTCGCGCTCGAGTATCCTGCGCTGGATCTCGCCGTAGTAGCCGAACCGGCACGGGCCGTGACCGCCGCCCATGACCAGCGTGTCCACTCCCGCGTCGAGCATCTCGACGAAGCTGCCCAGCACGGCCTTCAGCGGCAGGCATGCGAACTCCGGGGAAAGCGCTGCACCGGTCTCCATGGTCTTCTCTGTGAACGGCGGCGTCTCCATGAAGTCGAAATCAAAACGGTACGCCAGGTCTCGAACGATGAAAGGCAGGTTGCCCATGCGCGGTACGGCTACCTTCATGGTGCCACCAACCCGGTGCGTTTCCTTGTCCGCGCGGCGTGCCGGAGCATGTCCACGAACGCCTCGAGCCTGGTGACCAGGCCGGCCTCGGCAGCGTGTTCGTCGAGCGTGATGGTCATGATGGGGACCGACCCCTCCCGCCGGAGTTGGTCCTCGAGCAGCGCGCCGACTATCGAGCCGGGCCCGCACGCGAAAGATGTCACGAAGAGGATGCCCGAGACCGCGCCCGTCCGGCTCCAGTGCAGGACCGCGCCGGCCAGCCTGCTCTCGAAACCCCAGAACACTTTCCTCGGGAGGCTGTCCGCCTGTCGGAGCACTTCCGCCGGGTCGACCTCGTCAACGGTCACCGGCCGCGCGCCCATCGCCTTGAGGCGGTCCAGCAGGCCGAGCGACACTCGCTCGTCGTGGACGTTGTAGAGGTGGCCCGCGACGCCGATGGTGATGTCCGACGGCGCGGAGGCGCCCTCCTCCGCTCCCTGCTCGAGCCGCCCCAGCGAACGCAGCAGCCTGCGCACGGCCGCCGCCGACCGCGCCCTTCCCGCTCCCAGCGTCCGCGCCGTGTGATACCACTCCCGCGCCCAGAGCGACCACGGGTCGCATATGTCCATCTTCGGAGCGACGATCGCCGGCAGCTGGGGGTCCAGCGTCCTGGCGAGGTCGGGCAGGCCAAGAAACTTTGGGCATGAACACCTGCCGTGCCCCTGGCTGACCACGCGCGGCACCAGGATGGCGTCCACGTCGTCCTTGAGCGAGAGGATGTGCCCGGAGAAGACTTTCACCGGGAGGCACGTCTCGTTGTCCGCCCGGGTCGCACCGTCCGTGATTATGTCACCGGTGGTCGGCTCCGAGAGGACGGGCTCCGCCCCGATGCCCTCGAGGAACTCCAGCCAGCAGTCTCCGTAGTGGTGGTACAGCAAGGCCCTGGGGATGCCTACTCTCATTCAGCAGCCACCCCCAGGTCGGCGGCGGGCTGGCCGCAGCCGAGAAGCAGCCCACCGGACTTGACAGGTGACGGGGCCAGGCCGAAGCCTGACCCCCGCCTGCAGGCGGCGCGACGGGGTGTGCCGCATGCCGCCTCGAGCACAGCCGCAGGTTTGCGGGCGCCTGCCAGCACCGACCAGATAGCATTAAGCAGGCACATCTCCAGGCCGAGCGAGCGCCCACGCCTGAGCGCCTCTCCCGCGGTCTGAGCTCCTTCTCTGACACCTCTTACCGCTTCATCGGCGCCCACCCCGACAATGGAGCGACCGAGGTCGTGGTTCCTGCTGAGCGGTGAAGTGCACGTCGCCAGGAAATCCCCCACGCCCGCAGGGGTAGCCGTCACCCCAGGGTCTCCTCCAACAGCCGCCGCGAAGCGCGCCGTCTCCTCGAGCCCGCGCCAGACGATCGCCGCCGTGGCGTTGTCGCCCCAGCCCAGGCCGCTTGCCATCCCGCAACCCACGGCGTACACGTTCTTGAGCGCGCCGGACACCTGCGCCCCGACGGGGTCGTGGTAAGGGATGAGTGTCAGCAGCGGATGCGAGAGCGCGCGGGCGGCACGCCTTACCTCTGACGCGTCATGCCCGGCGATGCTGGAGACCGCGGGCATCCCCCGGCAGACCTCGCGCGCCAGGTTGGGGCCCGAGAGGACCAGGAAGTCGTCGTGCTTCCGGCGCGGCGAGCCGAGCGCCGAGAGCTCCTCGCGCCAGACCTCCAGGCTCAACAGACCGGTGCCTTTCTCGAGCCCCTTCGTTGCAAGGACCACCCTCGTCCCCTTTTGAGCATGAGCGAGCGTGCCGCGAGCCGCGTCGCGCGACGCGTGCGACGGCACGGCTGCGATTATCGTGGACGCGCCTGTCACAGCGCGCTCGATCGAACAGGTCGCCAGGACATTGCGTGGGATTACGAAATCGTCGAGGTATCTCGAGTTGCTGTGGAAGCGGTTGATCTCCTCGGCCGCGTCGGCCTCTTGCGTGTACAGGTTCACCCGGCGGAAGTTTGAGGCCTGAAGCGCGGCGAGCGTCGTGCCCCACGCCCCGGCCCCGATGACCGCCAGGGTATCGGCATCCTCCGCCTGTCTGGATTTTGTCTGCCTGCCACCCGGATTCAAATGATACCCCTCACCCCGACCCTCGACACAGCGGGCAGGCTTTAGCCTGACCGCACGGTGCGTTAGCACCTCATATCTCACAGCGGTGGAGCGTTTCGAAGAAATGCGCCGCCGCTGAGTTGAATCAGCATCGCTAAACGCTTCCTACCCCTCACCCCAGCCCTCTCCCCAAACAGGAGAGGGAGAATGCTCACGCCGAGCTGGCTACCGCAGCGATCTCTTCGGCGTGCTCCCGTCCCAGCACCCACCTCACGATGGCCAGTGCCACCGCAATCGCAACCCCTGCTCCGGCCGCCGCCACCCAGACCAGGTTGCGGGAACCGCGCTCACCCTCCCGCGCCTCGATCCTTTCACTCCCCAGCAGGCTCTGGACGAGCCTCGCCATCACCAGCGCCGCGAAGTCGTCCGGCGCGCTCACGCGCTCCATCTGAGAAAGGGTCTCGAAAAGGGTCTCGACGACCGCGCTCATGCGCTCGAGGTACGTGCCACACTCGGGGCAGTCTTTCACGTGGCGTCTCAGGAACATCCACCTGACGCGCCCGACGCGTCCGTCCCCGAGGTCCTCTATCGCGTTCTCGGCCCTGATGCATTCGCCGGTCTTCTCTTCTCGGCCGTATCGCAAGTCACATCACTCCCTCCAGTGCCTCACAGAGGAGGCCGCGTGCGCGGTGCCCCCACGTCTTGGCGGTGTTCCTCGGGACCCCCATCACGCGGGCTATCTCCGAGTAACTGAGCCCTTCCATGTGGTGGAGCACCATCACCACCCGGTAGTTGTCCGGCAGCCCCTTCAGCGCGTGGTGGACCACTCTCGCCGTCTCGTTGGAGACGCTGACGGCCTCCGGGTTGTCCGTGTCGGGCCCCGGCGGGTCGAAGGCGGCGGCCGTTGTCCCGTCCGCGCCATTCCCCGCTGAGACCATCATCTCCGAGGGCACATCCCGTCCTCGCGAGCGCCGGCGGAGACTGTCGATCGCCGCATTCGTCCCGATGCGCAGCAGCCAGGCCCTGAAAGGCATCCCGGGCTTGTAGGTCTCGAGCCCCTGGTAAGCCTTGATGAACGCCTCCTGCGCAACGTCCATTGCCTCCGAGTCGCCGACCATCCTGCAGGCGACGTTGAACACCTGGTCCTGGTACTTGAGCACCAGTGCCTCGAACGCTCCGTCGTCGCCCCCGAGGCACTCTCTGACCAGGCGGGCGTCCTCCCTGGCGTCGCGGGAAAGCCTGCTGTTCGGCATGCCTGTCCTTATCTGCTACCGGCCGGTAATATGCGCTATATTCTTACATACGTCGGCACGCGCCCACCGGATTCATCGAAGTCGTGTATTTTCCTCTTTTCTTTGCTTTCGACTTAAGAAAAAGGACCTGACCCCCAGAAGTTAAGTACGGTACCCCTTCTGATATGATTTACCCGGCTGAAAATATGACTGGAGGTACACATATGGGAACCACCCGCCAAGAGACAATCAAGGAGATGAAGTCCACCGGCTACGACGTGCTCGTGATCGGCGGTGGAGTCACCGGCGCCTGCATCGCGCGGGACGCCGCGCTGCGGGGCTTCAAGTGCGCCTGCGTGGACAAGAACGACTGGGCTTTCGGCACCAGCAGCCGCTCGTCCAAGATGATCCACGGCGGCATCCGGTACCTGGAGATGTTCGACTTCAAGCTCGTCTTCGAGGCGTGCCGCGAGCGTCGCCAGTTGCTGCTGAACGCGCCGCACCTCGTCTATCCCCAGCCGTTCACCTTCCCCATCTACAAGGGGGACAAGAACGGTATCTTCATGATCGAGTCGGGGCTCATCCTCTACGACATGCTGGCGCTGTTCCGCAACGTCCAGAACCACAAGATGTACATGCACGACAAAGCGATGGAGCTCGAGGACAGCCTGGACAGCGAGCGCATCAAGGCCGCCGGGGTCTTCTACGACTGCTCGACCGACGACGCGCGCCTCACCCTCGCTTTCGCGCTGACCGCCATCGATGACGGCGCCGACTGCGCCAACTACGTCGAGGTGGTCGAGCTGCTCCGCGACGGCGGACGCCTGGCGGGGGCGCACGTGCGCGACGTGCTGACTTCAGAGGAGTTCGACATCGAGGCCCGGGTTGTCGTCAACGCGGCCGGCGCCTGGGGCGACGAGGTCTGCGAGCTCGATGAGAAAGACGCGCCGAAGAAGCTGCAACTGACCAAGGGCTCACACATCATGGTGCCGCGCGGCCGCGCGAGCACCAGGAACGCGCTCCCGATCGTGAGCCCGACTGACAAGCGGCTCATGTTCGTGATACCGAGAGGCCACTTCGCCCTCATCGGCACGACCGACACCTATTACCACGAGGACCTGGACAACCCGTTCGCGACCAGGGAGGACGTGGAGTACATCCTGGAGGCGGCGAATGACATCCTGCCCCGCGCGCACCTCGACAAGGCGGACATCATCAGCACTTACGCGGGCCTCCGGCCGCTCGCCATGCAGGAGGGCGGAGAGGACGTCGCCACCGGCAAGGTCTCGCGCGAGCACCGCATCTACCAGGGCCGCTCGGGGATGCTGACGATCGCGGGCGGGAAGCTCACCACCGCGCGCTCGATGGCCGAAGAGATGATGGACCTCGTCCAGATGAAGCTCCTGAAGGAGTTCAAGGTCAGGGCGAAGCGCGGCTGCGTTACCAAGAACCGCCCGATACTGCACGTCCCCGCCCCGGACACCGAGGCGCGGGTCAGGGCGCTCTCCGCGAAGTTGAAGTTCGACGACGACATCCTTTTCGGGCTCTTCAAGCAGGGCACCGAAGCGCTGAGCGTGCTCGCGCTGTGCGACGAGGACCCGTCGCTCGCCGAACCGCTCGGGCCCACCATCCCCAACATCAAGGCGCAGGTCCGTTTCGCGGCCGAGAGCGAGATGGCACGCACAGTCGACGACTTCCTGGTCCGCAGGACAGAGATCTACTACATAGCACCCGACCAGGGCCTTGGTGTAGCACCGGAGGTGGCCCGCATCATGGGAGACCTCCTCGGCTGGGATGCGGACGAAGGAAAGCGCCAGGTCGAAGCGTATAAGAGAACCGTCGAGCTCTCGAGGAGATACGCCACTTGAGGTGGCGGCCGCGCCGGTGGGGTAAGACCCCGTTGGCGCACTGAGGGGTACATGATGGAGCGAACGGTTTTCGTCGATCGCATCGACGCCGGGCAGCAACTCGCCGACGCGTACGACGGCCCTGCCGACAACCTGGCCGTGCTGGGTATCGCGCGTGGGGGCGTCCCGATAGGCTATCCCATCGCAAGGCATTTCAACGCGCCCCTGGAGGTAGTGACCGCGCGCAAGCTTCCGATCCCCTGGAGCCCGGAGATGGGCTTCGGCGCCATCGCGCCGGATGGGACCCGCTCGCTCAACCGCGAGGTCGTGCGCTCATTCGGTATCTCACCCGAGGAGATCGACAGCATCTCGAGCAACGTGCTCCAGGAGGTTAAGCGGCGCGAGCAGGTCTACCGAGGTGGCAGGCCGCCCATCCCGCTGAAGGGCATGAACGTCATCCTCGCGGACGACGGCCTCGCGACCGGTTACACCATGATCGCGACGATCGAGATGGCGAAGAAGCAGGGCGCGTCTTTTATAACGGTGGCCGTGCCGGTGAGCCCGGCTGATACGGCGGACACGATCAGGGGAATGGTGGACAAGCTCATCGTCCTGCACGTGGCCCACACCTACTCGTTCGCGGTGGCCAGCTTCTACCGCGACTTCCACGACATGAAGGACAGCGAGGTCCTCGAGTACATGGACAAGGCGCGGCTCGAGCGCGAGAAGGTCCTGAAAGCAGCCAGGCCACAGTAAAAACGCAAAAAGTGGTCTGACCCCTTTTTGCGTTTCGGTCAGGCGCCTTTCTTCTTCCCCAGGTACAGCCCGATGATCTTCGAGGCGTCCGGCTCGATTATCTTGCCGTGGCCGGGGTACGCCGTCTGCAGGTCCAGGTCCGCCAGCTGTGCCTGGGACTGGTAGATGTCGTCCAGGCTGTCGCTCGCCAGCAGGGCCGGCATTCCCGGGCGGGAGTAGAAATACGACACCATGTCCCCGATGAAGGCGCGCTTGCGCTCGCGGTCCAGGTAACCGACACCGCCGGCCGTGTGCCCGGGCAGCCCCAGCACCTCGAGCCCGAACTCCTCGATAACGTCTCCGCCCTCCACCTTGCGGTCGATGGTGGTCTTGTCGAACTTCTGGTAATGGTCTACCCAGGACTTCGGAAGCTTGCTCATGATCTTGCCGGAGGTGCTCAGCTCGCTCACCGGCGGCGGCATCTCGTCCCCCTCGATGAGCCCCGCGTCCTGCGCCCCCGCGATCACGGTCGCCCCCGAGACCTCCTTGATCTTCGCCAGGTTGCCGGCGTGGTCGAAGTGGTTGTGGGTCATGAGCACGAACTCGATGTCCCCGACCGAGAGGCCCTGCTCCGTGAGCGTCCTCACTATCTTCTTGTAGGCCTTGGGGTGCAGGGTGTCGACCAGCGCGATGTGCTTCCCCTTGAGGAGATACGCGTTGCCGCCCACGGTGACTATCGGAACTACTTCAAACTCCATGCCCGTCCCCCTTTGACTCGCACCATACTCTGTGCCCGTTTTGATATTATATGTGCCCAGGAGGGTTTGGAGTATACGGCCGAATGGAGTTGCATTATGCGCCTTTCAAGAAGAACACGAGCCTCGGCAGGAGAAGACAACCCGAATCGCGCGGCAGGCCTTGCGATCATCCTCACCGGAGCGGCGCTGGCAGCCGTGCTTTTTCTTGCCCCCGCGTTGCTGGCGCTGGCGCCGGCGACCGCCGCGAGCGGACCTCAGCCTCCCGACGGGCTCGACGTGTTCAAGCGGCAGGAGGACCGCGGCCTGCGCATCACCCTCTCCTGGAACGTCCATGACGGCTGCGCCGGCTACAAGGTCTACCGGGCGACACGCGTCGCGGGCCCCTACCAGTACGTCGGCGGCATATCCTCCGCGACGATGAAAGACTTCCCGTTCTTCCTGGACGACACCGCCGCGCCGGGGGGCACCTACTTCTACAAGGTGTCCTCGGTGGACGGCAACTGGGTCGAGGGACCGCAGGCCGGCCCGGTCACCGCCAGCCTGGGCAAGGGCCGCAGGGCGTCAGCCCCGGGCAAGTCGATAGTGGTATCGATCGGCGACCAGCGGGTCTACTTCCTCGAGAACGACGTCGTCGTCAACATCCTGCGCTGCAGCACGGGCGCCGGCGGCACCCCGACCGGCTACTATCACATCATGGCCCATCGCGGGACCGTCAGCGGCTGCAACTACTGGATGGACTGGAGGCCCAACTACGGGATGCACGCGTGGCCGAGCTACCTGGGAGCCTACGAGGAGAACCTCGGAGTCGCCCCGCGCTCGCACGGCTGCGTGCGGCTGCACCCGCTGGAGGCTTACTGGCCGTATCAGTGGGCGCCAGACGGGACTCCTTTCACCGTCATCGGCGGTTCCTACGGCCGCATGCCGCTCGCCGGCCTGAGCCAGACAGCGGGAGTGACCGCGCCGTCCAAGACGTGGTACTTCGCCGAGGGCTACATCGACGCCGAGTTCATGGAGTACCTGCTGTTCTTCAACCCCGGCAAGACCCCCGTGACCGCGCAGACCACCTACCATCCCGAGGGCCGCGACCCTGTCAGGGAAGGCTACCTGCTGCAGCCGGGCGCGCGGGTGACCATCTGTGTGAACAACGTCACAGGGCTGCCGTATTCGGTCGGCCACGGGATAACCGTGACCTCAGAGGGGCCCATCGTGGTGCAGCAGTCCGAGTACTTCAACATGCAGGGACGGCGTGGCGGCACCACCACCATGGGCGCGACCTCTCTATCCCGGACCTGGTATTTCGCGGAGGGTTACACCGGGGCGTATTTCAGCACCTACCTGCTCCTCTACAACCCGGGGGACAAGCTGACCAAGTGCCACGTGACGTATTTCGTCGAAGGCGGTACGCCGTATATACACGAGTTCACAATGCCCCCGCGGAGCCGCGGCACCACTCTGGTCAACGCCCTGCCCGGGCTGCTGGACAAGGGCGTCTCGATCAAGGTCGAATCAACCCAGCCGCTCGTCGCCCAGCGGGCGATCTACTTCGCCTGGAACACCTTCTCCTACGGGGTCAACGGCGGCGACACCGTCATGGGGATCCAGAAGCCCGGCAAGACCTGGTACCTTGCGGAGGGGTGCACAGGCCATTACTTCGACGAGTACATCCTGTTCATGAACCCCACAGGCGATACCGCTAATGTCAACATCGAGTTCGATACCTCCAGGGGGCCGTTCCCCTACCAGGTCCAGGTGGCCCCGTTCTCGAGGGGAACTCTCGCGGTCGACGGCATACCGGGCCTGCAGGACGCCGAGACGGGCGCCACTATAACATCTGACAGGAACATAGTCGTCGAGCGCTCGATGTACCTCTCGCGCGATTCGAGGCGCGGGGGCGATGTCTCCATCGGCGTCACCGCCCTGTCGAAAGACTGGTATTTTGCCGAAGGATATACCGGCGGGACGTTCGACGAGTACATCCTGGTCATGAACCCCGGGGCCGACCCGGCAAGCGTCACTTACCTGTTCCACCTCGAGAACGGTGTCGACGTGGGAGCGACGTTCGTGGTCGGACCGAAGAGCAGGTTCACCCTCCACGCCGACGACATCCCCGGTGTGCAGTGGGCGGGCAGCGCGCTTGAGGTGCACTCCGACAGGCCGGTGGTCGCCGAGCAATCCGAGTACTACTGCGTGCCGCGCTGAAGCCGCGGCAGCCGTTCGACCGGGCGCCCGCGAAGTGGTCTGCCTGAATTGCTGAAATGCCCTTGCCGGCTGTTAACAAAGGACATGCCGCACGCGTCTAACTGTTGTTATAATCTAGTGCGATACGCACGAGCGGAGGTCAACAACGCATGGAATGTGAGTTCTGCGGAGAAGAGATAACCCCCGGCGCGCTCGCGTGCCCACGGTGCGGCAGCCCGGCTCCCAGGCAGGCGGCGCAGCCGTCCTCAGGTAACGCTGCCGCCCAGGCTCCGGTGGCCGGACAGCCCGGCACAGCGCAGGCCGCGATGCCGCCCGTGGACGAGAAACCCCCCGACCCGCCGCTCGCGAAACTCGAAGAGGACTTCATCGCACTCGCGGAAGAGACAGTGGCCTTCGATGACCCCGCCCCGACTCCCGAAGCCGCCGCGAAGAACGGGGGCGTCCAGGCCGGCGCCGTGCCCGTAGGCGTTGCCGCCATCACCGACGCGACCGTCCTTCCGGGAGGGCAGATCGTCCCCGAGACCGTCGCGATAGACGGTACGCTCATTGGCGGGTACAAAGGCCCGGAGACGTCTTCGGTCGCCGGCGCGGGAGAGCAGACCGAAGATGACCCGTTCGGCCTGAACATAACCGAGAAGGCCCCACCCGAGAAGGCTGAATGGAAGCCGATGCGCGCCGCTTCGTGGCGCTACCGCCCCTGGTGGAACGTCACCGTCCTGATAATCGGCCTCTTGCTGCTGGTCGGGGGCATCGGCTTAGGTATCTACTTCGGCTTCCTGAGGACGAGCGGCCCCGACAAGGGAGCTCCGGTCGGCGCGGTCAAAGACTACGTGGTCGCGGCCGTGTCAGGCGACCAGACGGTGCTGAACCAGTTCGCCGCGCCGGGCAACACCTACAAGGACAGTCTTAATATCATCCTCAAGGCCTACGAGAAGTACGGGATGGTCTCGGTCAAAGGCTTCGACGGCAAGACGACCCAGATCTCGGGCACCAACGCCACGGTGCAGATCGACAAGCTCGAGGTCGAGATAACCAACGAGAAGGGCGACAAAGAAGTGATATCGGTGCTGGACATCAGACAGCCTTTCAAACTCCCCACGTCTGTCCAGTTGATACAGCAGAACGGCGACTGGAAGGTCAAAAGCTAGGACAAGCGCCGGTGTAAAACCGGGCTATTTGAACTCCGCCTGCTTCCATTCTGAATAGACCATCACGGCGCCGTCCACCACAAGCCCTACGCGGTAACTGTAGGTGTGACCGGCAACAGCGCTGTCATCTACGTACGAGTAGAAAACATCGCCGGAGTCGATGACCTTAGAGGTCGTTGTCCCTTGAGGCGTCTGTGACCCGGCCGGGGCTTTCGCCACCACCCGCTGGAGCAGGAAGCCGCTGAACCTCGACGCGCCGGAGACGCTCCACTCGACCGCCACTCCGCTCGCAACGGGGCTTGCCGTGAGCGAGACGGATACCGCTTCGGGTTGCTTGTCCGGCACCGGGACATCGACGACCACGGTGTTGCTGTAGACGACATCAGTGGTAGCGCTGGAGGTGGCAGCGAGCCTGTACTGGTAAGTGTGTCCCTTCTGGATGCTGTTATCGGAAACGGACGTTATCGAGGCATCCGAGTACCTTGCGATCTCGTTGTCGGGGTAGACCGGCTCGGCGCCCTCCGACCGCAGCAGCACCAGGTCATGGTAGTCCGCGGCTCCGGACATTGCCCAGGTCAGGGTCGCGCCGCTGTCGGACACGTCGCCCTGCAGTTGAACGGTGGGAGGCTGCGTCGGCTCCGTTCCGGCGGGAGTCGCCGGCGGGGTTCCCGTGACGTCGACGGTCTCATATATCCCGGTAGAGAAGCCTGCCTGCTCGTCCTGCCTGACATTCGCCATCAGCCGGCCGTCCTGCAGGCGCTCCCGGGAGACGGGCTGCTTGTCGGCCTTCTTGTCCTGGGACATCGAGACGGTCATGACCTCGCCCTGCGAGACCTTGATCGGCTCGTGAGAACCGATCGCGACTTCAACCGCGCTTTCCACGGTGAGGATCTCGAGGTGGCCGGGCACGCGGTTCTCGATGTTGAACGCGGTGCCCATGGCCCGGGACGCCACCTCGCCGTCGTAGACCGTGTACTTCGTCCCCTTGTGGACCCTGTGGTAGGTGCCGCCCGAGACGTGCTCGATGGCGATCTCCTGGCGGGTCAGCTTCGCTATCCTCGCTTCAGAGCCGTCGGTGACCCTCATGATGCTGCGGTCCGGGAAGTGGACCGACGCGATCGAGCCGCTGCCGGTGCGCACCGTCCAGCCCCGCGAGATCTGGTCGCTCATGGATGCCACCCGCCAGCCATGACCGGGTGCGCGGACCTGGACCTTGCCGGATATGTTCAGGAACCTGGCCACTTGCGCCCGGCTCCCGGTCGTCGACTTTGAGCCGCTCAGGAACACCGGCAGCATCACTGCGGCCAGCACCGCGAGCACGACCAGCACCGCAAGGGCCGGGACAAGCGCTCGCCTGAGGTGTTGCGGCGAGGTCCGCCGCCGCTTGCGCGCCGCGCCCCTCTGCACCGAGAAGAGGTGGCCCATCATGTGTTCCCTGGACTGCTGGTCCATCTCGGTGTCAGCGGGCATGAGCGACCGGATGGCGCTGGCCATCGGGTCTTCCGCGTCGAACCCCTCGTCGACCGTTATTCTCTTGTTCAATCTCCTGTTGCTGAACACTTTCATTCTTCCGCTAGAGGAGGCTGTCGAGCGGGCCGCCTTCTGCCAGCCGCTTCAGCTCGTCAAGCCCTCGCAGTATCCGCTTGGACGCCGCGCTCTCGGTGATCCCGAGCGTCTCCGCTACCTCCTGCACTCTCAGCCCCATGAAGTACCGCAGGCTCACCGCCTGCTGATACTTGAGAGGCAACTGCTCGACGAGCGCGACCAGGACCATGTAGAGGTCCGCGCGCTCCAGGTCGTCCTTCGCCCTGAAAGCCTCCGGCGCCGGCTCGTCTTCCAGCGGCGACTCCCGTCGCCTGCCTTTGCTCCTGTAGAAGTCCGTCACGCTGTTGGTGGCGATACGGTAGATCCAGGTAGTGAACGAAGCCCGCGACTCGTCGAAGGTCTCCAGGTTCACGATGACCTTCTCGAAGACTATCGACGTGATGTCCTCGGCATCCTGTACCGTCCCGACCCGCTTGAGGATGAAGTTGTAGATCTTCGTGACGTAATGGTCGCACAGCCTCTCCAGGGCCTCGGGCGATTCCATCGCTTCGCGCACCAGCTCAGCGGGTATCGCGGCCTGCCCTTCTATCACTCTGAGTCGGCCCGTGTTCTTCCTGGGTTGTATACGCCCGCCGGGCATGAAATCCCCCAGCTCCTTGCATCGCCGTTTTCACCGGTTTGCCACCATGACATTATATAATCTCGGAAGCGTTTGGCGGACCAATGGAGGCAGCGGTGTCGCGAGAGATGTTCGAGGAGTTCTTATACTACCCGGAGAAGATACCACCCAATATGCCTCCTCCACCCTGGACGCCACCCGGGGCCAGAGAGGTCTTCATCGATGACGAGGACGGGGTCCGCATCCACGGCCTGTGGTGGGACGAGCCGTCCGACAGGCCTGCCATCCTCTTCCTGCACGGGAACGCCCAGGAAGTCTACTCGTGGTCGCTGGTCCGCGAAGACCTGGAGGCGGCCGCCTGCCGGCTGCTCCTGATCGATTACCGCGGGTACGGCAAGAGCCAGGGGGAGCCCGGCGAGCCGGGGCTGTACATGGACGGCCGCGCGGCGCTGGGCTGGCTGGAGGCGAACGGCATCCCCGCATCGCGGACGGTGGTGTTCGGCAAGTCGCTGGGCGGAGCGGTGGCGTGCGATATCGCCCGCCGCAGGGGGCTGCTCGGCCTCGTGCTCGAATCGACGTTCACGTCGCTGGCGTCGGTCGCGAGCAACCTGTTTCCTTTCGCGCCGAGCTACGTTCCCGCGGCCGGCGTGTACGACTCCGCGTTGAAGCTGCCCGACATCGACTGTCCGCTGCTGGTCATCCACGGGGACGTCGACGCCCTGATCCCCTTCGAGGAGGGACAGCGCCTCTTCGAGGCCGCGCGGGAGCCCAAGGAGATGCTGGTCGTGCGCGGGGCGGGCCACAACGACGTGTCCATGGTGGCCGGAGAAGAATACGGGCGGCGGATAAGAGACTGGCTGGATAAAGCTGAAACATCGAGACCCGGGGAGGGCCAATGAAAGCATTGATCGTCTACCACACCAAGACGGGCCACACTAAAGACGCGGCCGACGCCATCGCTCGCGGCCTCAAGGAGAAAGGGGTGGACCCCACTATCAAGACCGCGGCCTCCACGAGCGCCATCGAAGTCGAGGACTACGACATACTGCTGACGGGCACACCGACCTATGCGACCACCATGTACAAAGGGCCCGCCAAAGCGGTGGCGAAGTTTCTCGATTCCCTCAAGCCCTCGGCGCTGAAGGGCAAGTACGCCGGGGCGTTCTCCGCGTACGCCGCCTCGGGAGGCGAGAAGGTCGTGGCTTCCACCGAGCATATACTGGAAGGTCTGGGCGCCACGGTGGTGGTCGGGGGGCCGGCCGTCAAAGCCGGCGCGCCGCTCAGCCTCTGGCAAGGCCCTGCCGTCACCGACCCCGATCTCAAGAAGTGCGAGGAGTTCGGGCGCAAGGTCGCCGAGACCGCGAGCTAGGCTGGATGCAAAATAGGGACAGGCACCATTTTGCATTTCTGAGGCTTAATCATGCACAGGCAATGAAAATGCAAAATGGTGCCTGTCCCTATTTTGCATCCAGGAGCTTCGAGACCGGGACGCCGCAGAGGAACCTGAACGTGGTTTCGCCCGCGTTCCGGTACTGGTGGCGCATGCCCGCCGGGATGAAGATGACATCGCCGGGCCCGACGGGGTGATAGGCTCCCTCGACCATGACCTCCCCCTCGCCCTCGACGACGAAGTTCTCGTGCTCGTTCGCGTGCGCGTGGTCCGGGGTGTGGCCTCCCGGCGCTATCTCCAGCATGCGCAGGTTGTAGAACGGAGCGCCGTCCCACTCCTCGTCGATAAGCCGCCGGATGGTCACGCCGGGCGCCTCGTCGCCGAACTCGTCAGCCGGTATCTCGCTGTAGTGTGTGTGCTTGAAAACCGGGACGTTCGCCATTACTCATCCTCCCTTGGATCAGATGCCCGGGAGCGGAAACTGCGGCACGGCATAGACTTGCACGTACAGTTTTCCTCCCGCGCGCCACGCGACTTCCTCGTCTCCGCCCGAAGCGCCTTCCAGCAACTTCCATGCCTGCTGCGCCTGCGCCCCGCTCGCGTGGGCCCCTGGGACGTAGCCCGCCACAGGCGCTGCTGCCTGCTCGAGCACGGCCGGGTCCGCGGTCCAGTCGAGCACGGTGCCCACGAACGGTTCAGGGCCTGTGTACTGCTTGGCAAACAGTATTATCTGGTCGGGCAGGTATGCTTTCGCGCCCGGTATTTTAAACGTCTTCACCGTGTCCAGGACAGCGCCGAAGTCGCCCCCCGAGTTGTCAGGCCCCTGGACGCTCTTTGACTTGCCCTTGAGAGTCACGGTGACCTGGTCGGTGATGCCACCGGGCGTGTCCTTGCCCTGAAGCGGTTTCAACTGGAAGAAGCCCTCGTCGACTATCGAGCCGAGCAAGCTCTTCAGCTCGGATTCCAGCACCTTCCCGGTCGTGTAGTCCATCTGCCCGTGGCGCTGGTACGCCGTCCCGTCTCCGTAGATGACGAGGACGGGGCCTTGCGGTGCCGACGGTGGGGGCAGCGCCTGGGTCGATGAGTAGTTCAGCACCGGCTGGCGTGACGAGCGCGTGTAGTCGATTGTCGTTGTGCCACAGCCCGAGCCCGCCAGTAGAGCCGCCGCGAGCAACAGCGGAATGACTGTCTTCGCCTTCATCAGGCTCCCTCCATCAGTAGATCGGGCCCAGCGCGAGGTTCCCCGCTCCGACCTCCAGGGGGACGACCGGTTCCAGCCCCAGGAAATATGACGCGGCGAGCAGGGCGGGCGCGTGGTGCCCGTGCGCGATTGCGGCGTGGTGAGGGAACCCGCGCAGCACCGCCGCGTAGAGGCAGTCGAGGTCGCTCACCTTGACCCAGCCGTGGCTCCCGTACGGCTCTCCGGCTGCTTTGACGACCTCTCCCTCCGCTACCAGCACGGGCCACTCGTCCCAGGGATGCTCGGTGACCCTGACCATGGTCAGGGGGCCGCTCTCGAGCTCCAGCTCGATCGTCCCGTATTTGCCCTCTGGGGAGCCGGTGTCCTCGGCCAGTATGTTGTGAAAGCCGAGCCTGCAGGGGCCGCCCGCCATGGACGAGGGGAAAACGCCGCAGTGCCAGGCGGAGAAGACGTCACGTTCCGAGACGTGCCTGTTGTTCCAGTCGGCAAGCCCGGCGGGCATGCCCGCGACCGCCGACAGCAGGTGCATGCTGAGCACGCCATGGATATCCACCTCGCACGCGCACGGAATGCCGCGGTCGGTGAGGCGAGACATCACAAAGCAGGGGCTGATACCGTAGTCCTCCTGGATCGAGGTCCAGCATTGCAGCCCCAGCCCGTCGAGGCCGTTCTCCTCGACCATCTCGGTGAGCACCACCTCCAGCCGGGCCATCCTCGAGAGGTCGAGGTCGGAGACCCCGGTGCGGTCGACCTGCTCCTCCATCCGCGCGTAGGTCTCGCGCACGCTCTTCTCTCGAGCGTAGCCTGCCTTCGCGAAGAGGGTCGTCAGAGGGACCGGCACGACCCTGATGCCCAGCTTGCGCATCAGCGACAGCTCGTCGAAGGCGCAGGTCTCGAAGTTCGCCGGTCGGGGGCCGAACTGCCCGTAGACCGCGCCGCGAACCGCGGAGACGCCGCGACAGGCGTCCCTGAACTCGGCGAGGGCCCCGGCGAACCCCTTGGCGTCCGGAAAGCCGACGGCCGTGCGCGGGAACGCGAACTTCGCCTCGCGGTGCCGGAGCGCCGTGGCAATGCTGATGAGCCCGCAGAAAGCGTCCCGGCGCGCTCCCTCCCTGGTCAGCTCGCCTTCCTCCCCGATCCCGAAGAGCATGACCGGCCTGTCGGCCGCGCCGTGCGTCGCCGCGATCGCCGCCGGTATCTCCTCCCCGAAGTTGAGCGCGCCGATCACCACGCCCGCGACTCCCTCGTCGTCGAAAAGCCGCCCGACCTTGCCGGCGTCGTCCAGGCTCTGGACAAGGCCGTTCTTCGTAAGGCCTGAGTCAGGGACCACCGGTTGGATGCCGGCATCGCTCATCGCCGCGATACAGGCGTCGCGGACGCTCACCGCGAGTTGCTGGTCGAACATGGCTCGGCTCGCGGGAACGAAGCCGAGTTTCAATTGATCGCTCATCTGTCCCTCCAGTCCCGTGCGGGCCCGTGCCGCCTCCAGATAATTATAGAACTTAAGCGTTGCGGCCAGCGTGCCTGTATTGCATTCCCTCCTGCGAAGGGTTCAAGTTACACTGCGCCAACCATTAGAATTAGGTGATTCGGAACGATCGCGAGCGAAGCGAGGGCGGATGGCAGGCGAGCACACGGGCAGGGACGCGGACTTCAAGTCCAAGACCAGGCGCCTTGAACTGGGCATAGCACTGGGCATCGGGCTCGTCGTCGCGGAGGCGACGGTCGGGTTCCTCACCCACAGCCTCGCGCTGGTGTCCGACGCCGGGCACAACGCCGCGGACATCCTCGCGGTAGGCCTCTCGCTCATCGCCGTGTACGTGATAGCGAGGCCGCCCACTCCCCGGCGCACCTACGGTTTCGGGCGCGTCGGGATACTGACCGCGCTCGTCAACTCGGCCGCGCTGGTGGTGGTCGGTGCAGTTCTCGTCTACGAGTCGATCCGGCGGATACAGAACATACAGCCGGTGAACGGCTACGCCATGATGCTGGTGGCGGGCATCGCCATCATAGTCAACGCGGCTGTCGCCCTCACTCTGATGAGGCACCGCAGCGACCTCAACATCAAGGCGGCGTTCTTCCACCAGGTCCTCGACGCCGTGGTGTCCATCGGGGTGTTGGTGGCGGGGTTCATCATCGTCCTCAGCCACTGGTATTACGCCGACCCGATCATCGCTCTCGTCATCAGCGTCTTCATCTTCCGGGCCGCCTACGTGATCATCGCCGAGGCCACGGACATCCTGCTGGAGTCGGTGCCCCGGCACATCAACCTGGCAGAGGTCCAGGAGTTGATCGAATCCGTAGCCGGGGTCGAGGCGGCGCACCACGTGCACGTCTGGGAGCTCGGCTCAGGTGTTTACGCCCTGTCGGGCCACGTCGAGGTCGAGGACAAGATGCTGAGCGAATGCAACACGATAGTGCGCGACATCGCGCAGGAGCTGCAGGAAAGGTTCAGCATCGTCCATCCGACCATACAGGTCGAGTCTGCCACGTCAGCGTGCCCTATCATCCTGCCGGCGCCGGGCGACGAGGGGTAGTCGTGGCAGGAAGCAGGCTTCGCTTCAAAGTGACCATGAGACTCTGGCCGCTGGGCCGGTTCGGCAAGAAAGCGGCACGGCTGCCGTTGGTCGGCAAGGCGATCGGCCCCCTGTTCTGGAACGAGCAGAACCTCGACGCGACCTACCTCCCCGTCGGCGAGTCGGTGGAGGTCGAGCCCGCTCCTGACTCTGTTCTTACCGGTTGAATACAGGACGATGTTTATGACCAGCCCGATGCAACCGCAGAAGAACCCGATGAGGAAACCGACCCAGAAGGGATAGCCGCCGCCCTCGGTCAGCTTCCCTCCAAGGAACCCGAACAGCAACGCGACAACCAGGACGCCGAAGATGTAGCCGACCGAGTAAACGGTTGAGGACGTCTCTGCCAGCATGCAAACTCCTCAGAGTCCGAAGCGGGTAACGCGTCGCTACAGAGGGATAGCCACCCTGTAAGCCGGATTCTGTACCGCGCGAACGCGGTGGTGGCCATCTATCTGGGACCCGCGTTGCCGCGGTCCTCATGCTGCCAACCCGGGAGTCAGACGCGGCGGGCCACCGCTCCTCCCCTATTAGGCATCGCTCCGGGTGGGGCTTGCCAAGCCGGCCAGTCACCTGGCCGCTGGTGGTCTCTTACACCACCGTTTCAGCTTAACCTTCCGCTTGCGCGGCGGGTCTTTTCTTTTCTGTGGCGCTTTCCGTCGGGTCGCCCCGCCTGGACGTTATCCAGCACCCTGCCCTTTGGAGTCCGGACTTTCCTCGAGGCGCAAGCGCCCCGCGACCACCCGGATGACTATCCCCGCGATTATTGTAACACCAATGTAGACGGGCGCATCGACGCTAAACTTTTTGGGGTCAGACCCTTTTTTTGTTTAGCTCGGAACCGCGAAGCTCAGAGCCAGGACGTTGCTTCGAGCCCCTGCAGGTGGCAGCGGTCGTTCATCTCCTCGAGGTTGGAGAACCTGCCCTTGTAGTTCACCGTGGTGATGGACGCAAGGTCGACGGTCAGCCTGAAGAGGTGGCCCAGCGGGAGGCCGAGCACCGCGGCCAGGATAGCGCGGATAGGACCGCCGTGGCTGGAGGCCATGATGATGGCATCGGGGTGCGCGTCGGTAGCCTCTGCGAACCACGCCATCGCGCGGTCCTGGACCGATATGAGAGACTCGCCGCCTGGAACCGTGATCGAGGTCGGGTCCTCGGTCCACTGCTTGAGGACATCCCCGTCCCTGGCGATTATGTCCTTGAAGGTCTCGCCGTCCCACCTGCCGAGGTCGATCTCGCCCAGTCGCTTGTCGGAGATCGCTTCCATCCCGTGGTCCTTAGCGACCTCCTTTGCCAGCTCGTGGCAGCGGGAAAGGGGGCTCGTGTAGACTGCGGCGAAGTCCACCGCGGCAAGGCGCTCCACGACCCTGGCAACCTGCTTCTTGCCTGCTTCGTCAAGGGGCACATCCGCGGTTCCCGCGTAGCGCCCCTCGGCGTGCCACGCGGTGCGTCCATGGCGTACCAGAATGATCTTGCTCAACGACTCTCCTTTGCTCGGGGCGGACCCGTCAATTATACACGGGGCCGGCGCGCCGCTGGCGGCAGGTCCGATCGCGGAATTGTTGAAATCTCAAAGCGGTTACTAATAGAATACTGGTCAGTCAATATAACGGGCTGATAACTGATTGGATTATGATGGACGCGTTCTTCTCACCCGGCAGCGTAGCCATCGCCGGAGCATCGAAGTCCCTCATGAAGCTGGGCAACGTGCCCATCGACAACCTGCTGCGGTTCGGGTACCAGGGGCGGATCATCCCGCTCAACCCGGACGGCGGCGAGATCATGGGGCTGCGCGCCTACCCGTCGCTCGAAGACGTCGAGGGGAGCGTCGACCTCGCGGTCGCCGTCATCCCGCGCGAGAACATCTGCTCGTTTCTGGACTCGTGCGGCCGGGCCGGGGTCCGCAACGCCATCATCACCGCTGCTGGGGTTCGCCGACGCCGGAGAGGTGGGGGCGAGCCTGCAGCGCGATGTGGAAGCGGCCGCGAAGCGCAACTCCGTGCGCATCATGGGACCTAACAGCATCGGGACGATCAACACGGCGGTGGGCTTCGTGACCTCGATAATCACTCTCGACGCTATGCCGTCCGGCCCGGTATCAGTGGTCGCGCAGTCCGGGCTCTTCGCCGCAGGCTTCGCGCGCTGGATGTCTTCCAGCCAGTGTTACGGCCTCGCCAAGGTGGCGTGCCTGGGCAACAAGGCGGACATAAGCGAGATGGACGTCCTGGCGTACCTGGAGGACGACCCCGCGACGGGGGTGGTCGCGCTGCACACCGAGGGCGTGGAAGATGGCAGATCATTTGTGGACCTCGTGGCGCGGGTCTCGCTGCGCAAGCCGGTCGTCGTGGTCAAGCCGGGTTCGTCCGAAGCCGGCAGGACCGCGGCGCAGAGCCACACCGGCGCACTGGCGGGCTCACACGAGGTATTCATGGGAGCGCTCGCGCAGACCGGCGCTGTTCCGGTCGGCGATTTCGAGGAGATGTTCGACTGCGCGAAAGCCTTTGCCTACTGCCCGCTGCCCGCGGGCAACCGGCTCGGTGTCGTATCGGTCACCGGCGCCGGCTGCTCTCTGGCGGCTGACGCCTGCGAAGCCAGGGGGCTCACGGTCCCTCCGCTGTCGCGGGAATCACTGCGGTACGCGACCGAAGGGCTTCCCGCGTGGGCTTCCTTCAACAATCCGGCGGACATCTGGGCCGCCATCATGGCGGAGGGGAACGCGGGGGCTTACTATAAACTGCTGCACGCCATGGCAAGCCAGGACGACGTGGACACGCTCCTCGCCGTCTTCACCATAGCGCCGCAGTTCGAGTTCGACGTAGCCGGGGTGATCGACCGCATCAGGGTCGAGTTTCCGGAAAAGCCGGTGCTGACCACGGTCCTCTGGGGAGCGTCGGACGACTCGCGAAGGTGGTTCGAGTCTCTCGAGGGAGCGCGCATCCCGATGTATCCATCTATAGAGAGGGCGGTCGCGGCGGCGGGAGCCTTGAACAGGTACTCGTCCTGGCTGCGAAGGCAACGCTGAAGAAGGAGGAAATGCGTTATGGGCAGGAGCAAGAGGAGCTTCGATCGGATAGTGTCCCTGTACAAGTACAAGGACCTCTTTTTCAGGACGACGAAGGTCCCGATCCTCAAAGACATCGGGAAGCTGATCATGCCGCCCGAGTCGATGACCCTCACCTACATCCCGGTCTACGAGAACCTCGAGCTCCCGGAGGGCACGGTGGCTCCGCTTTCCGTCATCGAGCACTTCATCCGTGAGGCGAGCGACCACCTCGTTCTGAGGAAATGCCCCTGCCGGACCGGTAACGACTGCAAGGACTTCGACGTCGAGCTGGGGTGCACGTTCCTGGGACCCGCCGTCCGTGACGTGGACCCGGAAGTCGGGCGCATGGTCACGATGGACGAGGCCCTCGAGCACCTTCACCGCGCGACCGAGTCCGGGCTGGTCTCATGCATCGGCAAGTTCAAGGGCGACGCACTGGCGCTCGGCGTGAAGGACCACACGAAACTCATGACCATCTGCCACTGCTGCCCGTGCTGCTGCATCACCACCAGCATGCCTTACGCGTCCCGTGAGGCGCGAGACATCCTTAAGAAGCTGGAGGGTGTGAACGTCGAGGTCACCGACGAGTGCAACGGCTGTCAGAAGTGCGTGAAGTTCTGCGTCTTCGGGCAGATGAGCGTGGTCGACGGCAAGGCCGTGGTGGGAGAAGAGTGCAAGGGCTGCGGGCGGTGCGCGATGGTGTGCAAGCGCGGCGCGGTCAAGATAACCATCGACAACCCGTCCTACGTGGAGCAGTGCATCGAGCGGATCGGAGCGCTGGTCGACGTTTGCTGAGCAGGCAGCCTACTGAGGTATCTGCAGGCGGAAGGGGCAACCCTTCATCGCGCAGAACTCGAGCGGGTGGGATGAGTTGACGGTCTCGCGCAGGGTCTCATAACTCTGGCCGTTCCAGATGTCACTGAACGAACTCTCCGTGAGGTCTCCTAACTGATGCTGGGAACAGCAGCCCACGACCACCTTCCCCTCCGGCGTGATCATCGTCTCGGACCACGGCACGCCGCAGCGCACCGAGGCCGCATCCGGGTATTTGACGAAACCACCCGTCACGTATTTCACCGACGGGCTGTCATCGAGGCTTACAGGGAAGATGTTCCCCTGGCGCAGCCGCGACAGTTCCTCGGCCGCGGAGTTGTCGCCGTACTCAGGCACCTCAACCCTGATGCCGTGCTCGTTCGCGAGCCTGAACACCTCGATGAAAGACCTGCTCGCGCTCTCGGGGTCGGGGACCTTGTCCTGGAGCGCCGGGAAGTGCGCATAGAGGTTCGAGAACTTCACGAGCTCGAAGCCGTGCGCGCGCGCGAGCTCGATAAAGCCGGGGAGCTCGCCGATGTTGTCACGCTGCACCACGACCTGCAGGTGGGGAAAGAACGCCGGGTTGCCGGCCGCGGCCCGCGCGTCCCTTAGGTTCGCGAGCGACTCCCGGAACCGGTCCCACCGGCCCGGATAGCGCAGCCTCTCGAACGTCTCCCTGCTGGCGCCGTCGGTCGACACACCGACGTAAGCGCCGGCGTCGGCGAGCAGCTTCGCGCGTTTGACGGTCACGGTAGTGCCGTTGGTCACGATAGTGGGGAAGACCTCGTAGTGCATGCAGAGGTCGAGCATCCTGTCGATGTCGGGGTGGACCAGCGACTCTCCCCCGCCCGTCAGCATCACCCGGTATGCGGTCGGGAAGAGCTCGCGCGCGACTCGCTCGAACGTCTCGAACGGCATGGTGGGCCATTCAAAGGAGTCGTACTGCGGGTGGTTGCGGTGGCAGCTCGGGCACTTGAGGTTGCATTTGAGGTTGATGTCCACGTAGAGCGAGATGGGGACCGAAGCCAGCCGCGTGACGCCTTGCGCCGATTCACTCGAGTTCAGTTCGAGGTTCCGCTCTTTGAGCTCCCGGTATGACGGTTTCTTCCTCTTCAGCATGAGGGAATTATAGCGGAAGGGCGCTGGTGTCCGTTATGAGCGGCCACCCGCCTGGCGTGAAAAGAAACGATGAAAAAGTGCCTGACCCCCGGTTTTCAGTCGGAGTAGCCGCCAATGGTATCTATGCCGGCGCGGGCAGAGCAAGGGGAAGGAGGGCGCCCAGGACAAGTACGGCAATGGAGATGGAGACAAACTTCCTGAGCACGTGCAGACCTCCCGTGCGCGGGTCGCCCTGGACCGGAATACAACCTGATCTTCGACAAGCATGCCCCATGCGCTAAGCTGTAAGCAATATTGACCCGCTGGTTTGACATTGTGTCCAGAATCTTGTTTGATTAGGTACTGGAGGCGACTATGACCAAAGTTATAAGCGGGCCGGACGCGGCGTCCGGCGCCATGAAGATGAGCCAGCTCGCCGCGGCATCAGACCTTACGGTGAGCACCATAAAGTTCTACATGTCCCAGGGGCTCCTGCCGCGCCCGAAGAAGTCCAAGCCGAACGTCGCGTTCTACGACGAGGCTTTCCTGAAACGCCTCATGGTCATCAAGAAGATGCGCGGCGAGGGCCTCTCGGTGAACAGCATCAAGGCCATCCTGGACAAGTACCCGTTCGAGAAGGTCGACGAGTGGGAGAAGTTCAAGAAGCACGCCAAGACCAAGGACACGCGCGAGCTCGAGGAAGAGGAGCGGCTCGCTACGCTGAGCGGCGAGGAGCGGCGCACCGACGCCATACTGGACGCTGCTTACGACGTCTTCTCCACCAAGGGCTACCAGAACGCGACGGTCGACGACATCGCGCAGCAGGCGGGCGTCAGCAAGGGCACCTGCTATCAGTATTTCACCGGCAAAGAAGAGATCTTCGTGGCGACCATGGAGCGTACGCTGGACGCGCTGATGGCGGAGGCCGAGGCGGCTGCCGCGGACGCGACGGACGCGCTGGCACGGCTGGGCCTCAAAGGCCTGGTGTTCATCTCGAAGTTCCGGGACATCCAGTTCATGGCCATCGGCAGCTACACGGAGATACTGGGCGGCAACGAGCGGCTCAAGAAGACGGTGCACGACCTGTTCGACAGGGTGGCGAAGTTCCTCTCCGCCGATATCGATCTCGGGGTCAAGCAGGGCGTTTTCAGGCAGGTCGACGGGGAGGCCGTCGCCTACGCGATGATCGGGATCGCGGGCGCCGTCGGCAACCGCTACCTCGTCGAGGAAGGCTTCGACGTCCTGGAGTTCTTCACGAGCCTGATGGACTTCATGCAGCACGGCCTCGCCAAATAGACGTCGGTCATTTTCCACTTTTCTTTACACTTTCGGATGTCCTTCCGCGCGCTCCCGCAAGAAAGTGTAAAGAAAAGTGGAAAATGACCGACGTCTTTACAAACTCCCAACCGGACTGTATAATCGCACCGTTTAGTCAATCTGACTGTCTATTGTAAGATTCCGGTCTTCAAGGGGGGTAAGGCAGTGGCGGACTACGACGTGATAGTCGTCGGCGCGGGCCTCGGGGGGCTGTCCACCGGCGCGCTCGCCGCAAAGGAAGGCTTCAAGACACTCATCCTCGAGCAATCGGACATCATCGGCGGGTGCTGCTCCACCTTCGAGGTGGACGGTTACAAGTTCGACGTCGGCGCCTCCATCGTCGAGGTCATCCAGCCGCTCGAGAGGTTGTTCGAGATGCTCGGCGGCAAGCTGAGCGACTATGTCGATCTGATACCCTGCGATCCGATCTACTCGTTCATCTGCGATGACGGGCGCCGGTTCTCGATCCCCACCGACATCGACGAGACCACCAGTTGCATCATGGACATCGCGCCGGGCGACGTCGAGGGCTGGCACAGGTTCTGCGACACCGGGCTCGCGATGATCGAGGACATGATGGAAGCCATCATGCTCTCCCCGATGAACACCTTCGGCGAAGCGATGATGATGGCGGCCCGCAACCCGCAGGTTTTGAAGTTCGCGCCGACCTTCCTGCGCACCCACCAGGGCGTGGTGCGCTCGTTCTACAAAGACCCGACCATGATCCAGTCGGCGGCGTTCCAGCCCGGATTTACCATATCAAACACGAAGGAACACCGGCTTGTATTGGTTAATTATTGATTAGAAAGGGATTTATCGGCACTCTTCAACTCTCCGGGAGGAAAACCTCATGGGTGAAGGCCAAAAAGGCGGTTTGAAGCTCCAATTCGACGGCCATCTGAGGCTGGAGTTCAGGGGCGCAAAGGTGACAAGCGATGCCGGTTTGTTGGTTGTCAGGGAGCTTGATGAAGTGCTTGGTCTCACCGAGACGGCGGGAGAGATGATTAGTGACATGAGAACCGGCAGGAACGTGCAGCACGAGCTTGCCGGTCTACTCAGACAATCGGTCTACGCTCGTCTCGCCGGGTACGAGGACGTGAACGACCAGGAGGCGCTCACCAGGGACCCGGCCATGAGAGCAGGCGTCGGGAAGAGGGCGCTTGAGAGACATGCTGCCAGCGCACAGACGGTATCCCGATTCGAGACGGAGACGCTCGCGACCGAGCAGAACATCGAAGCGCTTTCTTCCATCAACCATGCCTGGGTATCCAAAGCGGTCTCCTCAACCAAGACCAAGAAAATAATCCTCGACATGGACTCGTCCGAGTCCCCGGTACACGGAAACCAGGAGGGCTCCTCATATGGCGGGCACTTTTCCTGCAGGTGTTACCACCCGCTCTTCGTCTCCAATCAGTTCGGCGATTGCGAAGCTGCGGCCCTTCGCCCGGGCAACGTCCATTCCGCTGACGGCTGGAGGGATTTGCTGGAACCAATTGTGGACAGATACAAAGGCACGAACAGAAAGCTCTACTTCCGAGGAGACGCCGCCTTCGCCAAGCCCGACGTCTACGAGTACCTGGAGGAGAACCACATCCTCTATGCCATGAGGATACCGGCAAACG
>Ga0066793_10000021_pt1 | contig 43255 bp, 50 predicted proteins | sample PersoiDNA2013189_FD_83876 | JGI IMG/M metagenome (GOLD analysis project Ga0066793, IMG submission 83876) | Permafrost soil microbial communities from the Arctic, to analyse light accelerated degradation of dissolved organic matter (DOM) -... | ecosystem: Environmental > Terrestrial > Soil >... | reverse complement strand
GAACCCCTGGTTGAGGTCACGGTTCAGGAACTCCTCGAAGTTGAGTTCGCGCGCGAGCTGTTCGATGTCGTGCCCGTTGCGCTCGATGATCTCGAGCATCTCCCTGACCTTCAGCCCCGTGATGGTGGGAGGCCTCTGGAACATGATGCCGATGCCGCGGCTCGCGCGCTCGTTGGTCGGCATGTGCGTGATGTCCTCGCCCTTGAACATGATGCGGCCGCTCAGCACCTCGTAGCTGCCCAGGCCCATTATCGCCATCAGGAGCGAGGTCTTCCCCGAGCCGTTCTCGCCGAACAGCATGCGCGTCTCGCCCTCCTCGATGTGGAGGCTCACGTCCTTGAGCAACACCTTGTCCCCGATGGACACGCTCAGGTTCTCGACTTCAAGCATGGCGGACTCCTCAATATGCTTCAGAGGTCTTGATTATAGCAGGAGGGCATTGCGCCTAGCGCTTGGTGAAGCTCTTCACCATCCACTTCCCCTGGTACTTGGTGAAGGTGAGAGTGATCGTCGAGCCGCCGATGATGAGGGGCACCTCGACGTCGCCGTTCGCGGTCTTATACTCGGGCTCCACGGTCAGGATCCCGTCTGGGACGGCGCCGCAGAAACTGTCGTAGGTTGTCGGGTCCAGGAAACAGGCGCGGCCTTCGGCATCCTTGTAGGTGCGATAGTAACCGACTATGTTGTTGGCGATGTCCTTTGGAGGGAGGCCGCCGCACCCGGCGAGGAGCACGGATATCACCAGCAGGACGATAAGGACGACTGTTGCTCTGGCTCTCATTTGCTTCCCCCAGTCCGTTGCCTTTATCCACGAAAGCCACCACGCACTCTATCATTGCCGGGTCAGCGGCCTCAAACAACTGGCGGGCACCGTGATTATGTCTGAACACGAAACGATGAACAGCGTCAGCCCAGGTCTGATAATCTGGCAGCATGAAAGAGGCATTCGCCGTAGTTGTCGCGTTTGCGGGCTCCTTCTTCACGAACTACAGCACGTACCTGCAGAAGAAGGCTGTCGATACGCTGCCGAGGATGGAGATACGCACCTCGTGGCAGGTCGTGCGGCGGTTCGTCACCAACATTCCCTGGATCTCAGCGATGGCGATGGACGGCTTCGGCACCGCACTCTACCTCGTCGCACTGATATTTCTACCGGTGTCGATAGTAGAGCCGATCCTCACTGCGGGGATAGCGCTTCTCGCCTACCTTGCGATAACTAAGCTGGGGGAGACGCCGAGGAGGGCCGACTATATTGCGATAGCGATGACCGTGCTCGGAGTAGTGTTTCTGGCCGTGAGCCTCGCGGAAGGCGTGCCGAACCTCAAGACCTACCATGCGGTCGAGTTGTGGTTTGTCACTGCAGCGATCCTCGGCGTCGCAATCGCGGTCCCCATAGGCATGAAGTTGCTGGGCAGAGGCAACATCGCAGCTGGCCTCGGTTTTACCGGCGGTCTCCTGATCGGCGTTGCGGGAGTCTACTCACGCCTCCTGATGGGCAACTTTGGAGGCAACTGGTACATCTGGATATTCGCGTGCTTGCTCACGTACCCGACAGGTTTCCTGGTCTTCCAGGCAGGGCTTCAGCGTGGTAAGGCGGTGGTTGTGGCACCCATCTACAACGGTCTGGTGATGTGCGTCCCCGTCGTCGTAGGGATGGTCGCTTTGGAAGAATCGTTGCCCGACAGCTCTCTCCTCGCGGCTCTGCGCATTGCCGCTTTCGCGCTTATCATCTCCGGCACGATCGTCCTTTCGAGGGGTGCCGCGGCTGAGACGCTAGCGAAAGACGACGACTGACGCACTGCGCGGTCAGTAATTCGCTCAGGCTGGCAGACTTCAACGGGCAGAGTGACATAGACTTGGCAAGAACAGGAAACGGATTTTAGTACCAAGGCACAAACAGGGCACACCAGCCCGGCCGATATCGGAGGAGGCAGCCATAATGGCGCAGAGAAAAGGCAAATGTATCAATAAGGCCGCAAAGCGAACGGCGGCAGGCGCAAGGATGGGGCTTTCAGTCATCATCATCTTGAGCTTTGTTCTATTCGTTTCAACAGTTGCGAATGCCGCTTATGTCTGGACGACCACGGGCAGCCCCTCGTCAGGTAGTAATCCCGTAACATGCCTGGCCCTGGACGAAACCCACAATATCCTCTACGCGGGCGCAGATACAGGCCAGGTGTACAGATATCAGTCGGGGGTATGGAGCAGTACCGGCGGGCCGGCCCAGACGAGGATCAACGACATCGAGTATGACCCGGTCAGCAACACAGTTGTAGCAGCTCTGTACGCCAACAGCAGCTTCCAGGTCTGGACCTTCCAGGAGGGTGGCACCTGGACTTTGACCAATGGAGCAGTCGGCAATGACAATCCCACATAACCATGGCCCCCACCGCTTCCTTAAGAGCCCTTGAATCCCGGGGAGACAGTTGAATTAGGGGCTGAGTGAATGCTTTCACGAACGACGCGGGCCAGGTTCGCGAGACTAATGAAATCAGATCTGACCCCAATTATTAGCGGGAGGAAGCCTTGATTGACTTACACGCGAAGGTCTCCATCGTCGATATAGAGCGCGACCTGGCTGGCGCAGTTCAGCGCGTGATGGACGAGCACGGGGTCGCGGACATCATCAAGAACAAGCCGCGTGAGGTGTTCGTCAAGGTAAACGCCATCGACTCCAAGCCTTACTGCTTCACCAGCCTTGACGTCACTGGAGCCGTGCTCGATTACTGCAAGCGGGCGGGCGCGCAGCGGCTCTATCTAATGGAGAACGCGACCCAGGGCAACATCACGCGGCTGGTGTTCCACATCGCCGGCTTCACGAAGCTCGCGCGCGGGAAGGGCGCCACGCCTCTTTACCTCGACGAGGGCAGACAGGCCACTATCACCCTTCCGCACATGGGGTACGAGGTGCGGGTATCCGAGCACGTGAAGCGAATAATCGACGACCGGGACAGCGTCACCTATATCAACGTGCCGAAACTCAAGACCCACTCAATGGCAGTGCTCACCTGCGGGGTGAAGAACCAGTACGGACTTGTCATGCACCAGGACCGCTCCCGTGACCACAACTGGCTCCTGCACCGGAAGCTCGCCGACATCTACAGCGTCATCCGGCCCGATTTCACCCTGGTGGACGGCACGGTAGGGACGATATACGGGCACTACCCGCCGGAGGCTTTACAGAGCAAGTGCCTGGTCCCCTTCAACATCCTGGTCGGCGGCACCGACACCCTGGCGGCGGACGTGGTCTGCGCCAGGATATTCGGATACACGGTTGACGAGGTCAAGCACCTCGCCGAGGCACGGGACATGGGGCTGGGCTGCGGCGACCTGGCCGACATCGACGTGGTCGGCGAGCCACTGGAGAAGTTCAAGGAAAAGTACCCTTACGAGCTCTACGACGCTTTCCCTCAAGACGTGGAGATAATACGGGGCTCGGACCGCAACTGCCTGGAGGGGTGCGACTCTAATACCCTGGCAACCCTGCAGATGTTCTACCTGGACATGGAGGGCAAGGGTGGATTCAGCATAGTCATGGGTAAAGGTTTTGAAAAGGAGCGAATAGACGGCATCAACGGCAGGGTGTATATCGCGGGGCCTTGCGCCTACGACGAGGTCTACGAATCGCTCGCCGGGAGGTTGGGCAGGAAGAACGTGTTCTTCACGCGCGAGTGCAACGACCTGGCGGGCAACCTCGGGGCGCTCACCAAGCTCATGAAGGTGAACACGCTGAAGATCGTGCCCATCAACCCGCTCAGGTCCCTGAGCCTTCTGGCGAACGCGAAGCTCCACCGGACCACTGCCCGCATCCCGCCGCTGTTCTGATTTGTGCAACATTGGGGTCAGGTCACTTTTCTGCAGTATACTTCCAGAGTCGGTTCATCTCGCCTTAACCATACTGCTGGCACTTATGGTTGTTGTTGCCACCGCTGAGCTAGTTGCCGTCATCGCTTTTGGCTGGGAAAGCCGTCTAAAGGCTTTGGACTATCGTACTTGAGCCTGCCACGACTCCATCGGCATGGACCAGGCACACACCACCTTCTACCTGCCTGACGGGCAGACCTCAGAGGGAAGGGAGACATGGACCCTGGTACAGAACCCGAACGCGAGCGCCGTGACAGTGGAGGTCTCCTACCTTAAGGCCGGTGGGGGAGCCGTTACCCTGACCAAGGCCATCCCCTCCAACTCCCGAATGACCTTCAACATGGCTGACAAGGTGCCATCAGGCAGGGCCTCCATCATGGTCACCTCTAAGACCACCGGCAAGAAGATCATGGTAGAGCGCGCGATGTACTGGAACAACAAGGGCGCGGGGACGGATACCATCGGTGGGTTCAGCGACTAGAGCTGCCAGGCTTTCTAGCCCAGACTCTCGGCCTCAAGGACAGAGGCAATGCCACTCTTTAGTGTGGGAAGATCGTCCGTGACGGTCTTCCACACGACATCAAGATTAACGCCGAAATAGTCGTGTGCCAGTTTATCTCTCAGTCCGGCCATCTCTCGCCAGGGCAAGTCTGGGTAGATCTCCCGTACCGCCTCGGGGATCTTCTTGGTTGCCTCTCCGATGATCTCAAGTGCCCTGACCACAGCGAATGCTGTCTTGTCGTCCGTAGAGAAACTACTGAAGTCCATGTCCTCGATGAATTGCTGGGCTTTTATTATTGCGTCTAGGATGTCCCGCAAGTAGTCAACGTATTCGCGGCCTTCCTTCATACTGCTACTACCTCCCGGAGGATCCGCTCTCCGATTGCCGGTTTGAGCGAATCCTTCATGACGAGGTCCACCTTGGCGCCGAGTAGTTCTGAAAGGTGGTTCTCAAGCGAGATGAAATCAATGAGCCCCGGATTGTCGTCGAACTCTACGAGGATGTCGATGTCGCTGGAATCTATTTGTTCTCCCCTGACGAGAGAGCCGAACACGCCAAGGGATTTTACCCGGTATGTGCGTTCGATATCATCTTTGTTCTGCAGCAAGATGTTCCTGACCCTGGAGAGCATCTCTATTGGACTGTCGCCATCGGTCATCGGTGTCTCAACTCCCTATCCTGTGAGCAGCGCATCGCATCATAGATATTCTACCACCGCTATATTACAAACAGGTGTTACGAGATGTGCGCAGTGCACTGTGCGGTCGGTAATCCGCCGAAGGTGCATTATCGGAATAACGCACCATCGGCGTGAAGGTAGAAGTGCCAATGCACTGTGCGGTCAGACTAAAGTCTGCCCGATGAAAAGGGCGAAGGGCCCGGGGGTCGGGCCCTTCTGGGGGTGCGGGTGGCAGTGAGCGGAGTGGCACGGCTGCGGCTGGCGAGGCCGCGTTGGAGGGAGGGTGTATCGGGGATGGGTCAGAGGTGGTCTCCCACCTCTGTGAGGACTGGAACGGTTGAAAGGGGAGAGGCTTCATCTTCGGCCTCGTCCTCGCAGACGGGAAAGCCCAGGCCGAAGTCTCTCTGCCCCTCGGCGGAAAGGTCGGCCTCGCGCACGGCGACCGGGTGGATGTGCCTGATCGGGCTCTCCGACTTCTCGATCTGGCGCAGGGCGACCACCAGCGTGTCGACGAACTCCTTGAATTCGTCCTTGAAGAACGAGAGGTGCATGAAGTCGTGCTGGACCACGTAGGTGTCGGCCTCGTCGTAGCGCCATACCGCCGTGGTGACTCCTTGCTTCGAGGTGAAGGACGAGAGGTCTGTGATTCCCATTGTTCCCCCTTTCAAGCCCACCGCATCTAACGGCGGGCGACAGCGCCGCTCTACTTGGTCAGTGACTGGAACTCGAGGGACGGGCCGACCGCGAAAGCCTTGATCTTCAGCCTGCTCTTGATGTTCCCGGCCTCGTCGGTCCAGGAGTCGTAACGCAGCTGGCCTGCGACGATAGCCCGGTCTCCGCGCTGAAGCGTCGCTTCGACGTTCTCCGCCTGGGAGCCCCAGCACTCGACGTCTATGAACTCGGTGCGGTCCTTCAGATCTTCCTCAGCTTCCTGGCCGGGCTTGCGCCAGCGGTTGACCGCGATGAGGAAGTTCGCGACCTTTGTGCCGTCGCCCTCACCCATGCGCGGATCTGCGGTGAGGTTCCCGACGACAACCACGTTGTTGACGTACATCCTGCCTCCCTTCTAAGGTGCGCGGCGGCCTCGCTGCGCGAAATCGACCGTTCTCGCTCGTCGCCGGGGCCTTCTTCAGGTGGTTGACTATTGGTGACAATGATTGGTATCATGTTCCAGGCTTTGCTAGTGTCGAGTAATGGATAAGTATCTTGTCTATAAAAGCACATGGTGCTGGAGGTGTCAACAGGTTTGAGCGCGGAAACTGAAAAAAAAGTCGCACAGGTCTCGGACGAAGAAGTCAAGAAATATGACAGCGCTTTTGCGGGGCGGATGAAGAGCCTCCGGGACGAGCGCGGCCTCAAGCGGGACTGGGTCGCCCGGCAGTTGGGCATCCACTACAACACCCTCAAGAACTGGGAGCTTGGAAAAGCACACCCGGGGACCAAAGAGATCCTGGCGCTATCACAGATCTATCATGTGGAGCCGGACGCCTTCTTCAGAGGGCTTTAGCGGATAGAACGCGGCGTGATTCGTTATTCACTGAAGACCGGACTGTGATCTAGCTCGCCTTCAGCCGGGTCCTTGCGATTATCTCTGATTTGGACGCATCGGGAAGGTCATCGAAGTACGCGCAGTAGCCCGCGACACGCACCACCAGGTCAGGGTACTTGCCGGGATGCTCGCGAGCGTCCTCCAGCATCGCGGGGTCGAGAACGTTGAGCTGGACCTCCATCCCGCCCCTCTCGAAGAATCCTTTCACGAGCCCCTTGAGGATGGTCATGCCTTTCTCGCCCGCCACGTCCGCGGGGTCGAAGCGCATGTTGAGCGCGTTGCCGTTCGCCATCAGCGAGGAATCCACCGACGCGACGGAGTTGAGCATCGCGGTAGGGCCGGACTTGTCCGCGCCGCATGCGGGCCCGATCCCCGAGGCAAAAGGCTCGCCAGCCCTGCGGCCCGACGGCAGCGGGCCTACCAGCTCACCGAAAGCCACATGGCAGGTCACCGAGTAGAACCCTGGCACGTACGCCCCGCCCCTCATGCTCCTGTGGCGACCGAGCGAATCGTGGAATATACGCGCGACCAGGTCGGCGTACCGGTCCGGCAACGAGAGGTCGTTGCCGAACTTGGCCGCGTTCTCCAGAGACGCCCGCAGCGACTCGTGTCCCGCGAAGTCGACACGCATCGCTTCGAGGACCTCGGCCAGGGTGTGTTTCTTCTCGCGGAAGACGATAGTGTCGAGCGCGGCAAGCGAGTCGGCGACGTCCGCGACGCCCACCCCCTGGATCCCGCTCGAGTTGTAGACCGCGCCTCCCTCGGTCAGGTCGCGCCCCGACTCCAGGCAGCCTTCCACGAGCATCGAGGAAAGCGGGGTGGGGTGGTAGTCCATGTTGGCCCTCTCCACCATGTGGAAGTCGGCGATCATGCGGTCGACCATGAAGTCGAGCTGCTCGCCGAAAGCGTCGATGACCTCGTCCATGGACTCGAAGGTCCGAGGGTCTAGCGTCGGCAGCCCGGCGCGAGCCCCCAGCCGGCTCACCAGCGTGCCGTCGTGATGGCGCGCCTTGTGGCCCTGGTGGAGCGCGAGCTCGAGGCAGATCGGGATGTTGAAGAGGCCGGCGTCTGTTGAAAGGAAGCTGCGGCCCGGGATAGAAGGCTCCACGCAACCTACGATGCCGTAGCCGCGGGCCACGTCCGCCGGGTACCCGTGCGCCACCAGAGCCGGCACCACCGCCTCGTCGTTGAAGAGGGCTGGAACGCCCCAACCCTTCCTGGCGATGTCGAGCGCCCGCTCGAGGTAATCATCGGGCGAGTCTTTGTGGACGCGGGCCTGGTAGTTGGGGTCGCGCATCCGGTGGTGCTCCATGACGTCCAGCATCAACCAGGTCAGGTCGTTCACCGCGTCGGCTCCGGTCTCGTCCGTTCCGCCGACTATTGCCGCCTGCACCACGAGGTGTCCGCCGTGGTACTGGGATATACGCTCGGAGAGAAGCATCACGTGCTCGGTAGCCTTGGCGCTGAACTGCAACAGCAGGCCGAGCGCCTCTTCGCGCGTGAGCCGACCCTCCTCGATGTCTTTCTGATAATAGGGGTACAGGTACTGGTCCAGGCGCCCGAACGAAACGGCGGAGTTGAGGCTCTCCAGCATCACCGCGAGGTGCGTGAACCAGAGGGACTGGAGCGCCTCCTGGAAGGTCTCTGCCGGCTCGGAGGGGACCTTGCGGCAGATCCTCGCCATTTCCTCGAACTCGGCGCGACGGCCTTCGTCTTTCTCAGATACCGCCATCCGGTCGGCCTCGTCGGCGAAGCGCCCGGCCCATTGCTCGAGGGCGTCACAGACAATCCGCGCCGCCTGGTAGAGAGCGCCACGCTTTCCCTCGAAAGTGGCCAGATATCCGCGAGTCCCAAGCCTGAGCATCTTCTCGTAGTCGGGGAGGAAGTGCCCGATGCCCCCCGCTTCGTTGATGAGGTAGAAGGTCGGGTTGAGTTGGCGCTTCATGTAGCGCGCCATGGTCGCCAGGTTGGGGAACATGCGCGCCGGCATGCTTCGCCGCAGCCAATAGGGCAGCACGGTGGTTGCCAGGCGCACCCTGTCAGCTACTGAGATCTTGAAAGGGTTGGTCTTCCGCCTGTCGATCCACATCAGCTCGGTGCTCATGAAGGCGCTCGCGAGCTCGGGCTGCATGATGCAGCATTTCCGGCTGGTGCCGGCGTTTCCCACGATGAGCTCACCGTTGAAGATGATGACCTTCTTGTGGGCGAGCAGATAGGCGAGCGCCCTGGCCTGGCGCACCTCCACGGGCTCGGCCGGGTCGTCGTGCTCCTTGAAGAACTCAGTGATGAGGTAGGCGCGCTCGGGGCACAGGCGCACCGGCTCGGACGCCAGGTCACGACGCACACTCCAGACCCGGTCCGCGACGTTCATAGCCATGGTTCGCTCCTTGGTTCCGCTGTCTCAATTATAGACGCATCGTGGCCTCAAAACAGTCTCGGCATCTCGGCGACCGGGATTCAAACCAAGCTTCTGTGCCGGCAGGAAACCAGCCACCCGAACCGAAATAAGCACCCGCAGTCACAGTTCGACAGCCGGGAGGGTTGAGGGCGGTGGAAGCGTCACAGCCGGGACACCATGAGGGAGGGCGCGGCCGCCAGGACGAGAGGCGGAGGCAGCAAGGCGGCAGGGGGGCGATGGATATGGACAACCGCAGGCCCGAGATGGACCGCCGGGAAGTCGCGCTCGAGCTCGTGAAGCTCGGAGCCACGACCGGCTTTATCCCGAAGGGCGACAAGCCCGAGTTCGTGACGCTTCTTAAGTCTTACACCCAGGCGTTCGAGGCGGTCATCGAGAGCGAGCGTACGCCCATGCTCCGCAAGTAGGAGCGATCCAGCAGAGCGATCACCATTGAGCGCAATCCCGCGCTGTTTCAGTTTGCCCCGAATTGAGTGTCGGTACCCCCTGCTACCATCAAGTAGAAAACCGGTGCCAGGCACCCTATTTACACCACCAGGGCCTACCCAGGGTCAACCTTCTCCCTGCGAACAAGGGCTGCGCCCCGGACGTCGAATTCAACAAGCGATGAGACGAGCTCGGAGACGACATAGATGCCGAAATACGACCAGATCACACAGGAATCGATCGAAGAGGCGGTCAAGAGGTTCGAGCGCGGGGAGCTGAGGAGTGGCAGGAGCGGCCAGAAGGTGATGAGCCGCCAGCAGGCTATCGCCATCGGTTTCTCGCAGGCCAGGAAGAGAGGAGCCAAGATCCCCCCGCCGCCTGGCCGAGGTCGCGTCCGCTAGACCGCCTCCAGCACAGACCGGAAGCCTCAGACCTGCCGGGCACGGTGAGTCTGCGCCCCTCCACAACACCGGGCGACATCCTCCCATTTCGTCGTGGTAACATTTCAGGCACAAGAGGCGGCGCCCCAAACGCCGGCGAGGGAGGATGGGATGTTCGAAAAAATACGGATGGCCGCGGCACGAGGCGTCACCATGGCAAACCACCCGGAGTTGATGGCGCGCGTCTATGGCTCCAAGTCCTCTTTCATGTTCGAGCAACCATTGCCTTACGGCGTCTACCCTCCGGGGACCACGCGCATCGACTTCAACGAATGGGCCGTCCTGGTCAACCGCTTCGCGAACGTGATGAAGAAGCTTGGCATCGTGCCAGGTGAGCGGGTCGCGATAGTCCCGGGCAACGGCGTCGAGGTCGTGGCGCTGATCATGGCGGTCTGCAAAGTAGGCGCTGTCGCCGTGCCGATGAACTATATGCTGCGCGGTAACGAGATCAAGCACATCGTGGAGGACAGCGGCGCGCGCGTGCTGTTTACCGACCCCGAGGTCTTCGGCACCAGCATCAAGGACACCACGCGCTTCCCGACCGTGGAAAAATGGGTGATGACGGGTCTCGCGGGGGAGGCGCCGCCCCCGTTCGAGTCGCTGGACAGCCTCCTCGAAGATGCGGGCGACTACTGCGAGCCCGCGCCGATCAGCATGGACGACGTGGTGGGGATCTTCTATACCTCGGGGACGACGGGCTTCCCGAAGGGTTCGATGGTGACCAGCAGGGGGCTGCTCGAGTCGCAGCGGAGAGCGGCGGTGATCCTTCCCCTCAACAGGCATGACTTCGGGGTGCTCTCCCTGCCCCTCGCGCACATCTTCGGCTTCGCGATAGCCATCATGGGCTCGTGCGCGGGAGTGAACGGTTACATCATGAGGCACTTCGACCCGAACAAGGTCCTCTCACTCATCGAGGAACACCACGCGACCCTGTTCGTCGGCGTCCCCGCCATGTATGCCTTCCTGCTGTCGTGCGAGCCCGAGAAGTACGACCTGTCATCGCTGCGGCTGCTGGGGTCGAGCGCGGACGCCATGCCCCCCGAGCACATCGAGAAGATGCGCGACATGGCGGCGCGCCCCGGGCTCATCCGGAAGAGAAAGCCGCTCTTCGCGGAGGCTTACGGGATGGTGGAGCTCACCGGTCTGGCCGCCCTCAAGCCGGCGCTCCGGGGGCTGGAGTGGCCGGCCGGGTGCGTAGGGTTCACGGTGCCGCCGACCCGCGCGCGTGTGGCCGACGAGCGGGGCAGGAAAGTCAAGCGGGGAGAGGCGGGGGAGCTCCTGGTGAAAGGGCCGGGCGTCACCAGGGGATACTGGAACAACCCTGAGGCAACCGCGCTCGCCATGGTGAACGGCTGGCTCCGCACGGGAGACATGGCGAAGAAAGACCGGTTCGGCAGGATATTCTTCGTGGACCGCGTCAAGGACGTCATCAAGTGCGGCGGGTACTCGGTGTTCTCGGTCGAGGTGGAGGAGGAGATACTCCAGCACCCGGAGGTCGAGGAAGCAGCCGTGATCGGGATACCTCACAGGACGATGGGGCACGTCCCGGCGGCGGTGGTCTGCCTGCGCGAGGGCAGCGCCGTTACGGAGGACGAGCTGGTGGCGTGGTGCAAGGAGAACATCGCGTCTTACAAGGCTCCGCGCGTCGTCAAGATAATCCCGTGGAAAGAGATGCCGTACGGTGTGACCCTGAAGATAATGAAGAAAGACTTGCGGGACCGCTTCGGCGACCTGCTCGCCTAGCGGGTCACCTATCTCAGCAGGCTATCGAGAAACCTCTCTTGCGCAGTTCGTCCTCGAGCAGCATGGTGTTCTCGCGCGGGGTCACCCTGTACTCGAAGAGACCAAAGGAATAATCACGCTTGATCCGCTCACGTGCTATCTTGACTTCCTTGTCGGTAAGGTGCTCTACCTCTTCTCTGGTCATCCTTCTCATGCCGGGCGTATCCCCTTTCGCTCAAGTATCCGCTTCTAAACACCTATACGTTAGAGACTTCAATGATGAGACAAGTGATTCCTTTGCTACGACCCGCGGTGGGCCCGCGGGCGTCATAGGGGAGGAGAGAGCGTACAAGTACAGGAGTGTGCCGGTAGAAGGGAAGTAGCATGAGACCAATCGAACCAGGCGAGACGTGCCTGGTGTCGAGAGACATAGTGATAGAAGGCCTGGTCGCGTTTGAAAGAGGCGAGACGGTCGCTGTCGAAAAGATAGTGCCCAACGCCGTGCGGCCGGAAAACAAGTACGTGACGCTGTCGCAGCGGCTGGGCATACACTATCAGTTGAGCGACGCCGATATCCAGCTTCCGGGGTCTGTGCCGCCGGGGGCCGGCACGCGCGAGGAGAAGCCTCGAAAGGCTGTCGTGGTGGTCATCGCGGCACTTGCAGCCATGGTGATGATGACCGTCATCGGTACCGGCGTGGTCCTTGCACTCATCCACGGCGGCAGCACAACCGTTGTCAGGACTGGCGCTCATGTCTGCATAGACCCCGGGCACGGCGGCAGCGACACCGGGGCGCTGGAGAACGGTGTGGCGGAAAAGGATGTGAACCTGGACATCGCACTGCGCGCCAGGAGCCTGCTCGAGTCCAGGGGCTACAGGGTCGTGATGACACGCGAGTCTGACACAGCCGTCTCGCTCGCGCAGAGGGTGGCGATCGCAAACAGCTCAGACGCATCGGTGCTGGTGAGCATCCACAACAACGCCCGGCCGCCGGATGCCGCCGGGACCACTACGTACTTCTATCGCGCATCCTCGGAAGGCGAGCGGCTGGCCCTCGATGTCCAGCGCGGGGTCGTGGGCAGCATAGGACGTGCCGACCGGGGCATCAGGCGGTCGAACCTCTACGTGGTGCGAAACGCGAGCATGCCGGCCGCGCTTCTGGAGGGCGTGTTCCTGACGAACGCGGGTGATGCCGCACTCATAGTCCTCCCCGCGTTCCGCGAGAAGATCGCCGAGGGCGTCGCGACAGGCATAGGGGAGTTTCTTAAGAGCAAATAGCTCAGGTCAGCTCGAACTTGTTCTCTTCGAAGAGAGGGATTACGCGCAATATGACCCCTGCCGTCCTCAGTACCGCCGGCTCACGCTGACCACCCCTGGTGCTGGAGAGTCTACCAGAAGAAGAGTTCCGCGCGAAATATTTCGGAGCCGGCACCGCGCGGGCCGGATCACCGGCCAGAACCTCAAAAAGTCTACGACGATATCTCTTTTGCCCGCCTCTTGCGTTCGGGGCTCAAGGAATACCTGACGCGCCCGGCGGTTTCGGCGATGATGAAGCCGTTGACCTGCCACGGGACCTCAAGCGCCCAGCGACCGCGACATGCCGGCGGGACCTTGGATTTTCGCGCGGGGTCGAGCCGGACGTCGGCGATAGCGATCCCTTCTTCGGAGCCCAGGCGCGCCAGGACCTTTCCATCGGGATCGGCGATGGTCGACTCCCCCGGAAAATGTGAATCCTGGCTGTAGAACGGAAGGCCGGGAACGGGCGAACGGAAGAGCCCGACCTTGTTGATGTACAACACCGGCACGCCCAGCAGTTGCGCATAGTAGGAAGGCAGCGTCCTCAGCACTTCGGCGTAGGTATCCAGCATCCTGGACGGCAGAAGCGGGGTAGGGGTAGGCGCGGGCGCCGAGTGAGGCATCAGCATGATGTCCACCGAGTGCGCGTACATCAGGCGCGGCATGTACGCCAACTGGTTCTCGTAACAGATGCCGACCCCGATCTTGCCGATGCCGGTCTCGATGACGTGGCCGCCCGGCTCTCCTTTGAAGAAGCAGGCTTCAACCGCCGCGGGCGTCTGCTTCCTTACCTGCCCCGCCTTGTTGCCCTCGGGGTCCGTTACTACGAACGTGTTGAAGAACTCATCTCCGACCGCCTCGAGGAAGCTGGTGCCGAGCCAGATACCCAGCCTGGCGGACGTCGCGCTCAACCAGGCCATGGTCGGACCGTCGGTCGGCTCGGCCGCGTCCCAGGCCGCGTTGGTGAAGATATATCCGGAAGGCATGAACTCCGGAAAGACGACCAGTCTGGCGCCGCCACCCGCCGCCTCTTCGGCGAACCCGGTCGCGCGTTCCAGGTTGGCGGCGATGTCGCCGTTCGCGGACTCCATCTGTACCGCAGCCACCCGCAGGTCTCTTGCTTCAGTCGCCAAAGCATGCTCCCTCGCTCCGCAACGACAGCCTCAGTGGCCGGCGTTGTATTTGTGAGGACATCATATAACGCGTGCCGATCTTCCGCTCGGGCTCGACCTGCCCTGTGCTAACATCGATATACTCTTTGGAGCCGATGCCGAGCCCGAACCGCCTTGCCGGAGAGTCATGACAGACAAAGAAGAAGATAACGGAGCGAACGACAACGCCGAGCTTGCCGAGAGCGTCGCCAAACGCCTGCACCTTCCGGACGAGCTCAGCCCTCACGTCCGCGAGCACCTGGGCGAACTCCTCACCGGTGAAGCCCCGGTCATCTGGATACAAGGGCAGAACTGCACCGGCTGCACAGTCACACTGATGGGCAGCGACTACTTCAGTCCCGGAAATCTTGGACATAGCAAGCTCTCCTTACGCTACCAGCCGACATTGATGTCCGCGGAAGGCAACCAGGCGACCGACCTGATAGTCCAGGCGGAAGAGGAGTGGGCCGGCAAGTACCTCGTGGTGCTTGAAGGGGCGGTCCCCACCGGAGACGGCGAGGCGTTCTGCACTTTCGGGCTCTCCGGGGGGACCAAGCAGTTGATGGGCAACACCGTGGCCGGCGACAGGACCGCCTTCGACTGGCTGGTCGAGTTGATCCCCGGAGCCGAAGCGGTCCTCGCAGTAGGCAACTGCGCCTCGTTCGGTGGCATTCCCACAATCGAGTCCCGGGTGACCGGCGCGACTTCCGCCACCGACGTCGTAGAGGCGATTGACCCCACCAGGCCCGTGATCAACGTCGCCGGCTGTCCCCCGCACCCCGACTGGATAGTGGGCACGCTGGTGGACCTCCTGCTCTGGGCCGGCGAGCACAAGGAAGCGCCGGAGCTCGACGACAGGATGTGCGTCAAACGGTTCTACGCGAGCAAGGTGCACGACACCTGCGAGAGGAGGCCGGCCTTCGATGAGAAACGGTTCCTCGAGGACTGGAACGATTGCGTGCCCGGCGAGGACCGCTGTCTCCTGCGCATGGGGTGCAGGGGCCCGTCGACCCGCGCCGACTGCCCGACCAGGCTCTGGAACTACCACACGAACTGGTGCGTGGGGATGAATTCACCGTGCCACGGATGCACCGACCCGGACTTTCACAACAAGCTCCCTCACCCGAAATGAGCGGAGGAAACCTTACCGACAGTGAGATGTCAGGAGGAAAGATGAGAAGGCGCGCAACGCTGGTCCTGATCGTGGTCTTGCCGCTGCTGGCGTGCGGCCTGGCGGTGCTCGCTGGATGTGGCGGTTCCAAGACTGCAGGCACGAGCACGAGCACCAGCGCCGGTGCGAGCACCGGCCCGGGCGGGTCAACCGAGCAGCAGGTCGGTGTCCCGCTGTATCCCGGTACGAAAGCCGAACAGGCCTACGCCGGCGTCTACAAGATGACTACGACTGACAGCTTCGACCAGGTCGTGGCTTTCTACAAGAAAGAGCTGCCGAAGGCGACGTTCTCGCAGACCACTATCCCGACCGGAAAGGGAGCGGCGTTCGTGGTCGACGAGAGCAGTTTCTATGGAAACGTCTCGGTGGAGGAGAACCTGCCGGCCAACGGCCAGGTTACCGTCACGGTGAGCAGGTTCAATCAGTAGCGGCTAATCCCTCTCAGCCTTCTCGCGGTCGCGCTCCCGATGCCTTGCTTATCGTGTCCGCGACCTCCTGCAGGTCTTCGAAGAACTTCGGCAGGTCGGTCTCCACCCCGTTAACGGCGGGCGGCGTGTAGTCGATAGAACCCTCTGCCGAGAAATCGTCCTCCGAGACCAGGATGCCGAACGTCCGCCCTATCGACGGTTCGATCACTTCGTCGAGTGAATGGTCCAGCCTCTCCTTGACGTCGATCTTCAATCCCGCCATGAGAGTGTCCAGGTCGAACTCGGTCATGCCGATGACTATGATCTCTTTTGGATCGAACGCGTTGATGACGCTGAACATCTTGTTGCCCGTACCGAACCCGACAGTGTGGTACCAGGCCTTGCGGAAATCCTCGTAGGTCTTTCCTTCTTTGAGCCTCCGGGTGAGAATCGCTACCTGGATCATGACCCCTCCCAACCCTGTTCAGCTGAAGCTGCGGACGATCGCACGGCCAGCCCTTGCCGATATCTGGCGGCGGAGCCCGGGACCCGCGCCGCGAGCTTACGGTTCGATGCCGAACATCTTGTGGATGAAGCCCTTCTTCCACAGGAAGCGGAAGATGCCGAAGTAGAGCTGCGGCGAGATCCGCCACAGCAGGTACTGCCAGCCGGTCTGGGACCACGGGGTTATGGTGATCCCCCTGTCTTTCTCGAGCGCCTTCAGCCCGGCCTTCGCCGGCACCGACGGCGGCACGCCGTGCTTGGTGTAGAAGTCCTGCACCGGAGCCTTTGCGCTCTCACCCCTGCTGTCGGTGAGGTTGATGCGGCCGTCGCAGATGATGTTGGTGTTGATGATCGCCGGGCAGAGCATGCTCAGCTTGATGTTGTGGTTCGAGAGCTCGATCCGCAGGGTCGTCCCGAGGCCCATCACCGCGTGCTTGCTCGTCTGGTAGGCGAGCATCCCCGGGATCGAGAAGAGGCCGGCATCACTGGCGGTCAGGAGGATGGAGCCCTGCTCGCGCTTCATCATCTCGGGCACGAAGAAGTGCATCATGTATATGGCGCCCCAGAGGTTGATGTCGAGGACCCACTTCCAGTCGTCCAGCTTCATCTCCTCGAGCCTGCCGCCGCAGCCAACGCCCGCGTTGCTGCACAGGACGTCCACGTGGTCCCACTCCTCGAAGAACTTCTTGCTGAACGCCTCGACCTCTTCGGCGCTGGTGTGGTTGACGAGGTAGCCGCCTGCCTCCACGCCCTTGCGTTTCAGCTCCTCGACGACTTCGTCTATCCGCTCCTGGACGATGTCGGTCACGACGATCTTCGGGCAGCCCGCATCGGCCAGCTCGTTGGCGAGGGCTCTTCCGATGCCTGACCCTGCTCCAGTCACTATCGCCGTCTTGCCGCTGAAGAAACTCATGACTCCACCTCCGGTAGCCGAGGGCCCTGCGACCGGGGCGGCGCAGCCCCCGGCCATGAAATGCTTCCCCATTATCACCCGCCGGCGCAAGCAAGTACTAGTGCCTTCGCATAATGGGAACAGCCGGCTGCTTCGTGCGCGGAATAACAGGTGTGTCAGGGAATCTGCTGTTCGGGCGGGGGTGGGGGAGGCGGAGGTTGCTCCTCGGGTGTTTCGTCCGCGGCGGCAGAGGCTTGCGCCGCCGCCTCCTGCGCCGCCGCCCGCTGGGCCCTCTGCTGCCTCATCAGCATTATGCCGCGCGCGATCATCGCAAAACCCGCGATGAAGCCGCCGATGTAGTAGTAGACACTGTGCGTTGTGGCTGCGAACAACACCCCGTATGACCTCCGTGGCGAATCTACGGTGACGCTCCATTATGTGCCAACGAGCGCGCCGATGAGAATAGCGCGCCCAGTAGTCCGCCCTGGCAGGGCTGTCTCCGGCTCCGGTAGCGGTTTGAGGCGAATGTAGTAAGATTTAGACCATATCCACTTGGGGCGTTTAGCTCAGTTGGGAGAGCGCAACCTTTACACGGTTGAGGTCACTGGTTCGAGCCCAGTAACGCCCACCAGCAATCACTTGTCATACCCCTCATATACACTTGGATTAGCAATACAACCTGGAGTCTCCTTGAATAAGAACCAGCCGTTAAGGATCAAGGCAATCAAGCTCAGACAGAATGGGTACAGCCTGGGTGATATCGTCGATAGAGTCCAAGCTCCAAAATCGACTGTCTATGGCTGGATTCGAGATGTTGAAATGCAGAAACCCAACGCGTTTCTCGGAAGGACGAAACGTAAGAACAAGGCTGCGGCAAAGAAAGCTGCACAGGCAGTGAAGAAGAAGTACGAGAGAATTCATCTGGAACACCGGAAGAACGCTCTTGTTGAATGGGAAAATGGACTCAAAGTCGACCCCGAATTCATGATGTTCATTCTCTTGTATATGGCTGAGGGAAGGAAGAAAGGAAAGGATAGGATAGAGCTGACAAATTCAGATCCAGATATTATTCGCTATGGCCTGAAGTGGTTTCGCCTGCTGAACAGCCGTGATAAGAGGATCGTCGCTAGGGTTGCCATATATCCAAACCACAATTCCGAGCGCGTTCAACGCTACTGGGAAGACTTGCTCGACCTTGACGAGGTCAGTCTGTTCCAAGCGTCCAGTTCCAGAGGACACCTCACGGGACGTAACTGGGTCAATAGCAATGGCACAGTCAGCCTCGTCATCAATGATTCTTACCTCAAAACCAAAGTTGATCTCTGGATATCGCTCGTTCGGCAAAGCTTGCAGGCGTTAGCCTGACTCCAACCCGGCATGTTTGAAACATGTCGGTTCGAGCCCGGCCTCGCCCACCAGCCGCTTCGCGTCCGTCGCTAGCCTGCGGGATAGAACAAAAGTCCCTCGAAATCCGTCTTACGTGCAAACCCCGATTAGGACGGTGAACCGCGTGCAACTGGATTGGGAAGTCAGGAACTACGGTTTCAGGTCGAGGGATTGCAGGTACTCCTGGAGCGACATCCGGTTTGTTGCCCTGCGGAGCGAGCTCAAGAAGTTCCCGGGGGCGCAGGCGGGAGACCTCCTGGTCACTTTCCCGGACAACGGGAACGCCGTGCAGATCATGCAGCACTTCAACGCTTACCAGAACTTCCGCCATGGGGTCTGTTCGACCGAGAACGGCTCCGAGGTGGTCAACATGTTCCTGGCGCCGGTCGATGCGCCGAGAGTGAACGCGTAGGGGCCTGCGCGAAGCGCTTGTGCCACATCCTTTCACTGCGAGGCCGGTCTAAGTTCCAGAAATCCGGGTATTTCACCCTTACATGCGGGATAGTGTAGTGATATCCCGAGTGAGGTTGTGGCTATATTTCAGGTGGTAGTATGACAACAGTGCTGCTAGTGGACGATGACCCCATCATCGTCAAATTGCTTTCCGAGAACCTGGAGAACAACGGGTACGCGGTCCTCTCCGCCCGAAACGGCGAGGTGGGGCTGACGACGGCCCTCGAGAAGAACCCTGACATCATCCTGCTGGACCTCATGATGCCGGTGATGGACGGGCTGGAGATGCTCGCCAAGTTGCGCAAGACCTCCGAAATCCCGGTGATCATCATCTCGGCTTTTGGGAGCAGCGACAAGGTCGAGGCAGCTCGGGAACTCGGCATCGAGTGCTTCATGAACAAGCCGTTCGACCTGGGAGTGCTCGTGGAAGTGCTCGACCTGATGTTCAGCCCTGAATGTTCTACGGAGGCCCAGGAACTGTAGGGCGCACATGAGTCGCGGGCGCGGCTCCCTCGCTAGGCGAAGTACCGGAACGGCATCTCGGGCACTTGCTTGCCCAGGTGGATGTAGAAACGCTTCTTGGAGTCCGAGAGGGTCGACCACCACAGGGACACCGCGCCCACCAGGACCACGCAGAGCAGCATCCGCTTCATTAACTTCTTCATCATCGTCCTCCCGGGATCCCTCAGTGTTCTTGCCGGCGCCAATCCGACGCCAGAAGTATACCATTGCAGGCGCGCGGCGCCAGGGTGCGGTCCGCATCCATCAGATACTCAAGTGATATCCCCGAACACCGTCCGGGCGATGATGTCGTCCTGGATCGAGGAGCCCAGGTCGGTGAAGTAGGCGCAGTAACCCGATACGCGCACGACGAGGTCGCGGTGGCGCTCCGGGTGGGCCTGCGCGTCCTTCAAGGCGCGCGATCCGCCCGCGTGAGAGTTCGTGAAAGGCTGCATCGAGATGTGGGAGGAGCAGGGCCTGCTTCGCAAAGACGTCGATTCCTCGATGGCAACCGCCGTGTTCATGGGGATGATGGGGTTCATCCTGGTCGAGAGGGCTTTCCTCGGCGTCGGCGAGGAAGACCTGTCGGACACCAGCGAGCTCGCCGACAAGAGCACGCAGATATTCCTCGAAGGCATTCTCGGGACCACGGATCAGCCTCAGTGCAAAAAGGTGCCTGGCCCCTTTTTGCGTTTCTGCATTTCATGTATTGACATGGAGCATTTGTGGTTCGATAATGTTGGCGGGTGAGCACTCACTCACCTCACTGGGAGGACGGTATCTGATGAGTAAAGCGGTCGCAACCGGCACTGTTTCCGATAGCGTACCCGTAACGGCTGAGCCCGAGGTAAAGACCAGCCGGGGCCCAAGGCACAACGACATCATCATGGCCTCCATCGAAGTCTTTTCCCGCACCAATTACGAAAAAGCGACCACCGCGATGCTGGCCAGGGAAGCGGGAGTCGCCGAGGGCACGCTCTACAAATACTTCAGCAGCAAGAAGGAACTGTTCCTCGAGTGCTGCCGCTACGTCGAGACGCTGCTCCTCGAGCGCTACAGGGTCATCTACGAAGAGTCCGGCAACCAGCCGGTCGAGTACCTCAAGGAAGTCGCGCACAGCTACCTCGACTTCGTGAAAGAGAACCCGAGCATGAGGCGCTTCCTGGCGTTCATCCTCAACAACGCCTTCGACGAGGATTTCCGCGGCGAGCTCGAGGGGTTCATACGCCTCAACGTGGAAGCGACGATGAACATGATCGAGAAAGCCAAGGCGCAGGGCGTGCTGTCGGACAAGATCGACGCCCGCAGCGCCGCGTGGATGTTCGTGGGCGGATACTTCACCCTCATCATGATGACCGAGATCGGCGCCGAGGAGGCGCTCGATCACCAGTACCTGGAGAACTTCCTGGAATCCATCCTCAACATCAACCGATAGACGGTGGGCCGGGCGCGGCGCCCGGCGATCATGCGAGAAAGGCGGAACAGGTGGGGCAGGGCGACAAAGACTTCTCTCAACGGTTTGCCTCGGCGAAGGAAGAGGCAACCATCATCTGGCACAAGGTGTGGCTGGTGTGGCGGGCGCTGCGGTCTGCCGCGCTTTTCATCGCGGATGAGCGCAGACGCGGCACCCTGTGGGTGAACCTGCGCAGCATCTACAAGGCGCGCACTCTGGCGATCGCGGCCGACATGTCGCACGCTGACCTCCTCGAGGAGAAGGCGGCGAAGCTGGGCGACAAGCCGTTCCTCCACTTCCGCGACGAGGTGCTCTCCTACCGCGAGATGGACGACAACGCCAACCGCGTCGCGAACTTCCTCTCCTCGCTCGGCGTCGCCCCCGGGCTGGGGCTCGCGATTGTGATGAAGAACTCACCCCGCTGGCTCGACGTGTTCTACGGCCTCGAGAAGCTCGGGATGTACGCGATACCGGTCAACACCGCCCTGCGCGGTGAGCAGCTCTCCTACATCCTCGACAACTGCGAAGCGCGCTTCCTCGCGATCGACCACGACCTGCTCCCTCACTACGAGGCGGTCGCCGATCGCATCCCCGGTATCGAGACGGTGATAGTCAACACGGAGGGCGCGCCCGACGACTTCGTGCTGCCCGATGGGATGGTCACCCTGGCAGGCGCATTTGGGCCGGACTCCAACACGGCGCGGCCGCCGGAGCGCCCCAGGGGAGAGGACCTCTGCGTCATCATGTACACATCCGGCACGACGGGACTTCCCAAAGGAGTCGTGTACCGGTATAACTCGACGAACGTAAAAGCACTCTCCGTCCTCACACGTATCCTGATGAAGAAAGGCGACGTCGCCTACACCTGCTTCCCGCTCTTCCACGCGAACGCGTTGTTCCTCACAGTCACCACCAGCCTCCACGGTGAAGCCGAGGTCGCGCTCGGGGAGAAGTTCAGCGCCAGCAAGTTCTGGGATGAGCTGAGGCGCTACAAGGTCACGACGTTCAACGGCATCGGGGCCGTGATGCCCATACTCATGAAGCAGCCTCCCCGGCCGGACGACCCCGACAACGACGTGCGGGTGATAGTGTCCGCCGGGTGCCCGACCGACATGTGGCGTGATTTCGAGGAGCGCTTCGGGGTGGAGATCTTCGAGGGCTACGGTGCTGTGGACGGCGGCACCGTCCTCATCACCAACTTCGGCACGGCGCCCGTCGGCTCGATGGGAAAGCCCCTCGGCTCGAAGATCCGCATGATCGACGCGGAGGGCCGCGACGTTCCCCCGGGCACGCCGGGCGAGCTCATCTGTTACGTCGGCGAGCGCAAGGGCTCGGTCGAGTATTTCAAGAACGCGGACGCCACCAGCGACAAGGTTCGCGACGGCTGGATCTACACCGGCGACCTCGTCTACACCGACCGGAAGGGCTACGTCTATTTCGTAGGCCGGAACACGGAATCCATGCGCAGGCGCGGCGAGAACGTGTCCGCCTACGAGGTCGAGAACGCGATCCTGCAGCACCCGGAAATCCTGGAGTGCGCCGTGTACGCTGTCCCAGCGGAGCTGACCGAGGACGACATCATGGTCACCCTGGTGCCGCTCGACGGGTGCGAGATCGACCCGGCGACCCTGCCCGCTTTCCTGGACGAGAAGCTCGCGAAGTTCGCCATCCCCAGGTACTACCGGGTGGTGGACGCGCTCCCCAAGACAGAGACGCACCGGGTGATCAAGAAGGATATGGAGAAGCTGGGCGTGACACCTGACACTTACGACTCCGAGAGCTAAGGAGAACCGATGAGCGACAACGTTTACATCCTCGGCACGGGGATGATCCGCTTCAACAAGTACCCGGAGAAGAACATCAAGCAGATGACCGCCGAGGCGATGGCCGACCTGTTCGAGGACGTCGCGATTGACCAGAAAGACATCGAGGCGGCGTGGTTCTCCAATGCCGGCTGGGGCATCTACGACGGGCAGCACTGCATCAGGGGACAGGTGGCCCTCGCTCCGCTCGGCATCCAGGGGCTCCCCATAACAAACGTGGAGAACGCCTGCGCGGGAGGGGCGACGGCCCTGCACTCCGCGTGGATGGCGGTCAAGGCCGGGGCCTACGACATCGCGCTGGCGATCGGCTCGGAGAAGATCTTCACCGCGACCGAGAGGCAGAAGATGTTCGACGGGTTTCTCTCTGGCACGGACGTCGAGTTCAGCCGCGCCATGATCGCAAACTTCCAGGCCGACGCGAAGAAGAAGGCGGAGGAGGCCGGCGAGAAGGGCGAGGAAAAAGAGGGCGGCCACTCGGGTTTCATGGACATCTACGCGATGGGCGCGCGCCTCCACATGCAGGCATACGGCACGACCCAGGAGCAGCTCGCGATCATCGCGTCGAAGAACCGCCACAACGGTTCTCTCAACCCGATGGCCCAGTACCAGAAAGATATGAGCGTGGAGGAGGTCCTCGCCGACAAGCTGGTCGCTTACCCGTTGACCAGGGCGATGTGCGCTCCCATCGGTGACGGGGCGGCCGCCGCGCTGGTCTGCAGCGAGCGGGCGCTCAAGAAGTATCCAGACGCGCGCCCGGTGCGCATCAGGGCCTCGGCGCTGGCCTCGGGTTGCCTGCCGGACAGCGGGCTCGAGACCATCGGCAAGCGCGCCAGCAAGACTGTCTACGAGATGGCTGGGCTCGGCCCGGATGATCTGGACGTCGTCGAAGTGCATGACGCCACAGCCTACGGAGAGCTGATGCAGTACGAGGAGCTGGGGCTCTGCGAGGCGGGCGGGGGCGGCCCCCACGCCGAGTCGGGCGCCACCCGCCTGGACGGAAAGCAGCCGGTCAACCCCAGCGGCGGTCTCGAGTGCCGGGGGCATCCCATCGGGGCGTCGGGGCTCGCGCAGGTCTACGAGCTGGTGCACCAGTTGAGGGGCGACGCGGGCCCCAGGCAGGTCTCAGGCGCGCGGATTGCGATGGCAGAGAACGGCGGGGGATTCATCGGGCTTGGCGAAGCGGCCATGGCCATACATATAATGGAGAAGCTGTAGCGGCGAAAATGGGGGGGTTGCGATGTTCTCCAACAACGGCGACTCGTCATTACTCGAGCGGGAACCCAAATTCAGGGACATCACCTGCAGCCTCAGGTCCGTCAACAAGCTGCCGGGGGCTGTCCTAAAGGAGACCGAGCAGCTCGTCGCGACCGCGCGGCGTTTCAACGACGAGGTTGTGCGCCCGCAAGCCCTCGAGCTCGACCGCATGAAGCACGAGGACCCCGACTATCTCCCCTGGGACCTGGTCGAGGAGGCCAACCGCTGGGGCTTCTACAGCATGTTCATCCCGAAGCTCTTCGGCGGGCACGGCATGAACATGCCCGGGCTCTCATACGTGCTGGAGGAGATCGGCTCCGGCTGCACAGCGATATCCAACCTGATAGGAGTCCACTACCTGGGCGTGGCAACGCTGTGCGGCTCCTGGAACACGCGCCTGATGAACAAGATCATGCGGGAGACGGCCGAGGGCGAGAAGACAGGAAAGCCCTGCCTGATCTCGCTTGCCATCACCGAGCCCGGGGCCGGCACCGATACCGAGGAAGTGGACCTCGTCGCAAGGGCGAAAGTGACCTGCCACGCCGAGAAGGTGCCCGGCGGATACCGGCTCAACGGGCGCAAGATATTCATCTCCAACGGCCACCTGTCGACGTGGCACATGACCATCGCTTATGCCGACCTGGAGAACCCGGCGGAGACCACCGTGATGCTCGCCGTCAAGACCGGCATGGACGGGTTCTCTTTCGGCAGGCAGGAGCACAAGATGGGCCAGAAGGGCTGCCCGGCGAGCGAGCTCATCTTCGAGGACTGCTTCGTGCCCGACGAGCTCATCTGTTTCGACGCGGCGCAGGCGGCGCGCTACTCGCGGTCGATGACCCAGATAACCGCTCAGCTGCTCGACTACGTGCTGTCCGCCTCACGGGCGGGCGTCGGCGCGTTCGGCACCGGCGTTGCGCGGGGGGCGTACGAGGAGGCGCTTCGCTTCGCCCAGGAGACCGAGATCGGCGGCAAGCTTCTCATCAACCACGAGTGGGCGCAGTGCCTGCTCGCCGAGATGTACAAGAACGTGGCGCTCGCGCGGCTCTCCTACATCGAGACCAACTACGCGAACGGCATGTACGGCCTGTTCAAGCTCTTGCACTACAAGCCCCTCTTCTACTACATGAAATACCTGCCGCAGTCGATCATCGACAAGTACCTCGAGCCGTTGATGAACCTGGATGTCACCACCTGGTTCTTCCGGAAGCTGTACTTCGACTGGCAGAAGGACGAGGAGTACCAGCGCACCAGCGGCTGGGCGTCCATGTCGAAGTTCTCGGGCACCGACGCGGGCGTGAAGAACAGCCAGCTCGCGCTCGAGCTGATGGGCGGAGCGGGCGTCCGCACAGACCAGATGGCCGAGAAGCACCTCAGGGACTCCAAGCTCCTGCAGATATACGAGGGCACCAACCAGCTCAACCGGCTGAACGTGTTCAAATGCCTGATTGGACGCTCGGCCCCGCAGGCCAGGCTCTTCGAGGACTAGGAGGTCTTTAAAGATGAAGTCCCTCATGAACTCTCAGCTCGGGATGTTCGAAGAGACGGTGCTCGACTTCGCCTCGAAGGAGCTCGTCGACAACCGGCAGGACAACGACAGGTTTCCTTTCGGCCCGCTGTTCGAAGAGGTCCTTCGCAAGGCGAGGGCGGTAGGGTTCTTCTCGGTGACGCTTCCCGAGGAGCTCGAGGGTTGTGACATGGGCACGACCGAACTTTGCGTGCTGCTGGAGAACCTCTGCCGCAGCGATGCGAGCCTTGCGGCCGTCATCTTCACGGACACGATGGCCAAAGAGATCGTCTATCGCGCCAGGGGCTTCCTCCAGTTGAAGGAGCTGCTGCCTAAGGTGAGCGAGTACGACGGCACCCTGCTGGCATGCCAGGCCCTCGTGGACGCGACCCAGGCCATCGGGCTCTCCGCGAAGCCGGAGCGCGCCGCCGATACGTTCTCGCTGTCCGGAAAGGCCGACTACGTGGTGCTCGGCGGGATAGCGCGCAACGCCGTGCTCGCGGCCAGGACTGGCGGGGAAGAGTATTCATTCTTCCTGGTCGACCTCGCGGGCGATGGCATCACAAAGAGCGAGCCGGTCCGGAGCCTCGGGCTGCACGCCTGCCCGGCCGTGGACATTTCCATGGAAAGCGCGCGGGGCGCTCTCGTCGGCACCGAGGGGGAAGGCGCGGCCTACCTGGAGCGGGTGGCGGGCAGGATGAACGCGGCCGCCGCCGCGATGTCGGTCGGGGTTATGAAAGGCTCGTTCGAGGAGGCCGTGTCCTACGCCAGGGAGAGGCAGCAGGGAGGCCGCGAGATAGTCAACTGGTCGGAGGTGCGCAGGATGCTGGCGCGCATGGCGGTCAAGGTCAAGGCGGCGGACATGGTCGTCACGGAGGCGTGCCGCACCGCGGAAGACAACCTGCCGAGCTGGGAGCTCGGTGCGAAGACGGCGGCCCTGTTCGCCGGCGAGGCGTCGGTCGAGCTGACCACCGACGGCATACAGGTCCTGGGCGGCAACGGCTACATGGAAGACTACGGGCAGGAGAAGAGGTTCAGGGACGCGGCCCAGATAAGGTGTCTGATGGGCCTCGCCCCGATGCGCGAGCTGTACCTGATGGGAAAGGTGCTCGAAGGGGAACCGCTCTACTAGTGCTCCGTCCCACAGGTAGCTTGAAGCACCGAGAGCGTCGGGGCGCCGTGCCTGCAAGGCGCGCGACCGAGCCGTACTCGCTGAGTACTCCGAGGGAGCGGAACACGGCAGGCGTGGATGGAGCGGCGCTCGAATGCCAAGGTATCTGTGGGATGGAGCACAAGAAAGGACGGGTGCGCGTGATGGACGAGACGGCGACTGTCGAGAGCCCCGAGGTCTCAGCCGGGACGGCCGGCGACTGGAACCCGGTCGAGCGGGTGATCCTGGAGCGCAGGAGCGTTCGAAAGTACAAGGACAGGCAGGTCCCGGAGAACATGGTGCGCCGTGTGCTCGAGGCGGGCCGCTTCTCGCCGTCGGCGGGCAACGCCCAGCCGTGGAAGATCATTATCATCCGCGACAAGGCGATCATCGACGAGATGGAGCGGGACATCGTGCGCTGGTGCAAGATCTTCAAGTTCTTCCTCGACTGGAGGACGAGCGCGCTCGGCCGCACGATACCGTGGCTGCTTGCGCAGACTTCGATAAGGGTCAAGAGGAACCAGCTCCACCCGATACCTTTCGGGGCGATATGCCTCATTGCCGAGGGCAAGCTGGGCGCGTTCCACGGGGCCCCGACCCTGATGCTGCTGCTCGAGGACAGGCGGGGGGTCAGCCGCCCGCAGGTCGACATCGGCTGCTGCGGCGAGAACATGGTGCTGGCCGCGCACAGCATGGGCCTGGGCACCTGCTGGGTGGGGTTCGTCGAGCTGCTGAAGTACGGGCTCAAGTGGCGCCGGAGGCTCGGCGTCGAGTGGCCTTACAGGATCTGTGAGGGGATCTGCCTTGGCTATCCGTTCGGCACCCCGGACGGCATGATCGAGCGCGAAGCCATGGACGTCGACTGGTACGAGGACGGAGCGATGAGGACCGTGGTGCAGGGAGGAGACGATGGCAAAGTTTAGCTGGATCGAGCGGCTCAGCGTCCCGACCTACGACAACGAGGTGTACGCCACGACCGGGCGCTTGAGGATAGACCACGACAGGTGCAACGGCTGCGGGGTGTGCGCGCAGATATGCCCCGGCAAGGCGATCACCATCAAGGGAGAGGGAAAGTCGAAGAGGGCTTATCTGGAAGACGAGTTCCCACAGTGCATGTCGTGCAACGACTGTGCCGCGATCTGCGAGCGCGATGCGCTGACCGCGGTGGTCGCGTACGACTTCGGGCTCTATTACAAGAAACTCAACCGCGGAGGTTTCATGCCGCCGCGCAGCTATTGATGCGGGTTCCAGCGACCGGGGGCGCAGGCGGATGAACCGGTTTGCCGACAAAGTAGCGGTTGTTACGGGGGCCGGCTCAGGCCTGGGACGGGCGATCGCCCTCGAGCTCGCGCGTGAAGGCGCCGCGGTCGTCGCGGTCGACCTGGACACCGCGGGCCTCGCGCGGACATCCTCCATCGCCGCCGACACCTCAGACCGCTGTCTCGCCAAATGCATCGACGTCTCAATCCGCGCCGAGATGGAGAACATGGCCGAGGAGGTCCTCTCCGAGATGGGGCGCGTGGACATCCTGGTGAACAACGCCGGGGTGGGCGTGGGCGGCGAGCTCGCGACCGTGCCCATCGAGGACTTCGAGTGGATAGTGGGCATCAACCTCATGGGAGAGGTCTACGGCACACGTTTCTTTCTTCCGCAGATGATCGAGCGGGGCTCGGGGTATATCGTAAACGTCTCGTCGCTCTCCGGGCTGGTGCCTCTGCCGTTCCACCTGCCCTACACCACCACCAAGTACGCCCTCACCGGTTTCTCCGAGGTGCTCGCCACTGAGGTCCGGCGGTACGGCATCGGGGTCACGCTGGTGTGCCCCGGCGCCATAAAGACGAACATCATGCAGGGCACCCGCACACCGGATGTGGGCACCCCCGGCCAGGCAAAGTTCAAAGAAAGGTTCGCGAAGATGCTCGACGAGCGGGGTATGCAACCCGAGGAAGTCGCGAGGAAGGTCCTCGCAGCCGTCGAGAAAGGGCGCTTTCTGTGCCTTACAGGCACAGAGTCTTACGTGCTCTATTACCTGCACCGGCTGGCTCCCGGCCTCACGCGAAGGCTCATCGCGGTCGTGACGGAGAAGTCATCGGAGGATTGACTCGAGCAGGGGGGAGAGATGAAACAGTGCGCCGAATGCGGTTTCCCGTCCAGGTTCGCCGGCCTCTTCGAATGGCGCGGCGACGGCACCATCCTGATGAAAGAGCACGGTGGGGCTGAGCTGCGCATAGCCCTGCTCGACGCGGACGAGTTGCAGGCTCTGTTCGACCGCCTCTCGGAGAACATCGGTTTCTCCGTCGACCACATCCTGGTCGAGGCGCAGAGGCGTGTGGGCAAAGCGATCTACGAGAACCGCCCCATCCCATTCCTGAAACACGTGCCGCACAGCAGGCTCACCAGGCCACAGTGGCTGATCAAGGCCGTCATCGACGCGCTGGGCAGCGACCTCGCGGCGATCGGCTTCGGTGTCGTCAAGGTGGACTCGTACCGCGCCGGCGACCACCTGTCCATACACGTAGACAACGCCTGCCTGGCCCCCCGCCTGGTAGGCAGCTTCATCGGGGCCTGTGAGGTGGTCGAGGGCGTGCCGATGACCGCCGATTACTCGGTGGAAGGAGACACTCTTACGATCAACGTGAAGCGGTCGGAGGAGCCGGACCAGGAGCCAGAGCGGCTCTACCTGGAGCAGGTGGAGCCTGCGTCGGCGTCCCTTGCCTATTCGCGTTGCCGAGAGTGTGGGGCGCCCATCAAGGCTGCCGCGATGATCGAGTGGGACAAAGAAGGAGGCAGGATAGTAGACAGGGACACCGGCCATCGGGACGTGATGTTCGCGGTCCAGTCCCTGAACGCCCTGCAGCGGGAGCTCGAGGCCGAGCTTGGCGAGGGCGTGCGCGACGTGATGTACGACGCGCAGCTGGACCTTGCTCGCTCAGCCATCGGCGAAGCCAGGGCGGGCGCGGCGCGCTCCTGGTGGGACTCTTACCTCCTCGGCCTCGCGCTGCGAGGCATGGGCTACCCTGACTCGTTCGACAGCGACGAGGGTAGCGCGACGGTAAAGATATCGAACGCCTGCAACCAGACCCTGTACGCCGCGAGGATCGCCGCCGCTCTGGAGGCCAGCACCGGCAGACCGACCAGGATCACCTGGCACACGCGTGAGAAGGACTCGTCCGCATATACCATCTCGGAGGCATGATGACCCGTGACAGGCTCGAAAGACTGGGGCGCAAGACCGCTGTGATAACCGGCGCCGGCTCGGGCCTGGGCCGGGCCCTCGCCCTCAACCTCGCGCGCGACGGCTGGAAGATAGGGGTCGCGGACGTAAGCCTGCCCGGCGCCGAGTGCACCCTGGAGATGGTCTGTGAGGCGGGTGGCTCGGGCGAGGTCTACAGGTGCGACATCCGCGACTCAGATGCGGTCTCCGCGATGGCGGATCATTTCTTCGACGAGTGGGGCGGCGTATCTCTGCTCATCAACAACGTCGGCATCGCCGTCGCCGGCTTCGTTGGCGATGCTGAGATATCAGAGTGGCAGCGCATTATGGACGTCAACCTCATGGGCACCGTCAACGGCTGCCACACTTTCGTCCCGCGCATGAAGCGGCAGGGCGGCGGTTACATCATCAACATCGCTTCCTCCGCCGGCATCACGAACCTGCCCGAGATGGGCCCCTGCAACATGACCAAGGCAGGCGTGATATCTCTCTCCGAGACGCTGCGCATGGAGCTTACCTGCGACCGCATCGGCGTGACCGTGGGCTGCCCGACCTTCTTCGACACGAACCTCATCAACGACATGAGTTGCACCAACGAGTTTCAATCGGATTTCGCCCGCTCGGCGTTCAGCAACGCCAAGGTGACCCCGGATGACGTGGCAGCCGCGATAATCAGAGGGGCGCGAAAAGGCAGGCTCTACGTGATGCCGCAGTTCGCGGCGAAGTGGACCTGGGCTCTCAAACGGCTGTCCCCCCCGCTGTGGTTTAACTCGGTCGCCCTTGGATACAGGCTGGGCATCGCGCGCGGCTTCATCATGTGGATGTCAAGGCACGGCTGGGTCTAGAAGGCCCGCCGCGCCTCATCCTTCTTTTCTTTCCGCAGAGTAGATGCCGTAGCGCGCGAGCGTCGCCGCGGTAGCGACCGCCCTCTCGGGCGTGGGAGTCGTGAACAGCCCCTGCTTCTCGATCGTGCCCGACCAGAGCCTTCTGCCTTCGCTCATCGCGACCGCGATGATCGGCTTGCCAGTCTCTTTCATCAGGCGCTGCAGGTGGCTTGAAAAAGCCTGGTCGGTCCAGTTCCACAGTTCGGCAGGGTTGATCCCCACGGAGCCTTCGGGGTTTTGCACCGAGCGGTCCGAAACCGACTTGGAGAAGCCGCGCCGCATCGAGCGCAGGAAGCGCGGGAGCATGAGCGCGTTGCGCTTGAGGACGTAGCGCAGGGGCCGCAGCAGAGTGAACACGACGTTGTTGATGAAGAACTCAGGCCCGAGCACGATCCCCATTATCACCACCAGGTCGACCTCATCGCAGCGCGCGAGCGCGTCTATCGCCTTGAAATGGTTCTCCCGTCGCAGGTTGCCGACCAGGTCCACTGGATTGCCGCGGCTCCAGTAGGTGGGGAGGTAGGAGTCCATCTCCTCGATCAGGCTCTCGGGAAGAGTGGCAAGCTCGATGCCCTCCCGGTCGCACGCGTCAGCCGCGACGACTCCCCAACCTCCGCCCATCGTCAAGACCGCCACGCGAGCCCCGCGGGGAAGCGGCAGCGAAGAGAAAGCGGTGACCAGGTCGATGAACTCCTCGGAGGTCTGCGCGACGACAATGCCCGCCTGCTCGAACATCCCCTCGAACAGCTCCAGCGACCCGGCGAGCGCCCCGGAGTGCGAGGAGACCGCCCTGTTGCCCTGTGAGCCCTTGCCGCCCTTGAGCACGATGATCGGTTTGCGCGGCGTGATGGCGGCCGCGATGTCGAGGAACCTGCGACCGTCCTCGAGCCCCTCCAGGTACAGCGCGATGGTGCGTGTCTCAGGATCGGAGCCCAGGTACTGGAGGTAGTCGGTGACCTCCGTGTTGGCCTCGTTGCCGCTCCCCACGAAGCGGCTGAAGCCGACGCCGCGCCGCTTGCCCCAGACAAGGAGCTGAACGCCCAGGTTGCCGCTCTGCGAAACGAAACCGACGCCGCCCCGCAGCGGGAAGTTGGGCGCGCCGAGCGCGCAGAGCCTCGCGGAGGCGCTGAAGATCCCCATGGTATTGGGGCCGATGACGGTGATGCCCAGCTCGTTCGCCGAGTGCGCCAGCTCGCGCTCGAGCGCGGCTCCCTCCGGGCCCACCTCGCTGAAGTTGGAAGCGACGACCAGCAGGTTGCGGACTCCGATCCCGGCTGCCTCCTCGAGGACGCCGGCCACTTTCCTGGCGGGGATGGTGACGATGACCAGGTCCAGTTGCTCGTCGATGTCCGAGAGGGTCCGGTACGCGGGCATGCCCAGGACTTCGCTCTCGTTGGGGTTGACCATGAAGAGCCTGCCGCCGTAGTCGCCGCCGATGATGCTCATGGGCATCACGAAGCCCCACTTGCCTAGTGAGTTCGAGGCGCCGACGACCGCGATCGTCCGGGGGTTGAAGAGGCTTTCCCAGTCCCTCTCGAAGGTCCCTATCTCCATGCTGCTCCCGACGTTCCGGTCGCCTCTGGATCCGGGCGAAGTATCAGGTATGCCGGCGTGAAAAAAAACGGCGAAAAAGTGCCTGACCCTCGGTTTTCACCACGATTAAACACCGCCGGCATGCGAGGGTCAAACCTCGAGGACGCACGGCGGTGCCCGCTTCGAAGGAAAGACGCCTTTCGCGCGTATTGACCAACGTACGGCAGGTTCGATCCCGACATCGAGGGGTGAAACAGTGAAGTCACTAAGATCTCACGCCGGTTCCCCTGAAGGCGATAACGGGCAGCGGGGCAAGACCAGAACTCCCGGGCAATCCCCGCGGACGAGTATTTTTGGCTCACGGTGCCGCCGCGCACGTAGGCCGCTCGCAGCGTCAAAGGAGCGTTTGCTTGCGAGGTCGCTTGCCCCGCTGACGCCCGCCCTCATCGGGACCGACCACATGCCTGACGTGGACACGGAGCGCACCGCATCGGCCGCCGCGGAGCTCGTGTGCCGAGGTCCTCTTGAGGTGATGCTGACCGTTCTGGGCAGCGTGTTCGTCTTGAACCTCATGGCTGTCCTCACTTGCGGAAGGCGCTTGAGAACGCTTCCGAGCTGGCAGCAGATGGACCTGTTCACAAAGGCTTTCAACAGCAGGTTCACGCTGCTCAGGGGGGCGTCCGTGCTCGCCGGGTTGCCGCTCAAGGTCGCCTACTACAACCAGGACGATGTCTGCCGGGCCCTCGGCTTCGAACGCGGCCTGCTCATCAAGGACGCGCTCGACCACCAGGTGAGCCGCGGAAGGTGATCGCCGGAAAGGAACTGACATGCTCCATACGTGGGAGAGCCTCGAGCTCGGCCGGAAGAAGAAGACGATCGAACTCGAATCGGACGTGGTGGTGGTCGGGTCGGGGGCAGGCGGCGCGCCTCTCGCTTACGAGCTGAGCGCGCAGGGTTATTCCGTCACGCTCCTCGAGGAAGGAGGCTACTTTCCAACCGAATCCTTCAGGTTCGACTGCCGACAGGCCGTGATGTCGCTCTACAGGGACGGCGGCCTGACTTTTGCCGCGGGTATCCCGGCGACACTCTGCCCGGTCGGAAGGACCGTCGGCGGCACCACGACCATCAACCAGGGCACCGCGCTCCGGATGCCGAGAGGAGTGCTGGCAGATTGGAAATGCTTTCACGGCATCGACGACATCTCCTACGAGGAGCTCTGCCTCTACTACCAGGCGGTAGAAGAGTTCATATACGTATCAAAGCCGGACCCTGATATCGCGGGGCTCAACGCCTCGAGGTTCCTCGAGGGCGCCCGCGCGCTCGGGCTTCAAGCCTCTTACCTGCCACGGAACGCGAAGGACTGCGAGGGCTACGGGGTCTGCTGTTTCGGGTGCCCGAGCGGCGCCAAGCAGAGCACCAACGTCTCCTATATACCCGAGGCGGTGAAGAAAGGCGCCGAGGTGTACGCCGACTGCCGCGTCGAGAAGATAATGATCGAGAACTCGAAGGCGACCGGCCTCGCAGGAAGGTTCTACAAGCACGACACCGGCGCCAGAGGGCCACGGATAAAGGTGCACGGGAAAGTGGTCGTGCTTGCGGGCGGCACGAACGGCACTCCGCTCCTGCTGATGAAGAACGGCCTCGCGGGCACCAGCGGGCAGGTCGGGCGCAACTATGCGCTCCACCCGGTCACGCAAGTGGTGCCGGTGTTCGATGAGAGGATCGACCCGCACCGTGGCGTCTCGCAGAGCGCCTGGGTGCACGACTTCCTGGGCGAGGGGATCAGCCTGGAGACCACAGTGCTGCCACCAGACATGTTATCGATGACCATCCCGCAGGCGTCGGCGGAACATGCCGCTATCATGTCGGAGTACCCGAACAGCGGCTTGTTCGGGGTGATGGTCAAAGACTCGCACACGGGCAGGATCCTGCCGCGCCCCGGAGGGAAGTTCGCGGTCCTCTATCAGATCGGAAGAGAGGACCTGAAGCGCATGACCCGGGGGAACGTGGTGGCCGCGGAGATAGCGTTCGCCGCCGGGGCGAAGCGCGTGTACACGATGATCGCGGGCCACACCCGGCTGGACGGCCACGGCGACGTCAAGCGCCTCAAGGCCTCGAAGGTGCGCGCCAGGCAGTACTTCGCGATGAGCGGCTGGCACCCGATGGGCACCTGCAGGATGGGAGGGGACCCGGACACCTCAGTTGTGAAGCCCACCGGCGAGACCTGGGACGTGGACAACCTCTTCGTCTCCGACGCGAGCGTCTTTCCCACGGCGCTGGGCGTCAACCCGCAACTGACCATCATGGCGCTTTCGATGCGTTGCGCGGGGTTTATCGACGAACGGCTCAGCGGGAAGTCCGCGGTCGAAGAGCTGATGGAGCAGGTGGCGGGAGCGCCCCTGGAGCCGAGCGTGTGAGAGCGCGCCTTCGAGCGGCTGCCCCTCGGTCTTCAGATAAGAAGAAGGACGGCCGTCTGGAGCCGCCCTTCGCGAGGATCCGGTGCAGCGTTCTTCCTCAGACCGCGCCCAGTATGGCACCCATTCCGGGCTTGAGCGCGCCGTTCTGGTCCCAGACGCCCCAGTGAGCGCCCACGTCGCCTTCGCTGCGGACCTTCCACAGCTCGTCGAACGCCTCGAAGTAGTAGTACTTCACGCCGTTGGCGTTGGCCCAGGCCATGAAGCCCTTGAGGAACGTGTTGGCGTTGGCGATGCTCGCCACCGCGGAGCCGCACGGGCTGCCTGCCGACGGCCACCCGGTCTCCACGATCACCTGCTTGCCTCTGGCGGCGCTCTTGACCTTCTGGTACTGCGTGTTCACGTACGCCACGGCGCTGCTGACGCTCTTGCCTTCCCAGAACGGGTAGATGTTCATTACGATGACGTTGCACGCCGCCATGACCTTCGGGTGCGCGAGCAACTCGTCGTAGGTCTGGCTGGTGGTGGTCCGGACTCCATAGGCTTTCACCTTGGTGATGTAGCTGATGAGCTTGGTCTGGCTGAGGCCACTGCCGCTGAGGGTCTCGTCTCCAACGACCGCTAGCGAGACGTTCCCGCTCTTGACCTGCGCGATGAGCCCATTGAGCTCGGTGTTGTTATATGAGTAGTCGGCGCCCAGGTCGCACGCGCCCGCCACCGACATGCCGCGAGCCTTCGCCAGAGCCGGCATGCCCGCCCAGATCCCGGTCGAACAGAACATGCGCAGTCCGGCCGAGTAGGGCGCGACCGTGTCCATCAAGGCGCCGAGCTGGGCGCTGGTCAGATTCGCGCCCGGGTTCACCTGCAGGTACGGGCTGAAGCACAGCCCCTGAAGCTGCCTGGAGGCCCCGGCCGCGCCGGGGGACAGCCCGGCCAGCGATATCAACATCAGTGTCAACAGACCGATGGAGACCGCAAGGGTCTTCGTCATCCGAAGTCTTCTGGTCTTGAGCATCTCTACACCTCTCAAGGATTTGTCGCGGACTGATTTCCGCCGGCGATCGCGAGTTAAGGGCGCTTGTCCATCAAATCGGCAGCGCGCGTGAAAACATGATAATTCAAGCGGGATGAGCCTTCAGGCCGGGGACTGGCGCCAAGCAAGCGGGCAGAGCGAGCGAGGGCCCTCGGGTTCAAGCGGGCTCCAACTGCGGGCAGCTCGGTCCAACCGGTATGGTCCCTCAAGCGCCGGGGCTTAGCAGTATACTGGAGCAGTGCGACTGACCGACCGGGGAGAAGCAATGCGCCCAGACGGACAGAGCCGATCGGTGGGGACGGAACTTTGACGACGCCGGAAGAGGAAAACAAAGTCAGCCTTGATGCTGTAGCGCGTCTGCGGCGCGTCTACTCTTTCCTCCAGCAGACCAATGAAGCCATCGCACAAATCAAGGAGCCCGAACCGCTCTTCGCCGAAGCTTGCCGCATCGCCGTCGAGGTCGGGGGGTTCAGGATGGCCTGGATCGGCCTGACCGATCTCGGAACGGGACAGATAAGACCGGTAGTCCACCGGGGTTTCGAGGACGGCTACCTCGAGAAGATCTTCGTCAGCTCGGACGAGCACGACGACCAGTCGCGCGGACCGACGGGCACCGCTATCAGGACCGGCCAGGTCAACATATGCAGGGACTTCGCCACCGACCCGCGCATGACCCCCTGGCGCGAGGAGGCGCTCAAGCGCGGCTACCTGTCCTCGGGCGCGTTTCCTCTGCGGATAGGTGAGCGTGTCGTCGGGGCTCTTACTTTGTATGCGGCTGAGAAGGATTTTTTCTCAGAAGAGGAGGTCGACCTCTTCAAATCCCTGGCCGACAACATCTCTCTCGCCGTCGACGCGATGGAGAAAGAGGCACTGCGCAGGATGGCGGAGGAAGAGCTTGCCTTGCGAGCTGAACTGCTCGACGTCGCTACAGACTCGATCTTCGTGCACGATGCTGCACGCAACTTCGTTTATGCGAACGAGTCGTGCTGGCGGACCAGGGGCTACACCGCCGAGGAGTTCCTGGAACTGAGCCTTCACGACATTGTGACGCCGGAGTACGCCGCGCTGATAGAGCAGCGCGAATCACTGGCCGAACACCAGGGACACGCATTCTTCGAGTCTGCCCACGTGCGCAAAGACGGCTCCATCATGTCGGTCGAAGTGCACACCAGGCCGGTCGAGTCGCGCGGCAGGAGGCTTTTCCTCAGCGTGGCGCGCGACATCACCGAGCGCAAGAAAGTAGAAAGCGAGCTCGAGGAATACCGCGAGCGCCTGGAGGAGCAGGTAAGCGAGAGGACGCGCCACCTGCAGGTCCTGAACAAAGAACTGGAGTCGTTCAGCTATTCGGTCTCTCACGACCTCCGGGGGCCGCTCCGGGCCATAGACGGCTTCTCGCACATGCTGCTCGAGGACTTCTCCGAACAGCTCGGGGAAGACGGCCGCGAGTCACTCGATTTCATCTTCAGCAGCGTGAGGAGGATGGACCAGATCATCGATGGCGTCCTTCGTCTCGCACGTGCGGGGCGGCAGGCCGCGAAGTTCTCGCCCACAGACCTCGGTCCGCTGGTCGCTGAATCGATAGAGGAGGCCATGCGGGGGGTCGTTGGCCGCGAGGTAGAGTTTCATGTGGGCGAGCTTCCAACCGTGACCTGCGATGCCGTCCTGGTGCGCCAGGTCTTCTCCAACCTCATCGGCAACGCCGTCAAGTTCACCCGCCGGCAGGAGACAGCCCTTATCGAAGTCGGTGTGAAGACGGAGGCCGAAGCGGTCTTCTATGTCAGCGACAACGGGGTCGGGTTCGACCCGGAACAATACGACAGGCTGTTCGGCGTGTTCCAGCGGCTCCACGGCCCCGAGGAATTCGAGGGGACCGGAGTTGGGCTGGCCCTTGTCCAGCGGGTAATCCTCAGGCACGGCGGGCGGGTCTGGGCCCGGAGCGCGCCCGGAGAAGGGGCGACGTTCTACTTCACGCTTCCCGGCTCAGCAGCGGACCTGGAATAGCCGGCGAGGCGAGGCGAGTCGGTCGAGACTTCTCGGGACCCTTCGCTTTCTAAGTAAATCCTCAGGAATCTCCAGTACAAAAGAAGATGGTATATTGACAATAGTATTGGGTTACTATTAATATTATGAAATTAATAATACTTGGAGAGGAGAGGTGATCTCATGAGCGAGGCGGGGCAAGAAGACCTGTTCCGGCACCTCAGGGAGGCGTTCGGGCGCAAGCAGCCGCCGGTGTTCTTCACGTCTTCTATCATCATGCTGCTCCTGGCGGAGGAACCCGCCCACGGATACGCCCTCTTCAAGAAGATGTGCGACATCGGCATTTTCGAGGACGGCACTGACGCCTCCATGATCTACCCGACCCTGCACGCTCTTGACGCTGAAGGCCTCATCACTTCTGAACTCGTTGACGAAGGCGCCGGTCCTGCACGCAAGGTGTTTCACCTCACCAGGGAAGGGCGCAAGGCCCTGGACCGGTTCGCGGACCACGTCAGGAACGTTGCCGCGGGCGCAAACCACTGGCTGCGCCGCTACGAGGGAATAGCGAAAAAGGCGGCACCCCACTCGAAAAAGGGCGCTCGAGCGTCCAGTAACGCATCAGAAAGGTAAGAGACATGGCATTCATTTTCCGTAACATGTGGAGGCGCAAAGGGCGCACCTTCCTCACCATCTTCGGGATAGTGGTGGGGATCTTCGCCCTGACCGTCCTGGGTGGGATGACCGCCCGCATGGACCAGCAGGTCAAAGGCATGAAGGGCTTCATCACCGGCAAGATAAGCGTGGCTCCGGAGGACTCGGGCGCCCACGTGCGTATGCGTGGAGGCGGCAGTTCGTACATGGATCTCTCGACTGCCCGGGCGATAGAGAAGATCCCCGGCGTGCAGACCGCGTCCGGGATGGTCATGGTGCAGCTCAAGTCGGCGGAAGGCCTGAGCGCCCCCCAGATGCTGGTCGGCTATGAGCCGCCCGCGGACGGCGGAATGTTCAAGGACATCAAGATGTCTCAAGGCCGCGAGCTGAAAGCGGGCGATACCGATAAGGCCGTGGTGGGCTCGGTGCTCGCCACGCAGGAGCGCTCAAAGGTCGGTGGCCCCATCACGCTCAAAGGCAAGACCTACGAGGTCGCCGGGATCATGGACGCGACTCTCGGCCCCACGGACGCCTGGGCTTTCGTCCCGTACCAGGACGGGCTCAACACGTTCCTCGCTGCGAATCCGTTCATCAAGGACGTGCAGCTCGTGCAATCCATCACGGTGCTGCCCAAACCCGGCGCCGATATCGAGGCCCTGGCGGGGACGATCCAGAAAGACATACCGGGCGTGAAGACGACATCCCCGGTGCAGGCCGAGAAGCAGATCTCTCAGATGACGACGATCTTCAGCGCCATAATCCTGGGCATCGCCTTCATCGCGCTCTTCGTCGGCGGCCTGTCCGTCATCAACACCATGATCATGTCGGTATCGGAGCGCCGTCGCGAGATCGGGCTCAAGAAAGCGATCGGCGCCACGACTTCGACGATACTCCGTGAGTACCTGGGGGAGGCGGCGATGATCGGCCTGTTCGCCGGGGCGGTCGGCATGCTGGCCGGCCTGCTGGCGATTTCCGCGCTCAACCGGGCCACTCACGCCAACAACGTGGTCATCTTCGCGGTGACCTCGACCGTCATCCTGGGCCCCGTGATCTTCGCGACCATACTCGCGTCGCTTGCCGGGCTGTTCCCGGCTCTCCGCGCCGCGCGGCTCAATCCCGTAGACGCCCTCAAGGAGGAATAGCAGATGAGCATCGTCACTACCGAGGCACTGACCAAGATATACAAGATGGGCGACACCACCATCAACGCGGTTGACGGGCTCGACCTCAGCATCGACAAGGGTGAGTTCCTCTCCATCATGGGGCCGTCGGGCTCCGGCAAGACCACCCTCCTGCACCTGCTTGGCTGCCTGGATGTTCCCACCGCGGGAAAGGTCAACATCGACGGCGTGGAGACCGGCGACCTGTCAGGTGCCGCACTGGCCTCCATAAGGCGCGAGAAGGTGGGCTTCATCTTCCAGGAGTACAACCTGCTGCCGGTGCTCTCTGCCGTCGAGAACGTGGAACTGCCTCTCCGGTACCTCAAGGTCAAGCCGGCGGAGAGGCGCAGGCGCGCGCTCGAGGCGCTCGAGAAAGTCGGGCTGAGCGACCGTGCCCGCAACAGGCCTTCGCAACTGTCGGGCGGCGAGGCCCAGCGCGTGGCGATCGCCAGGGCGCTGGTGACCGAGCCGGCCCTCGTACTGGCGGACGAGCCGACGGGCGAGCTGGACACTACCAACACCGTACGCATAATGGACCTGGTTCGCGACCTGAACCGCGACTTCCAGCAGACTTTCGCGATTGTCACCCACGACCCGATGGTCGCCGAGAGGACGCGTCGCATCATCTCGATACGCGACGGGAAGATAGAGTCGGATAAAGCGGTAGCCTGAGGCCGGAGATCGTCGGAGGCGTGGGCGCGGCAATCTACCAGGAGGATTCGTCCTCTTCGGTGAGGGACCGGGTGTTGCGACGACTCCCGTCAAACCCCTCGCTTTCCTGCTCGTCGACGGGCTCGAAGCACTCCGGGCACGCCGGCTTCCCCTTGATCAGTCTGGTGTCCTCGATGGGGAACTCGGCGCCACAGCCCGGGCAGGTGACCATCTGGTTCTCGAGGAAACCTGCTCCGCCGCCGAACAGGAATGCCATGATACCCCGGTCCATTAAGAGTCACTTCCGTTGCTTTACTGTCACCGCAGCCGCTGGGATCTGTCACCGATTTCATTATCGGCCGGCGGGCGCGTCTGGTTTAGGGTTCCCTCAACGGCCGGCGGGCTTTCCGTTGCCGGAGGCCACCAGGGCGAGCAGTTCCTCACCGTACTTCTCGATCCGCGCGGGGCCGAAGCCTTTAATGGCCGCGAGGTCTGATGCGCTGGCGGGGCGCGTCCGCGCGATGTCCTCGATCGAGCGGTTCTGGGCGACGCAGTAGGGCGGCACTTTCTCCTCGGAGGCCTTTCCGGACCGCCACGCCTTGATAGCCTGGACGAGCAGCTCCTCCTCGGGGGTCAGCTCGCCGGAGACCGAGGCCTGTGCGACCTTGGGCGCCGGCTCGGACGGCGCGCTGACGGTCGCTGCCACCGGCGGCTCGGGCGCCAGGGCCGGTACGGACGTCTTGCTCTTCCTGGCCTTTACTGTCTTGCGAGGCTTGCCTTCCGGCGACTCCTCAAAGAAGACCAGCACGGACCACGCGGCCTCGTGCCCTTCGCGCAGCGACGCGGTGACCTTCCGCACCCGCACCGACTCCATGAACTCGCTCGCGGCGGCCTCGTCGATGGCGGCGAACGGCTGCTCGAGCCTTATCTCCAACGTCCTGCATCTCATCTGTCTCTCCTTTCTACGGCTTGTATTGCTTGCTAGATTGTAGCCCGGGGGTGTGACACCGAATCTGATTGACCGCGCCCCGGCATCCAGAATAGGCTTTAGGCGTCATCCGACCACCAGCAAGGAGGACTGATTGTGCGCATCGCATTAATGGGCGCGGGGTCGCTCGGTACGATCGCGGGGGCGCTGCTGTCGAAGGCCGGCCTCGATATCGTCCTGGTCGATGCCAACGAGGAGCACGTGAAAGCGCTCAACGCCAGCGGGGCCAGGGTCGTGGGCCACATGGAGCTCACCGCTCCCGTCAAGGCGATCCTGCCGTCGCAGATGGACGGCACCTACGACCTCGTCATCTACCTGGTCAAGTCGACGTACGACGACGTCGCCCTGCCCGAGCTGCTGCCGTTCATGCGCGAAGACAGTATGCTCATCACTCTGCAGAACGGCGTCCCCGAGGAGAGGGTCGCATCGTTCGTCGGCAGGGATCGGACGCTGGGCGGCGCGGTCGGCTGGGGCGGCACCTGGCAGGGACCCGGAGTATCCGAACTGACGAGCGACCCCTCAGAGATGACGTACGACATAGGGGAGTTGGACGGCAGCATCACGGCGCGCATCGAGCAGATAAAAGAGGTGCTCGACCACGCCGGGGTCGCCATCATCACTCAGAACCTGATCGGCGTCAGGTGGACCAAGCTGCTTGTCAACGTGGCGATGTCGGGGCTGTCCACCGCGCTCGACTGCCCCTACGGCGGCATCCTCGACGACGAGAAAGCAATCACCGCGGCGATATGCATCATGCTCGAGACCATCAAGGCGTCCCAGGCGCTCGGCATAAAGATGGAGCCCATGCAGGGGGCCGACCCGGCAATACTCTTCGAGATCGTCAAGCAGGACCTCGAGAACGCCAAGGGCGTTGTCAGGTTCATCTGGGACCCCCACCGGGACATCATCGGCAGCATGCTGCAGGACTGCAGGAAGGGCTTGAAGTGTGAGGTCGAAGCCCTCAACGGGTACCTCACGAAGATGGCGGCCTCCGCGGGCGTCGCCACCCCGGTCAACGACCAGGTCACAGAGCTGATCAGGAAGATCCAGGACGGAGAGTTGGCGCCCGGGCCGGCGAACCTGGACATGCTCGAGATCCCTGACACGTCGGAGTACTTCGACTGACAGGTCCGTCGCCCGTTTTGAAGTCCGGGCAAAACCGAACCGGACAAGGTGTCGCGCCGTGCGTGGCAGAACAATACGAGCGGCGAGACTACCTGGAGGTAAGAAATGCGGAAGTGTGTTTTTGCGGCAGCGTCGCTGGCGTGCGCCGTCGTCCTGCTGGCCGGGCTCATCGCGGGCTGCGGCGGCTCGAACATCACCATCACCTCGATCGCGCCATCCAGCGGGCCTGGAGGCACGCTGGTAGCGATCACCGGGACGGGCTTCGGCAAGTCTCAGGGTTCGAGCAAGGTGATGTTCGGCAACACGATAGCGGGCGTGGAGTCTTGGAGCGATACGGGGATCGCGGCCAGAGTACCCTCTGACCTCAAGGCCGGGAGCCTCACGGTCAAGGTCACCGTCAAGTCCGCCGACAGCAACACCCTGGCCTTCAAGATAGCCGCGGCCGGCGCCGCACAGCCGGAAGCCTCGAACCCCGGAGAGATCGAGCACAACACGCCGGTACAGGCGATGCTCGCGTACCTGAAGTCGAAGGGCCAGCCGACCACCGGATGGACGTTCAGTGTCCTCGCGGTCAGCAAGTCCGACCCCAACTGGAAGATCGACGAGGGTGTGATGGCGGGGAACCCGCAACCGCAGTTCTTCCTTCTCCACAAGGTCAACGGGAACTGGCAGGTGCTGACTTACGGAACGGACTTCAACACGCAGAAGTACGGCGCTCCGGCGGACCTGAAACTCGTCCAGCCTGCGCCGCCGTCGCCGACGCCCCCGCCGACGCCCAGCACCGAGGCGGAAGTCATTCAGGCATACCTGGTATCCAAGGGAAAGCCGAGCGACAGCTGGCAACTCAGCCTGCAGAAGGTGAGCCAGACCGACCCCAACTGGGAGGTCATCCACGGCGTGCGCAACGGCGTGACGGACAACTTCCTGCTGGTCTGGAACAACATGCTCGGCAACTGGGAATGCCTGGCCGACGGCGGCCCCCCGTGGACCGGCGTCGAGTTCAAGGGCGAGCCGGTGCCAGCCGACCTGAACCAGTAGGTAACGCACAATCGCGAGGCCCCCGACCGCCCGTGCCGGGG
>Ga0066793_10000019_pt1 | contig 44681 bp, 43 predicted proteins | sample PersoiDNA2013189_FD_83876 | JGI IMG/M metagenome (GOLD analysis project Ga0066793, IMG submission 83876) | Permafrost soil microbial communities from the Arctic, to analyse light accelerated degradation of dissolved organic matter (DOM) -... | ecosystem: Environmental > Terrestrial > Soil >... | reverse complement strand
GGTGAATAGGTCAAACGCCGCCGGGAAGCAGGGTGTTGAGGCGCGCGCCGGCGCTGACATCCGCGAGCGGGCTCGTCGCGCGGTAGAGCTCAGCAAGACGCCGTGCCATCGCAAGTGATGACCAGCCGCGCGCGTAGCTCCTGCCCTGCCGTGCAAGGGTTGCCGCGAGCGGCCGATCCTGCAGTACGCGCACGGCAGCCGTCGCAAACTCGTGCAGCTCTTCATCGACAATGAGTGCGCCGCAGCCCTCCTTCAGGATCGAGCGCGTCCCGAGCTGAGCCGTCGACACCACAGGAGCCCCTTGTGCCATCGCCTCGAGCAGCATGAGCCCCTGCGTCTCGGTACGCGATGCGAATACAAATACGTCCGCGGCTGCGTAGCAATCGAGCAGCGCGGTGTCACGGTCAAGATAGCCCACGAAACGCACGCCTTCTTGCAGCCCGAGCGCGCTTACGAGCGCGCGCAGCGACGCGCGCGCCGGCCCTTCGCCGGCAATGACAAAGAGCGCGTCCGGTACGCTGGCGCGTACCTGTGCGAATACGCGCACCAGAAAATCGATGTTCTTCTCATGCGCTACGCGGCCGATGTACAGCAGCAGCGGTCGCGCGGCGGGCAGCGCCTGCGCGGCGCGAAAGCGCGCGCCGTCGCCGTCTCTGAATCGGTCGGGGGCAAGGCCGGTGGGAATAATATGAATCGGCGTCTTGACACCGTAGGCGACGAGCGCCGCGCGCATCGGCTCGGAGGGCGCAACCAGCGCCGCGACATTCCGGCACTGTGAGCGTGCGAAGCGGCGCGCGGCAGGACCGGAACGTAGTGGTGCAGATATTCTTCGAAGAAGGTGTGATAGGTCTCGATGCACGGAATATTGAGACGGCGTGCGGCGCGCACTCCCGCGTAGTGGGCAATGAAAGGCGTGTGGATGTGCACGAGGTCGAAACCCTCGGGCGCAAGATCCGCAAGCGTGCGCACCACGCATGCCCCAGCGCATGCGGCGATCTTCGGGATCGCCGGGCACGCCCGCCGCGGCGACGCGCACGACATTGGCTTCCGCCTCGGTCGCGGCAGGCCCGTAGTCGGGCGCGACCAGTACGGTCTCGTACGTCGCAGGCTGCCAGATCCTGACGAAACGTGCGCACCGACGTCGACACGCCATTAACGCGCGGGAAATAGACATCCGAGACAAATAGCACGCGCACGCTAAGTGAACGACAGCCGAAGTTCTGCGAGCGCTGCTCCAATCACGGCGCCGGCAATCACGTCGGTCGGATAGTGCAGGCCGAGAACGACACGCGAGGCGGCAATCAGCCCCGCGAGCGGTACCAGCACCCAGCCAAGTTCGGGAAAATGCCTGCTCGCCTGCCAGGCAAACGACACCGCATGCAGCGTGTGTCCGGATGGAAAGCTGTAGCGATCAAGCGGTGCGCCGGCCCGCGAGATTCCGGCATGCCTGATGAATGGCCGCTCGCGCACGAACACGCGCTTCAAGGCTGCATAGATTACGACGCCCAGCACGCCTGTCAGCGCCATCACGATCGCGGGCCTTATGGCTTGCGCCCCATAAAAAAACGGCAGCGCGACAATGAGCACGTACCAGACGACACCGTTGCCGAGGCGGCTCAGAAGCTGGAAGGGCCTGCGCACCAGCGACCAGGAAGCGCCGCGGTTCAGACGGCGGCAGATACGGTAGTCCGCCGTATCGATGCGAGCGAGAAAGCTGCTGAACGTAATCGCTTTCATATAGGCCGCAAGAGCGCAGCGCTCAAGACAGCGCGCGTGGTCTCACGTTTGACCACAATGGCTGAGGTTTAAGGCTAAGAAGTGACGCTAACATGAAGTATTTGTTGCGCTTTGCATAATGCGCTGGATCCTGCCAAACGCTCCCGAGTCCGCGACAATCCGGGCTGCAAAGCGCGCATCAGGGGCTGACACACCGCAGGCGCGGAGACCCGCGAGGGGCTTGCGATGGATTTTTCGATGTTGCCGCTGCCCACGCGCAGCGCCTGCGACAAACGGCCATTGGCCGTGCGCGAACACTACTCGCGGATTCCGGTACCGCGGTCCATCAGATAGAGCAGCACGCCAAAGAGCGCCGCTGCGGCCGCCGCCATGAGCCCGAACGCGAGCCAGACATTGACGTCCGACACGCCCAGGAAGCCGTAGCGGAAGGCATTCACCATGTGCAGGATGGGATTGGCGTACGACAGCCGCTGCGCCCACTCGGGCAAGAGCGAAACCGAATAGAACACGCCGCCGAAATACGTGAGCGGTGTCAGCACAAAGGCCGGGATCCAGTTGACCTGATCGAAGTTCTTGGCGAACACCGCGTTCAAGAGGCCACCGAGCGAGAACACGGTGGCGGTCAAGAGCACCGCGGCAAAGATGATGAAAAGGTGATGAATGTGCAGCTTCGTGAAGACCAGCGAAACGGTCGTCACGACAGCACCCACCATCAGACCGCGCAGCACACCGCCTGCGACATATCCCAGGACGATGATCCAGTTCGGCAGCGGCGCGACCAGCATCTCTTCCACGTGCTTGCCAAACTTGGCGCCAAAAAAGGACGATACGGCGTTCGCGTACGAATTCGTGATGACGGACATCATGATGAGACCCGGTGCGATGTACTGCATGTAGTCGAAGCCACCCATCTGCCCGACGCGACGGCCGATGAGGCTGCCGAAAATGACGAAATATAGAATCGCCGTGACGGCCGACGGCACCAGGGTCTGACCCCAGATGCGGATGATCCGGCCGTATTCGCGGATGACGATGGTCTTAAGACCGATCCAGCGGATGCGACCGAGATCGATCGGGGCAGGAATGACCGCGGCCATCAAGGATGGCCGCCGTGGGCGCTAGCGGGCAGCGCAGCGCCCGTGTGGGGATGAGCGCGGCCCTCAACAAGGCGCATGAAAATCTCCTCGAGGCGATTTACCTTGTTGCGCATGCTGACCACGTCGATCCCAAGGCCCGAGAGACGCGCGAAGATCTCGTTCAGGTTCTGCTCCTTCGACACCTCGATCTCGAGGGTGCGATCGTCCACCAATGTGACCGCGTACCCCTCGAGCCGCGGCGCAGTGTCAATGCTGTCCCGCAGGTTGAGCAGGAAAGTCTCGGTGTGCAGCCGGCGCAGGAGACTGCTCATGCGGTCACGCTCGGCGATCAGGCCGTCATCGATGATGGCGATGTCCCGGCACAGCGTCTCGGCTTCCTCGAGATAGTGAGTCGTCAGGATAATGGTGGTGCCGCCTGCGTTGATCTCACGCAGAAAATCCCACATGGTGCGGCGCACCTCGATATCCACGCCCGCGGTGGGCTCATCGAGAATAAGGAGCCGCGGCTCGTGCACCAGCGCGCGCGCGATCATGAGGCGGCGCTTCATGCCGCCGGAGAGCGATCGCGCAATCGTACCGCGCTTTTCCCACAGCTGCAGATGCTGCAGATACTTCTGCGCACGTTTCCGCGCCACCTGGCGCTCCACGCCATAGAACCCCGCCTGGTTGACGAGGATCGTCTCGGGCGTCTCGAACATGTTGAAATTGACTTCCTGCGGCACGACGCCGATGCAGGCCTTGGCCGCATCGAGGTTCCGATCGATATCGTGGCCGAAAACGCTGACCGTCCCTGCCGTCTTGTTGACGAGCGAAGTAACGATACCGATGAGTGTGGTTTTGCCGGCGCCGTTTGGCCCAAGCAGGGCGAAGAAATCGCCCGGCGCAACGTCGAGATCGACGCCTTTTAAGGCTTGCACGCCGTTCTTATAGGTCTTGACCAGACCTCGTACGCAAAGCGCATTCATAAAAGGGTCGAAGCAGAGACTCTGCGCGGGCGAGAAGCGTAGCACACGCTGCGCTGCGCGCTGGCCTGCGCATCAAGACTCAGAACGAGCCTCGCTGTGTCAGGGCCCAGGCAGAAACACGCTCGTGACGCCGGGCCGCAGCCGGATGCGACGGTGCCAGATGTCGTAAGCGCTCCAACCGCGAACCTCGACTTGCTTAGATTCCAGTGACTCGGGAGCCACTTGGGCGGATGGAAAATCCTCGTTTGCCGCCGCGAGGACCAGCGGCGAGTCACCCGCGGCGTCGAACAGCTTTTGCATAACCTCCGAGCATCAACATTTACGTGCCGTCGATCCTTCGACGCATCAGCGCATTTTAGTCTCATTTGAGTGCAACGCATGTGAAATTATTGTGGCGTGAATGCTGCGCACGCGCTAATCGGCAAAATAGCGTCCCAGATACTTGTCGAAACTTTCGTTGTCGGAGGCTTCAATGTTGTGCTGCTTCTCGAGCGACTCGGCGGCCTCTGCCGCGAACTCGGAAAGCCGCCCCTCATTGGGCGCATGCAGCTCAAGAAAGTAATCCTTGTGCATTATCGACATCCGCAGTGCGAGCTCGAAAAAGGATTCATTCGTCGTGGCAAGCTCCGTCATAAGTCGCGCGGATGGAGTGAGCGCGACGTTGTCGATTTTTCCCGCCTGCGCTGCCAGCGCATTCGCGTACGGGCGCGACGCTTCGCCGCGATCGAGAATCTCGCAAATGCCGGTCATGGATTCGATGAGTTCGCGCGCCCACGTCTGCATCGACACCGATTGCCGATCGCGCCACAGCATGAGACCGGGCTCGCGGCCGCGACGCGCGACCGTGAGGTGATTTTGGTCGAGCGCCGCCTGCTCATCGTCGGCGATCAGAGGGCTTTCCTTAAATAGGCACAGGGTGAGCAGTGCCTCGAGGAAGCGCAGCTTGTTCTGATTGACGCCGACGGGGTCGTAGGCGCTCACATCCAAGGCGCGTACCTCGACGTATTCGACACCGGCACGCTGCAGCGCTTTGGTCGAGCGCTCTCCGGAATGGGCCACGCGCTTGGGCCGGATGAAGCTGTAGTACTCGTTCTCGATCTGCAAAATATTGGCGTTCAGCTGCCGGTACGAGCCGTTCGCCTCGACGCCGAACGCCGCGTAGGCGGGGTGCGGGGTCGTGATGGCGCGGGTGAGATCGCGGACGTATTCGTCGAGACTGTTGACCGAGACGGCGAGTCCCGACTGATTGCGATTGCGATAGCCGATGTCGCTCATGCGCAGACTCGTCGCGTACGGCTCGTAGAGCGTTCCGGCCGTCAGTTGCGGCAACTGCACTTCGCGATTGCGCATGAACGACTTGCACACGACCGGCGAGACGCCGAACAGATACAGCACGATCCAGCCGAGGCGCCGGTAATTGCGCAACAGCTCAAAATAGCTCGCCGAGATGAACTGCGAATCGAACTTGTGCGACCCGCGCAGCGCCGCATAGGCCTCCCAGAAGGCATGCGGAAACGAGTAGTTGAAGTGCACGCCGGAGATAGCCTGCATCACGCGACCGTAGCGCAGCCCAAGTCCCTCGCGGTATACGGTCTTCATGCGTGCGATGTTGGAGGTGCCGTACTGCGCGATCGGAATGCTCGCGTCCCCCTCCAGAGCGCACGGCATGCTGGTCGCCCACAAAAGCTCGTCGCCCAGGTGCCGATAGACGAATTGATGCAGATCGAGAAGGTACTGCAGCAGCTCCCAGCTCTGCCTGAAAGGCGGTGTTACGAGCTCGATCAGCGACTCCGAGTAATCCGTCGTGATGTGCTCGTTGGTGAGCGCTGACCCGAGCGCCCGGGGATGCGGCGTCGTGACAATCTGGCCGCTGCGCGTGACGCGCAGGGACTCTTTTTCCACGCCCTTCCTGCCGCCCTGCAGGATCTGCGGCTGGCCGCTGTTGATCAAAGCGGACAGCCGTCGTTCGAACTCGCGGTCGACACCGGATTGGGACATGGGATGCTCATCGCGAAGATTCGAGGCATCTTGCCGCCTCCGCAGGCGCTCGTGCAAATGACGCCTGCGATCCCCACGAGTTATGCAGCTACGGGGCCTCGCAGCGCACCCGCAACCCCTGCATGAGCGCCGGCAGATCGTGCTTCATGCTTGCGAGCACCATCCAGCGCGGCACGAAGAATCGTGGCGCGACCTGCGCACGATAGGTGACGAGCGTGGCCGCGCCGTCGCGGCGCGGGGAGAGTTCCCAGACTCCGTCGTTCTCGCGAAAATCACCGCGCACGCTTGTGAAGCTGACACGCTCGAAGGGCTCGTAGGCGGCGCGAAAAACGTAGGAGGCGCGCGGCAGGTACCAGCCATAGTTCACCTCGTGCTCGATCGTCTGCCAGGATCCGTCGGGCGCCGTTTCGAGCACCGTACAGTGTATAAGGTGCGGCACGAACTTAAGCGCCTGCGCGCAGTCGGTCATCGTGCGGAATACCTTCTCGGCGGGCGCCTCGATCTTGATCGCGGCGCGGAAGCTGCCATCGGCGTGATCACGTTTAGCCGGCGCGGGCAGCAGGACCTCGCGCCCATCTAGACGCGCAAGATCCCCGGCGGACAGCGACCAATCGCCTGCGTACGCAGCAATGCCCGTGAGCAGGGTCCCGGCCAAGAGGCACGCGCGGCGCGAGCGTGCCATCCAAGTTGTAGCGCAGCACATCATGAAATTCCAAAAATGTATGTTCCAGCGTGCACGGCCGAGGTTCATTGCCTCAAGGCGTCGCCGGCGCTAGCGTAAGTCATCGTGGACACCCTTCATCTTATCCGACTGATCTCCGCCTGCGACGACGCAGCGGTCGCGGCGCTGATCACGAGCGTCATGCCGGAGTTCGGCGCGAGTGGACCCGGCTTCGCGTTGCAGGACGCGGAGGTCGCCGCCATGTCGGAAGCGTACTGTGCACCGCGCTCGGCGTACTTCGTCGTCGAGCAGGAAGGCGAGATTGTCGGCGGTGCCGGGGTTGCGCCGCTTGCGGGCGCCGATTTCGAAGTCTGTGAGCTGCGTAAGATGTACTTCCTTCCCGCGGCGCGCGATCAGGGAGTAGGCACCGTGCTGCTGCGGCATTGCATGCGTGCCGCACGCGGCTTCGGCTATCAAACCTGCTATCTCGAAACACTGAGCGGCATGGGTGCTGCCCGGCATTTATACGAGAAGGCGGGCTTTCGAGCCCTACGCGCGCCGCTCGGCGCCACCGGGCATTTCGGCTGCGATCGCTGGTTCACGCTCGAGCTATAAACTGCCCGCGGTGCGCAACTGCAGGCCAAAGGCGCGCCAAATGGCTTAGAATCGCTGCGGGATCACACTATCGTTGTCGCGCACCGGGAGAGATTCATGCTCGTCGGCTCCGCAATCAGGCGAGTCGCCATTTTGGGCGGGACTCGCATTCCGTTTGCTCGTTCCAATGGCGCCTACGCGCGCTTGAGCAATCAGGACCTGCTCACGGCAACCTTGCGCGGCGCGATCGAGCGCTTCGGCTTGCGCGGGCAGCGCCTCGGCGATGTGATTGCCGGTGCCGTAATCAAGCATTCGAAGGATTACAACCTCGTGCGCGAGAGCGTGCTCGGCTGCGGCCTTGATCCGCATACACCGGGACTCGACATCCAGCGCGCCTGCGGCACGAGCCTCGAGGCGGCGATCCTAATCGGCAACAAGATCGCCTTGGGCCAGATCGACGCGGGTATCGCCGGCGGCGTCGACACCGTCAGCGATCCGCCGATCTCCTTCCCACAGTCGTACCAGCAATTGCTGCTTGCCAGCGCCCGCGGCCGCACTTTCGGGCAGCGCTTGGCGCCGTGGTTCTCGCTGCGACCGAAGCACTTTAAGCCCGTGCTACCGGGGATCGTCGAGCCGCGCACCGGCTTATCGATGGGCCAGAGCGCCGAGCTCATGGTACAGACCTGGAAAATCTCACGCGCGGCCCAGGACGAGCTCGCACTCGAAAGTCACCAGCGCGCGGCCAGCGCCTGGAGTGAAGGTTTCTACAATGATCTCGTCATCGAGCATCTCGGCTTGAAGAGCGACAACAACATTCGCGCCGACACCTCGCTTGAAAAGCTCGCAAAGCTGCGCCCGACGTTTGACTTGAGCGCACAAGGCTCGGTCACCGCAGGCAACAGCACGCCGCTCACCGACGGCGCCGCGTGCGTGCTGCTCGCCTCGGAAGCATGGGCGGCCGAGCACAAGCTGCCGGTGCTCGCCTATTTGCGCTACGGAAAGCAGTGGGCAGTGGACTACGCGACCGCCAAGGAAGGACTCTTGATGGCGCCGACCTACGCGGTGGCGACGATGTTGAAAGACGCGGCTCTCACCCTACAGGACTTCGACTACTACGAAATCCATGAGGCGTTCACCGCCCAAGTGCTCTGCACGTTCGCCGCCTGGGAGTCAGCGCAGTACTGCCGCGAGATCCTTGGCGAAAACGCGCCGCTTGGCGCGATCGACCGATCGCGACTCAATGTGAAAGGCGGCAGCGTCGCGGTCGGGCATCCGTTTGCCGCCACCGGCGCGCGCATTGTCGCAACACTTGCGAAGGTTCTCGCAAGCGACGCGAACGCCAAACGCGGACTCATCTCGGTTTGCACCGCCGGCGGCATGGGGGTAACCGCGATACTGGAGCGCTGATGGATCCGCAAAGTGCGCGTCTGACCAGGGATTCCGTGCAGCGTCGGCGCGGCCGCGCGGCGCGGCAGCGTGTATAGGCGCCTCGCGAGGATCACATGAGCGATGACGGCCAGTGGCGTGAGAAGTATCGCGAGTCGTTGAGCCGTCTCTCGGCTGAAGAGGCGCGCGGCAGTCGGCTGCAAAGCGTGTTGCGGCTCCTGATCGGGCGGCTGTGCCTGGCGGGTCAGGGGCGCGACGCGCGGCTCGACGCCGAACTGCGCAAGGTCGCCGATAGCGTGCGCAAGGGAATCGATCCGCAGGGAATCGAAGACCTGCTCGAGCCGCTGTCGCAGGCCGTTACCGTGCTCGACGTACCCGCGCAGGGCGTCCAAGCGGCGCCCGAGCCTGTGTCAGCTGCGAGCGCCGATACTGATGACGCGCTCTCAATCCTTGAGCGCTTGGCTCTGTTGCCCGAGCTGCGGCCGATCATCACGCAGCTGCGCGCCGATGCGCCCGAATCTTTGGACACAGCCGACCTTGCCAATCTGCTGGAACGCGTGACGAGCTTGGCAAGCGAGCAGCGCGCGGCGGCGCAGCGTGAAAAGACGGAGCTTGAGCACCTCTTGCAGCAGATGACCTCGCGCCTTGACGAAATCGCAGCGCACATTGCCGGCGAAGTCGAAGAGCAAAACGCCGCGCAGGACGACACCGAGAAGCTCAATCTTCTGGTGAGCGGCGAAGTGGAGGCACTGAAGACCAACGTGATGCGCGCGCTCGACCTGCCGGCGCTGCGCAACCAGGTGAGCATGCGGCTCGATGCCATCAATGGGCATCTGCACGAATTTCGCGATCGCGAAGAATCGCGCGTCAAGACCTATCGCGAACGCGTCGGACGGATGCGCTCACGCATTCGGGAACTCGAGCGCGAGACTCACAGACTGCATGTCAGCCTGCTGGAAGAACAGCGGCTCGCGATGATCGACGCACTGACCGGTATCCCGAACCGCGCCGCTTACGATGGGCGCATGGAGCAGGAATATAGGCGCTGGAAGCGCTTCGGGCGCACTGTAGCGATCATCGCCTGGGACATCGATCGCTTCAAGGCGATCAATGATGCCTATGGCCACAAAGCCGGCGACAAGGTGTTGCGCGTCTTCGGCCAGCAGCTCAAAAAGCACGTGCGTGAGACCGATTTCGTCGCGCGCTATGGCGGCGAGGAGTTCGTCATGCTGCTCGTCGGCTCCTCGCCGGCCGAGGCGTATACCGTTGCCGACAAGATCCGCAGCGAAATCGCCCAGCTCGCTTTTCACTTTCGCGACAAGCCGGTCACCATCACCGCGTCCTGCGGCATCACCAATTTCATCGCCGAAGATACCGCTGATGTCGCCTTTGACCGCGCGGATCGAGCGCTCTACCAGGCGAAGGAAGCCGGGCGTAACCGCTGCGTCATCGGTTAGCACGGGCCGCAGGGCATGGCGCCGCGGCGCTTGCCATTGGTTTCAACTGAAACTAAATTGCCTGACAGCTTGCACGAGGCCGCCACCATGAAGCGCTATATCAGCTATCCCCGCGTCGCCGGAGTTGCCTCGCGCCAGGCACACGCCGATCTGCCGCCCGACACCTACGAGCGCGAGATGAGTAAGGACGGGTTCTTCGGCCCGGCAGCACATCTTTATCACCGTCACCCGCCGACCGGCTGGGTGCAATTCGAAGGACCGCTGCGGCCGCATGCTTTTGATCTTGCGGCACTGCCCGCTCAAATGACGCCTGCGCCGTGGGATGCGGCCGAGATTCTTGGCAATGCGGCGCTGCGCCTGCGCTTCTGGAAGAGCGCAGCGGGACGCATGGACCACCTGGTGCGCAACGCCGACGGCGATGAGCTCATCTTCATCCATAGCGGCGATGGCGAGCTGTTCTGCGATTTCGGCCACTTGAGCTTTAGCGCCGGCGATTACATCGTGCTGCCGCGCGGCACACTGTGGCGCATCGAGGCGCATCAGGAACTCGCAGCGCTGCTGATTGAGGCGACGCAGGGCAGCTATAGCCTGCCGGAGAAAGGGCTCGTCGGAGCGCATGCGCTCTTTGATGCTGCAATGCTCGATGTACCGCAGCTCGACGCTGCATTTCACGCGCAACAGAGCGACAGCGCGCGCTGGCAAGTGCGCGTCAAGCGCCGCGCAGCTATCTCCACCATCACGTATCCGTTCAATCCACTCGACGCCGTCGGCTGGCACGGCGATCTCAGCGTAGCGCGCATCAACGTGCGCGACATCCGTCCGCTCATGAGCCACCGCTATCATCTGCCGCCGTCGGCGCATACGACCTTCGTCACCGAGCGTTTCGTGATATGCACGTTCGTGCCGCGGCCATTCGAATCCGATCCCGGCGCCATCAAAGTTCCGTTCTTCCACAACAACGATGACTATGATGAAGTAATCTTCTATCACGCGGGCAATTTCTTCTCGCGCGACAACATTCATCCGGGCATGGTGACACTGCATCCGTGCGGCTTCACGCACGGCCCGCACCCCAAAGCGCTCGCGAACCTGCTCAAGCAATCAAAGAGCGCGACCGACGAAGTGGCGGTGATGATTGACGCCCGCGACCCGCTCGACATCGGCGCATCCGCCAGTGCGGTCGAATGGGCCGGATATGTCGATAGTTGGCGCACCGACAAATGAAGCTTGCGAGCCTGAAGAGCGCGCACCGCGACGGCCAGTTGATCATCGTCGATCGCGCGCTTCGGCGTTACGTGCCGGTGCCGCACATCGCCGCGACGCTGCAGAGTGCGCTCGACAGCTGGCAAGCGAGCGAGCCTAAGTTGCGTGCGGCGGCTATCGAGCTTGAGTCGGCAGATCCCGTGCACGCCCAACCGTTCGATGCGCGCGCCTGCGCAGCACCGCTGCCGCGAGCCTATCAGTGGCTCGACGGCAGCGCCTACCTGCACCACGTCGAGCTCGTGAGGAAGGCGCGCGGCGCTGAAATGCCCGCTTCTTTTCGCACCGATCCGCTCATGTATCAGGGTGGCTCGGATGCGCTTTTGGGCGCCTGCGACGCTGCGCCGTTCGTAAGCGAGGAGCATGGCATCGATCTGGAGGCCGAGGTCGCGGTCGTAACGGACGATGTGCCGCTCGGCGTTACGGCTGCGGCAGCCGCCCGCCATGTGAAGCTCCTCATGCTCGTCAACGACTGGAGTCTGCGCAATCTGGTTGCGGGCGAGCTTGCCAAGGGCTTTGGCTTCCTGCAGTCGAAGCCCGCGACCGCATTTTCCGCTATTGCGGCGACCCCCGATGAGCTTGCGGACGCTTGGCGCGACGGCAAGCTCAACCTGCCGCTTCTGAGCCATATCAACGGCGAACTTCTCGGCCAGCCGAACGCGGGCGTAGACATGAGTTTCAGCTTTTATGAGCTCTTGGCGCATGCCGCGCGCACCCGCCGGCTCGGCGCCGGCACGATCCTGGGATCCGGCACGGTCGCAAACCGCGATCCCGAGCGCGGCTGCTCGTGCCTGGCTGAGCGGCGCACCCTCGAAGTGCTAAAGTACGGTGCTGCCCGCACGCCCTTTCTCAAGTTCGGTGATCGCGTCCGCATCGAAATGCTTGCCGCGAACGGCGCCAGCATCTTCGGCGCGCTCGACCAGGAAGTGGTGCGCAGCCGGGCAGACGTCTAGGCACTGACGGAATGCTTGCGAACTTATGAGCGAATTCACCACGATCATGGCGCGCGATGGCCATGAGTTCCAAACATGGCTCGCCGCACCCCCGGGGCGGCCGCGCGCTGCGATCCTCGTCGTGCAGGAAATCTTTGGCGTCAACAGCCACATTCGCGCGGTCACCGACGGTTATGCGGCCGCGGGCTATGTCGCCATCGCACCCGCCTTATTCGATCGCGTACGCCGCGGCATAGAGCTTGGATACTCTGCTGCCGACATGCAGGAAGGCCAGGGCTACGTCAAACAGTTGCAGCGCGGGCAGACTCTCGCCGACCTGTCCGCCGCCATCGCGGTCGTGAAGCACGCCGGCCGCGTCGGAGTCGTCGGCTATTGCTGGGGTGGGACGATTGCGTATGTGGCCGCCTGCGAGCTGCCGATCGCCTGCGCCGTCGCCTACTACGGCGCCAGTATCACGAAGGAACTTGAAAAGCAGCCGAAGTGTCCGCTCATGTATCACTTCGGAGAGCTCGACAAGCACATTACGGCGAGCGACATCGCCAAGATCAAAGCCGCGCATCCGCAGGGCGAGTTTCATACGTATCGCGCAGATCACGGTTTCAACTGCGAGCAGCGCGCAAGCTACGATGCCGCGAGCGCGCAGCTCGCGCGCGAGCGTTCGCTCGCCTTCTTCGCCAAGCACGTGGCGCGCGCCGAGGCCTGATTGGAACTCGAACTCAAAGACGCTGGCCTGTTGCGCATGCAGGCCTACGTTGCGGGCGCATGGATGCACGCCGCGAACGGCGCAACGCGCGAAGTCTTGAATCCGGCAACCGGAAAGAAGCTGGGTACGGTGCCGAATATGGGGGCGGCCGAAACCCGTACCGCGATCGATGCGGCCGCGAAAGCCCTGCCGGCCTGGGCGAAGAAGACGGCGCAGGAACGCGCACTCATCCTGCGCCGCTGGTACGACCTGATGCTCGCGAATCAGGATGATCTCGCGCGCATCATGACCGCCGAACAGGGCAAGCCCTTCGCCGAGGCGCGCGCTGAGATTGCCTACGCCGCCGCGTTCATCGACTGGTTCGGCGAGGAAGGCAAACGCATCTACGGCGACGTCATTCCGGGTCATCAGCCGGACAAGCGCATTCTCGTGCTGCGCCAGCCGATCGGCGTGGTCGCCGCGATCACGCCCTGGAATTTTCCTGCGGCGATGATTACGCGCAAGGTCGCGCCGGCGCTCGCGGCGGGCTGCACCTTCGTCTGCAAGCCGGCCATTCAGACACCCTACTCGGCGCTCGCGCTCGCCGAGCTCGCCGCGCGCGCCGGCGTACCGCCCGGCGTCCTGAGCGTGCTCACGGGCGATTCGGCCGCGATCGGAGGCGAGATGACCTCACATCCTGCGGTGCGCAAGTTGACCTTTACCGGCTCGACGGCGGTCGGCAAGAAGCTGATGGCGCAGTGCGTCGGCACCCTCAAGAAGCTCTCGCTGGAACTCGGCGGCAATGCGCCGTTCATCGTGTTCGCGGACGCCGATCTTGATGCGGCGGTCGCAGGAGCCATTGCGAGCAAATACCGCAATACCGGCCAGACCTGCGTGTGCGCCAATCGTCTGCTCGTGCAGGATTCGGTCTATGAGGAGTTCGTCAGCAAACTCGCCGCGGCAGTTGGCAAGCTCGCGGTGGGCGATGGGCTTGCGGGACGCACCGATCAGGGGCCGCTCATCGATAAGAACGCGCTCGCCAAGGTCGAAGAGCACATCGCCGATGCGCTCGCCAAGGGCGCCCGCATCGCCTGCGGCGGCGCGCGGCACGCCTTGGGCGGTACGTTTTTCCAGCCGACGATCCTGACCGAGGTCAACTCCAGCATGCTGGTCGCGCGCGAGGAGACGTTCGGTCCGGTCGCGCCGCTGTTTCGCTTCAAATCGGAGGAGGAGGCGCTGCGCCTCGCCAACGACACTGAATTTGGCCTCGCGGCCTACTTCTATACACGTGACCTGGCGCGAGCGTGGCGCGTGAGCGAGGCGCTCGAATGCGGAATTGTCGGCCTCAACACCGGTATCATCTCAACTGAAGTCGCGCCCTTTGGCGGCATCAAGGAATCCGGCATGGGCCGCGAAGGCTCAAAGTACGGCATTCTCGACTACACCGAAATCAAATACGTCTGCGTTGGCGGCATTTGAGTGTCGTACGTAAGTTCTCCGGAGTTCCGTCACGACGGCACCGAGCGCATTGGCGTGCTGCTCGTCAACTCGGGCACGCCGGCGTCGCTGGCAACGCGCGATGTGCGGCGCTTTCTGCGCGGACTTCTGTCCGACCGGCGCGTCGTAGAGCTGCCGCGCGCGTTGTGGCTGCCGGTCCTGTATAGCCTCATCCTGCCGACGCGCCCCTACTTCTCGGCGCGCAAGTACGCGCGCATCTGGACGGCGCAAGGCTCGCCGATGACCACGCTCTCCAATGAGCTGCGTACCGAGCTCATCGGGGTGCTCGCGCCGTTCTCCATTGAGCTCGCCATGCTCTATGGCGAACCGACGGTTGCAAGCGCCCTGTCACGATTGCGCAACTCGGGTGCGCAGAGGATTCTCGTAGTGCCGCTCTTTCCGCAATATAGCGGCGCGAGCACCGGCGCGGTCTATGACCATGTCAATGCGGAGCTGCGCCACTGGCGCTGGCTGCCGGAGCTGCGCTTCGTCGCGGAATATCACGATCATCCGGGCTACATCGAGGCGTTGCGCGCGAGCGTCATGCAGCACTGGCAGACACACGGGCGCACCGAGCGCTTGCTGGTGTCCTTTCACGGGATTCCGGAGCGCTACTTCCAGCGCGGCGATCCGTATTTCTGCAAGTGTCAAAAGACAGCGCGCCTGCTCGCCGAGGAACTCATGCTGCGCGATGAGCAGTGGAGCGTAAGCTTTCACTCCAGATTCGGCGGTGGCCGCTGGCTCTCGCCGTACACGGCCGACGTGATCCGTGAACTGCCGGCGAGCGGCGTCGCTGAGCTGACGGTCGTCTGCCCAGGATTTGCGATCGATTGCCTCGAGACCCTGGAAGAGATCGCCATCGAGAATCGCGAACGCTTCCTCGCAGCCGGCGGCCAGCGCTTTCTGTACGTGCCGGCGTTGAATGCGCGCCCCGAGCACGCGCGCGCGCTTGCGGATCTGATCACGCAGCACTGCCAGGGTTGGACGCACATCGAGCGCGGCCTGTTCCCCGCCGCAGCGCGCGACGCCTCGGCCTGAGCAGACGTGCTCGGCCGCTTTCACGAGATCGCGATCCAGACGAAGGATATCCGCGCGTCGGTCGAATTCTATGAGCGCCTCGGCTTCTCGCAGCTCGAAACGGGCGAAACCTGGACGCATCCCTATGGCGTGTTGACCGATGGACGAATATTCCTCGGGCTGCATCAGCAGCCGTTTGATTCCCCGGCACTCACTTTCGTCCACGCAGGTGTTGCAGGTTATGCGTCCGAGCTTGCAGCGAACGGTGTGACACTTTCATACCAGCGCACCGCCGAGCACGAGTTCCACATCATTGGCTTGAAGGACCCCACCGGGCAGATGCTCAGAGTCGTCGAAGCGCGCACCTACTCGCCGCTACTGCGCGGGCCGGAACGCGCGCCGCTCTGCGGTTACTTCGAGGAGTTCAGCATTCCGAGCACCGATTTCGCGCAGGCGAAGGCGTTCTGGGAGCCCCTCGGATTCGTTGCGACCGAACAGACGGACGCGCCGTACCTGCATTTGCCGCTGACGAGTGATCACCTCGACATCGCCTTTCATCGACCACGCACTCTCGATCGGCCGATGCTGGTGTTTCGCGACCGCGGCATGCACGCGCGCCTGGTGCAACTGCGCGACCTTGAGATAGGTACCTGGCATCCGCCGCCGCACGGGCTCGACTCAAACACAAATGCCATCTTGCAAGCGCCCGAAGGCACGGCGCTCCTCTTTCTCGAGGAAGAACTCTAAAGCAGCCGGAGTCGTCGCAGCGCGATTTCGGCAAGGGCGCGGCCGCCTCTAATTTTTGACGCGCGCTACGATACGAAATTGCAGCTGCATCTCGTCTTGCACCTGCAGTGCGCCAAGTAGGGCTGTAAACGGGGCAAGACCCAGGTCGGTCTGCTTCAGTGGCAGCTCGCCCTGGGCCAGGAGTTCGTTCGAGTTCAGCGTGTAGCTTACCGCGGCCGTGAAGCTGCGCACCTGATCGCGTATCCGCACCTCTACCTGCGTCGTTAAATGCTCGCCGTTTACATCGAAGTTCTCAGAGCGCAGCGAGATCTGGGGATAATGTTCCGCGTCGAGGACTGCGGCACCGAGCATATTGCGACGCGTACCGTCCCTTGCCGTGTCGGGCACGTCGGCCGCAAAATCCGCGCCTTGGGCGGCGCGCAGCTCCGCTTCATCTACTGTGAGTTCCGCGACCGGCACTTCAAGTTCAAAGCTTGAGTGCGCCAGATCCTTTGCGACGTACACGGTCCCCGCCAAATCATGCGATGCGACAATATGATTGTGGCCGGCGCGCGCGAGCGTGCCGCCGCGATACACACGCACGATGAGTAGTGATTCACTGCCGACCACTTCATACGCCTGACCCAGCGCTGGATGTCCGGCCACCGCCTGCCGGTTGGCCGACGCCTCACTCTTATGAGTCTGCGCTGCGCAGCCAGCGAGCACGAGAGCAACGCTGACGGCGCCGAGCGCACGAATGTTGCAAGTGGCATGTATCGGCATAAGCTTAGGTCCTATGCAGTTACGCAATTCTACCGCCCGCTGGGGCAGCGTCGCGCAGTTTCTGCACTGGCTCATCGTGGCGCTCATCATCACGCAAGTGGTCCTGGCACTCTCCGCGGAGCGACTGCACGGCATGGCAAAACTCGCCATGCTCGCGCGCCACAAATCAGTGGGAATCACAATCTTGATGCTGGCGGTGGTGCGCCTTGTGTGGCGGCTCGTCAATCCAACACCGCCGCTGCCTTCTACGCTCAAGCCCTACGAGCGCGTGCTCGCCAACTTCACGCACACGGCACTCTACGTGCTGATCTTTGCGATGCCGATTACGGGCTGGATCATGACGTCGGCACGCGGCTTCCCGGCGAGCTGGTTCAATCTCTTTCAGCTTCCGGATCTGGTGGCGAAGAACCGTGCGCTGTACGAGGCGATGCAGGAGACGCATGAAGCCCTGGCGTTGACTTTGGGCGCGGTCGCGACCCTGCATCTGCTAGCGGCGCTCAAACACCACTTCGTACTGAAGGACACCGTGCTGCGGCGCATGTTGCCATTCACGAAAGTACCCTAATTGGAGTTGTTGCTGACCCGCCTATCTACGATTGCGCGGCATCTTGCCGTACTGCTGATGCTCATTTGTGCGAGCGCGGCCAGCGCAGCGCCTGCGCTCTACAGCGTGGATACCGCAAAGAGCGCGCTCGAATTCGTGTTCGTACAGGCTGGCGCCCAGAACAAAGGGCGTTTCCCGAAGCTCACGGTCAACTTCAACTTTGACGCTGACAACCTGGCCGCCTCGCGCCTCGACGTCGCGATCGACCTCGCCGCGCTCGACACCGGCGACAAGGAGCGCGACGACACGCTGCGCGATGTGGATCTGTTCAATGTCGCAAAATTCCCGCAGGCGCGCTTTGCCGCGACCCAGATCACGAAAACCGCGACCGGCGGTTATGAAGCCGCCGGCACGTTTGTGTTGCGCGGCGTCACCCGAGCTGTGCGCGTGCCGTTCACGTTACGCAGTGCGACCGAACAAGGGCGGCGCGTGTTCTACATGACAGGTAAGACGCTTATCAAACGCCTTGATTTCGGCGTCGGTCAGGGTGAGTGGAAGTCGACCGAGGGGGTGGGCAATGACGTGAATATCAGCTTCAATCTGCGCCTCGTCGCCGCGAGCTGATCACAACGGCGAGCCGTCGCGGCGTGTGAACCGGCCGCGTGTCTGTGGCGCGTTCCACACCATATCGACGTGCGGGTCGGAATAGTGCGCGGTATCCTCTGCGCTGGCGCGATTGCTGATCTCAAGATAAACAGCCGGGCTCGAACCGCGGTTCACGAGCTGATGACCGTCGGCGGCGCCTGCCGGAAATCCGGCGCACATCCCGGCACGCAGCAGCTGTTCGCCTGCATCGGTACACAGCACGACTTCGCCTTGCAGAACGTACACGAGCTCGTCCTCATGCGTGTGCCAATGTCGCATGGCCGATTCCTTCCCGGGCGGCAGCGTCGTGAGATTGACGCCGATTTTCGTAAGACCGAGCGCATTGCCGAGCCGGCGTTTCTCGCGCGGCAGGACCCGGGATCGATACGGCTCGGGGTAGCCGGATGAATCATGTGGAGTAACTGTGGCGGGATCGAGCGCGGGTTTGCGCAATGGTTGCATGCTCTGGCTCCTTTACGGCCGGCGTTTACGCGCGGGTTTACGCCCGACGCGCTTGCGCCGCATGGGCATCCTCAGCGAACGCTTAGGCAGCGCACTCTACTTCACTGTGCTCTCGACCCCGACTTATACAGGAGAAAGAGCGGGTGCTCCGCGGCGACCGGCTCGGGTGCGCAGATAGGCGACTGCCCCTCAACCACCTCGTGCCACCAGACGTCGCGCTTCGCATCCATCGGTACGGGCTCAGCGGTACGCCGATCTACGATGACGCGCTCGATTGTGCGGCAGCGCGAAGCGAGTGGCTGATCCGCCGCGGCCTTGAGCTCAATCGTGCGGCCGCCGCGCCAGCCGCCGTCGGCCGTGATGAGAAGCTTCGCGCCCCCATCCGCGATGCGATCCTTGCGGGATGTCGCGGAAAAGCCGCCGAACACCACCGAGTGGATCGCGCCAGGATGTGCGCACACGCTTGCATCGCGATCACGATCACGCGAACGAGCGGCATATAGATCACGACGCGCTCGCCGAGACGCACGCCCAGCGGCATACTTCAGCGTGCAGTTCACGGTAGCTCAAGCGCCATGTATCGCCAGGCTCGCCTTCAAATATAAGTGCCGTGTGGTGCTCGCGCTCGGCAAGATGCACGTCCAGACAGTTGTAGGAAACTTTCAAACGCGCGTCGCTGAACCAGCGGCAATTGGGCGCGTCTGAGTCGTTGCGCGTTTGCGTGAAAGACGTCTGCCATATGAGTTCGCGGCGCGCAAGGTCGCTCCAGAACCCCAGGTAATCGGTGGCCGCGTGCTGGTACTGGGCCTCGATTTGCGCTCGCCGCACACGGGCGCACGCGGCAAATTCATGCGAGGGCGGAAAGCTGCGCTCTTCCAGCAAGACCGATTTAATAACTTTTTGGCTCATAGCAGTTCTTTCCACGCAAGGACCGTGGCCGCGCGCAAAGCATACCGTAGCGGCAAAGCGCGTGGCCAAGCCTCGCGGCTCGCGGTTAGCACAAGGGCCTTGGCCTGGAAGCGGTTATGCGGTAGAAGCGGGCCGCGGTCCTCGCCGCGTGAACCAAGTCTGCAGCTTAGGATGGCCGCACTCGCCAGCGCTTTTTTGCCAAGGCCCCGATGGGCAGCTTGCGCGTTGCTGGCAGCGACGCTCATGGCGTGCGGCGCACCTCGCGCGCCGCTGTCGATTCTCGCTGAGCGTTGTCTCGGCATCAGCGGAGCCGCGCCCATTGCGCTCGAGATCGCCTCCCCCGGCGGGGGCACGTTGCGGATCACGGTGCGGCAGCGGGGCATCTCCTTGACGGGCTCGCTGATCGCTGACGCCACGAGCGCCGCCAGCGTCTCGCCGATCGATCGCTACGGCGCTTTGACGCTAGTGGCGCAATCGCGCCAAGCAGGCCGCTACACCCTGCGGATTGCCTCGCGGGATTCGGCCGACATCGGCGGCGAAGCCTGTGTCTCGGCTGATCTTATCAATGACGCGGATCGGGCGCGGCTCGCTGCCGAACAGGCATTTGCGGACGGCGGCCGCGCGACACAAGCGCGGCACTGGCAGAGCGCCTTCGATGACTACCAAAGAGCAGCGCGCGGATTTGATCACATCGACCGCCAGCGCTCCGCCGAAGCGCGCCACGCGATGGCGCAGCTTGCCTACCGGCAATTGGATCGCAATCGCGACAGCTACGTGCTGGCCGAGCGTGCGCTCCCAGAGGTAGGTGCGGGCGCAGACACTGGCTTGCGCAGCGCATTAGTTGCGCTGCAGGCGACGAGCGTTGTCGAGTCTACGGACGAGAACGCAAAGCTGCGGCGCGAGCGCGTGCTGCGACTGCTTGATACTTCCAAAGCGCTCGCCGCGCGTGCACGTTTTGGCGCGCGCGAGCTGCCGCGGCTGACGATTCTGCGCGGCTTCTTGGAATACGCGATGGACAATGCGGCCGCCGCGAGCGTGTTGTTCAAAGACGCCGCAGCACAGTGCAAGGCTCTGCACGACTGGGAGTGCTACGCGCGCGCGCATCAGAACTTCGCGGAGCTCACGGAGGAAAACGGCGACAACCAAGTGGCGCTGCAAGGCTATGCCGACGCGCTGCGATTTCTAAACCCAGCTGTCGCGCCGGAACTGACCGCCGACATTTGGGACAATCTCGGCCGGCTGCAGGGCAGCGTCGGGATCTTCACCCGCGCACAGCAATCTTACCTAAGCTCTACACACCTCTACGCGCAACTCGACGATTGCGACGGCGTGCGGCGCGTTTTGGCTCATCTAGGCAGGCTGCTCGTCGAGGTCGGCAGCGTCGGCGACGCAGTTGACTATCTGCAGCGCGCGACATCGCTTGCTTGTCCGGCACTCATGCTGGCGTCTAACGGCGAACCTTCCGCCGACGCCAAATATCGCGCTAGCGGCGCGAGCGCCTCGGGCCCAGTCAGCCCGACGCGAGCGTCTGACTCGTCGTGCACGCAGCCGGCCGCTGCCGAGCAGCTGACGGCAGATGGCAAGTTCGCGGTGTTCGATGCTTTATTGGCCTTGAGCGAGGTCGCAACTCTTGAAGGCCGACCCGACGCTGGGACACGCTGCCTGGCACTCGCGAGCGGCTATACCGTCAGCCCCAAAACGCAGTTGCGGCTTGCCAATGCCACCGGTCGTGTACTTCTGGAAAAGGACCAAGGCGCCGCAGCGCGCGCTTCCTTTGAGGAGGGCATTCGCATCGCCGAGCAAGCGCATATGCAAGCGACTGACGAACATCGACCAACGAGCTTCCTGGGACTGGCGCAGGCGGCGCTGCTTGAACGTCAACCCGAGGCTGCACGGCGCTACGCGCTGCAGTCGCTGACGCTGAGCAGCACGCGTGCGGACATTGGCCAGGTGGTCGCTTCGCTACAGATTCTGGGGCGTGTGTTGCGCGCATCGGGGGAGCCGCTGGCAGCCATAAGAATGCTTAAAGCCGCTGCAAATCTAACCGAACAGGTGCCGATAGACGAACTGGACGCGGAGCGGCGCGCTACTTATCTTGCGACCCAGCACGGGGTATTCGCGGAGCTGACCGATCTTCTGATTGCGAATGCGTCCGCCGCGGCACACGCTGCGGCGCCAAACGCCAACGCAGCATGGGCGGCGTTCAATGAAGCCGAGCGCGGCCATGCACGCAGCTTTCGCTACGCGCTCAACCAGACCACGGGCGATGATCCGCGAGCGCCGCATGAGCGCGTTGCTGTGAAGTATCAGGAACTTCTGCGCCACGTTGCCGCTACCATGGCAGCGCGCGCCACCGCTGCCGAAGTGAACACCTTGGTCGAACGGCACGGCGCGCTTTCGGACGCAGAGCCACGGCCCGAGCGCGTGGATTCTGCCGCACTCACAGCGCAGCTCGATCAATCTCAGGCGACGCTTGTCGAATACGCAACCGGGCGCCATGACATGTACGCCTTTGTTGTCGAGAGCGGCGACATACATATCGTGCAGCTCGCTAGTCTCAAGTCGATCGCCGCTGCCGCGGCGGATCTGTTTGACCGACTGCATGATCCGGAAGGCGCCGCTGCCGACATCCAGCGCGCTAGCCAGCGCCTGGCTGAGCTCGCTTTGTGGCCGGTGACGCGGTTCGTGAGTCGCGAACGCGTGATCTTCGTACCGGACGATTCGCTCAACACCGTACCTTTCGCCGTGCTGCCCTGGTCGCAGGGTCCGGGAAGCGCGCTCGTTGTGCAGCGCGTCGAGGCCTCGGTCGCGCCGTCGGCGCTCTTCCTGATGCACCATCCTGAGGCTCATGCGGCGCCAAGCCGCGCTGCGCGCTTCGAGCTCATCGGCGATCCGGTATTCCGCATTGATGATTGGCGTCATGAGTGTTTGGGACGCGAAGCCGCAACCAGCGAGCCGCTGGTATCGCGGGCGCGCGGCGGTTCAGATTGGACCCAGTCCCTGCCGCGGCTGCCAGGATCACGAGCCGAAATCCTCGCGATAGCCGCGCTCGCACGCGCCACACGAGCCTCGACCCAGATCAGCGTTCGGTTGGGATGTTTGGCGACGCCGGACGGCCTGCGGCAGGCCGCCACTGCCGCACCACAGCTGTTGCACATTGCCACCCATGGCTACGTCGATGCGCTGCGGCCGCGCCTGTCGGCGCTGGCGCTCAGTCGCGATTCCGCGAGCAGCTCTGACGGCGGTGTATTTGGGCTCCTCGACATACTCGACATCAGACTGAACTCGCGGCTCGTAGTCTTGAGCGCCTGCGACACCTCACGCGGACGACTGCTCCCCGGTGAAGGCGTATTGGGTCCTGCGCAAGCGTTCCTGCAGTCGGGCGCTGCTTCCGTGCTCGCAAGCTACTGGCGCATCGATGATGCCGCCACGGCAGCGTTTATGCGCAGCTTCTACAAATACCTGCTCCGTGAGCATGTGCCGGTTGCCGCAGCCCTGCGCCGCGCGCAGCTTGAGCAGTTATCCGCCGGCACTGCCCGTACGTGGGCAGCATTTGCTCTATACGGTTGGCCCGACAGTTCCATCTAATGGCAGCTTCATCCAAATATAGAGGCACCATGCTGAGATAAACGGCGGCCTCGGGGCAGTACTTAGCTACGGACCTTCTGCCGTACTACTCCCAAGGAGACTCCAATGCTCCGCATTGGCGCTTTATCGCCTGCTATTGCCGTTTTTTTGATCATCACCGCGTTCCAGTCGACAGCCCAGGCACAGACCGCGACGGTGCCTGCCTATTTCTTCAAACAATGGTCGGTGCAAAGCAATTGCGCCGAGCAGGGCGCCGACCCTGCAGCGCACACGCAAGTCGGCCTGCAATACGTGATCTCGCCGGCCTCGATCTCCGCGGATGGCCTCAACTATGGGTTTGAGGCGATCAATACCGACAGACGAACCTGGCCCGCCGGCTGGGCGGATTTGACGCTCGAATATCGCGCTGGAACTCAGATGACCAGCATTCCGGCCGACTTCGCCTGCGTTCCAGGCGCAGCAGCGAGCTCATCGTTGCTTGCGATGTCAAATTACACGCAATCGGCCGAGCCCTACTACGAGTACGAGCACTGGTATGGATTGGGCACGATTCACGGCGAACCGCACCACGTACTCATTTTCCCGCGCGCCACCAATGGGCCCGACAGCGCTATTATCGTCGTGCTGGACGCCGGTACCGATGGCACGGTGCAGCTCGATCACGACGGAACGATCCACAGCCAGAACTGACAGCCACACCGAGCTTCAGAGCACCGAACAGGCGGGCCTCGTCAGAGGCCCACCTGTGACTAGAATGGGGCGTGCTCCGACATACCGCCTGCAGATTCGCGCTTTTTCTTGCGCCAGTCATCGCTGGCGCGCAATCCGCCTGTGCGGCTGACCTCGCGAGCTTCGCCTGCCATCCGCAGAGCTGCTCCACTTTGGTTCCGGCGACGTCCGTCGATGATCCGACAGACAATGACTGCGCCTACCAGAACGGTAATGAGTGGTGGCTCGACTATGTTGCAGGCTCCCTCGCCTGGAGTGCGGCGCCGCGCAAGCATCCAATTACCGTCGCCATCTTCGACGACGGCGCCGCCATCGATCATCCGGCCTTGCGCAACCGCTTGTGGACCAATGAAGCTGAAGCCCACGGCAAGCCTGGCGTAGACGACGACGGCAACGGCTACGTCGATGACGTCCACGGCTGGGACTTCGTCGACAATCATCCGATTGCCCCGCCCGACGGCGCCTGCCGCGATCAGCCGAGCCACGGCACATTCATGGCAAGCCTGGTTGCGGCCGAGCGCAACAATGGCATCGGCATCGCCGCGGCCGGTTCCGACGGCGCGCGCGTGATGGTGTTGCGGATCGTCGGCTGCGGCGCCGATAGCCGCGTCGATCCACAGCGCATCAAGCGCGCGCTCGCATACGCCACGCGCATGGGGGCGCGGATTTTGAGCTTCAGCGCCCATTGGAATGTCAGCACGCCTGAGCTCGACGCGGCTTTTGCGGAAATCACCGACCGCCCGCGCTCGCCACGGGCGGCGATTGTCGTCGCCAGCGTGCCGAACAAGGGGGAGCGGGAGGCCGGATTTCCGGCTGCCTACCCCTTTCGGCGCATCGTGCGTGCGGTGCCCATCGGTAACGACGACCGGATCTCCCCGGGCACCGCGGCCATCCCCCAAGGACTCAACTTCGGCGCCCCGAGCGCCTGTGTAATCGGCGCCACGGCGCCACCTGACGGGTTTGGGATCGCTAATGGAAGCTCGAACTCGACAGCGATACTCGCGGGACTTCTGGCGGGCATTTGGGCAAGTCCCCCGTATGCTAGATTCTCGACGGATGAGTTCCTGGCAAGGGTGGTCAAAGCGCGCATGTCGCAAACCCTGCGGCGCTCGCGCCCAGAACTGGGAGCCCCCTATCAAAGTGGAGTGCCGCTCGCGGATGCGTGTACTCTCTTAACCCGAGGGGGCAAATCCGCACAAGTCTGCCACTAGAGCAGTCGGAAGCAGGAAGCGCAACGATGAGCGACACGGAAGCCAGCACAACTGAAATAGCGCCGGGCCGCGAGGGCAATATCTCGCTCGTCACCGCAATCGCCGAACGCAGTGAGCCGCAGAAGGAGCTGTACCTCAAGTTCCGACGTCCGTTGCTGCAGGTATTCCTGCAGCGCCGCATTAACCCCGATGCCGCGCAGGACCTCTTGCAGCGCACGTTTCTGCAGGCGATCCAGAAGATCCGCTCCGACGGCCTCGATGACCCGAGCAATCTCGGCGGCTATTTGTACCGCACGGCAACTAACCTTGCCACGGCATATTGGCGCGGCGAGCTTGCGCGCCAGCACGACAGCGACCGCGAGCTCATGACAAATCTGAAGGACGAAGCGCTGTCGCTGGAAGAGCGCGTCGATCACGACAGCCTGGCGCACTCGGTGCGCGAACTCATGGAAGAGTTGCCGCGACACCGCGACCGCGAGGTGCTCGAGCGCTTCTATCTGCGTGAGGAGTCGCGCGTCTCGATCTGCGAGTCACTGAATCTCACCAGCCTGCAGTTGAATCAGGTGCTATGGCGCGCGCGACAGAGATTCGGTGAGGTCCTGCGTAAACATGGACTGTCGCGCGGCGGCGGCCTCGCGGCTCACGCATCCGAAGGGTAGTGGCGAAGCATGGACCATTTACGATTCAAAGCGGACCAGACAGCGGCAATCTACGTATCGCGCGGACTTGATGCGAGCGCTCAGGAGGACTTCGAGCTGCATCTCATGTCCTGCCCGGAATGCGTTGGCGATGTCGAGGCGTGGCGCGCGATCGAAGCGCACATGCCGCGTGCAGCGCCGCCTTCCGTGCCGCGCGCGGCGCTTGCACGCGGCGGCTTCAGCCAGTGGCGGCGCGCCGCGTCCCTGGTCGGCATCGGCATCGTCGGCGCCGCGGGCGGCTGGTATGCGCATCCCCTCGCAGATCCCGAGCTTGATCGAACGGCGTTCTTCAATGCACTGCCCTTAAGCCGCGGTGCGTTCGAGTGCATGCCGCTTAAGTTTGCCGCGGATACGCGCCGCGTCGTACTGCGGGTCGCGGCAGTCGACAGCGATCGCCGGGTCGTAGCGCTCAATTCGCGCGGCGAGGAGCTTGCCGCGCGTGGCTACAGCGCACGGCGTCAGTCCGACGGCAGCTGGCTACTGCAGTTCGCGGCCGACACTCTCGCGCGCCGCGCGCTACGCCTCGAGGCGCGCGCGGCAACCGGACCCGCCGAGCCCTTGGGCTGCGTCAGTGCGGAACTCGCCCCTGGCGGGTGAGCTCTAGCCGAACGGGATCTGTGCGAGGCGTTCGCTCTGGCGGCGCAAGAGTGGCCCGAATCCGTGGTGATCGTAGAAGCTCGTGAGCGCTGAGCTATCAGGCTTGCGGCGCCGCAACGCCGCGGCATCGACCGCAAGAGGCATATCGCAGGTGATCATCGTCAGGCGCCGCGCAAGGAACGCCGCGTCGCGATGCACGCGCAGCCGCTCCAGCAAGCCGAGCGCACCGCGCAACTTCAGGCGCGCCACGCGCTCAATTCCCGCATACAGATCCTCAAGACACGCAAATTCCTTCATGAGCGCGGCGGCCGTCTTGGGGCCGATGCCGGGGACGCCCTGGATGTTGTCGACACTGTCGCCGGTGAGAGCGAGGTAATCGGCAAAACGCTCCGGGATGACGCCAAAGCGTTTTTCGATGTCCTCATAGCCAAAGCGCTCGCGATGGCCGTAGTCCCAGTAGTGGTCGCCGTCACGAATGAGCTGCGCCAAATCCTTGTCGCGCGTGATGAGGACCGAGCACACGCCCTCGCGGCGCATGATGGCGGCGAGCGTGCCGATGATATCGTCCGCTTCGTATTCGGGGCTGATGAACGCGGCAACTCCCAAGTGCTGGCAGAACTCCCGGCAGCGCTGGAACTGCAGCTCAAGACCAGGAGGGGGCGGGTCGCGATTTGCCTTGTAGGCGGGGTAAATACGGTTGCGAAACGAGCTTGCAAGGCGCTGATCGAACGCCACGGCAATGTGTGTCGGCCGTACCTTCTCCATCAGGTCGGAGAGAAAACGCGCAAAGCCGAACACGGCATGCGCGGCGTTGCCGTCCTTGTCCGTCATCTCGGGCAGTTCCGAGTAATAGGCGCGAAAGATGTAGACCGACGCGTCGACGAGATAGATCAACCCAGCCCTCCCCGTCAGCGCGCGCGGCGCATCGCTATCAAGTTCGCGGGCTGTGGAGGCGCAGTCAAGGTCAGGAGCGCGGCGCTATCAAGACAGCCAGCGCTGGATGCGGGCGTGCAGCGGGCTCGATCGCGGAAAATGCGCGACCAGATACTCCATTTGGTCCGCCAGCACGCGCCTTCCCTTAAGGAAGATGTACTCCGCGTAGGTCGGCGTGAAGGGCACGGCGATGAGCTGCATCTTCGCCTGCTCCGGGGTGCGCGAGGCCTTCTGATTGTTGCAGCGGCGGCAGGCCGCCACGACGTTCGTCCAGACATCCATACCGTTCTGGCTGAACGGACGGATATGGTCACGCGAGAGCTCGCGGGTCGCGAACCGCATACCGCAGTACATACAGATGTAAGCGTCCCTGCGGAACAGGGTCTGGTTATTCAACGGCGGCACGTAATCGTGACGCGTGTTGCCGGGATTGCCGGTGTGGCCGACAGTCGCGACGATCGAATTCACCTCGAGCGCGGTGCGGCGCCCGGTGCGGGCATTCATGCCGCCGTAGAGCTTGTAGAGGAGCGAGCCGCAGGTATAGGCGACCTGCTCCTGGTGATACAGCCGGGCGGACTCCCGGTAGTCGATCCACTCGAGCGGCATTCCCGAGATATCCGTGCGCAATACCAGCTGCGAGAGTCCGCGCGCCGCCGGCGTGGCGACGATGCGCAGGTCCTCGTCAAAGCCGCCGTCGGCGCGATCGAGATCTAGCCCTAACATAGCTGCTGTAAGATACGGCAGTTTTGTGCAAGAATTCAACGCTGCAAGACCTTAATTTTGCTGAAATAAGCGGCGTGGCCACAGCGCTCAAAAGTCCGCGATAAGAGATAAGCATGCCTGTAATCATCGGTGCGCTGCGCGAGGGAGCGCCAAACGAGACCCGTGTAAGTCTGGTTCCTGAGGTCGCAGACAAATTCGCCGCGAGCGGTGCGCACGTCTGCATCGAGCGCGGCGCCGGCATCCGCGCGCGCTTCCCAGATGCGAACTTCAAGAATGTCGAGTGGCTCGACTCTGGCAATGCGGTGCTCGCGCAGGCGGATGTTGTGCTCACCGTGCAGCCATTGAGCGTCGAGCAGATCGGGAAATTGAAGTCGGGGGCGGTCGTTGTTGGCTTCATGCAGCCGCACGCGCGCCACGCGGAGATCGCAGCATTGCGCGACCGGCGCATCACGAGCTTTGCGATGGAGCTGGTACCGCGAATCTCACGCGCGCAGTCGATGGACGCGCTCTCCTCGCAGGCCGCGATCGCGGGCTACAAGGCAGTCCTCATCGCCGCAAATCACCTGCAGAAGTTCCTGCCGATGCTGACGACCGCCGCGGGCACCATACGTCCGTCGCAGGTGCTGGTGATTGGCGCCGGAGTAGCGGGCCTGCAGGCGATCGCAACCGCGCGGCGCCTGGGAGCGGTCGTTGAAGCCTACGACGTGAGGAGCGCCACCCGCGAGCAGGTCAAGTCCCTAGGCGCCAAATTTGTCGACACCGGCGTCAGCGCCGACGGCCAGGGAGGCTACGCACGCGAGCTCACGGAGGAGGAAAAACAACGCCAGCAGGAAGTGCTCGATGCGCGCATCGCAGCGATGGACATTGTCGTATCGACCGCATCGGTGCCGGGCCGCACGGCGCCCAAGATCATTTCGCGGGCGGCAGTGGAGCGCATGCGCGCCGGCGCCGTCATCGTCGACATCGCCGCCGAACAGGGCGGCAATTGCGAGCTCACCAAAGCGGGTGAGATTGTCGAGCACGGCGGAGTTACGATCGTCGGCCCGACGAATCTTGCGGCACAGCTCGCCTACAACGCGAGCGAAATGTACGCGCGCAACTTGCTGAACTTCCTGAGGCCCGCGATCGACAAGGGCGAACTGAAGATCGACTGGGACGACGAGGTCTTTGCGCAGTCGTGTCTGACTCACGACGGCGTCATCAAACACGAACCGACACGGCTTGCGCTTGCGGGCTAAGGTGACTGCATGACTGGAATCGTTGCGCTCTACATTTTCATGCTCGCCGCCTTCACCGGCTACGAAATCATCGCGCGCGTGCCGGTTATTTTGCACACCCCCCTCATGTCGGGCTCAAACTTCGTGCACGGCATCGTGCTCGTAGGCGCGATGGTGGCGCTCGGCGAGGCGCACACACCGCTTGAAAAGAGTATCGGCTTCATCGGCGTGCTGCTCGCCTCCGGCAATGCAGTCGGCGGCTATGTGGTGACCGAGCGCATGCTTGAGATGTTCAAGGCGAGCGGCGCGCGCGCGAAGAAGGAAGTGAAGGAGGCGCCCTGATGAGCGAATCGAGCGCCGCTATCCTCATCGAGGCGAGCTACTTCGTCACCGCGGTCCTGTTCATCATGGGCTTGAAGCGCATGAGTTCGCCGGTCACGGCGCGCAGCGGCATCCTGTGGGCGGGCGCCGGAATGCTGGTCGCAACCCTCGTCACGTTCCTGTACCCGGGCATGACGAACTACGAGTTCATTATCCCGGCGATCGTCATTGGCAGCTCGCTCGCCTGGTGGAGCGGCAAACGCGTCGCGATGACCAATATTCCCCAGATGATCGCGCTCTATAACGGCATGGGCGGCGGCGCGGCGGCCGCGATCGCCGCGGTGGAATTGTATCGCGGCGGCTCGCCGGGACCTGCCATCAGCACTCTCGCGGTGGTCGGCGGCATCATCGGCGCGGTCTCCTTCAGCGGCAGCGCCATTGCGTTCAGCAAGCTGCAGGGCCTCATCAAGGGCAGCTTGCGCTTTGGCGGCCAGAAATTCCTGACGCTCATCGTGCTCATCGGCGCGCTCGCACTGGGTGCTCTGGTCGCATCCGGGTTCAACACTTCTCCCGCGGTCGTCACCGGCATCTTTGTGGCCGCGCTGGTACTGGGCGTTAGCATGACTCTGCCCATCGGCGGCGCCGACATGCCGGTCGTCATCTCTTTGTACAATGCTCTCACGGGGCTCGCAGTCGCCTTCGAGGGCTTCGTACTCAACAATGCCGCGATGATCATCGCCGGCACCGTGGTGGGCTCGGCCGGCACGTTATTGACACAGTTGATGGCGAAGGCGATGAACCGCTCGCTCGGCAACGTGCTGTTCGCGGGCTTCGGCGACAGCGCCGTTGCGGCCACCGGCGAGGCCACAAGCGGAAGTTTGAAGCCGATCGAAGCGTCGGATGTCGGCGTGATGATGGCATTTGCGCAGAAGGTCATCATCGTGCCGGGCTACGGCATGGCGGTCGCGCAGGCGCAGCACAAGATCTGGGAACTGTGCCAGCTCCTCATCGACCGCGGAGTCATGGTCAAATTCGCGATTCACCCGGTGGCCGGCCGCATGCCCGGCCACATGAACGTGTTGCTCGCCGAGGCGGGCGTGCCCTACGACCTCATCGCCGACCTCGACGAGATCAATTCGGAGTTCGAAACGGCGGACGTTGCGCTCGTTATCGGCGCCAACGACGTCGTGAACCCAAGCGCGCGCCTCGATAAATCAAGCCCAATCTACGGCATGCCGATCCTGAACGCCGACAAGGCGAAGAACGTGATCGTCATCAAACGCGGCAAGGGCACCGGCTTCTCCGGCATCGAGAACGCACTCTTCTATCTCGACAATGCCCGCATGCTGTACGGCGACGCGCAGAAGGCGGCGGCTGAGCTCATTGCCGCCATCAAGGCGGTCGGCTGATGAAGATCGCGTGGCTCCTCGTTGCTGGAAATCTCATTCTCGCCTCTGCAAACGCAGTGGGCGCCGATGCGCTGCAGATCAAGCCGCGCGCCATGAGCGATGTGATCGCGGCATCGAAGAGCACGGATTGGCGCGCGCTTGACCCGCAGAACACGCTGTACGTAGAGCTTGCTACCGGACGCGTCGTCATTGAACTTGCGCCGGCGTTCGCGCCGAAACATGTGGCCAATATCAAGGCGCTCGTGCACGAGCACTACTTCGATGGGCTCGCAATCTACCGTGCGCAGGACAACTACGTGGTGGAGTGGGGCGACGCGGAGCACCAACGCCCGGTGAAGCAGGCGCAGAAGACCTTGGCGGCCGAATTCTCGCGCACCTCAAAGGATCTGCCTTTCACTGTGCTGCCCGAGCCGGACAGCTATGCTTCCGAAGTCGGATTTGCGGACGGCCTTCCGGCCGCGCGGGAACCGCGCACAAATCTTGCGTGGCTAGCGCACTGTTACGGCATGGTCGGGGCGGGCCGCGACAACGATGTTGACAGTGGCGGGGGCACCGAGCTTTACGTCGTGATCGGGCACGCGCCGCGGCACCTCGATCGCAATGTGACCCTCGTTGGACGCGTCGTCTCCGGCATCGAGCTGTTGTCAACACTCAAGCGCGGCACAGGGCCGATGGGCGTGTACGAACATCCCACGGAGCGCACGCCGATCCGCTCAATCCGGCTCGCCGCCGATGTGCCGGAGGCGGAACGCGCGAAGCTCGAGGTCATGCGTACCGACACGCAGAGCTTCGCCGATCTGGTGGAGGCACGCAGGAACCGACGTGAGGAGTGGTTCAAAGTGCCGGCGGGACACATTGAGCTGTGCAACGTGCCGCTCGTCGTACGGCCGCGCTCCTAAAGAACCGTCAGTTCGGGTGGTGGTCCGCGCCGTGCATGCGATACGCGCGAGTGCGGTCCACCATTTGGCGCCGTTCGGCGGGAGTTGCGCTCTGCCAGCGCTGCTGCAGAACGCGGCGCTGAGCAGACGGCAGGCTTTGGAAGCGGTGAAAGTTGTCGCGCACGATTTTCTGCTCAGTGGGCGGCAGCGAGCGGAACCTCTCAAGGCGCTCGCGCATCATGGTGCGGTGCTGGGAGGGCAGCGCGCTCCATTGCTGAAAACGCTCACGCGCCAGCGTGCGCTGTGCCGCTGGCATTGCCAGCCAACGCTCGCTGCCGCGCGCCAGCGCCGCCTGCCGCGCAGGCGCCAGGCCTTGCCACTGCCCGGAGTACGGTCGCAACAGCTGCTGCTGCTCGGCCGACAGGCTTGACCAGGCGACCGCTTGAGCGGGTGCAGGCGGTGGCGCCGTCTGCGCAAACGCGGGAACGGCCAACGTGAGCAGAGCGATTGCTGCGACGGTACGGAACACCTTCATTTTTCTTCTTCCTCGGCCGTGAGCGGCGGCTTCTTTGCCTTCGCGACCTGCGCGATTTCCGTGTGAGCGAGAAACTCCATCCACTCCTGTCCTTCTGCATCTACAGTGCCCAGATATTCGAGCAGGTCGGCATCCGCGCTCGGCTCGGACACGCTCTCGGCAGCCTTCGCATTATTCGCGTCGTCAGCGTGGTCTATCGCAGGTAAGACGGCAGGCGCTGCCAACAGCCACACGATGTATGCCACGCGCGGCTTGGGCATCAGCTCGTTGCTGCCTGTCCGGCATCCGCCTGCGCGACGGCCCACTCGTAAAAGCCGCCGTCTTCCTGTTCTATGAGATCGAATGTGTCGCTATCGGCAACCAGATCCAGGTCTTCGACCGCACTCGAACCTGGCTCTCCGACCGGCAACATCTGCCCCGGTCGCGGCGCCCACAGCACAACCGCAAGCAACACCGCAGCGACAACACCCGCAGCGGGCGCGAGAGCAAAACTGCGCCAGATAGGCCGCCGCGCGGAGCGCTCCAATTCGGCAGCGGCCGCGTGTCGTGCCTGATTGAGTCGCGAGCGAATGCGGCCGTCGATGCGCAGCACACTCTCCTCAAGGAGCGCGCGCGCGCGCTTCTCGAAGTCGCCCAGCTCCTCATCGTTAGCCGTCATATCGAAAACTCCCCGAGCCGCGCACGCAGCGCCTTCAAGGCGCGAAAATGGTGCGTCTTCACACTGCCTTCGGAACAGCCCATCGCAGTCGCAACTTCAGCGACATCCATGCCTTCAAGATTACGTAGCAGAAACGCCTGGCGCTGTCTATTTGGCAGCTCGTGCAATGCCGCCTCGAGCGCCTGCATGGATTCATCAAGTTCGAGACGGCGGGCGGGCGTCACGGCATCGCTCGGCGCCTGCGCGATGGGATCGATGCCCTGTTCGTCTTCGTCGTCGCGATGCGCGGGCAGCCAAGCCATGATGCGTGCGCGCACCGTGCGGCGGCGCTGCATGTCGCGAATGCGATTCTCTAGAATGCGATAAAAAAGCGGCCGCCATTCTTCGGCGGGACGATTAGCGTAGGCGCGCGCGAGCTGCAGCATGGCGTCCTGCACGGCATCGAGCGCGTCGTGCTCGTGACGCAGCGCAGATTGTGCAATCTTGAACGCCTTGAGTTCAACGCCGGCCAAAAATTGGTTGAGCGCGCGAGATTGGGCGTTGAGTTTCGAGTGCGTAAAATCCACGTCGCCGTGCACTGCGACAGGCGTGTTATAACCAGACGCGAGCGTAGCAAAGGCACTCATGCGGCGTATAACGCGCGTGCAGGCGTTCTCGTTGACCCGCCATGCAATCCAACATAAGTCATTGATTATACAAGTGTTCTAAGAACATGAGTAGAGCCGCCGTCTGGCGCGTGGTGCTCGACATGCCACTGCGGCGGCCATTCGATTACCTGCCGCCCGCAGAGGACGTTTGTCATCGGGTCGCACCCGGGGTCCGTGTTCGAGTGCCCTTTGGGCGCCAGCGCCTGATCGGAGTCGTGATCGGGGACGCCGCGCATTCTGAGATCCCCGCGGAACGTTTGCGCCCCATCCTGGAAGTGCTCGATAGCGAGCCCGTGCTCGATCCTGCGATGCTCGCTCTGTTGGTGTGGTCGGCGGACTATTACCACCATCCTATCGGCGAGGTGCTGGCGGCAGCGCTGCCGAAAGCGCTGCGGCTTGGTGCCGCCGCGCGCGCCGTGCGTGAGCGCTGGCTTGCGAGCTCTCTCGGGCGCGAGGCCGTCGCGCAGGGCGAGCCCAAGCGCGCGCCGCTGCAACGTCGCGTGCTCGTGTACCTCGTTGAGAATGACGGCGCATGCAGCGATGCACTCGCGGCGCTCACGAGCGCCTGGCGCGCGGCGCTCGCCGCACTCGCGCGCCGCGGCTGGATCACGTCAATGAATGAAGCGCTCACGGCCATGGCGCCTGCGGCGGTGAGCGAAGCGCAGGGATTTGTGCTCAATCAGGAGCAGCATGCGGCAGTTGAAACGGTCGGCGCACAACTTGAGCGCTTCGGCGCCTATCTTCTCCACGGCATCACCGGCAGCGGCAAGACCGAAGTCTACTTGCAGCTTGTCGCGCGCGTGTTGGCGCAGGGCAAAGGCGCGTTGATCCTCGTGCCGGAAATCGGTCTCACGCCGCAGCTCGTCGGCCGTTTTCGCGAGCGCTTCTCGGCGCCGCTTGCGGTGCTGCATTCCGGACTCACCGATAAGCAGCGCCTGGATGCCTGGCGGCAGGCATTTAGCGGTGATGCGCGCATTGTGCTCGGCACCCGCTCGGCGGTCTTCGCGCCGGTGCGTGCACTCGGTCTCATCGTCGTCGACGAGGAGCACGATGCCTCCTTCAAACAACACGAAGGCGGCTTTCGGTATTCGGCGCGCGACATGGCGGTAGTGCGAGCGCAGCGGGCGGCCGTTCCTATTGTGCTCGGTTCTGCGACTCCAGCATTGGAGACACTCTTCAACGTGGTCGCCGGAAGATACCAGCGCCTGTCATTGCCGCGGCGCACGGCGCAAGCGCAAGCGCCGCGCTTGGGGCTCATCGATCTGCGCGTCAACGCCGTGCAGGCCGGCATTTCCACGCCGGTCATCGAGGCCATCAAGCGCCATCTCGGCGCGGACGGGCAGATCCTGGTGTTTCTCAATCGGCGCGGCTACGCGCCGACACTCCTATGCACGGCCTGTGGCTGGACGGCGCCGTGCCAAGACTGCGATGCGCGCCTCACGGTGCACCAGGCCGCCGGGCGCCTGCGCTGTCATCACTGCGGTGCCGATGCACCGCTGCCCGAGCGCTGCCCACAATGCGGATTTGCCGTGCGCCCCGTCGGCCAGGGGACACAGCGCATCGAGGAGAAGCTCGCCGAGCTTTTTCCCAATGCGGCGCGCGTGCGCCTGGATCGTGACGTCGCGCGGCAGCGCGGCGACATCGAAGCGGTGATGCAGCGCATGGCCTCGGGCGATGCGCGCATTCTCATCGGCACGCAGATGGTTACCAAGGGGCACGACTTTCCCAACCTCACGCTCGTGGTCGTGATGAATGCCGACCGCGGTCTGTTCAGCACGGATTTTCGCGCCCCCGAGCGGCTAGCGCAGACCATTGTGCAAGTGGCCGGGCGCGCCGGACGCGGCGCGAAACCCGGCGAGGTGTTGATTCAGACGGAATTTCCCGAGCACCCTCTGCTGCGCAGTCTCCTCGCGGAAGGCTACGACGGCTTCGCGCGTGCGGCGCTCGTGGAGCGCGAGCAGGCCGCGTGGCCGCCCTACAGCCGGCTCGCCGCCGTGCGTGATTCGGCGCCGAGCGCTGCGGCAGCCTTGGAGTTTCTCAGCGCCGCGCGCCGTGTGGCGCGGCCGCCGCGCGCGGTGCGAATCTTGGGACCGGTACCCGCCGCGATGGCAAAGCGCGCCGGCCGATACCACGCGCAGTTGCTCATCGAAAGCGCCGAGCGTAATGCGCTGCATCGCTTTCTCGACGGCTGGATCGACGACATTGAGCAACTGCGGGAGGGCCGGCGCGTGCGCTGGGCGCTCGATGTCGACCCGCTCGAGCTTTTCTAGGCACCCGGCGCTGGTAGACTCGCCCGCTTTGCACCGACGGACTACCGCTCGTGAAGCAGCAACTCGAGGAGCTCTTGCAGGCTGCGCTCGCCGGCATCGGCGACGCCTCTGTAGCGAGCGCGAAAAACGCGCTTGTGAGCGTGGAGCGCGCCCGCGATGCGCAGCATGGCGATTTTTCGAGCAACATCGCCCTCAAGCTTGCGAAAGCCGCGCGCCGCGATCCGCGCGAGCTTGCACAGGCAATCGTCGCGGCATTGCCGGCAAGTGCGCTCGTGGCGCGCACCGAGATCGCCGGCGCAGGCTTCATCAATTTCCACCTCACAAGCGACGCCTACCACGCGGAGCTGCGCGCGATACTCGATCAAGCTGGCGCCTACGGCCACTCCGAGAAAGCGGCCGGCAAATCCGTCATGGTTGAGTTCGTCTCCGCTAATCCCACCGGACCCTTGCACGTCGGTCACGGCCGGCACGCCGCCTACGGCGCGAGTCTTGCCAACCTTCTCGCGGCGGTCGGCCATCGCGTCTATTGCGAGTACTACATCAATGATGCCGGCCGGCAGATGGAGATCTTCACGGCAAGCGTCTGGCTGCGGTACCTCGATCTGTGCGGCGAGAAATTTGCCTTCCCGGCGAGCGGCTATCGCGGCGCTTACATCGTGCCGATCGCCGCAGAGCTACTGGCGCGCGTTGGACAGAGGCTCAAGCGCACAGGCAGCGAGCTCGTTGCCGATTTGCCGCCCGATGCGCCCCCGAGCGACGGCGATGCCTACATCGATGCCGTGATTGCGCGCGCGCGCGCGCTCATTGGCGAGGCGGGCTTTCGCGAGGTCAATGACTTCGCGCTCGCCAAGATGTTGGAGCTGATCCGCAGCGATCTTGCCGAGTTCGGCGTCAATTTCGACAACTGGTTCTCCGAGCGCGACCTCATTGAAGCCGGCGACGTCGATCGCACGCTCGCGACGCTCAAAGCTTCCGGGCATCTTGAGCTGCGCGATGGCGCCTGGTGGTTTCGCTCCACTGCATTCGGCGATGAAAAAGATCGCGTGGTCGTGCGCGAGAACGGCCAGAAGACCTACTTCGCATCCGACATCGCGTACCACCTCAATAAGCGCGCGCGCGGTTTCGACCATCTGATCAACGTCTGGGGCGCGGATCATCACGGCTACATCGCACGCGTGCGCGCAAGCCTTGAGGCTGCGGGCGCGGCCCACGACTACCTCGAAGTGCGTCTCATCCAGCTGGTCGCGCTCTTCAAAGGCGGCGAGCAGCTCTCGATGGGCAAGCGCTCCGGCGAGTTCGTGACATTGAAGGAACTGCGGGAAGAGGTTGGCAACGACGCCACGCGCTTCTTCTATGTCATGCGCAGCAACGAGCAGCATCTGGATTTTGATCTCGAGCTTGCGAAATCGCGCAGCAACGACAACCCCGTGTATTACATTCAGTACGCGCACGCGCGCGTCGCCAGCGTCATGCGACAAGTGCACGACCGCGGCCTGGCGTTTGACGCGCATCTTGGGCGCGCACATCTCGCGCTGCTATCCGCCGACTACGAACTTGCGCTCATGCGAAGCTTGGCGAGCTACCCGGAAGTGCTCGAGCTTGCGGCCGCGCAGCGCGCGCCGCACATGCTGGTCCACTATCTGCGCGAGCTTGCCAACGCCTTCCATACCTATTACAACGCCCAACAGTTCATCGTCGCGGATACGAAGCTGCGTAACGCGCGCCTTGCGCTCGTCCTGGCCGTGCAGCAGGTGGTGCGCAACGGACTCGCACTGCTTGGCGTCGCGGCGCCCGACAGCATGTAGTGCGGACACCATGGCAAAACTGACCGCTCGCGACTACAAAAAAGCGCCGCGGCGTGCTTTTGATCTGGCGCGCGCCCGCGAATTCGGCGCCGGCGCGCTGGTTGGCGCCGTACTCACAGGCGCGGTGTTCCTTTACATGGGCGAGGTGCACCACACGTCTGCGGATGAACCAAGGCCGCAGCCGCGGCACGCGGCGCCCGCCGATGCCGAGCCGCTCGGCGCGCATGGCAGCGATGAGCGTTACGACTTCTACGAGATGCTGCCGCACTTTGAGGTGGTCGTGCCCGAGAAGGAGCGCGACGTGAAGCACGACCTGCCGACCGGTCGCGTGGACAAGCCGGGCGTGTATGTCCTGCAGGCGGGCTCCTACAAGAACCTCTCCGACGCGGAGCGCGTGCAGGCGCAGCTCGCCAAACAGGGCGTTGATGCGAAGGTGCAGCGAGTGGCTGTCGACAACGATGTCTGGCACCGCGTGCGCGTCGGTCCGCTCAACGACATCAACGAGATCAATCGAATTCGCAAGCAGCTGCAAGCCGCCGATGTCGATGCACTCGTGATTCGTATCGGCGACTAGTCCTCGCTTACGTTGCGAAAGTCGACGCCGAGCGCACGCAATTTGCGGTACAGGTGCGTGCGCTCCATGCCAACGCGTTTGGCAAGCTGCCCGACCTTGCCGTTGCAGAGTAATAGCTGCTGCTGCAAATAAGCGCGCTCGAACTGCTCGCGCGCTTCGCGCAGCGGCAGTGCGAGCAGGTCCTGTTTGACGAGCGGCTCGGCGGAGGGCAGTTGCACCGCCAGTTCCTGCTCGATCTCCTCGAGGCGAATCTCCTCCGGTCCGCCCTGGATCAGCAGGCGCTGCACAAGATTCTTAAGCTCGCGCACATTGTCGGGCCAGGGATAGTTCCTTAAGCGATTCTGCGCCGCAACGCTGAAGTGCCTGAATGTCAGATTTTCAGTATCGACCGAGCGATCGACAAAATGACGTAGGAGCTCCGGTACATCCTCCGCATATTCCCGCAGCGGCGGCACGCGTACGATGAGCGCATTCAGTTGCGCGAGCAAGTCGCGGCGAAATCCGTCCGCGCCACCGTGGTGCTCAATATCCGGCTGCGCCGAGGACAGGACGCGCGCGCCGAAGGCGACCGGCTGCGAGCCGCCCAAGCGCGTGAAGCGTCCCGATTCAAACACGCCGATCAGCAGCCGCTGGACATTCGGCGGCAGATCTTCAATCTCGTTGATGAAGAGCGTGCCGCCGCCGACCTCCTCAAGAAGCCCCGCGGGTGCGGCATGCCCGGCCTCTTCGCGCCCGAAGAGCTGCAACTGCGCATCCGTCTCGCGCAGAGCGCTCGCGATGATCGACACAAATGGCCGTGCGCTGTGCGCGCCCTGCTCGTGCAGGTAGCGCGCGCACGCCTCGCGCCCCGAGCCCGGCTCGCCCAACAGCAGTACCGAGGAGGAATGCGCCGCGATCTGTAAGAGGTGCGTGCGCAGTTGCTGCATGAGCCGGCTCTTGCCAACGGGCATCAACAGCGGCGGCGCGTGCAGCTTGCCGCTCTGGCGACGGCGTTTGCCGGCATCGAGCGCGCGCTCGACGGTGCGCAGAAGCTTCGCGAGCGACAGTGGCTTTTCGACGAAATCAAAGGCCCCAAGACGGGTCGCTTCGACAGCCGTCTCAACAGTGCCGTGGCCGGACATCATCACCACCGGGCAGCCGTCTGCATTGGCTGCCGACCACTCGCGCAGCAACGAAATGCCGTCGACGTCGGGCATCCAGATGTCGAGCAGCACGAGATCCGGGCTCTGGCGCGCCCGCGACGCACGCGCTTGCACCGCGTTCGCAGCGACATCCACTTCATAGCCCTCCTCGGAGAGAATTTCCTTCAGGAGACTGCGGATGTCCGCCTCGTCGTCGACGACCAGAATGTGTGCCGCGCTCATACAATTTCCCTCCGCAATTCCCCGCGTCGATCCCGCGCGCCGGGGGCGGACCGCGTGCTATCCGTCATCGGCAGGACTACGCGAATGCGCGCGCCGCCCTCGGGCCGATTGTCAGCATCGATGCGGCCACCATGCTCCTCGACGATCTTCTTAACGATAGCAAGCCCAAGGCCCGTGCCCTTGGGCTTGCTCGTCACGTACGGATCGAAAACTCGACCCAACAGCTCGCGCTGAAATCCGGGGCCATTGTCACACACCGTGATGGTGGCGTACTTGGCATCCCCTCCCTGCTCGAAGCGGGTCGCAATCTCAAGGCGTGGGGTGGCGACGCCGTCGAGCGCCTCGAGCGCGTTGATCACAAGGTTGTTCAGGATCTGGCGCACACGCCCGCGATCGGCTTCGATGCCGTCGATGCGCTCGTCGAGCTCGAGGCGAATGTCCACACGCGCATCGTGCGGTCGGTAGAGGTCGGCGACTTCACCGGCGAGCTGGTTCAGGCTGAAGTGCGTGATGCGCATCTCGGGGGCGCGCGCATATTCGCTAAACGCATTCACCATCTGCTGCATGGTCTGCACCTGTTGCACGATCGTGCGCGTGGCGCGCTCCAACACTTCGGCGTCCGGCGGCGACATGCTCGTGAGAAAACGCCTGCGCATGAGCTCGGCGGAGAGCTGAATGGGTGTGAGCGGATTTTTGATCTCATGCGCCAGGCGCCGCGCAACCTCGCCCCAGGCGGCGTCGCGCTGCGCTTGCAGGAGTGTCGTGATGTCATCAAACACAATCACGTACCCGACCTTGCCGTCGGCGCCGGCTTGCGGCGTGCATGCGCACATGAGAATGCGGCCCCCCGTTGCGCTATCGAGGTCAAGCTGCTCACGCCACTCCTCGCGGCCGGCTGCAAAGCGCACCCCGAGCGCTGCCACAAACTGGCCGAGTCGCTCATTGCCGGCGGTCAGTTCCGGCAGCCCACGACCGGTCGCAGCGGACAGATCCGTGCCGAGGATTGCTCCGGCAGCCTGGTTTGCGATGCTCACCGTGAGCTCGCGATCTACGACCACGACACCCGTTGTGAGCCGCGCGAGAATGATTGCGAGTCGCTCACGCTCGCGCTCGACGACGTGCTGGCTGCGGGTCGCCTCCTCGCGTGCGCGCCGCAGACGCTTGGTCATATCATTGAATGAGTGGACCAAAAAGCCCATCTCATCGCGCGATGGCAGTGGCAAACGTGTCCCGAAGTCGCCCTTGCCGACAGCGCGCGTGCCTTCAATCAGATCCTGCACAGGGCGCACGAGCCGCTGTGCGGAGAAGATGGCGCCGTAGATTGCCGCGAGCATTGCGAGCAACAGCACGAGGGTCAGCGTCAGCCGGAAACTGCTCTTCAGAGGTTCGCGCAGCGCAGCAAGCTCACCGTACTGGGAATACGCGTGCTGCACGGCCTCTGAGAGCGCGGCGAGCTGCGTGGGCACCTCATAGATCGCGATGAGATAGCGATCATCACGGCGGCCGGTGGCTTCGGTGAACGGCGCCGCCGTGCGAATCAGGTATTCACCGCCGGCTTGCGGCTCCAGACTCACGTAGGCGCGGCGCTCACCCACCTGTCGCAAAAGGTCCGCTGGCGGACGGCTCGGCAGGGATTCCAGCGGATTTTCGAGGCTCGCCGCGATGATGCGCTCGTGCGAGCCGAACACCGCCATCTCGAGCGCCCCGGTAGCACGGCGCTCCTCGTACACGCGGTGCGCGACATCTTCGGCCGAAGCGTCGAGGAGCGAATGCGCCAGATTCTCGGTGTGGCGCGAATACTCGCGCACCCGCAGATCGAGCGCCGAACGCGACAGCACCAGAGCATCATTCAGGCCCTGCTTCACCTCGAGGTGAAACCAGCTGTCGATGCCGCGGTTCAAGAACTGCAGCGAGAACAGATACACGATCAGGAGCGGCGCCACCACCAGCGCACCGAAAATAGCCACCGTGCGCGCCGTCAGGCGCGATCCGGGCACATGCGCGCGATAGTCGCGCACGAGCTGCGTAATCTTGCGCGCGAGCAGCGCGAGCAGCGCGATGACGCCAACCAGATTGAGCAGCAGAATCCACGGCTGCAGGCGGCTGAATTCCCCTGAATTCTGCACGCTCTTGGCGAGCAACAGGAGCGCGCCCACTCCTACCCCCGCCCACAGCACAACGAGTGCGACCGCGCGCCAGCGCGGCTTGGCCTTGGTCGCCTCAGTCACACTGGCAGTAACCACGTGTACCACTCGCTAACGCGATGCCAATCATCGGTCCAGAACATGAGCGCGCGCAGCGAGGCCGGCAAGCGGCCGCGGCGCACGCCCGCGCGCACGCTGATGCGGTAGCTGCCTTGGGCAAGCTGTGGCTCGACCAGTACCGGCCAGCCCTCCACCGTGCCCAGATCCGAAAGCGCCTCCTCGAGCGTCGCGAAGCTCTTTTGGTTACCGCTGCGCACGTCGCGCACGAGATAGCGATCGCTCACGGCGTGGTAGTCAAGCTCGCGCCGCAGCGTCAGATCCACAATGTCGGCATTGAGCCAGAAGCGCCGCTCGCGCTCGATCCGCACATCAAGGTCAACCGTCAGCGTCACACCGTCGTGCAGCGCGTCGCGAATCACAGGGTTCACGGGGTAGTCGATCCTCGCGTGCAGCAGGAACACGCCGCCCTCAACGCTTACATAGGCGGAACGAACCTGCAGCACCCCGTCGAGCGCGTCGGCATGGGCAGGCGGGACGCACGCAGTCAGGATGAGTGACATGAGCACCCATCGCGGAGAGAATTGACCGACTCGTAGCATGGATGCAACGCTTGACTGCGCCGAGCGCATTAGGTTCCGACAGCTGTCTTTTCGAGGCAAGCATAATAGAACCCGTCGGTGCCCGCCTCTGCGCCCGGCAATAGTTGTACGCCTACAACGCGCTTGCGGGCACCGGGCGGCAGATCACCAAGCGGCGGCATGGGGCCCGGGCGCGCGTTACCTTCGGCCGCGAGAAAGCTTGCGACGACCTCGTCGTTTTCGGCCGGCAGCACGGAGCAGGTGGAATATAGAAGCCGGCCGTTCGGGGCGAGCAGACCGAAGCACGCGCGCAGAATCTGAAGCTGCACCCGTGCCATGTTGGCGATGTCCTTGCGTCGGCGCAGAAGCTTGATGTCCGGGTGACGCCGGATCACTCCGGTCGAAGAACAGGGTGCATCGACCAGAATGCGATCAAACGGCCGACCGTCCCAAAAACCTTCCGGATGGCGGACATCGCCTACAATGACTGTGGCCTTGCGCGATAGCCGATCGAGATTTTCCTGGATCCGTGCGCATCTTGCAGCGTCGATATCCACCGCAACGAGCTCGGCCAATCCCGCGGTGTGCTCGAGGAGATGGCCGGTCTTACCGCCCGGTGCGGCACAGGCGTCGAGCACGCGCATACCCGGACCGGCGTCGAGAAGCATCGCCGCAAGCTGCGCGCCACCATCCTGCACCGACACCACCCCTTCCTTGAATCCGGGCAGTGCGGCTACCGCCACGGCGCGCTCGAGCTCAACGGCGGTTCCGGCCCAGGCGAGCGCGCGCGCCGTCGTGCCGACCTTTCCGAGCTCGGCAAGATATTGCGGCACGCTCACGCGCGTCAGATCGACCCTCAAGACAAGCGGCGGATGATGATTGCCCGCCTCGAGAATCATCTCGACATGCTCCGGCCACGCACGGCGGATCTCATCAACGAGCCAAGCCGGATAAGCGGTGCGTGCGGCGAGATCCGCGTCGCTGCGCGCCAGCAGCACGCCGCGCTCGGTCACGAAGCGCCGCAACACGGCATTCACGAGGCCCGTTACCGCCTGCCGGCCTACGATCCGCGCCGCGTCGACTGCCAGATGCACGGTGAGCTCCGGCGCATTCCTCGAGTATTCGATCTGGTGAGCGCTCGCAATGAGGAGCGCGCGGATCTCGGGCGTCACTTTGTGCGGCCGGTCGATGAGCAGTTCAAGCGCGGGTGCCAGGCGCAGATACCAGCGCAGGCTGCCAAGCGTGATCGCGCGGATAGCGGCGCGATCGGGCGATGATTGAAACACTGCCAGCGCTTTTTCCGAAGACTGTCCCGCAGATGCGACAGCGGCAATCGCGCGCGCGGCTTCTGCGAGCGTCGTAGCACCCGGTGCCGGACCTTCTCGTATGGTTTGGCGCTCGGCCATTCCCGCTACGTCAACTATCCGAGGCGCTCGCCGAGGAGCGTGCGGCCGCCCGCGAACTCGCGCGCCGTAACCGGCCGGCGGCCGGGCCGCTGCACGAGCGTTATCCCCAGGCGTCCTGCCCCACATTGCACCACGACCGACTCATCGCGGACCGCAACGACGGTACCGGGAACGGCCTCGTCCGCGGGCGCTTCGGCTACATCGACGCGCGCCGCGAGAATGCGCAGCTGTTCGTCCGCAAAGCGGGTTTCGGCGATCGGCCAGGGATTGAAGGCGCGGATCTGCCGATCGATCTCACCGGCACTTCCTTGCCAGTCGATGCGCGCTTCGGATTTACTGATCTTGTGCGCGTAGCAGACGCCTTCCTGAGGCTGTGGGGTGGCCTGCAGCGCGCCGCTTGCCAGCCCATCGAGCGCCACGAGCAGCGTGCTCGCACCGAGCTTGGCGAGCTCATCATGCAAGGTGCCTGAGGTATCCGCCGCGCCAATGGCAAGCGGCCTCTGCAAGAGGATGGGCCCGGTATCAAGACCGGCGGCCATGCGCATGAGGGTGATGCCGGTGCGTGCATCACCGGCAAGGAGGGCCCGTTGAATGGGCGCGGCACCGCGCCAGCGGGGCAGCAGCGACGCATGGATGTTGACGCAGCCAAGACGTGGGGCGTCGAGCATTGCGGGCGGCAGAATGAGGCCGTAGGCAACTACGACGAGCACGTCCGCTCGCCAATCAGCAAGCTGCCTCAGCGCCGCATTGCCCTTGAGCGTTGCGGGCTCGAGTAGCGGCAGCGCAGCGGCAAGCGCCGCCGTTTTCACCGCGCTTGCAGCAAGCTGCTGGCCGCGCCCGCGCGGCCGGTCCGGCCGCGTGAACACACCGACGACTGCATGGCGCGACGCGAGCAGAGCCTGCAATGCCGTGCGAGCGAACTCAGGCGTTCCAGCGAACGCAACGCGCAGTGCGGTCACGAAG
>Ga0066793_10000018_pt1 | contig 44927 bp, 44 predicted proteins | sample PersoiDNA2013189_FD_83876 | JGI IMG/M metagenome (GOLD analysis project Ga0066793, IMG submission 83876) | Permafrost soil microbial communities from the Arctic, to analyse light accelerated degradation of dissolved organic matter (DOM) -... | ecosystem: Environmental > Terrestrial > Soil >... | reverse complement strand
GATCATTCATCCGGTGCTCAACATTTACGCCAGCAAAGATCACCTCGTGCCGCCGAGCGCCAGCGTGCCACTCGCGCGCCTCGTGGGCAGTGCAGACTACACAGCGCTCGCCATCGAGGTGGGGCATATCGGCATGTACGTGAGCGCGCGTGCGCAGCGCGAGGTGCCTACCAAGATCGCTGCCTGGCTGCGCGATCGCGAATAGCCCCGACCGCAAAAGCGCGCCGCCGCGCTATTCTGTCAGTGCGTCCCGCAATACAGCGGCCGATTGCCCGCTGCTAGTCGGCGTGCCACTCGGATAAGTGGCACGCAGGCGACGCGCAGCGCCATGCGCGCGGCGTACACACACGGTCGGCACGGTGCAGGATCATTCGTCACCGGGGCGGTGCGTGCGCCGGCCAAGTGACAGATGACAACTCTGGACAACAAAACGCGACCTGGGTCTGGCAGCGACTTGACCGCCCCGCTCTTGACTGTCCTCGGGGTGCATTACGCAGTCCGGCCGATGCCATGCACCGCTTCGGCCATGGCAAGGCGAAGTCGCCCGCGGCGTTGATCCAGGCCTTGCGCCTCGCGGGCGCTGCATGCGTCCTTATCTTCGAGGAGCTGCATCGCCTCCCACACGCGACCCACACGTCAAGATTTGATGGTTCAAGCGGCCACGGAAAAAAGAAGAATAATTACGCTCCCCGGTGAGCAAGGCCGCTCTACCGGTGCGCCCGCTCTTTGATTAATTGCTCGACGACGCTCGGATCCGCAAGCGTTGATATGTCCCCAAGTTGATCGTGTTCATTGGCGGCAATCTTACGAAGTATTCGGCGCATGATCTTGCCGGAGCGAGTTTTTGGAAGCCCAGGCGCCCACTGGATTACATCTGGAGTTGCGATCGGGCTGATTTCTTTGCGGACCCAGCCACGCAACTCAGCGCGTAGCTGTTCACTGGGCTCGGCGCCAGTGATCAAGGTTACGTAGACGTAAATGCCTTGTCCTTTGATGTCGTGCGGAAACCCCACGACGGCTGCCTCCGCCACCTGAGGATGAGCACCCATGGCACTTTCAATTTCCGCCGTGCCTAAACGGTGACCGGCGACATTGAGCACATCGTCCACGCGACCTGTGATCCAGTAGTAACCGTCCGTGTCCCGACGCGCGCCATCACCGGTGAAGTACATTCCGGGAAAGGCCTTGAAGTACGTGTCGAAGAAGCGCTGATGGTCGCCATAGAGAGTACGCATTTGCCCGGGCCAGCTATCAAGCAACACGAGATTGCCCTCGCATACGCCCTGAAGGATTCGGCCTTTGTTGTCGACGATGGCAGGCTGCACGCCAAAGAACGGCAAGGTTGCCGAACCCGGCTTTAGGTCGACCGCGCCCGGCAACGGGCTGATCAGAATCCCACCAGTCTCCGTTTGCCACCAGGTGTCGACAATTGGACAGCGGCCGTCACCAACGACTCGGTGATACCATTCCCACGCCTCTGGGTTGATCGGCTCACCCACCGAACCCAGCAGGCGCAAACTCTTGCGCGAGCATGATTTCACAGGCGCTTCGCCTTCGCGCATCAGCGAACGGATCGCGGTGGGCGATGAATACAGAATGGTCACATTGTGCTTATCGACAACCTGCCAGAATCGGCTTGCATCCGGATAGTTTGGCACGCCCTCAAACATGACCGTCGTCGCACCATTTGCGAGCGGGCCGTACACAATATAGCTGTGGCCGGTGACCCACCCGATATCTGCAGTCGCCCAGTAAATATCCTCTTCACGCAGATCAAATACCGTCTGATGCGTAAACGCGGCGTACACCAGATAGCCGCCACTCGTATGCAGCACACCCTTTGGCGTACCTGTCGACCCGGATGTGTAGAGTATGAAGAGAGGATCTTCTGCATCCATTACCGCCGGTGGACAAGACTTCGCTTGGTGCAGCACTACATCGTCATACCAGCGATCACGCGGCGCGTACATTGCTACAGGCGTACCCGTGCGACGCACGACCAGTACGTGCTTGACGCACTCGGTTCCCTTGATGCTGAGCGCCCCATCGACGTTAGCCTTTAATGGGATGCGCTTGCCGCCGCGAATTCCTTCGTTGGCGGTGACGACCACTGCCGAATCGCAATCCGCAATTCGGCTGCCCAATGCCTCAGGCGAGAAGCCACCGAACACGACGGAATGAATCGCGCCAATCCGTGCGCAAGCAAGCATCGTAACGGCGATCTCCGGAATCATGGGCAAGTAAATCGTGACGCGGTCTCCCCTTTCTACGCCCAGGGACTTCAAAGCGTTCGCGCATTGACAGACACGTTCATAGAGCTCGCGATAGCTGATGAACTCGGCATCTTCTGGGTCGTCACCCTCCCAGATGATCGCGGTCTTATCGGCGCGAGTTTCCAAGTGGCGGTCCAGACAATTGGTGGCGACGTTCAGCTTCCCATCCGCGAACCAGTGAATACGAAAATCGCTCTCTGCATAGCTCACGTCTTTGACGCGTCGGAACTCCTGAATCCACTCAATGCGCTGCGCGATGCGAGCCCAGAAACTCTCCGGATTTTCAACTGACTCCGCGTACATGCGCTCGTAATCGACGCGATTGATTTGGGCCGCAGCAGCGAAGTTCTCAGGAACTCGATAGATTTTCTGGTTCATAGCACTCACGCATAATGACTGATGTCAGGACCACTTCAGATCAAACCCCGTGCGACCGAGTCGGCCATTAGGTGGCGCGCCAGCATGTTCGAGTTGCGCTCTGCCTCGCTGCGGAGTGCCTGGATCCGCAGGCGGTTTCAACGGTGGGATCCAGCTCACCTATGCCTTAATATCCTCATCGGAGGCCGTGTCGTTCGGCGGCATAGGCACTTGTCCCCAGGTTCCCACACCTCTCATCTTTACCTTTAAATTTAACTTAGCCTTTGCGTCGACTTTCCCGGCATATTTCTTGGCCACATCAAGCTAAACGGGACCAATCAATTTCTTGTTCGCTCGATGACAGGCGCTACAGTGATCGCACTTGGCCAATTCGGAGCCGTCGTCCGCGCAAACCAACCAGCAAAACGCCAAGCTAGCCGCAGCTCAATACCGGCTTGGTTCATAGTACTCCGTTTAATTCTCCTCAAGTCAAAAGCCAGGGACTTCCCCGCCCGCGCCGTTCGCGCAGATCCGGTTCCCGCGCGCCCCGTGTCCTAGGCAGCGCGTCCCGCGGCGCTGCGCGGCATCTTGAGGCCGGTTCGCACGCGCTCCGCCACCAATGAGCGCATCTCGTTAGACAGGTTCGCTGCTGCTGGGCTAGCATCAATAAAGCCAGGCGCAGTTCTCATCGCGCGGGCGACCGCACGGGCGCCACCGTTTAGCGGCTTCGGAACTCTGGACGGAGGAAAGAAATGAACGACGTCGTTATCACAGCCGCATTGCGCACCGCAGTGGGCAAATTCAGCGGTTCGATTGCCAAGATTTCCGCCGCTGATCTGGGTGCGCAAGTCATCAAGGCGCTGCTGTTCGGCTCAGGTGTCAAGCCGGAGCAGGTATCGGAAGTGATCCTCGGCCAGGCGCTCACGGCTGGCTGCGGCCAGAACCCTGCCCGGCAGGCACTGATCCGCGCCGGCATTCCGGATATGGTGCCGGCCATGACAATCGGCAAAGTCTGCGGCAGCGGCCTCAAAGCGACGCATCTGGCTGCGCAAGCCATCAAGTGCGGTGATGCGGAAATTGTGATCGCTGGCGGACAGGAGAATATGAGCGCTTCGCCGCATGTGTTGCAGGGCTCCCGCGACGGTTTCCGGATGGGCGACGCCAAGCTTGTCGACAGCATGATTATCGATGGGCTTTGGGACGTCTTCAACCAGTTCCACATGGGCATCACTGCCGAGAATGTAGCCAAGAAATACGAGATTTCGCGCCGCGAGCAAGATGAATTCGCGGCGGCATCGCAGCAGAAAGCCGAGGCTGCGCAAAAGGCTGGGAGATTCAAGGCCGAGATCGTGCCGGTCGAGATTGCCTCAAAAAAAGGCACCACGATTTTCGATACGGATGAATTCATCCGCTACGGCGCTACGGCAGAAGCGCTCGCCGGACTCAAACCGGCCTTCAGCAAGGACGGCACGGTCACAGCCGGCAACGCCTCGGGCATCAATGACGGTGCAGCCGCCGTCATCATGATGTCGGCCAAGAAGGCCAGCGAACTGGATCTTAAGCCGCTGGCCCGGATTAAAGCTTACGCGTCAGCGGGTGTGGATCCAAAAATTATGGGCATGGGCCCGGTGCCGGCGAGTCAGTTGTGCTTGGAGAAGGCGGGCTGGACTCATGCGGATTTGGATCTCATAGAGGTGAACGAGGCCTTCGCGGCGCAGGCCATTGCCGTCAACAGGCAGGTGGGTTGGGACACCTCGAAAATCAACGTCAATGGCGGCGCCATCGCAATCGGTCACCCTATTGGCGCCTCGGGCTGCCGAATCCTGGTTACGCTACTGCATGAAATGATCCGGCGCGATGCGCGCAAGGGTTTGGCCAGCCTTTGCATCGGCGGTGGCATGGGTGTCGCGCTCGCCGTCGAGCGCTGAGCGAGCGCGGCGGCGGCTTCAGCCGCCGCCGCTTAATTCTGTCGTACGCAATCCCTTGGCACGGCGCACGCCGCGGCGCTGCATCGCCTCTTTGCGCATCGCAATCTGCCTGAGGCTGATAACCAGCGACAGCACTCCGGGCTCACTGAAGTCCGATTGCGCAGCCAACAGCGTATGCGAGGCGCTGCCCTGATCGGCTTGCGCCGCAAGTGCGGCGGCCGCGACCGAACTGCAGCGTGCCGCCATTGCAAAGCCGAGTAAGTGCGCCTTCTGTTCCGGCACGGTTCGCGAGACCGCATCGAGCACGTCGCGCACGCCGCGTTGCAAGTAATCGTCGCTACCAAAGTCGTGCTCCTAATGTTTGTCGATGACGCAATGCAGCAGAGAACCTGCTACTTTTGCCACGAGAAATCCGCGACCGCCAACTTGGCCGATATGGGCGACATCTGACGAGGCCGTGATGTGATGAGGCTGCGGCAAGCGTGCCGCGACAGGGTATCAACGCTCTCCTACGGGATTAAGATGGCGCGTGCTCGCAGACGCGTTCAACAAGCACCGTTCATTAGCTTAAGAGTGATGCTAGAGTTGGCGTACGCGGCCTCCTTGACACAAAATCAATTGACGGAGTAATTACATGGGAAAATTGAGCGGACAATATGCGCTCGTCACAGGCGCATCTCGCGGTATCGGACGTGCGATCGCGACGATGTTCGCCGCGGAAGGCGCTTCGGTTGCTATCAACTACCGCTCCGGCGCCAGTGAGGCGCAGGCGCTGGCACAGGAGTTGCGCGAGCGCGGCTCGGAGACGCTCCTGCTGCAAGGCGACGTTAGTAAGCGCTCGACATGGGCCGACATGCTGGAAAAAATACGGACCGCTTGGGGGCGACTCGATATTCTCGTCAACAACGCCGGCATTACTCGCGACAAAACCTTGCGTAAGATGACCGATGATGACTGGCTCGAAGTGATTCACACGAACCTGAACGCATGCTATTACGGTGTAACGGCGGTCATGCCGTTAATGATCGAGCAAAACTACGGGCGAATCGTCAACATCAGCTCGTTCGTCGGCCAGGCCGGTAATTTCGGGCAGGCCAACTACGCTGCTAGCAAGGGCGGGATCATCGCCTTTTCCAAAACCGCCGCCATGGAGGTCGCTCGTCACAACATCACTGTGAATTCGCTCGCTCCGGGGTTCACGCTGACCGACATGTTGTCGAAAGTCCCCGAGCCTGTGCAGAAGGTGATTCTCAGCCGCATACCACTCGGCCGCTTCGGCAAGCCCGAGGAGATCGCTAAGGCAGTGCTGTTTTTGGCCGCCGACGGTGATTACATCACCGGCCAGCAGATCAACGTCAACGGCGGTGTTTATATGTAACCCAGCTCGCGATCGACGCAGGCCCCCTTGCGCGGTCGCGAGCTGCATGAGCTCGATCAGTTCGATCGGTGTACTCCCGAACTGCAGAGCCATGCGCATCTGAATGGCGAACCCTTGGCCGAACATATGCATCGTTGACGTGTAAACCCCGACGTAGCCAATCAGGATAGGGGCAACGCGGGCGATCACGATCATTAGCCTTGCGCAAGAAGAGTGCCCGCTACCCGGGCTAGCCCATCGTGAGGATCTGCGCGTTCGGCCAGATGCAACGGATCCACGACTCATCTCGTCGCTCAGCGCGATGCGGGGTGTCCGGGTCAAAGACGTTGAGGCGCGGACAGATACCGTTTGTACGTTAACGCACCGACAACAGTTCCGGGATCGCCTATGGATAAAGGGCTATGCACGGTAGAATCGCCGTGCCGGGTCGCCGCGATCAGCTGCGATTGACGTTGAGCGTGTTACGTGTCCGGGTTCCTTGATTAGGACGCGGCCTACGCCTGAGTAGCTATTGGGCCGAGCTGACTTGTTCACGCTTATACGACCGCGATGGCGGCGATGTACGTTAAACCGATTGCGGGAGAAAGATCATGGAAACTCGGGAGGATTATCAGGCGCTGATGGAAAAGCAGTTGAACGTGTGGAAGGCGCAAACCGAACTGTTCAAAGCCGGGGCCCAGCAGATCGAGGCTCACGCCAAGGCCCAGTATGAAAAAAATCTCGAGGTACTGCGCGCCAAACAAGCCGAAGCCTGGGAGAATTTCTACAAGCTAAAAGGTGCAAATGAGAGCGCTTGGGGGCAGTTTAAGGCTCACATGGAAAAAGCCGGCAAAGAGGTTAAGGCCGCGATCGAAGGTATGACGACGAAGTTCAAACAATAGGCCGGCGCAGCAATGGCCACGGCTGGGGCGCGGAGACACCAATGCGCGCGCCTGGAAACACCCGCTCACGCCTGATTCTGAACGTCCGCAAAGCTGCCGGTCGCGAGCGTCCCCTTGGGTCTAAAGCGTCGGCGACTTTGCCGTACAGCCACGTGCGGTTGGAATGAGCCGCAGTGGGCGAGAGCGCACCCTGGCGCCGCATTTGTACCGCGCCGAACGGACGCAATAACACGGTGAGATGCTCTGATTTTGACGAAGCCATGCCTCTACGCTGCGTTCAACATCCGGACCGGCGAAGTGCTCGGCAAGACCGCGAGCGCGGCATACGTCGGCGGAGTGCGTCGCCTTTCTCACCGATATCGTCGCGAACCAGCCGCGCGGCAAAGAGATCCGTGTGATCGCCGACAACCTCGCGGCTCACAAGACCGAGCGGCTCGAGCAGTTCCTGGATTGTCATCGCAATGTGCATCCGTCCTGCGCTTCGACCTACTCGACTTGGCTCAACCAGCTCGAGCGTTGGTCCGCCAAGATCGAGCGTGATGTGATCGCGCGCGGTGTGTTCACTTCTGTGCCCGAGTTGCAGAGAAAACTCATGCGCTACATCTGCCACTACAACCAGGCCCTCAAAACCGTAAAGTGGAAGTACTTCGATCCCACAAAGGGAATGACTCCCAAATCAGCCGTTACAGTCCACTAGCCGATCACCCGCTCGATGACGATGCGTACGGGTTTGGCCGCGGCGGCGTCCAGCGGAGTTGTCACTCCCAGCAAGTCGCCGGTCTGCGGCGTTGCCTGTCCGGACTTCGATACGCGGGCCTCGACTGTGACCTTGCCGGCCGTCGAGAGCTTGCGCTCGGGAAACATTGCGAGTGTGTCATTCAACTCGAATTTCACCGGCCAGCTGCCCGTCGTGGTACGTAGCACCGCGACGGGCGCGCCCGGCGAATTGACGGACTTGGCGAGTATGAACAGTGTCAGGCCGGCAGGTACTTTTGCGCGCAATGCGTCGGACAACACCACCTCGCCGCGCACCGCAACACTGCTGGCAACAGCCATCGGCACGGCCGGAGCTTGAGAATTCGCCAGCTGCCGGTCTTCGGCGAGATTGGCCGCAACGAGTTTTGCTCTAGGTGAATCCGGTTCCAGAACACTTGCCAGCTTCTCCCAGGTCGACGCGGCCTGGGCATATTGCGCTGTCTCATGCTGCAGACTCGCCTGCAGCCACAAAGCCTTGGCGTGCCGCGGATCGAGGCTTAGAGCGGCCTGCAGGTATTGTTCCGGCTCGCCGGCCAGCGAATTGCCGTTGAGGGAGGCTGCAACATCCGCGTAGTCCGCCCAGGTGTCGGCTGTCATCTCCCGCATGCCGATGAGTTGCCTGTAATCTTCACGTGCTGCCGCAAAGTCGTGCTTGTTTCGCGTTGCATCGGCGCTCGCGATCAGTTTGCGCGCCGCGCCGGACATTGGTTTGGGCGCAAGCACGGCAAGCGCGTCGCCCAATGTGGGCATTGTCGCTGCACCAGCGCTTTGCGGTAGCCGCTTTTCGCGGGCAGCCGCTGCGTCCGCGGAGCGTCCCATGAACTCGTAAGATTTGGAGAGAAGTTCCCAGTCGACATCGCTGCCGCCGCTTTTGGCCAACCGACTCTCTAGCGCAGTGACAGCGTTATCCATGGAGCCTGCTGACTTTGAGCTGCTGCTCGCATGCGCAGCGATAGCGGCCGCGACCGATGTGGTCGTGACGCTGTTGCTGGTCACCAGCTGCCGGCTGCCGAGCCACAAGTACAGGCCCACCGCACCGGCGAGTGCGAGCGCTGCAGACGCAAGCGCCCACTTCGGTAAAGCCGCCAACCACGGCGCACGCGGGCGCTTGCGCAGCCAGGGATAGACAACAAACGTCGCGGCAAGCGCAGCCAGCACCCCCGCCAAAAACCACAACACGTCCTGTGCATTCATATTTGTTAAGAAATACTTATGTGTGCAAAGACCCGCTTGTCAGGAATTGTAATCTGCTTCAAGCAAGAAGTATGTCTCCGTTTTATGGCAGGCCGGGTGGTTTGGGCGCAGGCTGGGCTGGCGTCGGGGGCAGTCCGTGGGCAACGTCTTTATGGCAATCGATGCAGGTTGGGGCGGTCTTGGCGAGGTGTTCGCACGGATGCTTTCTTGGCCGCAGCGCTCGCGCGAAACTGGCGCGATGACTCTCATATTTTGCCGGCATGTTGATCTCGCCGAGCTCGACGGAACTGTAAATTCGCGAAACGATGTGATCCGATTTGAACTTCGGTGGCGTCAAGCTGAACACCGTTGCAAATATGCTCGCCTTGAGCGTGCAAAGTTCCCTCAGCAGGCGAACGCTCTGCGAATGAGATTGCAGCAGGGCTTTTTGAGGCGAAGGCAAAGTCAAAAAAAGACAGCTTGATCTGCTGCTCCTGCATGCACTGGGCGTCTACGATTTTCCCGAGCATGCGGTCTTGTACGAAGCGGTGAGCGACATGATCCCCTCGTCCACCGTGTTTGAGATTTAGCCGCTCGGGTATTTGACGATAGCCAGCTACCTGCACGATCGAGGCATGAAGGTGCGAATCGACAATCTCGCGCTGCGCATGATGAACAGCCGGCGATTCGCCCGAGGCGAAGTGGAGGACCGGATCAAAGAGTTGCACCGTGGGCTGGAAATCGATCGCACCGCACAAGGCAATCAGCCCAGTGGGGTTACTGGTCGAGTTTGGGCTCGTAATTTCAGTTGGCATCCGATCCGTCGCGCGCAAGCTAGCTGCGGATCCCGAAAACTCCTATTAGGCGCAAGTGGGAGATCTACGTATATGGATTGGTCCGATGTAACTCTAAGATCGTCTCGGGCACCGCGGCTTCCACTGCAGCACTAAGGAAGCTCAGGCCTTGATCGATGGCGCGCCATCGGGCGCGCCGTTCAATAACGCTCTTCAGTTCCGCGAAGCGCTCGTAGGGAACCGAGATTGTGACTTGACGCCCATGACCTCGAGCGCTTGAACGATTTCGTCGCTGATGTTTTGAGACATGAGTTCCTTCTGCTACGCAAAAACCTCGCCAACTGTACTGGAGCGTCCCTAATGCGCAGCGTCTGTGCGCTATCGAACATGAGATCCATGACACAAGTTGCATTCGTTGCAGCATACAAATCGCTATGTTCGCTAACGCACAGAAGAATGACTTTCCCGCGCTGTAAATCCATTGCATGGATGGCTGACACAATCAAACACAGGACGCGGGTATGCGACCTGATTGAGTCTGAGTGGCGCAAGATAGAGGGCGCTGGCGTGAAAGGGGTGAACGGTTGATCCTTGAATCGAATCTCGCGCAGCGTGTGAGCTGTTCAGTGAACGGCGGATTTGCTAACCTGCAGGTGAACAGTCGCTTTTGCAGGAGCTAGTCAAATGAATGCGCGAATCCGTACCCGCTTAATCGTCACCGGCTGCCTGTCGCTCGCCGGTCTGCTCGGCTCGACGTGCGCACTTGCGCTCGATGCCGATGCAGCACAGACGTTGGCCCGCCAGAGCGGCTGCTTTCAGTGTCACGCAGTCGACCATAAGAAGTACGCACCGGCCTACCGCGACGTCGCAGCCAAGTACAAGGGCAACCCGGAGGCGGAGGCAAAGCTCACTCACCACATCACGAGCGGAGAGCGCGTGAAGTTCGATGACGGCCACGAGGAGGATCACAAGATCGTGAAGAGTAAGGATCCGGGCGAGATTAAGAACCTCGTCGATTGGATTCTCTCGCTTGAAGGTGGCACGAAGCCGGTCGCCCCTTAAATGGCGCGGCGGCCCGGTCGAGAGGATTTAAGGGCGCAACAACATGAAAATCCAAAGGGCGCTCGCTCTCTGGGTGAGTGTGGGTCTGATCGGCTTGGTAGGGATTTCCGTGGCAGGTGCTCAGGAGGCGCCGGCCGCTAACGCACAGCAGGCGCCGACGGCTAGCGCTCAGGAGGCGCCGACCGCTAGCGCTCAGGAGGCAACAGCCGCTGATCGGACGCTCGCCGGCGACGCAGTCTGTACGCGCTGTCACGACGAGACGGAAACAAAGCCGATCCTTGCCATGTACAAAACGCGCCACGGCGTGAAGGCCGATGAGCGCACCCCGGGCTGCCAGTCGTGTCACGGACCCAGTGTCGCCCACCAAAAGAATATTGGCGGCAGCGCGAGTCAGCGTACGCGACCCGACGTGACCTTCGGTCTGCATGGGAAAAGCGATGCGAAGATCCAGGCGGGTGTGTGTCTCGGCTGCCACGAGGGCGGCAAGCGGGCGCTGTGGGAGAGTAGTCAGCACGAGAGCCGGGATATGCCCTGCGCCGCCTGCCACACCGTACATGCGGCGAACGACCCGGTCCTGACCAAAGTGACCCAGCCGGAGGTCTGCTTTTCCTGCCACAAGACCCAGCGCTCTCAGACTCACCTCTTTTCCACCCATCCGCTTGCGGCCGGAAAGATGGGCTGCTCGGATTGTCACAATCCCCACGGCTCCACGGGCCCGCACCTACTCGTGAGGGACTCGGTGAATGAAACCTGTTTCACCTGCCACGCCGAGAAGCGCGGTCCGTTCCTTTGGGAGCACGAGCCGGTCTCCGATGAATGCACGAACTGTCACACGCCGCACGGCTCGACGAACCCCACGCTACTGAAGACACGTGTGCCATTTCTCTGCCAGGAGTGTCACAGCGGCGACCACGCCGCTCAGGTGAACAGCGGCTCGAATCTACAGAACGGGGCGCTGACGACGGTTAACGGCATCAACCCGCTCGCAAACGCGTCTGCACGAATCCAGCTCGGGGGGCGTGCGTGCCTGAATTGTCACGTGCTAATTCACGGATCCAATCACCCGGCCGGAGCAAAGTTCCAGCGCTAGGTGCGATCAGGATTAGGAACATGGCCATGAAAAGACAAATGTTTCACCTGCTCGACGGAGCTCGCACTGTTTTTTGCGCAGCACTCGTCGGCGCGTCGCTGGCCGCAGCCGCATCGGCGGAGGAGGCCGGTACCAATCAGGCCGTGAGGGACCTTACGCAGCCGAACAGCAGCGTGGAGGTTGGTATCGGGGACGTGACGGACGGTTCGTACAAGTTCGGCGAGTACAACGGTCTGCAGAATAGCGGCCAGTTTGGAGTCGGCTCGTTCGACCTGCGGGGCGGAGGCAGCTACGACAGCTCGGATGCCACCCGCTGGCGGATCAATGCCACCAATCTCGGGCTCGACACCCGAAATGCGACCGCAGAATACGGCGAACAAGGCCGCTATCGAGTGACTCTCGGTTTCGACGAGATTCGTCATAACATCACGGATAGCTACTCGACGCCGTACCGTGGCGTCGGCACGGACGTGCTGGGCCTGCCCTCGAGTTGGCTCGTGCCGATTGTTCCGCTCTTGAGCGCGACCGCGCCGAACGCCCGTGGACTTTCCGACGCGGTTGCGACCTCGAGTGCACTCGTCCGTGGCGTGCTCACGCCGCCTTCCGGCGCAAAGCTGGCGGCGTCGAACACGCTGATGGCGGCTGATCTACCACTCTTCGGGCAGGCGAACCTGCACACGACGCGCTCTCGCTACGACGGGGGCGCCAGCTACTTGATCACGCCGAAGTGGGAATTCGCAATTAAAGCAGGGCACGAGGACAAGGAGGGCGCGAAACCGATGGGCAGCATAACTGCGACCACCGGTGGGGACATCTCGACAATTCTCGCCGACCCGATCGATCAGTCGACGGATCAGATCTCTGCGACGCTCGGTTACCACGCCAAATCAGAGTTTGTGCAGTTCGTATACAACGGGTCGATATTCCACAACAATATCCCTTCGCTCACCTGGACAAATTGGGCACAACCGGCGACCACGATGACCATGAGCAGTGCGCCGAATAACGAGTCGCATCAGCTCGCGGTCACGGCGGGCAAAGATTTGACCCGCACGACCCGTTTGGTCTTAAACGCCGCCTACACTCGCAATACTCGGGACGGCTCGTTTCTCACCGATGCCAGCACCCCCCTGGTACCCAACCTCGACGGGCTTGTCGTCACGAAGGCCTTCAACCTGAAGCTCACGAACCGGCCGAGGAGGGATCTGGACCTTAGCCTCGGCTACAAGTTCGACGAACGCGACAATCAAACTCCCGTGCGCACGTTCGCCTTCTACGACGCGAATACCGTACCCTCCGCCACGCCCATCAACTCGGCGTTCAGTGCGGCACTGGGCGTACCGGCCACGCTCCTCGCGAACAACGTAAACGTCAATGACAATCGGCCGTACAGCCGCCGCGTCAATCAGGTCAACGCGGATGCGGATCTGAAGCTTACGCCGACCGAGACCATCAAGGCCGGCTACGAGTTTCAACAGCTCGATCGCTGGTGCAACGGGACCTGGATCGACTGCATGGACGCGGCGACCACGCAAGAGAACACGGCCAAGTTTGAATTGCGCTCAAGCCCTCGCGAGAACCTCAACACGAGTATCGGCTACGCTTATGCGCGGCGCACTGTCAAGGCCTGGAATGAGAACGCATTCCTTGCTCTGGTGCCGCTCGCCAATGTGAGTCCGACCGGCGCGACCGGCGGCGCATCAGCGTATTCATTCATGTTGGAGAACGGCTTGAGCGGCTATGGCCCAGTTGAAGGGTATGCGGCAACGACCGGCAACATGAATTTGTTTTTCCCGCTCAATAACGCGCTCGCGAACGCAACTTATCAGAATCAGAACCGTATCAGCGAAATCCTCGGGTTGCTTCGGTATAACATGGCGCCGCGCGAGCGCAACCGAATTCGCGGGAACCTCGACTGGCAGGCGACCCAGACGGTCGCCATACAGGGCAGCGTCGATTACCGCGATGACAATTACAACGATTCCCTTTACGGCCTGCTCAAAGATCACGACTGGTCCGCAAATCTCGACGCGACCTATACTCCGACCGAAAACCTTGGAGTCACGCTCTTCTACACGCACGAGGATCAGCGTTCGAAAAGTGCCGGCGACTCGTATACCGCCAATAGTGCGGCAAAGAGCGTCAACGGCTCCACCGCGATTTCGGGGGGCTGCTTCTCGACGATCGCCTTGCGCAATGCAAACAACAAGATCGATCCGTGTCTAAACTGGGGCACGGACATGCAAAACCAGACCAACGTCTTTGGTGTGTCCTTGGATCGTAAGAACCTCCTCGCGAGCAAGCTCGACCTCGGCGCGCAGATCATCGTGAGCCGCGCGACCGACGAGAACAACGTCAACGGCGGCAATTACGTTAATAATCCGCTCGCCGTGGCCGGCGCTCCGGCGGGCACGATAGCCGCCTACTTCGTGCCCGCGACGGCGCTGCCAACTGTGTTTAACAACTCAATCGAGCTACGCTTTAACGCTCGCTATGCGATCAACAAGGCATCATCACTGCGACTCACGTATATCTACGGCGACATGAGCTCGAGCGACTACGCTTACCAGGGCTTTCAGCTCGGTGGCCTGGCCGGCGGGCTGCCGACCGGTCAGACCTCTCCGAGTTACGTTGTCCATGTGATTATATTATCCTACGCCACTCGCTTCTGAGCAGCGCTTCGACAACCTCATCGGTTCATTCCATGAACAGCAAACCTCCAGGTCTTATCCGCCGCTCGTGGGCCGCGTTGCGCCGACCGAGCGCCAAGTATTCGGTGCTGGCGCTGCTGCTGATCGGCTGCGGGATCGGCATCATTTTCTGGGGTGGCTTCAACACGGGAATGGAGGCGACGAACACGATTACGTTTTGCACCGGCTGCCACGAAATGCGGGACAACGTGTATCAGGAGTACAAAGGAACGGTTCACGATATCAACCGCACCGGCGTGCGGGCCATCTGTTCGGACTGTCATGTCCCGAAGGACTGGCTACATAAAATTGCGCGAAAGATTAACGCGAGCAATGAGCTTTATCACTGGGTGGCAGGAACGGTAAACACGAAGGCGAAGTTCGAGTCTCATCGCATGCAGCTTGCGCAGCACGTGTGGGCCACCATGAAGGGGTCAAATTCGCGTGAGTGCCGCAACTGCCACGCGTTCGAAGCGATGAACAGCTCCAAGCAGAGCCCGCGCGCGCAGAAGAATCATCTTAAGGCCCAGGCCGAGGGCAAGACCTGCATTGACTGCCACAAGGGCATCGCACACTTGCTGCCGCGTGAGTACAACGAGGACGAGGAATAGCCGCAATTCCGTTCGACGCGCAGAGGACTATGGGTTTCCACGATTCGTGGAGGCCACAAGGTTTGCGCGATTGCGCGTCATCCATGACTCGAACCAGTTAGCGCGAGACGCGTTGCGCGGGCCACTGCATCGGTTCGACGTTGCGTTCCGTTCGGAGCGTCCACCGTCGCGTTGCTCGTAAGACAAAACCCAGCTCGGTCGCTAGCCAACGCGACGATCAGCGCTAGAGCATCTCTTGACGGTGTGCGACAAGTATGAATTGTTTTGGCCGCGGCGGGTATTCAATTTCAGAGTTGCCGAAATCACGCGCATCCTCGGTAGGTATTTCTACGCAAGTTCGCGCCACTACGCGGGCGAATGACGCGGCAGTCGGCCGCTAGTTGGGCGCATCAGGCCGTCGGTGCGCCGCCGCGGGCGGCCCCGTTCAACTGCCCGCGGGAAGCGTATGCGCAACGCCCTTGTGGCAGTCGATGCAGGTCTTTGCGCTTTTTGCCATCGATTCGTGTGTACGGGCTGCCACCGGAGGCTGCTTCGCGAATGCCATGACTGCTGACGTATGACAGCTACGACACTCGGCGGAGTCGTTCGCTTTGAGCTCCGCCCAAATCTTCTGCGCGAGCGTCAATCGATGACTTTCGTACTCTGCGGGCGCGTCGAGTTCGCCGGTCAGGTGTCCCCACACGTCAGTGCTCGCCTGAATGCCGAACACGTTGGAGTAATGCACGCTCCATTTGTACTCCTGGAAGGGGGTGTTCATGTCGTGGCAGGACCTGCAGAACGCATCGGTTTCAGCATATTTGAGACCGCCGATGAAGCCGCCCGTAAATCCGATGCCGACGACGAAGGCAACGAGCCCTCCGGGCCGGTATTGCGAGGAAGAACCAGCGCTGTGAGCGCCGCCAGAGCCTTGCACAGCAACGTGATACTGAGCGCGCATTCTCATCACGCAGCTGCCGCAGCTCTATGACTTCAGTGAGCCCCATGTTCCCGTAACGCTTCTTCCAGACGTAAAAGCTTGCCTCACTGCACCCGAACTGCCGGCACACATCCGCAGGCGGTGTGCCCGACTCCACGTGACGTATTGCGTAAGTGATCTGCTCTCCCGTAAATCGCGACGTCTTCATCGTCCCCTTCTCCTTAATCGGAGGACTTCAGAAGCAGTTTAGTCCAATTCCAGAGTGCCTAACAAAATGGGCCGCGGTCAACTCGCCCTCAGGCAATTTACTTCGTCAACATGCCTACTGCGAAGCCTAGAGGAAATACTGAAAGTGGATTCGAAACGTCAGTGGCACACCGGCATGTACCACGTAGTCAAGGTGCAGCGTCGACGGCGCTCAGCGAAGGAGCCAATGCCGAACGGCCTGTTCCTCTAAGAATGCTTGTGCACCAGAGCCTTGAAGCATGGCTAAGGTTGATATCAGTCCTGCTTCCGTGCAGCTGCTGGCCGCAACGGTGACGGACCGTGGCGAATTAGGCACCGGCCAGCCCGTTTGCGGATCTAAAATATGCCCATATCGTATTCCATCCTTCAACAAGAAGCGGCGCGAATCGCCGCTCGTTGTGAGCGCGCCGTGCTGCAGCTCCAAAACCATTGCCGCCTCTTGCTCAGTACCGGGCCGTTCGATACCGACCTGCCAGGGGCCATGCGGCGGTGACCGATTGGCGCGCAAGTCGCCACCGAAATTGATTAGGAAGGGAGCCGATCGACACGCCGCGAGTCTATCGTAGGCGCGGTCGACCGCGTATTCCTTGCCGAAGCCACCAAAATCGAGTTCCATGCCTGCCGGCAGTAAAAGTTGCGGCGCGTGCCACTTGAGCTTGTCAAATCCGACCGACGGCAGGAGAGCCGCGACCGCGGCGGGCTCTGGAATACGGCTCGATCCGTCGAACTTCCAGACCCGCCGCAGTATTCCCGACGTGATGTCGAAGCGCCCTTCGGTCAACTCAAAGCACTGGCTCGCAAAGTTGAGCAGCGACGTCGTTTCTTCGTCAACTTCGATTTGGGTGCCGCGATTGCGATGGATCCATGCGAGGACGCTATCGTCACGATAGCGGCTGTATTTCTGCTCAACACGCCACGCTTCTCGCGCGACCAGCATGCCGAGCTCCCACGCAGCCATGTGGTCCATAATAGGCAAGAGTAGTTCGCACGGACTTGCCATCGCTGTAAAGCAAACGGCGAGTAAATCCCCTTCCCGGTTTTCAATACCGAGTTCCCGTATAAGGGGCGTTGCTAGCCGACCTGCCACCGCGTCACGCCGCACGTTAATAACTGCAAGTAAGGTGGACCAATATCGCTTTGAGACCGAAATACGAATCGACTCTCTGCAGCGGAGCTGCGCGCGCGACACGGTTATCAAGCGTATGCTGATAGTACTCCGTGCGCATACTAAACGGCGATCCGGGTTGATCGGTTTGCCCATCCAGTCGCACGGCAAATTTCGCACCGTACGTCAGCGCGTGAAAGGCGCCACGGCGTGAATCTGCAGAGTCATCAGTCATGATCTGACTGGCCGCGGTAGAGATCCAAGGGGTATAAAAATGCGCCGCCGTCTGCTGGTACCGGCATACTGTCGGCTTCATATAGCGCCGGGTGTGTTTGAACCGATTCGCATTGAGAGGGAGACGATACGAGATTCGCCTCAGGAAGCGCACGGTCATGCGCGTTGTCTGCGCACGGCTGGGGATAGGGGTGGACCAACACGTCAGGCGCGACAGCAGAAATCGCGGGACATCTCCATGGCCTTAACATTTCAGCGCAGCCCTTGGTGACGGTCGCCATCTCAGGCGCCATCCGCTGCAGGCACTGCGGCCCGCGCTAACAGCGCAACGCCAGATAAGCGCTTAAATTCTTCACGGCGCGCGGGCGAGGATAATAGGAGTAAAAGACGACTCAGCAGCGGCATCGGTGTGCGGCGATGTAAACGACGCGCTTCTACCTGTGAGGAACAAAATAGCAGCTCGTGCCAGCCAAGCTGACGAAAAAACTCAACGCTGTCGGTCGGACCAAACTGAAATGCGGCACCGCGAAGCATTGGGCCCCACACGCGCCGCAGCATTTCCAATGCGCGTGGGCCCGTAAGGTCGGTGAGCCACCACTTAAATGCGGATTGCCCGTGTAGATCGTGGGCAAGCGCAGCGACTTGCGCGGGCCTCAGATAAACTAGCAGCCCTTCGGTGACGACTAATACACGTCGAGCTCCGCCGCAGTGCTCGAGAACTCGCGCGCGTGCGGCTGAATCGGTGATATCTGCGTGTAGGGCTTCATATTGGCAGACCGCGCGCTCGGAGCCTATGACATCGAGTTTGTATTTGAGTATGGCCGGCAGGTCCACATCAATCCATCGCAATGTGGCTGGCAGCGCCAAACGCCACGGCCGCGTATCTAATCCGGCCGCAAGATTCAGGAGGAGATCAACTTCAGCCCGCGCCACTTTGTGAAGAAGCAATTCGTCCATGACAGCGGTACGAACGGCAATCCCGCGTGCGATCATATCCGCATCACCGATGGCGCGCGCGATCGCCTCGCCGGTCTCGCCCGCCAAGCGTCGCGAAAGCGGATCCTGAAAGATGGCGTCGGGTCGCTCTGCTTCCATCGCTCGGGCGTATGCCATCCAACGGGCGGTATCAGAGATATTCTGGATAGGCATTCTGTTTGAGTGTCGCAAGCTCCAATCCAGCCGCGCGCTGCGTCTTGGACGAAAGTACTTCGCACGGGATTGCCACCGCTGTATAGCAAATGCCAGCGAGAACCGTCGTTAGCTCTTCAATATTGAGCGTCCCAGCAGGCAAATGGCTTGGCGGCCCTGCGAGCGCAGCCGGCGGTATGTCAATAACTGAAACCAACTTGAAGGAAGATCGCTTTGAGGCCCGGATATAGATCGAGTCCCTGCAAGAGCCCCGGCCCCGGAATGCGATTATCGAGTGTCTGCTGGTAGTATTCCAAGCGAAAACTAAGCTCGGGTCCGGAGTCATAAGAAAGTTTCGCCGCATATTTCAGACCGTAGGTCAATGCATGGAAGGCGCCGAGCCGTGAATCTGCCGACGCGTCGGTCAGACTATGATTGGCCAAGCTGGAAAGCCAAGGTGTATAGAAATCCGCCGCCGTCTGCCGATACCAGCGTACGGTTGGCTCTAAGTATCGATCTTTTTCAGGATTCCACCAGCGCACACGCAATTGCAAGGTGTCCGAGTGCACTTGCCAGTTATCAGTCATATAGCGCATCGACAATGCGGCTGAAACCCGGTCCCAGGCGACGCGATTTTCCAGGTACGCACTCTTGCGCGTGCGCGTGTCCGGCCGCTTCTCGTATAGGTAGCCCGTGGTATTGCCGCCGCCGTCAATCACCGAAATAATCTTATACGGATCGTTCAAATAGCCCGTGAAGCGATCCATCGCTACATTGAATTCAGCAAGCCACGTGCGGTTCATCACCTGCGTTAGACCCAGCAGCAGGCCAACGCCGTCCTTGCTTTTATTGCTGGTCTTTTCAAACAAGGCGTAATCGCTTGCCGCCACCGGTGTACCGCCGATCGGATGCAACAGGTCCAATTCATTGTTGATTCCGAACGATAGCGTCGTGTTCTTGTCATTAAAGTCGTGCGCGATCGAGGCGCTCATCGATACTGACAGGAAATCGTGCTCGTAGGACAGCGTGCTGCCCAAGCTCGCGAGCGTCAGTGGCGACACGGGCAAATCCCAGTTTCCCCCAATGGCTAGGCGTTGATCGTGGTATTTCGGATCCACCGGCAATTGGCCGGGGCTAACCGTATAAATTGGCGCACTTACAACCGAGGTCTGACCGGAAGCGGTCGTGTAGGTTTGGGGCGTAGCGCTCAGGCTTTTGCCGGATGGCGATGCAAACGTCTGTGGCTTAGTGCTCGGCAACGCCCCGTTGGGACTGCTTCCGGATAGACTATCATAGGTGAGTGTGAAGCCGAGGGCATCGCCGCCACCGTAGTCTTTGCGGATATTGACCACAGGCTCGATGGCCTGTATGCGGCCCCTTTCATGGTAGTAGGCCAACGCGGAGTCAAAAAGCCAATCGCCTGGGCCGCTGTTGGCGTCGGCGTTTGCGACCTCCTGGCTGCGCGCAGCAGATGCGCTGAGCAGTGCGCAGCTTGCCGCGATTAGTCGTCGTCGCGCACCGTTGGGCTTGGGCTTTAGTTGCATCCGCAACCGCCGCCGGCAAAGCCGCGACCCCCTGATGAGGCTTCCTTGCTGAAATACAGGTGATCGTCGATTGCGGCATCGATGGGATTGTTATTCAACTGCATGTCTTCGCGTGCCAGCATATCCCGCTGCCATGGCTTTACGCCGAGCGATGTACATCCGGCTGCAATCACTGCGGTGAGGGTCAAAACGATTCGTATTGATATGCTTTTCATGTCTGTCTCCTGCGGCAGGTCAATCGTGCGGCGATGCTTGGGCAGTGCGAACTATTGTTCGGCGACGAGCTGTTGCACTTCGGAGTCGATGGAGTCCTCGTTTTGAGGACGGAATCCGGTATGACGCTTGCGAACGCTGCCTGCTTTGTCGATCAGGAAGCTTGATGGCATACCCACGACGTCGAACTTCTCGGCGAGCGTTCCGGCCGGATCAAACAGAATCCGAAAGGTCGGGCTGAAGCGATTTAAGAATTGCTCAGCCTGTGCGTGTTCGTGGTCAACGTTCACCGCAACAACGAGCAATCCTCGGTTGCGGTATTTCCGCTGCAGCTCGTCCATCCATGGAAATGACTGTCGGCATGGCTTGCACCACGAGGCCCAGAAGTCGAGATACACCACCGTACCTCGGAGAGCCTTGAGATCAAACTGTGTGTCCGCAGGCGCCGGCCACGCTAGGGATGCGAGCAGCGCCATAAAAACTCCTGCAGACAAGCTCCGGCGAGGCGCTGCAGTGCCGCGCGCAACGAAAGATTTACATGAATGTCGAGACATGCTGTTGACAAGCGCTGTAGTGCAAAGAATGGTCCTGCGGGGCAGGCGTTTAGTTGAATTTCAGGCCGACATATATGCCGCGCGGCATGATGCGCAGGATGTACGGACTATCGGGATTCCGGTGCATCATCCAGCCGGCCGTGGAACCAAGCGCCAATCCGGCGATCACATCTGATTGCCAATGAGCCTGAACCTTCATGCGCGCTAAGGCATCGTAGACCGGCAAGAGCTCGAGGCTGTAGATGAGCGGATGGTCGCGGCCGTACTCGAGGACGAGCGGTGTCACGATGGAGCTGGTGGCGGTGACTTCACCGCTCGGAAAACTCTGGTTGCCGTGCCCTTTGAACCAGAGATCGGGGTTATTGCCGTCGATCGGCCGAACGCGGGAAAAGGCCTTCTTTAGTACCGCAGAGGCGATTCCGCCAACGACCGATGCGTCGATGGATTGCCAGAGAGTGCGTCCTAAGCGCGAGTCGCCCCCTTGCCACACCGCACCCACGACCTCCCCACCGATCAACCCGTAGAGAAGCGCATTTTGGTTGGATCGCTTCCAGATTCCGCTGTTGTCGTACGTCCATTCGTGGTCGATGCCGAATGGGCCTGCGCCGGCACGACACGCACCCACCGGTGCCGTCAGCGCGACAATCAGCGCTGTCACCGCCGCAAATCGCCGGCGGCTCGGTGAGCGCATGACATCGGGAACGGAGTACATTGTGGTGGTGCCCAACAGAATGTGGTATTCGATGGTAGAGCGTCGTGCTTAAGATGCCCTTAAGGCTGGCCGCGAACTCACGCGCGGCAAACAGGAAGACCTCTTGCGCGTATTGCTAGTCGAGGACGATGCGATGCTCGGAGAAGCCGTGCGCGACGGCTTGCGCCAGGATGGATATGTCGTTGATTGGGTCCTGGAGACCCGCGCTGCTCTCGCGGCGCTCGCTACTACGAGCTTCAGCGCCCTCGTGCTTGACCTCGGGCTGCCGAACACTGACGGCAGCGTCGTGCTGCGCTGGCTACGGGCGCAGGGCGATCCACTGCCGACCGTCATCACGACCGCCCGCGACCGGATCGCCGAACGCATTGCCTCGCTCGACGCCGGCGCGGACGACTACCTCGTAAAGCCCTTCGATCTCGATGAGCTGGCCGCGCGCCTGAGAGCGGTAATACGCCGCGCCGACGGCCGCCCCCAATCGAAAATCGAAGTGGGGGACGTGACGCTTGATCTGCAGCGGCGCACTGTCAAATGCAGCGGCCGTCCCGTCATGCTGACCGCACGCGAATACGCCTTGTTTGCTTTCCTGATGAGCAAGGCCGGCCGTGTCGTCACTCGCACCGAGATCGAAGAGCAGCTCTACGGTTTCGAGGACGAGATCGCCAGCAACGCAATCGAAGTCTACATCCATCACCTGCGCCGCAAGCTCGGAGTGCATGTCATTACGAACCAAAAAGGACGCGGATACCGTGTCGGCATCGCCGAGTGACGCGCCGGCGCCGTGGTCGCTGCGGCGGAGAATGGCCGTCACGGTCTCCTCGGCAGCGTTCGTGGTGTTCGCGCTTCTCGGGCTCCTCGTCTATCGTGGGGTGGAACAGTCGAGCGCACGGCAATTCGACGAGGCTTTGCAACGCGAGGGCTACGTCACTCTGCGGTACGCGGATCACGAGTATCAGGAGGGAGAGGCTCTCGTACCGGACATCGGCGGCGAAGAGCGCGCTCCGAGCTCCTTCAAGGTCGTTTATCAGATTGCCACACACGACGATCGATTGCTGTACCGCTCTCCCGGCGCACCCGCGGTTCCGCTTGCTCGCGGCGCCGCCACCGGCTACTCCGTTGTAAAGCTCGCGCAGGGAAACTGGCGCGTCTATTCTGTCTCCTCGGCGGTGACGCCGCTCGTAGTCCATGTGGCCGAGCCGCTGGAGTACCGGACGGCCTTGGTGTCGCGTGCGTTGCGGGCGCTCGCCGTACCGCTGATATTCGCGCTCGTTCTGCTGACGCTCCTCATCGCTCTGGTCACGGAGCGCGCTTTCCGTCCGCTGCGTCGCATGGCGCGCGACCTCGCTAGCCGTAGCGCTGATGACCCGGTCCCGGTGAATACGCGCGAAATGCCCATTGAGACCTTTGCGCTCGGGGTCGCACTGAATGGCTTACTCGCGCGGCAAGCGGAGGTGCTCGCGCGCGAACGGCGCTTCACTGCGGATGCCGCGCACGAGCTACGCACTCCGCTTGCCGCGCTGCGCGCGCAAGCGCAACTCGCAGCCCGGGCGGCGACACCCGAAGAGGCACGTCGGCCGCTCGTGCAGCTGCAAGCGGGTATCGATCGGACGGCGCACCTCGTGAGCCAGCTCTTGGATTTGACTCGCATCGAGCCAGGTTGTGCGCCGGTTGTTCAGCGCTCGACCGTGGCCGCCGAAGTCATCGAACTGGTGATTGCGGATTTGGCGGCGGTCGCGCGCCACCGGCGGGTCGCAGTCACGGTGAAGACGTGCGAGGGATCTGTTCCCGGGGCATTCGAGGTGCTGTACTTGCTCATTCGCAATCTGCTCGAGAACGCAATTCAGCACGCTATTGCCGGCGGCAGGGTAACGCTTGAAATGAGAAGAGACGCCAACTACGCCGTGCTGGCTATCGAAGACGATGGACCTGGCGTTCCCGCCACGGAGCGCGAGCGTGTATTCGAACGCTTCTACCGCATCCCGGGCGGGCCGCCGTCCGGAAGCGGTTTAGGATTGTCCGTCGTAAAGCGAGTAGTCGAGATTCTCTCCGGAAGCATAGAGCTGTCGGATCCGGCTTCACGCTCGGGACTGCTCGTGACCATCCGCCTGCCGCTGTTCAACCCGTCATCGGGGGCGTATGCCAGCAGCGAAAACAGTGCGTATTCCGATGGCGATCAACCGAAGCGCCGCTCCGTGACTCAAGACGCGTGGCGGACGAGTACGGTCACTATTGCCGGCGAGGAGCCGTAGTCACGGGTCTCATGGCCGCATTCATTGCATTAATCATTCGCGGTTGCTGATAGCTGGACTGCGGCGTTCGGCATATTGAGCCACGCCTCAGGAGAGGACTCGAACATGGGACATAACGGTATGATTTGTACGTGATTCCCGAGGTCCACTTCTGGCTGTTACCCATAAAGTTACCCACGAGGGCATTCGCTGCGGAATTCTCCGCTTCGACCCGCGTACTTGAGCACAGGGAAAATCAAAATCGGCGTGTACATGGCCAAGACCGAGTTGTCGGAATTGCCGCGCCAAGTCGGTAGGATCGCCATCCGCGCGAGCCCGAGTTAGGATTTCTGCCATCACGCACCCCGAGATGTCTCGCATGGTCGCATTCTCACCGCGTCTGGAAATACTGCCGGCTGCGCAGAGGGAACTTTGGAACGAGCTCTCGGCTGTCCCGAGTGAATTCGTTCTATACGGCGGCACTGCACTGGCTCTGCATCTCGGACATCGTGACTCACTTGACTTCGACTTTTTCGGCAACCGCGCGCTCGACCTATCAGCGCTTGAGATTGGGATTCCGTTCTTGGCGCACGCCAGGATTGTCCAGCGAGAAAAGAACACGCTCACGGCGATAGTCGATCGCGGTGGTCGCGTGAAAGTCTCCTTCTTTGGCATGCCTAAGCTGCCGCGTTTGGCGCCGCCACTTGTAGTCAAGGACAACGGTCTACAGGTCGCATCGTTAATCGACCTCGCTGGCACCAAGGCGTCAGTCCTGCAAGTGCGTGCGGAGTCCAAAGATTACGTCGATATTGATGCGTTGTTGAGACTGGGAGGCGTCGGTTTGCCCGTCGCACTGGCGGCGGCCCAAAGGCTCTACGGATCGTCGTTTAATCCAGAAATCACGCTTAAGGCATTGTCGTACTTTGATGACGGAGATTTACGCGCGTTGCCCGAAGATATGAAAGTCCGTCTGGTTGTCGCTGCAAGAGAGGTAGATCTCGAGCATCTTCCAGACATGGACCAGGGCTTTTCTCTCCAACCTCCTGATCACGGCATTGAGTTATGAAACCTATTCCCGTTACACCTCAGAGCCGTGTTGTCGCGAGCAACATCATCTGGTTCGAGCCGCCTGAGAAAGCGCTCGCGGACCCGATACGCTTCATGGCCTACGCCGCGACCTATGCGCTTCCCGAGGATATGCGTTACATCCGCCGATTCGTTTCCGACGATGATTTTCGGGAGGCACTCGACCACGCACCTGCCGGAATCATTGACCCACGTTCGTGGGCATACTGGAATTCCAAGCTGGGCCGGTACCCGCCGCCGCCGCAACCGGTGCGGCGCTTCGGAGCCTCCATCGCTTCAGAGAAATCGAATGCGGCGCAATAAGGACGAATTAACGATCCCGATCGCGCACGGCACCTGACACCAGAAGCGCAGGCGCGATTCAGCGCGATCGCCTGGTTGCGAATGCGCGAGCAGGAGGGCGCGAGGTTAGATTCGGAGGAAGCGAGGCTTCGCGCACGCGAGAAGTGGCGCGCTGAGTTCGGTCCTAAAAGCAGAACTGAAGATTGACGTTTACGGTACCGCCTGCTGCATAGGAAGGCAGGCAAGCGAAATCGCGCCGGCGACTACTATAGTGTGTGAAGCGTACCGATTTTGGTGTGAGTTCGATTTGGTCGGCGCGCAAACTGGCCTGCTTGGCGGTGTTCGAGACCTTATTCTTTGACAGGATGGTCCATGAGCGCGAGGGCGGGCTTGGTATTGAGAAGACGGCCCGTGCCAACGAGGACGACGGCGTCTAGAATCTAGAAAAGCGCAGCGCTATTCGCGGTCGTTAGGCTCGCTGCGTGTACATTATCTAAACCACGGCCGGTCTCCAAAAATGGCCCAGAACAGAGGGAGCATGAGAGGTCTTCGGGCGCCAATAAATAATTAGGGCGGCGAAGGCCGCGGCGCTTTGTCGCGGCGCACCAATACCTCCTATAGGCACTTCTACAGTACGATAGCTCAAAGGTCTGGAAACCAAGAGACGGCAGTGGAACTAATGCCGCGGAGGGACCTTGGTCATGAACACATCGAGTATCGCGGTTCGCTGCGTCGAGGCGGTCATCGACCTCGCCATGTGCTATGTGATCCTCTATGTCGTTGCCGGCATTACCGGCCACACGATCGTAGGAGGCGGTTTTAGACTGGCAGGGGCTCCGTTCGTGGCGGGCCTGGCTCTCTGTCTCGCCTACTACATGGTCCTCGAAGCCATGTTCGGGGCGACCCTCGGCAAGCTGGCGACGAACCTTCGCGTCGTCAGGGAGCATGATGGCGGCCCGATCGGCTGGCGCGCCTCGATCGTTCGTAACGTTCTGCGCCTAGTGGACGGGCTGGTTCTGTATATCGTCGGCTTCATTGCAATTTGCACCAACAAAAAGCGTCAACGGCTCGGCGACATGGTCGCCGGAACAATCGTGGTGCGGCGCGCCGTAGAAGCGGCTTCTGTTTGCGGCACGTTTACAAAGCATCGCCAACACACGGTGGCAGGAGGGGTTATGGCGCGTACCGCGTTCGCGCATTTCACATCGGCGCTGACTCCTGCGATGACAGCGATCACCTTGTTTTTGGCGATGAATCCTGCATTCGCGCAGCAGGTACAGGAGCGGGTGCCAGCAAATTCGTCCAAGCCGGAGCCGGCAGGATCGGCCGAAGAGGCATACCGCAAAGGCAAAGAGTTTGAGGAAAAGAAGAACTATGCCGAGGCGATGCGTTGGTACCGCACGGCGGCTGATCGGGGACATGTTCAGGCTCAAGTCAGCGTTGGGAATCTCTACGGCAACGGCATTGGTGTTTCAAAGGACTACGCCGAGGCACTGCGCTGGTACCGCAAAGCCGCCGATCAGGGCAATAACGAGGCTCAGGACGATGTGGGTACCTTCTACCTTGTAGGCTGGGGTGTGCCGCAAAACTACCCGGAAGCGCTGCGCTGGCTACGCAAGGCCGCCGATCAGGAAAACGAGGTGGCTCAAAGAAACATTGCCATCATGTACTTGCAGGGTTTGGGTGTGCCGGCGGACCGCGCGGAAGCGATCCGGTGGTTTCGCAAGGCGGCCGAGAAGGGCGATGACGAATCAAAACAAGCCTTGAGCCAGCTTGGCACGCAATAAGCGAGCAATAATAACAACACCGACACTGGGAGGAATTCCATGACACTGCAGAACCGTATCCCGCGAGGAACTCTTACGGCGCGATTTGTCCTCTGGCAGCGCGCTTGGCTGGCAAGAAGCTGGCAACCCTTGCTGTTAGTTGTTGTATCGGCCGCTGGCGTTCTCATGCCATCCGCACAGGCTGCCGCTCCGCCAGCCAGCCCCCCCGCAGAAGGGCTGGGCACGGGTGATGGCGAGACGAGCGGGACGAAGGTCGTCATCACGGAGCTGAAGCGCGGCGGCAGCACGGTTACCTTGAAATTCACTGTCTATAACAATACAAATGCCGAGTTCAACGTTGGCGGCAGATTCAAAGGGCCTGACTACAAGGACAACGGTGGGCGCAGCTTCTCCGGGCTCAATCTGATCGATAGTGTCGCAAAGAAAAAATATTTTGTAGCGGCGGACAGCGATGGCAACTGCCTCTGCAGCGAGCACGTCGATGACATCAAACCCAACACGCAGGTGTCGCTGTGGGCAAAGTTCCCAGCGCCTCCTGATAATGTCCAGAAGATCACGGTACAGATTCCGCATTTTATTCCGGTAGACGATGTGCCGATCCGCTAACCGCGAACGGCGCGATTAAACTGAGGAATCTGATGCGCTCTTTCATCAGGCTCGCGATCGCTGCGCTCGCCATTGCAGCGCTGGCGGCGCACGCCGAAGAGCCGAATGCCGCTTCTCGGACTAAGATCTCCGACCTTGTGTTTCGAACGAGCGACCTCGTTTTTCACATCGAGGACATCGGCGGCAAGATCGAGAGCATTGCGGTAAAGGAGACAGCGACTGAAGTGCGCATCGATCTCGCAGCCGATGTGCTGTTCGATTTCGACAAGGCCGACCTGTTACCAAGAGCGCAACAGACTCTCGCGCAGGCCGCAAATATCATTCGCGACAAAGCTAAGGGTTCGGTGCGGATAGACGGGTACACCGACGCGAAAGGCTCTGACGCATATAACCAACGCTTATCGGAGCGCCGGGCTGCGGCCGTGGAGACGTGGTTCAAGACCCAGGGGAATCTCAGAAGTATCACCTTTGTGCCGCGGGGATTCGGAGCCAAGAATCCGGTGGCGCCAAATACCAAAGCCGACGGTTCCGACGATCCTGAAGGGAGGAAAAGAACCGCAGAGTTGAGATCGTCATTCAGAAAGTAGCCGGCTGACAACATGGCTAAGCGATTTATCGTCGCGAGCACGAATTAGGGTTCGCTTAGCAGACAAAACACGTCAATAAAAGCTCGGCGCAATAGCTGCGATAGCGGCTTGGGCGACGCGTTCCGTCTCGAGCACGCGATCAACGGCGCGCGCGATGCGCACGTCGTATTGCACATCGATGTCGCGTTGCATCTGCGTGGGCAGACTCATCCGAATCGCTCCCTTTCGTCAACGACACACTGGAACAATGCCACGCGTTGCACGATGCATGCGCCTAAAGCAAATCAACTCTGTTGCGGCGCGGATGGTGCATCGCAAACACCCGCTGCTACTGACCGACGCATCGCATAAAGTGTCCGCAGATGTGTTTGAAACAAAACACTAACCAGGCGGCCCTTCCCGTCTAGCTTGCATCTAGCTTGCATCTAGCTTTGCAATCGTCTGATGAATGCGCTCAGCGGTCATCGGCAACCGAAACATGCGTGCGCCGCTCGCGTCGAACACTGCGTTAGCGATTACGGCTCCAGTGGTCGTGATCGGCGGCTCTCCGCCGCCCTGTGGCGCCAGGTCGTCATTCTTGACGAGTACGGTCTCGATTTGAGGTACCCACGAGAAGCGCGGGATGTGGTAGGTATCGAAATTCCGGTCAAGAATGTCGCCACCGAGGAAACGCAGCTCCTCCGCCAAGGTGTATCCGAGACCCATGGTAATCGCGCCTTCGATTTGCATCTTTGCGCCCTCGGGATTCACGACGATTCCCATATCCTGCGCGCAGACAACCCGCACCACTTTCACGCGTCCGCTGGAACGATCCACCTTGACCTCGGCCATGGTCGCGACGTAGGTTCCGGCGTCGATGTTGCACGCGAGCCCGAAGCCCCGTCCACTCGGTGAAACAGCGGCCTTCCATCCAAAGGCATCGGCCGCCGCTTGCAGGACGCGGCGCATCCTGGAGTCCGTCAGATTACGAAGACGGAATGCTAACGGGTCTTGTTTTGTAGTCGATGCCATCATGTCGATTTGCGATTCGATGGCGAATACGTTCATGTTGGCGCCCGGACCCCTCCACGGCCCAACCGCAAACGGATGAAGACTTGCCTGCGAAGCTGCGGGGCCGTACGAAGTTCCTCCGGTCGATCGGAACCGCGCATTAGGAATATCGTAGCAAGTGATTGCTCCGCGATCGCCGGCCGAGTAGACCGAACAGTCCCAAAGCGAGATTCTTCCATCGTGAGTAACTGCCGAGACGATCTTTACGACTGAGGCGGGATCAAACGTGTCATAGAAGAATTCTTCGGCACGGGTCCAAGCGACTTGCACTGGTTTCCCCGTGATCTGTGCAAGCCGGGCCGCTTCGATCGCCTGACCGGACGCGCTCTTGCCGCCAAACCCACCCCCAAGGAATGGCGTGATGACGCGGACATTCTTGGGGTTTAGATCGAGAATTTCGGCGATTCGATCCCGTGTGGGAAATGGGGTCTGCGTCGACGCCCACCCTGTTGCCTTGCCATCCTTGATCTCGGCCAGGGCAGCGTGCGGCTCGATTGCCGCATGTGCGACATAGCCTTTTTGGTATGTTGCCTCGAACAGATGCGCAGCACTGTCTCGCGCCGCCGTCATATCGCCCCGGTCCGTTAGGGTTTTGAGCGGTGCTGCCTGCAATACGAGATGGTCATAGATGCTGTCTGGGTCTACCTTCGAATCGGGCGCTCGCCAGTCAGCTTTGATACTGCCCAATGCGATTTCGGCGGCTTCTGGATCGGCGTGTAACGCGGCAATCAAGCCGTCCCGATTGACGAGGGTAATGCCCGGTAGATTTTTGGTGCCCGAGGTGTCGAGCTTCACCAGTTTCGCACCATGCATCGTCGGGCGTAGAAGCCGAGCGTAGAGCATGCCAGGGACGCGGATATCGGCCGCGTATTTCGAAGCACCCGTGACTTTCTCGAGCCCATCGAGCCGCTTCGGAGACGCGCCCATCACTTGGAATTCGGAGGCTTTGCGTAACACCGCATTGCTGTCCACCATCTGCGCAATTCTCGCTCCCTTGGAAAGCTCGCCATAGCTCACGCTGCGATTCGGCTTTCCAACGATCGAGATGATGCCGTCCTTGGCCAAGAGACGATCCTGCGGAACTCCCAGCTTTTGGGCACCGAGAATCATCAGTGACGCGCGCGCCTGGGCGGCGGCTGCGCGCAGCGCCGGCCCGAACATACGCGTGGTCAGGGAACCGAACGTCCCCATGTCCGTGGGACATCTGTCGGTATCGCCTAGCACCATTGCGATCGAGGCAAGTGGCACGCCCAACTCTTCGGCGACCATTTGCGCCTGCGAGGTCATTACTCCTTGGCCCATCTCGATTTTGCCGGAAAAAACAGTGACTATTCCGTTCTTTCCGATCACAAGATAGGCGTTGAAATCCTCTGGGTAGAGACGCTTGGCATCCTGTGAGAGGGCCGCCAGAGGGCCAAGACCGACGAAGACGACAATACCGCCGCCGGCCAGTTTAAAAAAACTGCGGCGGTCGATTCCCGCAGAAGTGCTCATGATTTGCTTGCCATCTGGCGGGCAGCGAATGCAATCGCTTCAACAATCCTTTTGTGTGCTCCGCAGCGGCACAGGTTTCTTTCCATGTGAGTAACAATTGCATCACGCGTTGGCGTGGCTGTTTCGCCGAGAAATACCACTGCGGACAGCACCATTCCAGAAGTGCAATAGCCGCAATGGAACGCGCCGTGATCAATAAATGCTTGTTGCACTGGGTGCAATTTGCCATTGCGGGCGAGGCCCTCGATCGTGACCACCTCTTTGCCCTCGATATCCTTGAGAGGTGTCTGACAAGAGCGTATGGCCTTGCCGCCGACGATCACGGTGCATGCGCCGCAGAATCCTTCCCCGCAGCCGTACTTGGTGCCCGTGAGTTCAAAATCGGTGCGCAACACCCATAGGAGAATACGGTTTTCGTCGATGTTGAGTGTGATCGGTCGGCCGTTCAGACCAAATTGGATCGAGCGTTTCATTTTGCCTTCCGAGAGTCGGAATCCGGGTTAATCGCCAGCGCCAATGGGCGGCCGATCAGATGGAGAGGCCGATCTTACCAGCCACGAGTACGAAACCACGTTCCTATAACGTCTATTCGCTGGACGGCGTGGCTGCCGAGTAGCGTTGCCGAGACATCTTAAAGCGAACTACCCCAGCCCCAGTGCGTACGGCACCGCCCAGACTGAGCGAGGCCTTGTTTTTACTCTCAAAAACGGCACGAAGCGATCGCCGTGCAGCCCGACATCTTGACGCGTACGGCATTGTGCGCAGCGGCTGTACAAGCAATATCAGTACAGGAGAAAACGACTATGTAAGTGAACTCAAAAAATGGGTTCGTCCTCGCTTGCGGCACCGCTGCTGCGGTCATGATTGTGGGCGTCACGTCATTGTTTGTCTTTCAACCCGCCGCTGCAACAACGCAATTTGCGGCCCAAACTGGGAAGTCCTGCGGGGATTGCCACACGAATCCCAAGGGCAGCGGCGCCCTCTCAGCGCTTGGGGAAAAATTCAAAGCGAATGGGAACAAGCTACCGAAGTAAGCTCTATCGCGCTTGAGTCCGTGATCTGACCGCGCGGAGGTAATTCACATCGTACTGCCAATGACGCAGGTCCCGTTCGTTGACAGTCTGTCGCTACTCTCACCTAACTCTCCCAATCCGTCGCCAGCCGTCGTGAGGCGAGCACGACAAGAAGTTCGGGAGTCGAAATGCTCTGCGAGCCGCTTGACTTGAATAGACTAGTCTGTAGACTAGCCGATACTTCAGGAACAACCAGTCATGAAAATCGAAATCGGCGCGTACGAGGCGAAGACCAAGTTGCCGGAATTGCTGCGCCAAGTCCAAGCCGGCAAGCAATTTACGATCACGAACCGTGGCAAAGCGATCGCCGACCTGGTTCCGAGTCAGGCACAAGAGTCGAAAGACCCGGCGGCGGCAATCGACAAATTTTTGGCCTTTAAGAAGACAAACCCGGTGCGCGCGCGCTTCAATATCAAGGCGCTAATCGAAGAAGGCCGCGAGTGAAGTTTGTCCTCGATGCTTCAGTCGCACTGTCATGGCTTCTGCGCGACGCACCTGTGCGGGATGAACCCTACGCGTTTGGTGTTTTGAAGGCGCTGCGAGTGGCGGGCACTGCCGCTGAAGTACCGGTAACCTGGGGCTTGGAAGTCGCCAACGTCATCGCCCGCTGCGAAGCCAAGAAGCAGGTGACGGAGGCACAAACCGAGGCTTACCTCGAGATGCTCCATGCCACGCCGATCGATGTTGATGCGGCCACTTTTACACATGTGCTGTCTGAGACCTTGCAGCTCGCACGCCGCTATCGGCTCTCCGCCTATGACGCGTCATATCTGGAACTGGCATTGAGAACAGCGCTGCCGCTGGCTACGCTCGATGAGGATCTGCGCCGTGCCGCAGAAAAGGCGGGCGTCAAACACTTTAGGCCAAAGTGAACAGCGCTCCGATACGCCGCAAGGCCAGACGGCCGCCTCGGGGTATCGGTGAGTGGCATAAGTCATCCCGACGAGCGGATGGATAACTTCGCGCCGCCGGCAAGGTTCGGGTCCGGCTTTTCTTGGAGAGTGAAGTCTCCGAAAAGTACCGGCGATTGTGCAAAAATGCCTGGAACAATAGTGTTTTTATTTGCGAGATGTTATGCGGCGCGACAGGAAACGTAGTCTGAAAATGCCCAGGAGAGGACTCGAACCTCCACGGTGTTACCCGCTAGTACCTGAAACTAGTGCGTCTACCAATTCCGCCACCTGGGCAGTGAACCGGAAGCAAGGGAGGCGGCGAAATCTACGCATGGAGCTGGGAGCTGTCAATTGATGACACGACGCGGAAAATTCGGGCGCCGCGATCGCAAGCCGGCTGGCGGTCATAAGACAGGCCCCGCGCGCGGCCCAAAGAGCCACGCTGAGCATCCATCAAAGCGCGGCAAGAGCTCACTCGACGGGCAGGTTGTCGAGGGCACGGTGACGGCAAACCGTGGCGGCTTTGGCTTCCTGCGCGTGCCGGGGCAGACCGAAGATGTGTTCCTGCCGCCGCCGCAAATGCGCGGTCTTCTCAACGGCGATCGCGTGAGCGTGCGTGTGGCGGGCGATGGGCGCGGTCGCTGGACAGGCGAGGTGCAAGCCGTGCTCGATCGCGGCGTCACAGCTTTCCTCGGCACGATTGAACTTGAAAGACGCGGCGCCTGGGTAAGCGCGGCGGACCGGCGTCTGCAGCTACGATGCAGCGTGGCGCCTGCTGACCTTGCGGGCGCCAAGAACGGCGACTGGGTGATCGCGCGCATTCACCGCTACGCAAGCTCGACGGCGCCGGCGCAAGCCGTCATCGAAAAACGCCTCGATCCGGCGCGTCCCGTGGAATTAGGCACCGAGGCGGCGATTGCGCGCTTTGACCTGCCGCATGAATTCACGCCCGCTGCCTTGCGTGAGGCGCAGAACTACGGTGGCCGGGTGGATCCCGCGGAGGCGGCATCGCGGATTGATCTGCGTGACTTGCCGCTCGTCACGATCGACGGCGAGGACGCCAAGGACTTCGATGACGCGCTCTACGCCGAGCCGCATGCGGAGGGCTTTCGTCTTATCGTCGCGATCGCCGATGTCAGCTACTACGTGCGCCTCGGAACCGCGCTCGATACTGAAGCGCGTGAGCGCGGCACGTCGGTCTATTTTCCAACACGCGTGGTGCCGATGCTGCCGCCGACGCTCTCCGATCACCTCTGCTCGCTCGCACCCAAAGTTGATCGGCTGTGCTACGTCGCCGACATGGTCATCAATCGCCACGGCGCGTTGAAAGGCGCGCGCTTCTATCCTGCCGTGATGCGCTCGGCGGCGCGTTTGACCTATACGCTCGCGTTTGCCGCTTTGTTTGAAGGGCAACCGGCCGCGTGCAGCCAGTTGGGGCCGCTCATCGATCGGCTGCGCATCCTGGTCGACGTCTACAAGGTGCTGCACAAGGCGCGCGCACGCCGCGGCGCGCTTGATTTCGACGCGCCCGAAGCACGCTTCCGGATCGACTCCGCCGAGCATGTGACAGCAATCGACCTCGTCGCGCGCAACGATGCGCACCGGCTGGTCGAGGAGTGCATGATCACCGCCAACGTTGCCGTGGCGGGCGAGTTTTCGCGTACGCGCACAGCCGCTCTGTACCGCGTGCACGGACAGCCGGAAGAAGCGAAGCTTGATCGGCTGCTCTCGACACTGACGGCGCTTGGCATCGAGGCGCAGATTCCAAAGACGGTCGCGCCGCGCGACCTGCAAGCCATCACACGACGGCTCGGCAAGGCGCCGGAGCGTCCGTTCGTCGAATCGCTCGTCATTCGCTCGTTGCCGCAGGCGGTCTATCAGCCGACGAACATCGGCCATTTTGGGCTTGCTCTGGAGCACTACACGCATTTCACATCCCCCATCAGGCGCTATCCGGATCTGGTCGTGCACCGCACCTTAAGAGCGCTCGGCGCGGCGGGCGGCGCCGCAGGAGTGCGCTACGAGACGGCGGAGCTCGGCCTTCTTGGCGAGAGCACCTCGAAGCTTGAAAAACGCGCCGACGAGGCGGATCGCTACGTGAACAACTTTTTGAAGTGCACGTACCTGCGTGAGCGTATCGGCCAGACATTCCACGGACTCATCACCACGGTGGTCGACTTTGGCTGCTTTGTGCAGATTCTGGAGGTCGCTGTCGACGGTCTTCTGCACGTCGACCGGCTGACCGATGACTCCTATGAAATGGAGGGCGACGGGCACGGTTGGGTTGGGCGCCGTCAGGGGCGCCGCTTACGCGCCGGCGGGCAGGTCAAAGTCGTCGTCACCGCGGTCAATCCCATTGAGGGGCTGATTGATCTGGAGCTCGTTGAAGAGTGACGAGGAGCGTTGAGACCATCTTCGGTCTGCATGCCGTGCGTGCGCTTCTGCTGCGGCACCCGGAGCGCGTTCTTACCCTCAAGCTTGCGGCGGGACGAGACGATGCGCGGGTGCGCGAGCTTACGGAGCTTGCCAAGCGGCATGGTTGCCCCATCGAGCGTGCGGACGCGGGCGCGTTCAAGCAGCTGTTGGGGGACGCGGTGCATCAGGGCGTCGTCGCGGAGATCTCATCCATGCCGCCGTGGACCGAGGACGACCTTCTGACCGCACTCACGCATGCGAAACTGCCCTTGGTGCTGGCGCTCGACGGCGTGCAGGACCCCCATAACCTCGGCGCCTGTCTGCGCACCGCGGATGCCTGTGGGGCGCTCGCGGTGGTCGTGCCGAAGGACCGAGCGGCGCAGCTTACCGCCGCCGTGCGTAAAGTCGCGGCCGGCGCCGCGGAGACCACCCCCGTCGTTGCCGTGACGAATCTTGTGCGCTGTCTGTCACTTATGAAAGAAGCAGGCCTGTGGGTGGTCGGCGCGGAGGCGCGGGCCGACGAGCGGCCTCAGGACGTCGACCTCACCACCGGCACGGTCCTCGTGCTCGGTGCGGAAGGCGCGGGGCTGCGCCAATTGACCCGCCAGGCTTGCGACTTCGTGGTGCGCCTGCCGCAGGTGGGAGCGGTCGAAAGCCTCAACGTGTCCGTCGCCGCCGGGATGCTCCTTTATGAGGCTCTGCGGCAGCGCGAGGGCGCGCAGAAGTGAGGCGCTCCGGCCGGCCCAATACAGGCCGGCACGCTTCTTATTTATTGCGATTGGCAGGGGTTTTCAGTATTCTGCGCGGCCCCTGATCTCAAGGGGGTTACGGCCCCAGATTTTCGAAGGGTCAGGGCCCGATCTCCTTGCCGCATTGGCGCACCCTCGCGCGCAAGCGGCTGCCAACCCATAAGGAAGATCCATGAGGCATTATGAAATCGTGTTTCTGGTGCACCCGGACCAGAGCGAACAAGTTCCCGCGATGATCGATCGCTACAAGGGAATGATTGCGGCCGGCAACGGCCTCGTGCATCGCCTGGAAGACTGGGGCCGGCGGCAGCTCGCCTATCCGATCGCCAAGGTGCACAAGGCGCACTACGTTCTTATGAACATCGAGTGTGACCAGAAAATCGTCGATGAATTGACCGGCGCCTTTCGCTTCAGCGACGCGGTGCTGCGCCATCTCGTGACCAGTGTCGACGAGGCGGTGGTTGAGCCCTCGCACATGGCGAAGGCCGAGGAAGAGGAAGCCGGCGGTCGGCGTGACCGTCCCCGCGATGAAGCGCAGGGATCATCCGATGACGACGACGGCGGCCGGCGCCGCGAGCGCGTCCGCGATGAGCCCGTCGCCGCCGAGGCTGAAGATACCGCCATGACGGACGAGCGTCCGAGCCTGGGGAACTGATTATGAAAACCAGCAGCACCCCGAGCCGCTTTTCGCGGCGCAAGAAATTCTGCCGCTTCACCGCCGAAGGCGTGAAGTCGATCGACTACAAGGATCTTGCGACCTTGAAGGGCTACGTTACCGAGACCGGCAAGATCGTACCGAGCCGCATCACGGGTACGAAGTCCTTCTATCAGCGGCAGCTGGCGGTCGCGATCAAACGTGCGCGCTTCCTCGCGCTCCTGCCTTACACCGATCAGCACTGAAGACGCATCATGGAACTCATCCTGCTGCAGAAAGTCGCCAATCTCGGCAACATCGGTGACCGGGTCAAGGTGAAGTCCGGCTTCGGGCGCAACTTTCTCCTGCCGCAGGGCAAGGCTACGCTCGCGACCGAAGTCAATATCGCAAGATTTGAAGTGCGCCGCGCGGAGCTTGAGAAGGCTGCCGGCGAGGAGCTGCATTCAGCGAGCGAGCGCGCGAATGCCTTGAAAGAATATCGCCTGACGATCGCTGCCAAGGCCGGCACCGAAGGCAAGCTCTTCGGTTCGATCGGCACGGCCGACATCGCCGAGGCCGCCACGCGCGCCGGCATGCCGGTCGCTAGGAGCGAAGTGCGCCTGCCTGGTGGGCCGCTACGCATGGTCGGCGAGCACATCGTGCATGTGCATCTGCATGCTGATGTCGATGCACCGGTCACTGTGGTCGTAGTCGCGGAGGAGTAGCCGCAAGGCTTGCTCCGAAGTTCACGCGAGAATGTAGTGGCCGCTCCCGCCAAAGTGCGTCGCGAATCGGGCACGCTTGAGGACATTCGCACCCCGCCGCATTCCGTTGAAGCCGAACAGGCCGTCTTGGGCGGTCTTCTCCTGGATCCGGTGGCCTGGGACAACGTTGCCGACGTCGTGCGCGCGGCGGACTTCTATCGCCCCGATCATCGGCTGATTTTTGAAGCCATAGGCGCGTTGGCCGGCAACGGTCAACCTTGCGATGCCGTCACGGTGTCGGAACATCTGCAGCGCACGCAGCTTCTCGATGAGGTCGGCGGCCTTGCCTATCTGGGAACCCTGGTGCGCGATACGCCCACCGCCGCCAATGTGCGCGCGTACGCGGCCATCGTGCGCGAGCGCTCGCTGTTGCGAAAGCTGATACGCGCTGGCGGCGAGATTGCCGCCTCAGTCTTCAGCGACGAGGGCCTGACCGCAAGCGAGCTTGTTGACCGCGCCGAGCAGCGCGTCTTCGAGATCGCCGAGGAAGGCACGCGCAGCCGCGATGGCGCGCAGTCGGCAAAGTCCCTGTTGCCGGCGCTCATCGATCAGATCGATTCCTGGCATTCCAATCCGGACTCGTTGCGCGGGCTGGCGACGGGCTTTCACGATTTTGACAGGGTGACCGGCGGGCTGCGTCCCGGAGATCTCATCATCGTCGCCGGACGTCCTTCAATGGGCAAGACAACGCTCGCCGTCAACATGGCGGAGAACGCGGCGCTCGATCGTACGACGCAAGCCTCCGTCGTGGTGTTCAGCATGGAAATGCCCTCCGATCAGCTACTGACGCGCATGCTCTCATCCGTCGGCAACGTGCCGCTGAATGCGATCAGGAGCGGCCGCATTGCCGATGAGGACTGGGTGCGTCTGACGAGCGCCACGGGGCAGCTGTCGCAGGCGCGCATCTTCATTGACGAAACGCCGGCGCTGACGCCGACCGACCTGCGCGCACGCGCACGCCGCATCAAGCGCGAGCATGGGCTGCATCTCATCGTGGTCGACTATCTGCAGCTCATGCATGTGCCCGGAACAAAAGAGAACCGCGCGACCGAAATCGCCGAGATCTCGCGCGGACTGAAGGCGCTCGCCAAAGAGCTTGCCTGCCCCGTCATTGCGCTGTCGCAGCTGAATCGCGGCGTCGAACAGCGCGAGCACAAGCGCCCGGTGATGTCGGATCTGCGCGAAAGCGGCTCGCTCGAGCAGGATGCCGACATGATCCTCCTCATCTATCGAGAGGAGGTGTACGACAAGAATACGCCCAAGAAGGGCGTCGCCGAGATTGATCTTGCCAAACACCGTAACGGCGCCACCGCGAATTTTCAGCTGACATTTCAGGGGGAATTCAGCCGCTTCAGGAGCTACAGCCCCGATTCCTACGCCGAGGGTGTATTGAAGTGAGCCGGCTCATCCGGGCCGTCATTGACACGCAGGCACTGCGCGCGAATCTGCAGACACTGCGCAAGCTTGCGCCGCATTCGCGCATCGCCGCGGTCGTAAAAGCCAACGCCTACGGTCACGGTCTTGCGCACGCGGCGCGCGCGCTTGCCGAGGCCGACGCGTTCGCCGTGGCGCGCATCGAGGATGGCATTGCGCTGCGCGCCGCCGGCGTCACGCGGCCGATCCTGATTTTGGAAGGCGTCATCAGCGAGGATGCGCTCACTGAGGCTGCGCAGCACGACTTCGATCTCATGGTGCACGATGCGCTGCAGATCGAGCTTCTTCGGAAGTGCGCCTGCCAACATCGATTCGTCCTCTGGCTCAAGATCGATACCGGCATGAACCGCCTCGGCTTTCGATGCGATGACTTTCCCGCGGCGCTGGCGCGCGTGCGTCAACTGCCAACGCCGGCGCGCGAGATTCGTCTCGTTACACACCTGGCGCGCGCCGACGATCGGCAAGATGCGACAACCGGCGAGCAGCTCGAGCGCTTCAAGGCGGCAACCCAAGGCCTTGCATTGGCCACCAGTATTGCCAATTCCGCGGCAATTTTGAGCCGCCCCGACACGCATGGCGATTGGGTGCGGCCGGGACTCGCGCTTTACGGGGTCTCGCCATTTGCCAATGAGAGCGCCGCAAGTTTCGGGCTCGTTCCCGTGATGTCGTTCGAAACCACGGTGATTGCCACACGGCGCGTCGCGCGCGGCGAGAGCGTAGGTTATGGCGGGACGTGGCGCGCCGCGCGTGATACGACGCTTGCAATTTTGGCCGGCGGCTACGGCGACGGCTTGCCGCGCAGCCTTCGCAATGGCACTCCGGTGCTGGTCAATAAAGAGCGTGCGCCGCTGGTCGGCCGCGTCTCGATGGACATGATTGCAGTTGATATCGGCGAAGTTGCCGACGTGCACGTCGGCACGAGCTGCAAACTCTGGGGGCCGGGCCTACCCGTTGAGGAGATTGCAGACTGCGCCGGCACCATCTCCTATGAGCTTCTCTGCGGGATCAGCAGCCGGCGCGTGCTTCTCGAAGTGCGTTGACCGCTTGCGCTTGCGCGCTTAGCTGTCGAAAAACCCCATCTTGACGCCTGCGAGCTGGATCACATCGTTGTCGGCGAGGCGTTTCGCCTGTGCGCCGATGGCAGTGCCATTGACGAGCGGATAATCGTCGTCTTTGCCGCTGTCGACGTGCACGATGAAATAGCCTTCCGCGCGGCGCGTGATTGCTGCAACCTGTACGCCCGGACGCCCGAGCGTCGTCAGCGCCTTACTGAGCTCGAGCTCCCGTCCGGCAAAGGCGCCGGAGAGCACTTGCAGTTTGGCATTCTTCACCAAGCTTGCGCCTTCGGCGAGTGCGCGCGCTTTTGCCGTCGCGGACAGACCCGCTGAGGCTTGATTGGCGACTTCCGCGGCGCTCCTCAATCTCTCGACCGGCCGCGCCGACGGCTGAATCACCATCGTCTTCTCGAACTCATCCTGCTGCTCGTCGTCTTCGACGAAGCGCAGCTGATGATGGCCGACGGTGATGACGTCGCCGTGTTGCAGGGCATGCTTCTTAATGAGCTTGCCGTTGACGTAGGTGCCGTTGGTGCTGTTCAGATCCTCGAGGAACGAATCGTTGAGGATATTGATGATGAGGGAATGGTGGCTGCTGACGGCCGGGTTGTCGATGCGGACATCGTTGTCCGGCAACCGCCCAATCGTATAGCGCTCCTTGGTCATGTTGTATTCCGCCATGACCTGACTTTCCAGGCTTAAGACCAACCTTGCCATGTGTGAGCCTCGCGTCAGCCGAACCAGCCTAGGACTTTGTCGAAGATTCCCCGGCGTGCGGGGAACGCATCCAAAACGTTTGCCATGACGACCGAGATGTTGTCCCGCCCGCCATTATCATTCGCCAGTTGAATCAATTGTTTAGCGACCGTATCCAGATTAGCACTAAAGGTGCTGAGCGTTAAGTGCATGTCGTCATCTTCCACCATGTCGGAGAGGCCATCCGAGCATAAAGCGAACGTATCGCCCTTTTGCACCGGTACGTCTTGCACTTCAACTTCAACGCTGGGCTCAACGCCGAGCGCTAGTGTGACATAGTTCTTGTTGGCCGCGCGCTGCGCCTCTTCGGCGGAATAAAAGCCGCGGTCCACGAGCTCCTGCAGGAGCGAGTGGTCCATCGTCAGCTGCTCGAACTTCTCGCCCCGCAAGCGGTACAGGCGCGAGTCGCCGACGTGGGCAATGGAGGCCTTGTTGTCGAAGAACAGGGCGCTTACTACCGTTGTGCCCATGCCTTCGCAGTTGGGCTGTGTGCGCGCGGTCTGATAGATGATTTTGTTGGCCCGATGGATGGCGTCGCGCAGAATGATGCTGGTACGGGACATGCCCGACTCGCGATCAAGTGCTCGCAGGTCCTGGCGATCCACCGACTCGCGCACCAGGTTCAAGATGGTCTTGACCGCGATGCCGCTCGCCACTTCGCCTGCGTTGTAGCCGCCCATGCCATCGGCGAGCACCAAGAGCCCGATGTCGGCATCAAAGGCGATCGTGTCCTCGTTGTGCTCGCGGACCTTGCCGGTGTCCGTCAAACCGACACAGCGGAACTTGCCCTTCAAACTCATGCCGCGCCTCGGCCCCGATAAATGGTGACCTGCGTCACACTGCCGCCCGCGAAGGACGCTGTGCAACGGGTTTCACGACCCATGCAATCTGTTCTCAACATCGATTTGACGACGTGGCCGTGCCCGTTTGCCCGCCCCGATTCGGGCCGACATAAGCTAGCATTGCCATCAAGGTAGTCCGAGCGCTTAGTCACAAACCCGTCATCCAGCACATCCCCGCGGCGAATCCTAGCCAAGTTGACTCACGAGCGCACCGCTCCTTACTGCTTATAGCCCCATGGCCCGATCCACCAGCGTCTTTGCGTGCAGCGCCTGCGGCGCCCAGACGCCGAAATGGCAGGGCCAGTGCCCGCACTGCGAGGCTTGGAATTCCCTGGAAAGGCGCAATTTCGCCGCCGGCGACGCACGCGCCGGCGGGACACCCGCAGCGGCCGCGCACAGTTTTGCGGGCACTATGGCCGCTGAGAGCAAACGCCTCGGAACAGGCCAGGATGAGCTCGATCGGGTGTTGGGCGGGGGACTTGTGCTGGGTTCGGTCGTGCTCATTGGAGGCGATCCGGGCATCGGCAAGTCGACACTCCTCCTGCAGGTGGCGGCGCACGTCGGCCGCTCGCGTGCGGTTTTGTACGCAAGCGCGGAAGAGTCGGTGGCGCAGGTGGGCCTGCGCGCGCGACGCCTCGGCGTTGCCGCCGCGGAGCTCACGCTCGCCAACGAAAACGACTTGGACGCAGTGCTGGCACTCGCAGCCGAACGCAAGGTTTGCCTCCTCGTGGTGGATTCCATCCAGACCGTGCAGTGCGGCGATGCCGGATCGCTTGCCGGCGCGGTGACGCAACTGCGCGAGTGCACGGCGCGGCTCGTGCGCTTCGCCAAATCCACCGGCACCGCGGTCATCATCATCGGACATGTGACCAAGGAGGGTGCCATCGCAGGCCCCCGCCTGCTCGAGCATCTTGTGGACACCGTGCTCTACTTTGAAAGCGAAGCGGGCAGTCGCTACCGCCTGGTGCGCGCGACCAAGAACCGCTTTGGCGCATCCCACGAGCTGGGCTTCTTCGCGATGAGCGAGGCGGGCTTGAAGCAAGTGAAGAACCCGTCCGCGATATTTCTGGCGCGCTCGCCCGAGCCTGCGGCCGGCAGTATTGTGACCGTGACGCGCGATGGCGGCAGGCCGCTTCTCGTTGAGCTGCAAGGGCTCGTCGATCGCATGCGTTTCGGTGCGCCACGCTGCGTTTCGCAGGGACTCAATTCTAACCGCGTGGCGATGCTGCTCGCGGTCCTCCACCGCCACGCCGGATTGTCACTGCAGGAGCACGATGTGTTTGCCAACGTCGTGGGCGGCATCCGTATCGAGGAGACCTCGTGGGACTTGCCGCTGGTGTTGGCGCTCGCCTCGAGCTTGAAAGATCAGCCGCTGCCGCGCTCGCTCGTTGCGTTCGGCGAGTTGGGTCTCACCGGCGAGCTGCGCCCTGTGGCTTATGGAGAGGAGCGCCTGCGCGAGGCGCACAAGCAGGGGTTCACGCAGGCGCTGATCGCGCGCGACAACGCGCCGCGAAAACCGCTCGCTGGGCTTGAAGTGCTCGTCGCCGGACGCGTCGGGGAGGCCTTGAGCACGGCATTTTCTGTACAGGCGAATCTTTCCGTCCTCAATCCGCCGGCGCGAACACACGCACGGTCTTGATCGCGTTATCCGCGATCTGCAGTACTTCGAACTGATAGCGGCCGACTTTGAGCGCGGTACCGGGGTCGGGAATGGTCTCGAGCTGCTCGAGGAGCAGTCCGTTCACGGTCTTGGGTCCGTCGGTCGGCAACTGCCACTGTAGCGCGCGGTTTACGGCACGCACCGTGGCGCTGGCGTTGACGATAAAGACACCGGCACGCTCCATATGAATGTTCTTGTGCGTGACGGTCGCCGGGTCGGTCGTGAATTCGCCGACGATCTCCTCCAAGATGTCTTCGAGAGTGACGAAGCCTTCGATATCGCCGTATTCGTTGACCACAAACGCGAGGCGGCGCCGGTTGCGTTGAAAGTTGGTGAGCTGCACGGCAAGCGAGGTTCCTTCGGGCACAAAGTACGGCTCGCGGTTCTTGGCAATCTCCACCAGCCGATCGCGCGTCAGCGTGCCGCGGGCGAGCTCCTGGGCGACGCGCTTCATGTGCAGAATGCCCACGATGTTATCGAGCTCGCCGTCGCACACCGGCAGGCGCGTATGCGGCGTCTGGCGCAGCTGATCCAATAGATCCTCCCAGCTCTTCTGTACGTCGATGCTCGCGATCTCCTGCCGCGGCACCATGATGTCGTTCACCGTGAGCTGACCGAGGTCCAGGATCGACAGCAGCATCTGCCGGTGGCGCGCCGGGATCATGGGCCCCGCCTCGGCGACTACCGTGCGCAGCTCCTCAGTGGAGAGGTCGTTTGTGCTGCGCGCGGCTTTGACAACGCCAAACACGCGCAGCACGCCATAGGCGAGCTGGTTGGTGATCCATAACAGCGGGCGCGCGAGCAGCACGAGTCCGCGGTAGATATGCGCCGAGCGCAGCGCGACCCACTCGGGGTAGGTTGCCGCATAGATTTTGGGCGCAAGCTCGCAGAAGACGATGACGATGACGGTGAGCGCGGCGCTTGTCGCCGGCACTGCGTAACGGTTGCCGCTGCGCTGCGCGAGGAGGGTTGCGATCGAGGATGCGAACACGCTCGCAGCAGCCAGGATTACAAGGTTCGCGCCCAGCCAGTCATCCGGTTTCTGCAGCAGCCGCTCAAGCAGCTTTGCGGTGCGTGCTCCCGCGTGTGCGCGGTGCCGGATGCGATAGCGATTGACGGACAGCATCGCAACCTCGGTCCCTGAGGAGAAGGCGATGACGACGAGGAGGGCGAGGAGCCCGAGAAGGAGATCTAGCGTCGGAGAACCGTTCAATGCCGTACACCTCGCAAAGTGGCTGCGCAGCCGCCATTCTCTCGCATCGGCCTTAACTTAGTGGGGCCGAAAATGCGCTGCCTGCGCATATAATCCCAGCCATGTTCGATAACCTCTCTGCGCGTCTCACACGCACAATCGAGCGTCTGCGCGGCCGCGGACGCATCACCGAGGACAATATCGCCGAGGCGCTGCGCGAGGTGCGGGTTGCGCTCCTTGAGGCGGACGTGGCGTTGCCGGTTATCAAGACATTCATCGATGCGGTGAAGTCGAAGGCCGTGGGCGCGGAGGTGAGCAGCAGCCTGACCCCGGGCCAGGCCTTTATCGGGATCCTGCACCGGGAGATGGTCGAGCTCATGGGGGGCGCTCGTGCGGGCTTCTCGTTGCGCGCCCAGCCGCCCATCGTCGTGCTGCTCGCGGGCCTGCAGGGCGCCGGCAAGACGGCCACCGCCGCCAAGCTTGCGCGCTGGCTCATCGAGCGCGAGCGGAAGCGCGTGCTCCTGACGAGCACGGACATCTCAAGGCCTGCCGCCGTGTTGCAGCTCGAGCGCCTCGCGGGCGAGGTCAAAGCCGATTTCTTTCGCGCACCGGCCGGGCTCACAGCGCCTGAGATTGCCGCAGCGGCGCTCGAGCTGCAACACGGCGGCAGGCCTTGAGATGTCCGTGCTCGTCAGGAG
>Ga0066793_10000015_pt1 | contig 46207 bp, 47 predicted proteins | sample PersoiDNA2013189_FD_83876 | JGI IMG/M metagenome (GOLD analysis project Ga0066793, IMG submission 83876) | Permafrost soil microbial communities from the Arctic, to analyse light accelerated degradation of dissolved organic matter (DOM) -... | ecosystem: Environmental > Terrestrial > Soil >... | reverse complement strand
GTTGGCGGCCGCCTGCGCCTCCTGCCTGAACCGCTCGATGAAGACGGGGTCCTTGGCGAACTGAGGGTGCAGTATCTTAACGGCTACGGTCCGACCGAGGAGTGTGTCCCGAGCGCGGTAGACGTCGGCCATTCCGCCCGTTCCGATGAGCTGCTCGAGCTCGTAACGGGAGTTCAGTATCTTTCCGACCATATAAAAAGAGCCTGCCTTTCTTGATGGTTTTCTACATTATACGTTTTTGACTTTGGTATTTATACGGCGGTGTGCCCGGAAATCGGGCCGGGCGACTACGCGTGGCCCAAAAGAAACCGGCCGGGCGTTCGACCATGATCTGCTTTCCCGAAGTCGTGCAGGTGACGTATATGGACGCTTTCCCGTTCGGGATCTTCTCGCCCATGTTGTACGTCTTGCGCGTGTTCGCCTGGATGGTGTCCGGCCGTTGGGGGGGACTTCGATAAGGGCGCACGGATGCCTTGTTCATGTGGTCTAATGCCCGCAAAGGGCTCTCAATCGTACTTGCAGGTCACCTCGTAGAAGACCTTGGCCGGGTTCTGGCAGACCGGGCACTTGTCCGGGATGGCGCCATCGGCCACATAACCGCACACATCGCAGACGTAATAGGTGGGCTCTTCTTCGGCCAGCAGGTGCTCCAGGGCCTTCTCGTACAACTTGGCGTGCACGTCTTCGACGTCGCGGGCCCAGGTGAACATCGTCGCCACCGGCTTGTTCTCCTGCGCCTCAGCCTTCGTGATGAAGTCGCCGTAGGCGACCTGGGCTATCTTCTGCTCGCTGGCCAGGGAGTCGGAGAGGTTGGTCTCTGTGTCTTTGATCTCGTGCAGGAGGCGCAGGGCGTTGCGCGCGTGTATGGCCTCCGAATCCGCAACGGCGCGAAAGAGCTTCGCCACGCTGGAGTACTCTTCCTCGTCGGCCTTGTCGGCGAAGACCTTCAGCCTGACACTGGCCTTCGACTCGCCCTCGTACGCTTTGTAAATGGCATCCTGGATCTCGTCCGCCACCTCACACACCTCCAGTCGGTTCACGGCCCGCGGGCACTACTTGGCTTTCCGCACGTACACCTTTATCTCGCCTCCGTCTTCCTCGAGCCCGAGGAACTCGTTTCCCGTCTTTTCCGCCCATGCGGGCATGTCGCTCTTGATGCCGACGTCGTCCGCGAGGACCTCCAGGACCTGGCCGGGTTCCATCTTCTTTATCTCCTGGGCGGTCTTCACTATCGGCATCGGGCAATAGAGCCCCACACAGTCAATGGTCCTGTCAGCTTCCATATCCCACCTCCGAGGACGCGCGAACCAGAGCGGCCCGGCGCCGGCTAGATGAAGAGGTTGACCTTGCCTTCCGTGGCGAGCGACAGGTACGTCGCGGCGCCCACGAAATCGTCAACCACGTCAAGGAAGTCACTTTCTTCGAGCCCCATGATCGCCATCGACGTGGTGCAGGCCAGGAACCTCACTCCCTGCTCCTTTGCGAGTGTTATGCTCTCGTCGAGGTTCGGCATCCGGTAGCGCTTCATGAGCCCTTTCATGGTGTGGGTGCCGAAGCCCGCCATGTTCATCTTGGAGAGCTTCCTCCGCCCCGGGCCTCCGCGGTTCATCATCCCCATCATCCACTGCATCGGGCTCTTCTTGCCGCGATCCAGTGAGCCTTTCTCGATCACCGAAAGGCCCCAGAAAGTGAAGAACATGTTGACCGTCATGCCCATGGACGCGCCCGTGTTGGCGAGGTTGAACGCCGCAAGCGCTTTGTCCAGGTCCCCGCTGAACACGATGAGTGTCATGCTTTCTTCTTCAGCCATTGGAAAGCCTCCTTAGCCACACCAGAGACGTCAATCGCCCGACCGGCTACTTCGGCGCCTCGCCGCAATTAGGGCACTCTTCCGCGCTATCGCGTACCGGCTCCCCGCAGTGAACGCACTCTACTATGACCATCCTGCAAGCCACGCAGATAGCGCTCTCCTCCTCGACGACCACGTCGCAGTAGGGGCACCGGCACACAACGACCTTGTCATTCTTCGGATCATCCATTCTGTGCCTCCTTCTGCTTGCTCTGGTAGTCCTGGATTGCTTTGTGGAGCGCGTCGGCGCCCAGGTTCGAGCAATGCATCTTCTGCTTTGGAAGGCCTCCAAGCTGCTCCGCGACATTCTCGCGGGTGATCTTGAGGGCCTCGTCCAGGGTCTTGCCGATCGCCATCTCGCTCACCATGCTCGAGACCGCGATGGCCGCGCCGCAACCGAAGGTCTTGAACTTGACGTCGCTCAGGCGTCCGTCGTCCACCTTGATATAGAACGTCATCATGTCACCGCACACCGGGTTTCCGACCTCCCCGACGCCGTCGGCGTTCTCGATCTCGCCGACGTTGCGCGGGTTCATGAAGTGTTCCATCACCATGTCGCTGTACTGCGCTATCTCAACCACCCCCCTCTTTGAGGTACTTGGCGTAAAGCGGAGACATCTGCCTCAGCCTCTCGACTATGGGCGGCAGCGTCTCCAGCACATAATCTATATCTTCGGGCGTGTTCTCGATACCCAGTGAGAACAAAAGCGAGCCCGAGGCGAGCTCCGCCGGCACGTCGCACGCGGTGAGCACGTGCGACCCCTTGAGCGCGCGAGAGGTGCACGCCGAGCCGCTCGACACCGCGATGCCCTTCTGGTCCAGGAAGAGCAGCATGCTCTCGCCTTCGATGAACTCCACCAGAAAGCTGGCGTTCCACGGCAGCCTGCTGGAGGGATGGCCGGTCAGCCTCAGCCTCGGGATCGCATCCAGCAGGCCGCTTATGAGCCTGTCGCGCATCGAAGAAAGGCTGGCGGCCCTCTCGCCGAGGTCTCGCGCGGCAAGCTCCGCCGCTTTTCCCATCCCGACGATGCCGGGCATGTTCTCTGTGCCGCCCCGCCGGCCGCCTTCCTGCACCCCTCCGTCGAGCAGCGGCATCAGGCGCACGCCTTTGCGGAGGAAGAGGGCGCCGGCGCCTTTGGGCCCGTAAAGGAGGTCGGACGCGATCGACATCGCGTCCACCCCGAGCTCGTTCACGTCCAGCGGGAGGTACCCGGCCGCGGCGACGGCGTCCGTGTGGAAGGGGATGCCCTTCGACTTCACGACGGCCGCGATCTCTTTCACCTTCTGTATCGTGCCGACCTCGCCGTTGGCGGCCATCACGGATACCAGCACTGTGTCGTCCCGAAGCGACGCCTCGAGGAGGGCGGGGTCCACCATGCCCTGCTCGTCGACACCGACCTCGGTGACCTCGAAGTCGAACTTGGCAAGAGTGCGGGCTGCGTGGAGGACCGAGAAATGCTCGACGGCGGACACCACGACGTGGTTGCCTTTCCTGCGGGCTGCCCACGCGATGCCTTTCACCGCGGTGTTGTTCGCCTCCGTGCCCCCCGAGGTGAAGATGACTTCCTCCGGGCTCGCGCCGATGAGAGCGGCTACCCGCTCGCGGGCTTCCTCGAGGGCTTCGCGGGCGGTGTCACCGCGGCTGTGCAGGGAAGAGGGGTTGCCGAATTCGTCCGTGAGAAAAGGCCGCATGGCGTCCGCCACCTCTGCGAGGACCGGTGTGGCGGCGTAATGGTCCAGGTAAACCTCAGGCATCGTGACCTCCCGGAGCCTCAGCCCCTACATAGACTCGAAGTATTCCAGCAGGGCGTCCCGGTCGAGCACGACGAGCTGCTTGTCCTGGGTCCCGACGATTCCCTCTTTCTTGAGCCGGCTCATCACCCGCGAGACCGTCTCCTCGGTGGAGCCGATCAGCCCGGAGATGTCGCGGTTGGTGAGCGGCGTGTCCATGCGCTCCTTGCAGGGCCTTATCCCGGCGTTCTCGTCCAGAGTCTTGAGCAGTATGCAGGCCACGCGCCTCTCAACACGCTCCCCGGCGATACAGCGCGCCTTGATGTACGAGCTGTCGAGCTTCTGGCCGACCATCTGGAGGATGTAGCGTTCGAGCTCCGGGTCAGCCTCCAGGATGGGCATGAGGTCGTCCTTGCTGATGCGCCAGATGACGGCTTCCTTTCGCACGACCGCCGAGAACGGGTAGAAATCCTGCCCGTAGACGATGCCCTCCCCGAATATCTCGCCGGGGAAGATGAAGTGGAAGATGTAGACTTTGCCGTCTCCGTGGATGACGTTCGCCTCCACAACGCCCGACTCCACCAGGAACAGCGATGAAGCCGCGTCCCCCTCGAAGAAGACAAACTGCCCCCTGTCGAGCGTGCTGTGGCTGGACTTATCCTTCAGCCGGGCCTGCAGGTTTTTCTTGGCATGGCTGATGAACTCCTCGAGGTAGTCACTATTAGCCACTTGCGTCCCGCCTTTCGTTTGCCCTTCCACCGCTTGTCCTCCTTGTAATTCTACACCAACTCAGCCGGTGCGATTGCCTCAGGAACGCCTGCTCGCGCCACCGGAAGCCGTCTTTGCGCCCGCCGTCGAACGCTTGCCGCCCGCCCGCCCGTGCCCGCCGTGCTTGCCCCAGAACTGCGGCCAGGACGCCGCCGGCTCGATGCCGACGTGATGAGCCATGATCATGTAGTAGCCGCCGAGCCCCCGGTAGGAGCCCCAGTTCTCCGCCACGCGCCTCAAGTCATCGCTGGAAGCCCTGCCTTCCTTGCCGTAGTAATGCGACATCTTCGCCTGCAACCCGATGTCGTCGGCGGGAAAAGAATCCATCTTGTGGAGCCCGCGTATCATCGTCATCTCGGCGGTCCAGTCGCCGATGCCGCGTATCGCCTTCAGCTCGTCGCGGATCGCGCCTATGTCCTGGTAAGCATCGAACTTGTCGAGGTCCAGCTCTCCGGTCACGACCATGTGGGAGATCGCCTTTATGTACTCGGATTTCCGAGAGCTCAGACCGCACGACTTGAGGGCCGCGATGCTGGCGCCGGCGAGGGTCTCGGGCGTGGGATACAGGAAGAACGTCTCGCCGCCGGCCGTAAACTTCTCGCCGAACTTCCTGATGAGCTTGTTCTGCATGCTGTGCGCCGCGATGAGTGAGATCTGTTGCTCGATAATGGAGTCGACGAGCGCCTCGTACACCGTCGGTGTGGTCGGGCTCTTGAGCCCGTAGAGGTTCTTTATGAAACGGGCCATCACCGGGTCGCCGCCGGCCGCCCTGTAGAATGGCTTGAGGTCGACGTCCAGGTTGAACATCCGGGTGACCAGCCGGCGCGCCGCGTCGAGCTCCTTCCGGGAGAGCTCCCGATCGGACTTGAGCTCCGCTCTGAGCATAGGCTCCTCGACGGTGCCGGTGGACCAGATGGTCAGCAACGCGACCGAGTCGCCGACACGGACGGCCTGCTTGAACTTCCCGTCTTCGTAATTGCGGAACGGCGGGTCGCCGCGCGAGAAGATGGTCGCTGACAGGTCGAAGTTGAACGGAGGCACAGGCTTCAGAGTCAGCCGGTGTGTCACCGCCTCGCGCACCGCGGTCTTCTGTGGCATCTAGCCTGGTCACCTCTTCTTTCGCGCACGAGTAACAAGTCGTGGGTACTCTATTCGCTGCCGGCACCGGGAATCTTGCTGAACAGTCCTGATGTCTGGACGGGATAGTTGCGGCGGTTCGCGCTCAGCTCTCCACGAGCCTCCGCTGCACCGCCTCGCTCTGGAGTTCCCTCAGTGCGTCCGCGGCAATCCACCTCGCGCTTTTCGAGTCGAGCGCCTGGATCTGGAAGGCAGTCGCGATCGCCTGTTCGTTGAGGGCGATGTCGCGCTTGCCGATCTGCCTGAGCGCCCAGTTCACGGCCTTCTTCACGAAATTACGCTCGTCGGTCGCCTCTTTCTTTATCACCGGCAGGAAACCTGCGATGCGCTCGTCCGAGACGTCCTTGTCGCGCCAGGCGATGCGCGCCATCAGCGCGAAGCCCGCGCGCTTGACGAACTCCTCCTCACGCGAAGCCCACTCGAAGCACTTGTCGTATGCGAAGGGGGTCAGCCAGAAGAGGTTCATGCAGACCTGGTCGCAAACGTCCCACGAATTGAAATCGCTCACCCACGATTCGGCCTGTTCCTCGGTGACCAGCGCGGGGTCTTCCACCAGGCTCGCGAGGATGCGCGCTTCGTTGAACCCCGAGCCCCACAGCCGGAGAGCGAGGGCATGGTCCCGCCCGGCCTCGCTGGCCAGTTTCCTGATGTTGGGCATGGTCACACCGAGCGCGTGCTCGGGCTTAATGCCGAAGCGTTCCATGCCCGCTACGTTTTCGGGCGTGCCGAGGGCCTCGAGCTTCTTGATGACGTCCGCATATTCCATTGGTTTTTTCGCCATCTCAGCTCCTCGTTCGCGCCGGCCGCGCGTTTGCCGCATCCGGTCCGCGCGAAGCCATAATATCATCGCGCGGGCGGACCATCTTTCCTAATCATGCGCACGCGTTTTGCCGAAACTAGCAGTGACGCAGTAAACGAACCCGGGGCGAGGTCAGTTTTATGCCGGAAGAAAACCCCACGCTTGAAGTACCGAAGAAGTCTCTCGAGGAGCGCGCCCACTCCGGGCGGGCGGTTGCCGCCTGTGCGTAGGGCGGCCTGGCGCGGGCCGCTTCCGAACTGCTTGAAGGTATAGCAACCGATCCCCGAAAACTATTGATTGTACAGTCGTGCATGTCGGGGAGGGAACTTGAAGGGCGCAATCGTCTACTACGGCGACTGGGGGCACTGCAGGCAACTGGCAGAGATGATCATCAAGGGTTTGCTCGAACAGGGGCATGAGGTCGCGCTGTTCGAGGCCCGGACCCAGCCGCCGGATGACATGGAGTTCCTTATCGTGGGAGCTCCGACCGAGCTCGGTAAACTGCCCAGCCATGTCAGGCGCTTTATCGACAAGCGTGTTACTGACGATTGGAAGGGCAAGCTTTTTGGCGCGTTCAGCACCGGGGACAGGAAGCTCGTCGACAAGGGCGAACGCCAGGCGGCGGACCTGATCTACGAGGCGCTGCTGGACAAGGGATTGATACCTGCCGCCCCGGCTTTCAAAGCCGGGGTAGTTTTCATGAAGGGGCCGCTTAGCCCGGGGATGATGGGAGCGGCGTATAGATTTGGCCTGGAACTTGGCGAGGCGCTTAAAGGGAAGACGGGTGGCGTGATTGTGAGGTAGTGCTGGTAGACGTAGCGCCGGCGTCCCGCCGGGAGCGAAGGCCTGTCGGAGCCCCAACGAATTGGCCAACAGTTCCTACATTTGTTTTGAAGTGATGGATCAGGCTGCACGGCGATAATGCAGCAAGCCGGTCCACGAGGCGCATCCAGACTTGGTAGTTAAAATCATCCGGGGCTGATTCGCGGGGGGACCTTCCCCCCGCGAAGATATGGCTACCCCCCTGTCGTCGGTTCGAATCCGACCACTAGAGTAATTGTTGAATTGTTTGGAGGGTGGTCGGGGTGGTCGGATTCGAACCGACGACCTCAGCGTCCCGAACGCTGCGCGCTAACCTGGCTGCGCTACACCCCGACCGCTCTATTATAGGTATGTGCCTTCCCTGCGTCTAACGAAGCGAACAACAGCCCCGCCTCGCTTTCGGCGTCATATAATCTAGCCACAGCTACAGATGCACTGGGGGTAAGGCAATGTCATGGGAAGGACCGGTGGCCCTGGTAGGCGTCGCGCTCGGCGTGGTCAACGCGGCAATACTCGGCTTTCAGATGTGGTCTGAGAACAGGGTCCGGGTAGGGGTGTCGATGGATCTCCACGACTTCGGCCCCTCGGGGTACGTCAAGCCGGGGCTGTTCATCGAAGCACGGAACTACGGGAAAAAGACGGTTGTCCTCTCGTCGGCCGAGGTCTGGGCCGGCGCGGGGTTCAAAGCGCAAGTTGATTCCGACCCTCCGACGTTCGTGTTGCCGCATATGCTGGAAGGCGCGTCCAGCCACGAGGTCTGGATGGATCCTTACGACCTGGCGGAGAAGATGTCCTCGCAAGGCATTTCGGGTGACGTCGTGATCACGGGTTCGTTCAAAGACCAGCTCGGAAACACCCGCAAGAGCGAACCGCTCGAGTTCAAAGTTGATGACTGGCTGTTGAGCGACCGCGAGCCGGACCCGCTTGTCTGACCGGGGAAGAAGGCGCCTGTCGTCCCCCTCAGGGGCTCTGGTCCACGAGGGGTTTGTAGTGAGCGCCGAAGTAGCGGTCGAATATCATCCGGAAAGTGTTCACGGGCGTGATGCCGCTCCACAGGGCGGAGCTGCCGCCGTTGGGAAGGTAGTACGCGTTCAGGATGTTGTTCGTGTACAGGATGCTGTGGTCCCCCTGGAAGATGATTATCGGTGGGACCTTGTTCTTGGTGAGGATGTCGTGGATGAGAGTCTCGACCCTCTTGTTCACGTAGGTCAGCTGGTCGAGGTACGCCTGATGGACGTTCTTGACGTCCGGATTGATGGCCTTGCCGTTGGCGTCGAAGAGATACGGCGGGTGAGGCGAGATCACGTGCGCAAAGACGAAGAACGGCTTGCTCAGACTGGTGGCGAGCGTGGGGATCACCGAGAACGGCTGCAGGACTTTCTCTTTTGAGATGAACCAGCTGTTTCCGGGGACGAGCCCCCGCGCCATGGTCGTCCTGATGAACGCCGAGCTGAACTCGTCCCGGTAACCGCTCAATCCGGAGTACGAGATGTCCGCGTACCGGTTGATGCTGGTTGCCGGATACGGGGCGCCGATATGCACGATCTCGTAGCCCTTCGAGCGCAGGAACTTCATCACCTCGTTGTACTCGATCATCTTCTGGAGCTCGAGATTGCTCGGCAGCGCCTTGGTCTTGCCGACGTACTGCATGTTCAGTGAAGAGGCAAGAGAAGGATACGTCGAGGTGTAGTTGCTCTTCGCGTCGGCCGGTATGGTGAACCCGTCTTTCTGCAGTTGTTGCAGGAACGCGCTGTTATCGTAGTTGAATCCCGAGAGCACCTTCTGCCCGCTGTACCCGTCGAGGATGATGTAGTAGATGTTCGGACGCTCGGACGTCGCCGCCGGGGTCACCGCCTTGGAGCCCTGATTGACCGCGGCCGTCTGCTTTACCGCGCCTTTCTTGCCGCTCATCGCGTGGTAAGCGACCTGGCCGAGCGATATCACCAGGAAAGCCGCCGCTACAACGACTAGGAATTTGTTGATCGCGGCAGTGCGCTCTTTGTTCGCGGTCACCTTTCTGAGTATGAGCAGGCCCAGCACCAGGATGAGGACGTACAACCCCAGCCACGCGACGTCCATAGTCCTCGAGGTCGCGACCAGTTGCGGGTTCGCGTTCTCGATGGGGTCGTAGTGCTGGATGATGTGCATGAGCTTGTTCACGGATTCCACGAAGTAGCCGTACGAGAAGAAGACGACCAGCACGAACGACGTCATCAGGGTGGCTTTGCCCTTGTCCCGGGTGATGAGGTAGAAGATCCCCAGCACGATGCCCGCGAAGGCGAGGCTCACCAGGAGCGGGAGCCACACGCTGCCCGCGGTGACCTCACCCGAGTTGACCCCGTACAGGAACAACACGGGAGCGGCGGCGAGCAGGAACGGCAGGACCAGCATTTACGTCGCCCTCTTCTCCATCAGGTACAGCGTCCTCTTTGTGGACTCGATGGCGGTGCCCTCGGCGATGTCGAAATGCCGGCTGAACTGTTTCTCGAATTCCTCTGGCGTGTAGTCGTCGAAGATGTCCTCACGCGAAGACAGCAGCCACTGCACCTGTGAGTCGTCCTTTGGGACGAACTCGATTATCAGCGTGTCGCATATCTGTGAAAAGTATTCGGATATCATGCCGAAGGGCAGGTTGCCCGAGATCGCCAGGTGGTGGATGAGCGCGAGCGCTAGCCCCACGTCCGCGGGGCCTCGCGCCGACAGAGACATGCGTTCCCGGTTCTGCCATCCGATGCCCGGAGACGGGTTCGTGAGATCAACGAGCAGGGGGAGCATGCCTTTGTCTCCCTTCTCGCGGCACTCAAGGTAGTTCCGCTCTACGGCGGAGTGATCGCTGTCCAGTGACAGGGTGAACCCTGCTTTTTCGTTGGCTATTCGGCTGAACAATCCCATGTTCGCTCCAAGGTCCCAAACGGTTAGAGGGTCCGCCCTGGCGATAAGTTCCCGCACCAGCTCCCGCTTGCGGTCAAACGCTGCTTTGTCGTAGTTGGTCTCCTCGTAGTAATCGGCCCACTCGGTCTTTTTCCCGCGGAGTCTCAAGCGCTCCACGGCACCCTGGAGGCTCTCGATGAGTCCCCTGAAAGCGTTCTCGCTGAACCTGCCCACAGTCTCGATCTGCGCGGATTTCTTCTCGTACTTCTCAAGGCTCCTGGCCTGCAGGTGTATGTGCGAGAGAAGGGAGAACCTGAACTTCGAGCGCGTTGGCATCAGACCGCTGGCAAGGTCGAGCGGGATGCCGTCGAGGTTCGCTCTCAACAGTTGGCTCACGCGGGGGTCCCGGTAGCTCATCAGCGCCAGGGGCGCCAGGAAATGCTGGCAGAACTGCCTGTACGCGATCCAGGGCTGGCCGGGAACGAACCTCTCGAAAGAAAGCGTGTCGATCAAAAGCGGCCGGCAGTCTTTGAACTGGATGTTGTACGCGCTCGAGTCCTTTAGAGACATGCCGTGCGACAGCGCTTTCTTCTGGATTGCGAGGGTCGCCAGTGCCGCGTCCTTCAACTGCGAAAAGCACCACTCGTAAGGGTATGACACGAATGGAACGAGCTCCGGCTTTATCGTCTTGTAGACGGTGGCGGGATCCAGGGGGTCAAGCTCAACCTCCTCGTGGGGAACGAGCAGGCCGCCCGCGACCAGCTCGCCGTACAGGCCCGAATCCATCAGGACATCGTAGTCCTCTTTGTACCTCCGGTTGACTTGCCTGTAGAGCTGATCGCCTCTGTGGAACAGATAACCGCTGGGGTCTCGAAACGAAGAGGGATCGGCTGCGCTTCCCTCATTCATCCTTGTCTACTCTGTCCTCATCATCGACAGGGTTTTCGCCCTCGAATTCTGTAACCGCAGCTTCGCCTTCGGCCGCGACTTTGTCCTCGCCCTTGACTTTTTCCGGTGGCTCGTAGGGGCGCCTGGTCACAAACGCTTTGACCCTGCGCCAGTACACCTTGAGGACGAACAGCCCTCCGAGCAGGCTCGCGAGGACCACCTGGATGATGAGGCTGCCCACTCCCGCGGAGATATAGCCGGTGAGCCCCTGCGGGAGGATATAGAGCGCCTTCAAGGTCGGCAGAGTCGAGTGTTTTTTGTCAGATCCCATGCTTGCACCTCCGGGTGCCCGCATCCGGCTTAGGATGGAACACGCGTATCTCATCACGACCGAGGAGCCGGAACACCTCTCACCCGGCATTCCCCATATACTCCTCTAACGCCCGTATTCTATCAAGACGTTACCCCCTCAGCATTGAGATTGCCTATGTTCCGCGCTTGAGTCCGCCAAACAAAAATGCACCACTGGTGCCTGACCCCAGTGGTGCATCCGGCTGTTTGTCTTCAGTCGAAGGTGGTCGGAATAGCCTCGACGACTTCGAACGTCTGCTTGAACCCGTCCGCGTGCTTGAGCAGAGCGGCCATGTTGCCGGTCACTTTGACCTTGCCCGCCATCAGGGCGTTCATGGGGTCGAGCTCGCCCAGGGTCATCACCTTCCAGACTTCGTAGTTCGCGCGGATGATATAGTCCATCGCGCCCGGGTCGGACATCTCGCCGTGCTCCGCGACCACGCCTTCCTTGATGAAGACGAACTTGGGCGGTATGTCCGGCCTGTCCGTGAACTCGTAGGCTACGTGTGCGGTCAGGTCTTTGAGGGACTCCTGGATCTCGGGCCTCTCGTTGTACATCTTCGTGTAAGCGTCGAGCCACTCCATCGAACCGAACGCGACTTCGTCTGGCATTTACTCCTCCTCCTAGTTGCCGGCGGGACGCCGGCGCTACAGCGACATCAGCAGCAGGTCGGTGATGTCGTACACGTCCATCCCCGCCTCGGTCGCCTGCACGACCTCGGTCAGGTTGCCCTCGCAGAACGGGCAGGCGGTGACCAGAGCCTGCGCGCCGGTCTCTTTGGCTTCTTCCACCCGCTGCTCGCCGGTCCATGCGGCGAAGTCCGGGAACGCCGTCTTCACTCCTGCGCCCGCGCCGCAGCACCAGGCTTTCTCGCGGTTGCGCGGCATCTCGATGAGCTCGATACCGGGGATGGCCTCCAGTATCCTGCGGGGCGCGTCGTAAAGTTCGCTGTACCTTCCGAGGTGGCACGGGTCGTGATAGGTCACCTTCATCTCGACCTTCTTCTCGGGCTTCAGCTTGCCCTCGCTCACGAGCTGGTCCAGGTACTCGACCACGTGCACGACCTCGAAGTTCCTGCGGACCACCTTCGGGTACTCGTTCTTCATCACGCTGTAGCAGCCCGAGCAGGAGGTCAGGACCCTGGAGAACCCGAGCGCGCTCAGCATCTCGGTGTTCTCGGTCGCGATCTGCTTGAAGGTGTCCTCGACGCCGAGGTTGTAGGTGGTCGCGCCGCAGCAGATCTCTTTCTGGCCCAGCGTGCCGAAGTCCTCGCCGGCGGCGTTGAGGAGCTTCACGGTGTTCAGAGCGAAGTGGGTTCGCGCCGGTATCATCGCGGCGGTGCACCCCACGTAGTAGAGGGTGTCGACCTTCTCCTTTGAGGCGTCCTTGATGTCCAGGCCTTTTGCCCAGCGATATCGCATCGCCTTCGGCTGCTGGTAAGGGTTTCGGTAGTTGATGGTGCTCTTCACCACGGTCTGGGCGTCGCCGGGCGGGCCGCCCATCGCCTTCACTATCTCGCCGCGGACCAGCCGGGCGATGTCGGTCGGGCTCTGGTCGGTGGCGCACTGCTCGGCGCAGGAGCCGCAGAGGGTGCAGTGATAGACGACGTCGGCGAGCTCCGCGTCGGGCTCGAGCGCGCCCTCCCTCAGGCCCTGGGCGATATAGCACTTGCCGCCGCCCGCGTAAGCGAACCAGCCGTATCTGGTCCAGGCGGGGCAGACCTTGAGGACTTCATCGCCCTCCTGGCCGGGATGGTAGTTGCCGGTGCAGATCTTGCACTTCGGGCAGGTGTACATGAGCATTTCCATGGGGAGCGTCATCGCTACCACCCCCCTTCATACATTTTCAGTCCGGGGTTCAGGATGTTGTTGGGGTCGACCCCTTTCTTGATGCGCCTCATCAGGTCGCCGAAGCCGCCCGCCTTGTCGACGTAGTTGTGGATGCCGTCGTAGCGGATGGTCGTCGCGCCGTAGCGCTTCATGCCTTCCTCGATGTAGTCGCGGTAGATCTCAACCGCCTTCTCATGCTCCGCCTCATCGACGGGATCGACGAACGGGGTGAGCCGAAGGAAGATGCTCCGCCCCTGATCGAGGCAGTGGCTGTAGTAGGTAGTGCCGTACTGGAGCCCGCGGTTCCAGATGAACTGCAGCCCGAACTTCTCGAGCTCGATGACGTTCCTGGGCTCGGCGTACAGGATGTGCATGAAACCGTAGCCCAGGCCGAAGCCCTTCATGAAGTGGGTGCACGGCTCGTGGTCGATGCCGTGGGTCTTGTAGTAGTCCCAGGTGCCGGGGTATTTCTCCTGCAGCTCCTCGTTCATCCTGCGCCCGCCCAGGCCCTTGGCGATCTTCTCGAGGAGCATGCTGTGCGTGTCGATGTCCTCCTGGTATCCGGTCATGATGTTGAGCACCAGGCAGTAGGGGCGGTCGCCCGGGTGCTCCCACGGCTCGGTCATGAACACCTTGAGGTAGTCGCCCGAGTCGGCCATCTCGCCGCCCGAGGCCAGGATGTTCATGATGGTGTAGAGGCCCCAGTGCCAGGTCACGCAGTGCTCGACCAGGTTCGCGGCGACACCGTCTTCATGAACTCGACCGCGTCGCCGTACGAGTCGAAGCCCATCACCGGTAGCGCCTGGACGTCGTTGAGCGGGTAGATGCGAGCGGCCATCTTGGTGATGATGCCGAGCGTCCCGCAGGCGTTCATGAAGATGCCGCGCAGGTCGGGGAGAGGTCCCCACTGGGCGTGCCAGCCCTGTCCGGGATAGGTGTCCTCGAACGCCTTCGACCCGGTGCGAACGATCGTGCCGTCGGGGAGCACCACTTCGAGGCCCAGGACCTCGGAGTCGATGCCCGAAGCGCGGTGGCTGCCGTGGCCTTTGAGGTGGTAATTGCCGAGGACGGAGTTGCCCGGGGGGTACGAGCCGAGCGTCGCCCGGAAGCCGTGGGGCCGGATGGCCCGCACTAACTGTCCGATCGACACGCCGGGCTCGACGACCGCGTAGGCCGCGTCGGTATTGATCTCGAGGAGCTGATCCATCCCGTAGGTGTCGAGGACGATGCCGCCGGCCTTCGGGATCACTGACGGCTCGAGGGTGCCGCTCGCGATGGGTGTGACCGGGACCACCAGCTTGTCCGTGATCTTCAGCACCGCCTGTACGTCCTCGACCGTCTTGGGGCGCACGACGATGTCAGGCATCGTCTTGGGGAGCGGCAGCGCCGTGCCCGAGTAGGTGAAGCGTATCGCCTTGTTGGTGGTGACCTTCTCTTCACCCAGCGCCTCTATGAGTTCCTTGCGTGCCCGCTCGACCAGCTTGCTGTCAACGGGTGACGTCAGGACTTGCAATTTGGAGGCCTCCTTCCGACAACTCGTACCGGGTACAGGGCAATATTGTATCCCTTTTACAGCGAGTCAAGAAGGGTTTAGCAAGTATTTTTGGACGAGCGGTCAATTTTTAATGGGGTGGGCGAATTGGTGGACTGTGCCTGACCCCTATATAATCGAGTTCCGTTGTTTTCAAGGGAGGCCAGATGCTGCGAAAGATGTACCTCAAGAAGAAGATCGCCGAGTACGACGATCGGATGGGCGAGCTGTTTGTGGACTGCGAGGAGCGCTCGGTCAAGAGCTTCGACGGAACGCGCATCGCCTACCGCATGGTCGGCGAGGGCGGCCCGGCGATAATACTGTGCCCCGGCGTGTTCACCACCTACATGTTCTTCCACTACATGAAGGACTACTTCTCGCCGCGCCACAAGATGATCTTCTGGGACTATCGAGGCCACCCCGACAGCGACATGCCGAAGGACCTTTGTTCTTTCACCATCGAGAACTGCGCGAAGGACCTGCGCGCGGTCATGGACGACGCAGGCGTCGACGAGGCGATACTCGTCGGGTTCTCGATGGGCGTCATGACCATCCTCGAGTTCTACAAGCACTGGCCGAAGCGGGTGCTCGGGATGGTGCCGATCAACGGGCCGTACGGCCACGTCTTCAGCGAGTCGGCGAAGGTGGAGGGCGCGATCACCTCGAGCCTGGACTTCCTCTCGAGCCACACCTGGCTGGTCGAGTGGTTCCGCCCCGTGATAGTGCTGCCCATCAACCTGCCCATCGCCAAGCGCGTCGAGCTCAACCCGACCATGCTCGCCGCCGAGGAGATGACCCTCTACTTCGAGTACGTCACCAAGATGGACTGGCACATGGGCTTCAAGGCGCTTTCCGCGATGTCTTCCTACAACGGGGAAGCGATCATAGACAAGATCAAGGTGCCGACGCTCCTCATATGCGGGACCAAGGACTCGTGGACCCCCAAGCGCATCGCGGACGAGATGCACCGAAGGATCAAGGGGTCGGAGTACACCAAGATACCGGGCGGGTCGCACGCCACGCCCGCCGAGAACCCCGACATGATCAACTTCCGCATCGACCTGTGGCTGTGGACCTACTTCCACGAGAGGATGGAGGAGTGCGCCGCCGAGATGGCGGAGATGAAGAAGCCCGCCGGGAAGCCCGCGAAGAAGACGGCCGCAAAGCGCTAGCCTGCCGCGCCTAGCGGTCGGCCTTCAGGATAGTCCCCTTGATGCCCACCGCCCAGACGGAGTTCTCCGTAGCCGAAACCCCGGTCAGGTCCGCGGTGGTGCCGCTGTCCTCCGTCGACCAGGACTTGCCGTCGAACGACACCACGGTTCCCTTCTGGCCTGCCGCCCAGCCGGCCCGGTCGCCTGCCATCTCGATCCCGGACAGCTTGGCTCCGCCCGCGTCCTGCTTGCTCCACGAGCTGCCGTCGAAGAAGTAGACAAGCCCGTAAGACGTGGCCCAGACGTGCTCCGGGTCCGAGCCCGAGACGCCGTAGAGGTATGGGGCCGACTTGCCCTGTTCAACGAGCCCGCTGTCCTTCTTCGACCATGAAGTGCCGTCGTAGTGGATGGCCGTGCCGATGCCTCCGACCGCCCAGACGTGGCTGTCGTCGAGAGCGAACACCGCTCCCAGAGACTCGGTAGTGGGGCCACCCTGCACGGCCCACTTCATGGAGCCGGTCGTGCCGGAAGACGCCGGCGTCGTCTTGTTCGAGGTCGCGCTCTCCTTTCCACCAAGGCTGACAGCGAGCACCACGGCCACGACGATTATCACGATCGCCGCAGCCACCCCGATGATGATCCAGGTGTTACGACGGTGCGCCGCCGGCTTAGCCGCGGAGGAAGCGGGTGCGGGCGGGGGCGGGGAAGGCGAGGCTCCTGACTGAGCAGGCGCAACCGGCTGAGCGACAGGGACGGGCGCGGGTTCAGGCTTCGCGGGCTCGGGGGCCGCGGCTGCCGGCTCGACCAGCAGTCCACCGCAGTAAACACAGTACCTGGACTTCTTCTTCGCCTCTTTGCCGCAGTCACCGCAGAACAGGGCGCACCTCCGTCATACCGCTTTTCATCTGCATCGAAAAACCGGCCTGCCGACTTTAACTATCGCTCTCCGAGACCACCTGGTAGTTCACCTTCCGCTCGGCGCCGGCCAGCGTGAAGATTCCCGAGCGGCTCAGCCTCGGTTCCAGCCACGAGGTATCGATTCCGGCAAAGAAGACCGGCATGAGCCGCGAAGGGTTGTCCTCGACCGCGCCCAGCAGTTGTCCGCTGAAATCGGCGGCCTCCTCGGTAACGGGGATGGTCTCGTACAACCTGACCTGCGAGGCGACCCCTACCGTCGTCGCGCCGCACCCTTCCATGAAGTCGACGGCCCTCTCGACCGAGGACTGGCTCTCGCCCGGCATGCCGACGATGATGTCCACCGCGGCCTTTATGCCCCGGTCGCGGCAGGTGGCGAGGAACGTGGAGACGTCCTCCTCGGTGTACGGGCCGGCTTCGTCCGACAGCTCGGCGCTGGTCACGGCGAGGGTGAGTGAGCTGCAGCCTGAAGCAGCGACGGCTTGAGCCAGCCTGTCGCCAAACGGGACCGGCTTGAAGTAGCCGGACCAGGCCAGGGGCAGCTCTTCGCGGGCCAGCGCCTCCAGGAACTCCGTGGTCCGCTCGAGGTCGTGGTTCACCTCGCAGTCGCACATGAAGATCATCGAGACGCCCAGCTCCGCCAGCCGTCCCGCTTCTGCAACAACCGCGTCGATATCGCGGGTCAACATCGGCCTGCGCCTTTCCACGCAATAAGCGCACCCCCACTCGCAGCCCTTGCGAAACTCCAGGCCCGCCGGGTTTCCCCCCGCCAGGTACCGCGCGTAGTCGAAGGCGCCGCGGGTGTGGACGATGTCGCCGACGATGCCGGCAGCCCATCCGTCGATCACGCGCGGCAGTTCCCGCCCGGCCGCCAGCGCGTCCAGGGCTCGCGGGAAAGCCACTTCTCCGGGCCCCCGGACCATATGGTCGGCGCCGAGGCGGGCCCGCAGCGCCTCCCCCGAGCACGCGGTCGCCGCGCCACCGACGAACAGAGGCGCGCCGGTGCACGAACGCGCAGTCTCGAAGAGCCGGGCCGTATCCTCCAGAAAGGAGATGTTCCCCTGGTAGAGAGCCGTGTCGATGTTCCGGAAAGTGAAGCCGACGACGGCAGGCTTCTCGTCTTCCAGGAAGCGCGCGAGTTCGGCCTCCGGGTCGACGCTGAACGCCAGGTCCAGGATGCGGGCTTCGTGCCCCGCGCGCTCGAGCGGTGCGAGCAGGTACTCGAGCCCAACGGGTATCGTGGGCGGCTCGACGTAACGGTTGGTGTTGATGAGGGCCACCCTCAAGAGGTACTTCCTTTCAACCTAGATCCGCGCGAAGCCGGGCAGCAGCTTGAAGACCCGCTCTTTCATGAGAGGCGCGAGCCAGGGGTAGTTCCGGATGCCGAACCAGGTCACCTGCTGAAGCATCCAGATCGGCATGTGCTGGTATGCCCAGGCGAAAAGGTAACCTTGCTTGTAGTACTTGTTCACGCGGTTGAACTCCTCGAGCGCGGCCTGGTGGTCGGTGACCGCCGTGGCGGCGATCTTCCCGGAGACCAGCGCTCCGTGCACGCCGAAGAGCAGGAACGGGTCCATGGTTCCCGAGAGCGTGCCCGCGATGATGTAGTTCTTCGCGAAGAGCCTTGGGTTGCGCCAGGTCTCGACCGGAAGAGCGCCGATGTTTATCGCGTCCCACTGCTCGAACTCGATGCCGTCGTTGGACGCGAGCTGGTTGCGGAAGCGGTCCTTGACGTCCGGGTCCAGGGGCTTGCCGCGCGAGAACAGGCATGCGCCCCGGGCGCCGTTGACCTGCGAATAGAACGCATAGTCGCGCGTGTACTCGTCGAAGTAGATGACGACCTTAGGCTCCGTTTCTTCCGTCTCGCCCATGGCGAGGTAACCGTAGACCGGCAGGTGCGGGACGCCCAGGGGTTTCCACGCTTCGCCGAAGAGGCCCGTGGCGACGATGGAGTCAGCCGGGAGCGAGTCGAACCCGGTCACGGTATCGTTGAAAGAGAACTCGACGCCCTCCTTCTTCGCGAGCTCGTAGAGGTAGACGTCCAGCGAGGTGGGCCGGGGCCCGCGCTCGACCAGGTATGCCGGCACGCCCTCGTAGAACTCGACCTCGAAAGTGCGGCCGTAGACGTGGTTCATACAGCGTGTCAGGGGCACGGCTGCCGGCGAGATATCGATGCCGGTGTAAGCTTTCATACGCTCGAGGTTTATGGGCGTGCCGTCGCCGATGTTGATGACCCGCCCTTCCAGGCCTTTGATGTCGGTGAGCCCGCCCACGCGGTCGCGCCGCTCGCGTACGGTGACCTTGAAGCCTTCCCGCGCGAGGTTGATCGCCGCGACCATCCCCGAAAGACCCGCCCCGACGATTACCTGCTCTCGCATCGGCCCCTCCTCGTCACGAACCGGTGGAGAGATTCTATATCAAGTGGGGAGGCGCTATGAACGGGTCCCGTGCAGGAAGGGCGTCGCGCTCGATGAAATCAAACCGGGAGCGCGGGTCAGCGGCGCCAGCGTCACCCCGGCTCCTGCGCGTGTGTAATAATAATGCCGTCGTAGAGAATAACGGGGATGCTGTCACTATGCAGAAGTGGGAGTGCCAGGTGTGCGGCTACATCTACGACCCCGAGAAGGGGGACCCGGACGGAGGTGTCGAGCCCGGTACGCCGTTCGACGACCTCCTTACGTCGTGGGAGTGCCCCTGGTGCGGGGCGACGAGAGAGAGCTTCAGGCCGTACGCCGGGTGACAACTTCAGAGAGGTGCCGGCGAGACGCCGGCGCTACGCTGCTGAGCGGAGGGGCGTGATGGAGGGGAGCCTGTACAGCGTTCTCGGGCTGTCCTGCAGCCCGCGCGAGAAGGGCAACACCGACCTGATGTGCGACAGCGCGCTGGTTGGGGCCGCCTCCGCCGGCGGCGTTGTCGAGAAGGTCCGTGTCCCGTCCTTGAACATCAACCCGTGCATGGCATGCAACGCGTGCTTCAAGACCGGGCAGTGCGTGCAGAAAGACAATATGCCCGGACTCCTCAAGAAGATGCTCTCCGCCGACGGCATCATCCTCGCCGCGCCCATCTTCAGCATGGGCCTCGCGGCCCAGGCGAAGATCATGATCGACCGCCTGCAGTGCTGCTGGGCGAAGAAGTACGTTCTCAAGGAGCATACGGTCCCCGACGAAGCGCGGGAGAGGCGGCGCGGCCTGTGGCTCTCCGCGGCGGGGATGGACAACCCGAAAGTCTTCGACCCGGCGGTGCCGACAGTGCGCTACTTTTTCGGGATGCTGGAGGTGCCGTCCTGGGAGCGCGTGCTGTACCATCACGTCGATGAGAAAGGCGCGATCGCCGGCGTGCCCGGCGCGCTGGAAGCGTGCGAGCGCGCGGGCGCGCATCTGGTCCGCAGCCAGATACAGGAGGACTGAATGGCTGAGCAGTTGATCGTCGGCGCCGGGCTCGCCGGTCTGACCGCGGCGATAACGCTGGCGCGAAAAGGGTATGAGGTACGCGTCCTGGAGAAGTACAAGACGGTCGGCGCTCAGCCGGAGCGCTGGCCCATGGTGGACGTGACGCCTTTCCTCCCCGGGAAGATGAGCCGCTACCTGGGCATAGAGATCGGCGAGCCGCAGGTCCAGCCGTGCAGGCAGCTCAACGGCTACTTCTGGGGCGAGTCGTTCGACGTGCCCATCGGGCGCACGAACCTCTGCCTCGTGGAACGGGGCCCCCGCAAGACGGGGCTGGACGGTTACCTGCTGGAGGTCGCTTCCTCGGAGGGCGTGAAGGTGGAGTTCGAGCACCCGGTGACGGGGCAGGGGGCGATTTCAGCGCTCCCGCCCGACACCATCATAGCCACCGGCCTCTACGCGGACGTTTTCGACGCGCTCACATCCCTTACCAGATGGGCTGGTGCTACGGTGCGAAAGGCCGCAGCGACCGGGACGGCGAGGCGGCGATCTACTTCGGCAACTACACCAGGGATTACGCCTACTGGGCGAACACCAACGGGATCTGGTCCGTCCTCTTCTTCACCCGGGGCCCGATCGACGCGCGAGACCTGAAAGTCTACGAGCGCGAGCTGGAGGCCACCGAGGGCATAGAGGTGGACGAGTGGCTGCACGGCTACGGCCCGACCCCGACCTGCAAGTTCTCGAACCCCCGGCTGTTCGTCGGGGACAAGATCCTCTCGGGAACGCTCTCGGGGATGATGGAGCCGTTCGCGCTCTTCGGGGTGCACGGGGCGCTGGTCTCCGGGAAGATCGCGGCGATGGCGGTGGAGGACAGGGAGGCCGCCTGGGTCGAGTTCAAGCGGCAGCTCACGACCTGGAAGCGTATGCTGCTCAACCGCAAGCTGTATGACCGCATGCCCCAGAGCGCGCGCAGGTTCGCGGTCGTCGGCTTGAACACGGCGCTCGAGTCTACGGGCGAAATGGGGGCGCGCGTGCTCGCCGGAGCGTTCCACGCGGTCCCCGGTTACATGCGCCAGAAGAAGGGCTGAAAAGAGTGAAAAGAAGGTGCCGGGCACCTTTACACTTGTGAGGGGAGGGCGGAGATGGGAGCAGGTAAGTTCAAGTGGCTGGCCGCGGGAGCGGCGCTCGGAGCCGGCGCTGCCGGCGAGTGGTACAGGCGGAACCGCACGGTCCAGATCATGCCGGTCGGCATGTTCGAGAGCCGCTGCGTCGCCGACCTCAACCGCGGGCTGAAACCCGCCGACGACGCGCAGCACCCATACCAGAACAGGTTCTACTGGGAGTGGTGGTACCTGGACGCCGCCTTCGACGACGGCCACCGCTGCGTGCTCGAGCTGCAGACCCCGAACATCATCAACATGTTCAATCCGAATGAGGTCGCGATGCTGTTCAACGTCTACACCCCTGACGGCGTCGAGCACAACAACATCGTCCCGTTCCCCGCGTCCATGTGGAGTTCGTCGACCGAGACGTGCGACGTCTCCGTCGGCGAGAACTTCATCAGAGGCTATTACCCCGAGTACCGCGTCAGGATGGCGCACGAGAACCTCGCCTGCGACCTCACGTTCACGAACCTCATCCCGGGCTGGACCCGCGGCACGGGCGAGATCATGTTCGGGACGCCTTCAAAGAACAACCTCTTCGGATGGGTAGTGGCCCAGCCGCGGGCGCGTGTGGAGGGCACCATCTCGGTCGACGGCAAGGAGCACCAGGTCACCGGCATCGGTTACCACGACCACAACTGGGGCTCGGGCTTCCTTCCGCTCTATGTCTCTCACTGGATATGGGGAAGGCTTAGCACCGAGCGGTTCACCATGATATTCGCGGACATCTCGACGACGAGGAAGTGCGGAGGCTACGAGGTCCCGCTCGTCTTCCTGGCGCTCGACGACAAGATAGTGCTCGAGTCGGCGAGGGCCGAGTGTAAGGCCCACGACTACGTGAGCGACTCCAAAGGGTTCCAGGTCTACCCGTCCAGCGTGGACTTCAAGTTCGCGGAGCGCGACGTATCGGGAGAGCTGCACTTCGAGGTCTCAAAGGAGCTCGAGATGGTGAACGCTCTGGGCGAGAAGCTGCCCCAGCCCGCCGTCGATTTCCTGGGCAAGGCGTTCGCCGGGCCGGCGTACTACCGCTTCCTCTCCGATTACAGAGGCTGGATCCAGGTGGGGGACGAGCGGCTGGAGCTGGACGGTGAGACGCACTGGGAATACATGGTGATGAACCTGCGACGCGGCCAGGTCCCGCGCCCGGCACCGACGCTCAACCTTTAATCAAGTCGTTCGATTTTACACTTTTCTTTACACCGGCTGGATGTCGTTCAAAGAAAAAAGTGGAAACAAAAGTGTAAAAACGAACGACGTCATTCAGTAGTGGACGGGGTACCCCATCTCTTCTTCCTGGAGCGGCTCGGTGAAGTAGCGGTGCAACTCCGGCGGGAGCAGGTGGTAGTCGATGTCCTTCACCTCAGGGTACAGGTCAACCGAACTGTAGGTGTTCCAGAAAAGCGCCGGCCGCTTCTCCAACCCGTTCCTGTGGATGAAGTCGAGCGCCGCGGCGAAGGTCTTGCCGGTGTAGGTCCCTTCCAGCCGTATCGCGTCGCATTCTCCGGCGAGAGAGACCGCGTCCATCGCTTCGGGCGTGAACCGCGCGTAAGTCGGGCCGGCGAAGTCGTCGATGAAGAGGATCTCCCTCGGGTGGACGCCCCTCACCGTCGCCGCCGGGTCGTGCCGCCTGATGAACGAGGCCGCCATGCCGACGTGCCCCGCCAGGAGCCAGCGATTGCAGGCGAAGCTGTCCACCACCCGCACGGGGACGACGTCGCTGCGCAGGCCGGCCAGCCTCGCCCCCAGGATGAGGCCGGCCGCGGTGCTGCCGCTGCCGTAGGTCACGAAGATGAACTCGGGCTCGGGCAGCATGCGCGCCTCGACCTGCTTCTTCAGCTCGAGAGCGGCGTCGATGTAGCCAAGGGTGCCGCGGACGTTGGAGCCGCCGGGAGGGATGACGTAGGGGCGCTTCCCGGTCGCCCGGTCGTACCCCTGCGCCATGCCCCGCAAGAACCCGACGGGCTGCATCGCGGGCGTTGACGTGATGACGAAGCGGGCGCCGTGAGCGTGATCCAGGAGGAGGTTCTTGCGGACGTAGGCGGCGTTCGGCTGCGGCATAAGCACCGCGATGGTCTCCATTCCGAGGCGCTCCGCGTGGATGACGGTCGCGAGCACGTGGTTGGAACCGACAGCGCCGAAGGTCAGCACGCTGTGGTGCCCGCGCGCCTTCGCGTCGGCGAGCACGAACTCCAGCTTCCGCACCTTGTTCCCCCCGTAGAAGGGAGAGCTGAGGTCGTCACGCTTGATGTACAGCTCGCTCAGGCCCTCCGCGGCGCAGGTGCCGGCCATCTTCTGGACCGGGGTCGGGTACTCGCCGAGCTCGACCCACTCGACCCGCTCGCGCAGCCCGGGAAACTCCTCGAAAATCAACGGCCGTTCGTACAAGTCTCGTCCTTTCGGTGGCCTCGCGGCGGGCGACCCCGGCCCGGCCCAGCCTAATCTACCATGATTGCATCAATTGCACGCCGGCATGCCTTCTATATAGTAAAGGCATGCGAGCGTTTGGAGACTTCCTCATACGGGTCATGCACCAGGTCGGCTACTCAATCTGCCACCAGTTGCCGGAGCGCAGCCTTCACTACGGAGGGCGCGCCCTGCCCGTCTGCGCCAGAGACACGGGCCTCTTCCTCGGGTTCACCGTGGGACTGGTGGTCCTGCTGGTCGCGTACAGGCACTTTGCACCACGCTACCCGGCCTGGCCGAAGATACTCGTCCTCGCTGTCCTGATCCTGCCCACGTTCTTCGATGCGGCCACCTCTTACGCCGGGTTGCGGGAGTCGACCAATGCGGTGAGGCTGGTGACGGGCGCCTTCGCGGGCACCTGCGTGGCGGCCCTGCTGTTCCCGCTCGCCGCCCACGCGCTCGAGCTCGTGCGAGGCAGGGAGCCCGCAGAACCTGAAGCCGAAGCGCGAATGCTCGAGCCCTGGTGGTCCCTGCCCGCTTTGCTGACGCTGCCCGCCGTCCTTTCGCTCGCGATGTGGCCCCGCTGGCCCGGCGCTTTCTGGCTGTGGGCGCCGCTCGTCACACTTGCGATCGTGTTCACGTTCCTCGCGCTGAACTTCACACTGGTAGCTCTCGTCTTCGAGTGGCTGAAGGGCCTCGAGGTCGCGCCGTCGCCGGCGCTCATCACAGCGGTCGCAATCGCCGCCGCCTTCGCCGAGCTCGCTCTCTCCAACAGGCTCCACTGGCTGGCGGACAGACTCCTGCGCTAGGACCCGGGTCGCGGGCGTTGCAGGAGTCTCTCCGCGAGGGCGTGACTCATTGCACTGCTCCAGTTAGAATGTTGCTAGAGGCAAGCCCCGCGGTCGAACAGGAGGCTGTAGCACATGCATGTTCCGAAAGAGAAGATAAGGGTGACCATCCTGGTGGAGCGGTTCCGCATCATCGGGGACATGTACCGCTATCCGGGGGCCAGGCTCCTTGACCTCGTCAACATCAAGGACACCGCGTTCATCCCGGTGACGGACGCGCAGATCTTCAGCCTCAGCGACGGCAAGCTCCTCCACGCCACCTCCTTCGTCGGCGTCAACCGCAACCAGATATCGTTCTTCTATCCCATGGAAGAATCGGCCCAGGAGGAAGGGCAGAAAGAGGCCTAGAGGGCCGGCAGGCTCTCGCAGAACCGCTTCGGCGCTGCCGCTATTGCGTCGGCTGCCCGAAGGTGAGTTCCTTGGTCGAGGTGATCTTCGCGAACTTCTTAAGCGGGCCGATGTGTTTGGTGATCAGCGTGTTCGCGTACTTGACGATGGTCACCCGTACGGCGGTCTTGGGAGTCACCCCGGCCGGCAGGAAGATGACCGCGGCCTGTCTTATCTCCTCATCCGTGTAACCGGCCAGCTTCAGCTTGTTGGTCACTTCTTCGACGGCGGTGCCTTCGTCGTGGTAGGCGTTGTACTGGTTCGCGGCGGCGTTCGCGAAATCATCGGCGTCCTGAGCGACCGAGAACCTCTGCCAGATGAGAGGCCCGACCTCAGCGAGGACCAGGATGATGAAGGCGAAGACGACCCCGAAGACCACCAGGCGCCTGGCGATCTGGCCGCTCTCACCGGTCAGCATTCTATGTAGTCGCAAGTCCGACCTCCCCGCGGCGTGCCCCACGCCGCACAGCTCAATCCATTGTACTGTCCTCTTCGACAGGTTCCCTTCCCTCCGGCTCGATATCAGCTTGCCTTCTTCCCAGAAAGCGCGCAATGAGGTTTCTCAACGCGTGCATCTCCTCCGACTTGAGGAGCCAGACGATGGCCAGGTAAACCACGCCCGATACCAATAGTGACGCTGTGACCTGCAGAAGTTGTTCCGCGAACGTCGCGACGCCTACGTACTTCCCGCAGGCCCAGGCGGTCGCCCAGCAAGCGCCCCCCATCACCAGCGACGCCATCACGATCTTTGCGAGCGAACCCGCGACGCGTCTGCCATCGAGCCCCCCGAGGCGCTTGCTGAGAACCACCCACACCAGGACGGTGCCGACCACGTAAGCCGTGGTGTTCCCGAGCGCCAGGCCCGACACCTTCATGACGTTGGTCTTGAAACCGTAAAAGTATATGAAGTCGACCGCGATGTTAAGCCCGATGATGATTCCCGCGATAATCATCGGCGTCCTGGTGTCCTGCATTGAGTAGAAGACCTTCAGCGTGAGCATGAAGAACGAGAAGAAGAACAGGCCCAGCACGAAGTAGAGCAGCACGCTCGCGAGCATCTCCGTATCGCTCTTCCCGAAGTTCAGGCGCTGCAGCAGCAGCCGGACTATAGGGGAGCTCAGGATAGCGTAGGCGACCGAGGCGGGTATCACCACGAACGCGGTCGTCCTTATCCCCAGCGACGTCGAGTCGACGATCCGCTTCTTGTCCTTGCGCACCGAGTCCTCTGACAGCGTCGGGAAGAGCGCCGTGATTATCGAGACCGCCACTATCCCGTAGGGAAGCTGAAAGAAGATATAGGCGTACTGGAAAGCCGAGATGCCCCCGCGCACCTGTGCGGCGAGGATGTTCACCACCCACAGCCCGATCTGGTTTATGAAGACGTAGATGACGACCGGCACCGCGAGCCTGCCTATCTTCCTGACCGCCGGGTGCTTGAGGTCGACCACGAACTTGTACCTGAACCCGGTCCGCCTCACCCACGGGAGCTGGATCAGCGCCATCGCGACCACTCCCAGGGTCGCGCCGATGGCCAGCAGGTACCTGTTCGGGTAGAAGTTATAGAGGATGACCGTAGCGATCACCACCACGTTATTGGCGATCGGAGCGAAGGCCGGGATGGTGAAGTGCTTGTAAGAGTTGAGGATGCCGGTGTAGATCGCGCAGATGCCGTAGAAGACCACCTCGAAAATGAAGAAACGCAAGAGGAAGATGGCGTCGGCCTCCATCTGCCCCCGGTTGTGGGCGAGGAAAGTCTGCGCCTTGATCACCCACGGCGCCGCGATGCACAGGGCGATGCTGACGGTGACCAGGACCAGGAGCGTCAGGTTGAACACGGAGTTGGCGACGTGCCAGGCCTCCTCTTCGTCGCGCGTCTTGAGGTACTCGACGAAGACGGGGATGAACAGTGAGGCCAGCACCCCTCCGAGGATGAGGTCGTAGATGATGTTGGGGGTGATGTTCGCGAGGTTGAACGAGTCCGCCATCGCCTTGGCGGTGAGCCCCAGGACCGAGGCGAGAGCGGCCGTGCGGATGAAGCCCGTGACCCTGCTGATGCCCGTCCCGAGGGTCATCACGGAGGCGCCGCGCGCGAAAGACGCCTCCTTAAGCCGGGGTTTCGGTCCCTTCGGCTCCTGGCCCTTCTTTCGTTGCCTCCTCGAGGTTCCTTCGCTTATGCTTCCCTACCTTTCGCCGGGAGGTGAGCTTGATCCCCCAGACCCCTCCGATCAGGGCAAGCAGACCCGCCACCACCATGATCGCGAACGTGTTGAACCTGCTGGTCAGCACCGTGAAGTCGACCTCCCCGAGGATGAAGTTCTGCGCCTCGAGCCGGGCCTGGAAGCGGACTCGGCCTTTCTTCTTCACGACCACAGGTATCTCAAGGAGGTTCTCCTTCGGCTCGACCCTGACCTTCTGGTGCGCGCCCTTGGGGAAGCTGAGCCCGTTGCTCTCCAGTTGCAGTGTTGCGGTGATGCGGTAGGACGTCCCGTTGACGATGGTCAGGGGTATCTTCGAATCGCCCGAGGTCAGCGAGATGGAGCCCGTCGCGGGCAGAGTGATCTTCGCGACTTCGGCGTCGATGGCGTTGATGGCGGCCGAGGTGTAGGTGAGCCCTTCGACCTTGCGGTTCCACTGGTCCCAGACGTCGCTCTCGCTGACCCAGACGTCGTTGACCAGGGATCCGAGCAGCGGGTTCTCCGGCATCACCATCCCCGAGAAGCTCTTCAGCCGGTCGCGCGCCCGCCCCACCTGTGCGAAATACTCATCCTGGGTGACTTGAGGCTCGGGGATGACCAGCGGGTCGTTGTCGAGCGTCGGGATGCTCATCATGCTCTCGCCCAGGGTCGTGTTCTTCAGCCAGGGAGCGCTGGTGACCGCCTTGATGACCTCGTTCATGACTTCCCGTGACGGGTGCCACCAGCCTGGCATGAGCACCGCGCAGCTTCGGAGCTGGCCGGGCCGCTCGAGATAGAAGTTCGTGAGCTCCGAGAGGATGCACTGGGCGACGCCGCTCGCGTCCTGGCTCTGGCTCACGCGGCTGATGAGGTCGCGCATGCGGGCGTCCTCGAATATCGCCATCACGTTGTCCGTCTTCCTGGCGCCCATCACCTTGACGGGCTGCGCGAGGGTCGCGCCCCTTAAGAGCCTCTTGCCTTCTCTGGTGCGCTGGAGCAGGTCAGGCGACAGCATGAGGAACTGACCCGCCTCCTGACGCAGGTCCTTCAGCACCGTGGTGTTCGCGTCCAGCCCGGGCGGAACGAGGTACTCGTGCCCCAGTGCGGTGTCCAGGTCTTTCTCCAGGGTCTTGTAGCCGGCGGCCATCTGCGACCTTGCGTCCGCAGCCCAGCCACGCGACACGAGGCTCTCCAGGTTGGGGGAGGCCGCGGGAAGGGCCAGCACCTGGTAGCGCTGGGTCTGAGCGATCCTCCTGAAGCCGCTGAGCACGCTCGCGGCGTTGACCGCCTGCTTCGAGTCCGGGCCCAGGCGCAGTTCTTTATTGCCTCTCTTCACCGTGTATCCGTCGGACATGGCCTGCAGCTCATCCAGGAGCATCGGCGACATGGAGAAAGACACGCTCAAGTCAGGCCACTTGTCCGTCATCCACAGGAGGGTCGAATACCAGCCGGGCTGCTTCCCGGAAGGATTGCACTCCGTGGCGAGTTCGTCGTTCTTGAACTTGCCGTCGGGCCCGCGATGTGGAGGCTCCAGGGTGTCGAACACGAAAGACAGCCTGAGCGGCTGCACGCTCGACACCTCGGCGGTCGAGAAGACGACGAGCTCACTCAAGGCGCTGGTGAGTACCGAGGAACTCTTGAGCGCATCGACGGTGAGGGGGTAGACGCCGTCCGAGTAACGCCCCTTCGCCAACTGCACCTGGAAGTTGAAAGCGTTGTTGCCCGGCTTGAGGGAAAGCGCCTTGCCCACGGTCTCGGTCTGCACGTAGCTCTTTACCGGCTTGCCGTTGAAGGTCGCGTCGAGGTCGGCGCGGGAGTCGTTCTTGACATGTACCCTCAAACGGACGTCCACGCCCTTTACAGTCTGTTGGGTGCGGTTGTCCAGAGTGACCAGTATCTGGACGGTGGCGCCCGGCTGGTACCAGTATGCGTTTTTGGTGAGCGCGATGCGGACGTCCGGGAGCTTCTCCGAGGCAGCCGCGAGGGCCACCGTGGCTCCGAGCTGGGTGAGCAGCACTGCGGCCAGCGCAACGGCGGTGAGACATCGGGCGGTGCCGGCGGCCCTCCCCGGACGGGGGGCGCGCAGCGCGCGCTTGGAGAGTATGTTTTTAGAAAGCATTATCAAAGTCTTCCCGGGCGCGGCCCGGACCTGCCTGGCGTTTAAGGTTTGACGCCTGAGGCGGCCGTACTTGTTCGGCGGCTGGTCTCAGGCGGCTCACCGGATCATGCCTATTATCTCGTTCACTATGAATACTACTCCAAAAGCCCCCAGCAGGGCGCCGAAGAGGATATACAGCATCCGCTCTGCAGTTCGAAGGTTCAGCCGCGCCCCGAGGTAGGCTCCGGGGATCGAGCCTATCACCAGATACAGGACCAGCGTCCATGAGATGTGGTGCAACAGCGAGTGGATGATGGTCCCCGGGATCGCAATCACCGCGATCACGGCGAGCGAGGTGGCAAACGCCCGGCGTATCGGCATGTGCAGCAGGTAGAGGAACCCCGGGATGAGGAGGACCCCGCCCCCGACGCCGAGGAGGCCCGAGAAGACCCCGGCCACCAGGCCGATGCCCAGGGCGAGCGCTATGGACGGCGCGGTGTCGCAGACGACCTCGTCCTCCGTCTCGAGGCGGATCTCCTTCGGCGCGACCTCGTCGAGGTCCGCCGCCACTCCGCGGCCCAGGATGCCGCGCCGCAGCGTCATGACTGAGATGTAGAGGACCATGGCGCCAGTCACCAGCATCAGATAATGGAGGTTCGCGTACTTGGTGGCGATTGCTCCGGCAGTAGCACCGATCACGCCGGAGGTGCAGCAGATGCCCGCGACCCTCAGGTTCACCAGGCCGCGGCGCCAGTAGGTGAAAGCCGAGACGGCGGCGGTCGGGATCGTCACCGGCAGGGTCGTTCCCAGGGCGATGGCCGGGGAGGTGTCAAGGATCAGGCGCAGGGACGGCGTCGTCACCGCCGCACCGCCTATGCCGAACATGCCGGCCAGCACGGCGCTCCCGAAGCCTATCAATATGGCTAGAAAGACCTGCAATGCCTCACGACCTGGATTGGATACCGGTGCCAGTGTACTGCACGCCCGGCTGCCGGTGCCTGCCGCGCCCGCCCGCTCTTGCTTTCTAGAACCACCGGCGAGAGCCCTTTCAGTATGCGCTGCGGGCAATGCGGACGGCATTACACGGGGCTCCGGCAAGGCTCCGCGGACCCCGTTCTTATATAATCACAGCATGAGCATCTTTAAGGATTTCGAGAAAAAGCTGGAGGGGCTCTTCGAGGGAGTGATGCTCCGGGCTTTCAAATCCGGCGTGCACCCCATCGAAGTGGGCAAGAAACTCGTGCGCGAGCTGGAGGGCCACAAGACCATCGGGGTGGAGCGCGTCTACGTCCCCAACAGGTACGAGGTCGGGCTCTCGCCGAAGGATTACTCCCGCTTCGAGTCCTACCAGGCGGTGATGGCGACCGAGCTCGAGAACCTGCTCATCGACTATATAAAGGAACACCACTACGCGGTGCTGGACAGGCCCAGGGTCAGGCTGGTGGAAGTCGAGCGCCTGCACGAGGGTGAGTTCTGGATCAAGTCACGCATCGAGGGCGAGCTGCCGCAGGCGCACGAGAAGGTCGATTCGAGGGAAGGCATAGTCAAGCGCGGCAGGGCGGGGGGGCCCGCGGTCCTCGAGCTGCTCGACTCCGGTGACGCCTCACCCCTGTTCGACCTCGACGGGCCGTCCGTGCAGATCGGCCGCATCGCTGAAAACGACATCGTCCTCCCGGACCCCAACGTCAGCCGCGTCCACGCGCGAGTCGAGCGGCGCGACACTTCTTACTTCGTCACCGACCTCTCGTCGACCAACGGGACCTGGGTCAACGAGGAGCGCATCGAGGAGAAGCAGCTTGACGAGAACGACGTGATACGCCTCGGCAGCACCAGGTTCATCTTCCGGAGGGCTCACGATTGATCCCTAACGTTGTGTTCATAGCCCTGCGCTACGCTTTCGTCGGCTTCCTGTACGTCTTCCTGGTGCTGGTGGTCAGGGCCATCTACCGCGACATCAGGCAGCCCGAGGCGGCCCCGAAAGCACGGCGCAAGAAGAGGGAGCAGCCTCACCTCGTCGTCATCACGGCGGACAGGAACGTGGGCGCGCGGTACATGCTCTCCGAGGACCTGAACATCGGCAGGGCGGCCAATAGCAACGTGATAATCGACGACACTTACGCCTCCCAGCAGCACGCCAGGATCTTCGCCCACAACGACACCTACTGCGTGGAGGACCTCGGTTCGACCAACGGGACGTACGTGAACGGCAGGAAGATATCCTACCCGCTCGAGCTGCGGGTCGGCGACAGGATAAAGATAGGCAAGACGGTGTTCGAGTTCAGGATCTAGTCGCAACAAGCGGCGAAGCCGTTTGTCGCACACCAGGTCCGGGGGGACTACAGGATTTACAGCATCACCTCCTCATCGCTAACAGAGACCGGCAGAGTCCGCCAGATCAACGAGGACGCCGTCCTCGAGACAGGGAACCTCTTCGCCGTGGCGGACGGCATGGGCGGGCACCAGGCCGGCGAGGTCGCGAGCTCCATGGCCATCGGGGTCGCGGGGCAGTACGTCGAGGATAACCTGGGGCTCATCTCCGGCGAGAAGCTGGTAGAGAAAGCGATGTCTGCCGCGAACGCGGCGGTGCACGGCAAGGCGTCATCGAGCGCGAAGTTCCGGCAGATGGGCACCACCATGACCATCCTGTACCGGGAGGGCGACACCGCCTACATCGGCCACGTCGGCGACTCGCGCGCTTACCTGTTCAGGGAGGGCTCCCTCAGGCGCCTCACCCAGGACCACTCCCTGGTGGCGACCCTCGTCGCAGAGGGCGAGATCACTGAGGAGCAGGCGCAGCACCACCCGCAGCGCAACATCATCACCAAGGCGCTCGGGCTCGAGCCGCAGGTCGAGGTCGACCTGACCGCGGTGAAGATCGAGCCGGGAGACGTGTTCCTGCTCGCGAGCGACGGGCTGACCGGGCTGGTCACCGACGACCGCATCGCCGAGGTCCTCGCATCCGGCGGCGAGCCGGCAGAGCAGACCAGGCGGCTGGTGGACATGGCGCTCGAAGGTGGCGGGACGGACAACATCTCAGTGGTGATCGTCCGCATCCTGGAGTCCGACACCGTCGTGCCGGTGCGCGGAGCGAAGCCGGTGACAGGTGAGGCGCTGCCGGCCGGGGCGTCGGCCCCTGTGCCGACCCGCAAGGAGGCCGAAAAGATCCGCGGCCGCCGGAGGCTGCGCAACTGGCTCATCGTGACCGGGGTCATCGTGGCGCTGCTGGTAGCCGGGTTCGGGGTCGCCTACTACTTCTACAACAGGACGTACTGGGTCGGAGTGCGTGACGGCAAAGTCACTCTCTACAGGGGCTTTCCCTTCTGGGACCTGGCGGTCGTAGAGCAGAAGACGGACATCGACGCGAAGTTCCTTCCCGACGCGCTGCGAAAGCGGGTGGAGGACAAGCTCGAGCCCGAATCGAAGCGCAACGCCCTCAAGACGATCGCGGGGCTCAAGCTCGAGGTCCAGAAGAACTCGAGCATCGTCCCGGACGTCCAGGGGAAGAAGTACACCACGGCGAGAGACATGCTCGAGACCGCCGGCCTGCGGGCCGAACCCGAGCTTGTCAGCCGCACCGGCATGGCTGCCGACCTGGTGATAGACCAGGACCCGGTGCCGGGCACCAGGGTCGGCAAAGGGTCGGCAGTGAAGATCAAAGTCGTGATGGCGGGCCCGCCCGCCAAGGAGGTGTAGGCGACGAGAGAGCGCAACCGCGAGCTCGCGCTGTTGATATTCCTGATCGTGGTGATGTTTATCGGCTTTGTGAGCGTTCAGCTCGCGATAGAGGGGAAAGTAGTGCCCACGGCGCTGTTCTATCCGGGCGCCGCCGCCGCGGTCTTCCTCATCCTGCACGTCGTGATGCGCATCTTCGTGCCGCGCGCCGACGGCCTCCTGCTGCCAATCGCGGCCGCCCTCACCTTCCTTGGGCTGGTGCTCATCTACAGGCTCGACTCGAAGCTCGCGCTCGATCAGTTGATCTGGCTCGCGGTCGCCGCGGTCTGCTTCGTGCTCGTGGTGGTCTTCATGAGGAACTACGAGTCCCTCGCCCAGTACAAGTACACGCTGGGGATCGGCGCCCTGCTGCTGCTCGCATCGACCATGGTGCTCGGCACTGAGGTCAACGGCGCGCGCCTGTGGCTGCAGATCGGGCCGCTGCATTTCCAGCCCTCCGAGCTCGCCAAGGTGTTGCTCGTGGTGTTCCTCGCCGCGTTCTTCGCGGAGAAGCACGAGCTGCTGTCCATATCCACCCACCGGGTGCTCGGCGTGCCGCTGCCCGAGATCAAGTACTTCGTGCCGCTGCTGTTGATGTGGGGCGTCAGCGTCCTCATGATGATCTTCCAGAAGGACCTCGGCTCGTCGCTCCTGTTCTTCGGGATTTTCATCTGTATGCTCTACGCCGCGACGGCGAGAAAGAGTTACGTGTTCGTAGGCATCGCGCTCTTCGCCCTGGGCGCCTACCTGTGCTATCTCGGCTTCGGCCACGTGCAGTTGCGGGTGATGACCTGGCTCCACCCGTTCAACCCGGTGACCATCCAGGGCAAGTCCTACCAGATATCGCAGTCGCTCTTTGCCCTGTCCTCGGGTGGGGTGTCCGGAACGGGACTGGGGCTGGGGCACCCGACGTTCATCCCGTCAGTCACCACTGACTTCATCTTCAGCGCCGTGGGGGAGGAGCTCGGCCTGCTCGGCGCGGTCTCGGTCGTGCTGATGTACGTGCTCTTCGTGGCGCGCGGCATCAAGGTCGCGCTCGCCCATCGCGATGATTTCGGCAAGCTGCTCGCGGTCGGCCTGGTGAGCATCATCGCCATCCAGTCCTTCCTGATCATGGGAGGCGTGACGCGGCTCATCCCGCTCACCGGCATCACGCTGCCTTTCGTGAGCTACGGGGGCAGCTCCCTGCTCGCGAACTTCATCCTGCTGGGGCTCCTCATCGTGCTCTCGCACAGGGGGCGACCACGAACGTGGCCAGCATCAGGCAGGGGGCGAAGCAATGAACAGGGAGATCAAGATCCTGCTGTGGGTCTTCGTCATAATCCTCCTTGCCATCGTGGTCAACCTGTCCTGGGTGCAGATATTCGGCGCGAGCAAGATCCAGAACAACGGGTTTAACAAGCGGAGGCTGGTCGAGGAGTACGCCATCCAGCGCGGCGACATACTCTCGGCCGACCGGCAGGTCGCCGCGCGGAGCGTCGACACCGGCACGGAGTACAAGTACCAGCGCGAGTACCCGCTCGGCCCGCTGTTTGCCGACCTCACCGGCTACGACTCGTGGAAGTACGGGCGGACGGGCCTCGAGGAGCGGTACAACGCGGACCTGCTCGGCAGAGGGAGCGAGCTGACCTTCCGGAGCCTGGGCAACAAGCTCCTGGGCTCCAGCAAGAAGGGCAACACGATCGCGATGACGGTCGATTCGAGCGTACAGCAGCGCGCGACGGAGGCGCTCGGCAACCAGAAGGGCGCGGTCGTCGCGATGGACCCTAAGACCGGCGCGATCCTTGGCATGGTCACCAGCCCGACCTACAACCCCAACGTCGCCGTGCCGGGCAAGGCCAACGACAACCAGGCGCAGTGGGACGCGCTGAACGCCGATCCCAACAAACCGCTCTTCGACCGCGCCATAAACGGGCTCTACCCTCCGGGGTCTTCCTTCAAGGTGGTGACCGGCGCGGCAGCGCTCGACCAGGGAGTGGTGACGCCGGACACGCCGTTCGACTGCACGGGCAAGCTGGTCGTGAACGGCTACACCATCTACGACTTCAACAAGAAGACGCACGGCAACCTGACCTTCGCCCAGGCGCTGGTGGTGTCGTGCAACATAACTTTCGCGCAGGTGGGCCTGCGGCTCGGCGCGCCGGCTCTCGTCGATTACGCGCAGATGTTCGGCTTCAACAAGCCGATACCGTTCGACCTCCCGACCACCGCAAGCCACATCCAGGAAGCAAAGACCATGGACCAGGTGGCGCTGGCGTCGGCGGCCTTCGGCCAGGGGCAGGACCTCGCGACGCCGCTCCAGATGGCGTGCGTCGCCTCCACGGTGGCAAACGGCGGGGTCATGATGAGGCCGTATGCCGTCGACCAGATACAGGACTACAACGGCAAGATCATCAGAGAGGCCGCCCCGAAACAGATACGGCAGGTCATAGACAAGCAGACGGCGGCCACGCTAACGGATATCATGGTCCAGGTCGTCGCGAGAGGCACCGGCACCGCGGCGCAGATTGACGGAGTAAGGGTCGCGGGCAAGACCGGTACGGCCGAGGTCGCGGACGGAGAGCCGCAGGCGTGGTTCATCTGTTTCGCCCCCGCCGACGACCCGAAGGTCGCGGTGGCTGTCGTCGTCGAGCACGGCGGCGAAGGCGGGGTGACCGCGGCGCCCATAGCGAGGAAGGTCCTGGAGACGGCGTTGAGGGTGCACCAGTAAAACAGGGAGGGGTCAGGCACAGTCCACCATTTTGTCCACCGGGAACCAGATAAGATGTCGCTTGTGGTGGACAAATAAGTGGACGGTGCCTGACCCCCGCGGATGCGACCCCTGCGAGAAGGAGGCTTCATGAGGTTCTTGGCAAAGACCATCAAGCGCGTTGTAGAGCTTGCTCTGGTGGTTGCGACGGTGATGGTAGGTGGCATACTGGCAACCCATTTCTGGATGCGCCTGAAGTTCCACGCCCTGCTGCAGAGGGGAGTCCCCGAGGGCCCGAACATGGAAGTCCCGGCCGAGAGGGCGATGGGCGACATCGTCTCCACGCTGCGCGAGTTCCCGTTCAAGGGAAAAGCAGGAACGATTGGAGCCATGGCAAAGGGCGGGCTCATGAACTCTTTCCTCCTCTTCCTCAACGCCGCCCGCGCGACGTCGGGCATCATGTACCCCTACCCTGAGGAGTTCGAGCACGTCGTCATCGAGAGCTTCGACGGCACCCCGATAACCTGCGCCGTCGGCATCCACAAGGATGGCAAGCCCAGGCCCGCCATCGTGATGTCGCACGGCTTCATGGGCTCCAAGAACGACCACTACATCATCGACCTGGCGCTCACCGCGTACGCGGAGTGGGGCTTCAACGTGCTGGGCATCGACCTGCGCAACTTCGGGCGCAGCCAGTCGCTGGCGCACGGCCCGACCACCGCGGGCTGGAGAGAGTCCGAGGACCTGCTGGCGGCCGCGAAGTATATGTCGGAGCGCCCGGAGGTCACCAGCGTGGGGATCACCGGCTTTTCCATGGGAGCCGGCTCGACCATGCTGGCGGCCTGCAGGACCGGGGAGTTCCCGTACCTCACCGGCGGCGCGATCGCCTGGAACGGCTACGCCGACGCGGAGCGTATGGTCAACTACATCAGCACCCGTCCTCCCGTGACTGACGCGTTCTTCCCCGTCTATCTCGGCTTCAGGCTGATGCACAAGATCCGCCGCGAGGACATGAAGGGCTACATCGACGACCCGGAGCTCCTGACCTACCTGGACGGCGGCTTCGAGGGCGCCGACTTCACCACCTATATCGAGAAGATCGCGGCGCCGCACTACGGCGTGTCGGCCGAGGATTTCTACGCGAGCGCGAGCCCGAAGAACTTCCTGGCCGGCGTCGAGGTGCCGCTGCTCATAGTCCACGCCGAGGACGACCCGATCTGCCCGCCGTCCGAGATGGACGAGCTGGAGGAGGTCTCACGCGACAATCCGAACGTGGACATCTGGATGCTCCCGGCTGGCAACCACTGCATGTTCAGGTACCTGGACAAGGCGTGGTACGACAAGGTGATGCGCGACTTCTTCACCTACTGGGCGGAATGGTAGAAAAACGCACCGCTGGAGTGCTTTTCCAAAAGGAGGATGTGGCGATGGGGAAGTCAAGGTTCAGGCTGCTGGCCGCCGCCGTTCTGGTCCTGGCGCTCGCGGTCCCGCTGTTCGCTTCGGGCTGCGGCACGGGCGTCGTGGACGTCAACAACTACACGGTCAAGCAGGCAGGCAAGACCATCGGCTCGCAGAAGGTCGAGATAGAAGAGCTCGAGAACTCGATCTCCTACACCGGCACAGAAGCCAGGCCGTTTGGCTCCTTCGACACCACCTTCGAACGGAAGCTCTCGGTGACAAAGGACCCCAAGGGAATGCTCGGCTACGATTCGACCCGTAAAGTCCCGGGTGCCTCGTACCAGACGGAGATAGAGGCGACCAAGGACGACGGGGGCTTCTCGTACTTCGACAACAACCTGCAGACTTTCGACTACGTTCCGCTCATGCCCCAGGGCAAGCAGGTCGTCGTGATGGAGCCGCAGTCGGTCTGCCTCATCCAGTCACTGCTCGACCGTTTCAACGCAGCCAACGTGCAGGCATCGAGCGCTTTCGTGGTGGTGCCGTCGGAGAGCCCCATGGTCCACGTCGCGACCATCGAGCGGACGAGCCAGTTCTCTGCCCACGTGGCCATAGCCGGAGTCGGCGAGTTTGATGTCACCTTCGACAAGAACAGCTTCGTGACAAAGGTCGTCGTCGGCGACATCATCATCGACAAAGGGGGCTCGGGGTCGGTCGCCTCGAAGCCGTTCGAGCCGACTGACAAGGCGAGCACCGTCAGCGACGTCAAGGTCGTCACCCCCGACAAGCTTTCCAACGGGGACAAGCTCCAGCTTGCCGGCAGCCTCTATTTCCCGTCAGGCGCAAAGAAGCCCTACGAGTCCGTCATACTCACGGGCAGTTCCGGGCCGCAGGACAGGACCGGGGGAGGGTTCCTCTCACAGGTCGCGAACACCCTGGCCGGCCAGGGGTTCGCCGTCCTCACCTGTGACCGGCGGGGAGTGCCCGGCAGCCAGGGCGACTTCGCCACGCACACCCGCGAGACCCTTGTGAGCGACCTGAACTCGCAGGTGGACTATCTGGTGGGGCGCGGAGACATGGACACCGAGAAGATAGCGCTGGTCGGCTACGGTGAAGGCGGGCTCATCTCGGTGAGCGCAGCGGCCGCCAACCCTTACGTCAAGCGCGTCGCCCTCATGGCGACGCCGTCCGTGACCATGTTCCCCGACCTGGCAAGCATAGACCTCGACCTCGCGCAGCAGCAGGGCACGGTGGGGGCTCCGGAGATCACGTTCGCGAGGCAGAACCTGGCATTCCAGGTACAACTGGTGAGCGGGTCGGCGCAGAACACCGCGACCGTCGGCGGGCACCAGGTGTTCCTGGGATGGACGCGCTCGTGGATGCAGGCTCAGCCCGCGAGCGACCTCGCGGCCCTCAAGGTGCCGGTGCTGGTCATGCAGGGCGCGATAGACGGCCTGGTCCCGGCCTCGCAGGCGAACGACATCATGACCACTCTACAGGCGCGGCCCGGGGGCCAGCAGCAGCTCGCTATGTACGACAAACTCGGACACGACTTCGGCCCGTACCTGACCGAGGCAGCCTCGGTGCCTTACAGGCAGCACCCGGTCATCGACCGGAAGGTGCTGGACGACCTGTCGGCCTGGATGAAGCAGATGTGAGAGGGGTGTGCTGATGCCCGAGCTGGACACAGCCTTCGAGATTCCTGGAGAGGTCGCGGAGCTGCGCGACCGCACCAGGAGCCTGGTGCGCGATACGCTCATGCCTTTCGAACGGGAGATAGAGGAGACCGACGACATGCCCTCCAGGGTGCGGGAAATCGTGCGCCAGTCCGGGCTGCCGGGGCTGCAGATCCCTGTCGAATACGGAGGCCTCGGGCTGGGAATGTTCGCCGCATGTGTGGTGACCGAGGAGCTCGCCTGGTCGTCGCAGGCGCTGGTCCGGCTGGTCTGCGGCGACGCGCTGGGCATCGGCATCTTCGGAAACCAGGCCCTGCGCGATAAGTACCTGCGTCGCATCGCTTCAGGGGAACTGGTGACCGCCTTCGCCCTGACCGAGCCAGACGCGGGCTCGGACGCGCTCGCCATCAGGTGCCGCGCCGAGAAGAAAGGCTCCTCCTACGTCCTGAGCGGCGAGAAGATCATGGTGACCGCCGGCGACATCGCCGGCCTCGTGCTGGTGTTCGCGGTGACCGACCCGGCCGCCGGGCCCGCGGGCATCACGGCGTTCATCGTCGACAGCGCCTTCGAAGGTTTCAAGGTCGCGCGGGTGGACCCGAAGATGGGCCTGCGGGGGGTGCACACCGCGTCCCTGTGGTTCGACGACTGCGAGGTGCCCGAGGAGAACGTGCTCGGCTCGGAGGGCGAGGGCTTCGGCCTCGCGATGCAACTGCTCGACTTCGGCCGGATTCGGTACAACGGCGCGGCCTCAGTCGGCAACGCCCAGCGGTTGCTCGAGATGTCGGTGTTCTACGCGAAGGAGCGCAAGGCGTTCGGCACCAGCATCGGAAACTTTGAGGGCGTGGGGTTCATGCTCGCCAGGATGGCCCTCGACGTCCACGCCGCCCGCCTGATGGTCTACGACGCGGCGAAGAAAGTGGACGGCCTGAGGCCGGTGACCATGGAGTCCGCGATGGCGAAGCTGTTCGCGACGGAGGCCGCGGACCGGGTCGCCGACATGGCGGTCCAGGTCCATGGTGGGGCGGGCTACCTCAAGGAGCTGGCGGTCGAGCGCTTCTACCGCGACGCGAGGCTCGGCAGGATCTGGGACGGGACCTCGGAGATCCAGCAGCTCATCATCTCCAGGATCCTCCTGGGCTGAGAGTGCAAAATGCGCCGGCGGGGACTGACCCCGGTGGCGCGGTGCTGTGATATTGTAACCAGGGCTCGGGCAGCGGACTAAGCGAGGTGCGATGGGGATCAGGGAGGACCTTCTCAAGCTGGCGGCGGAGATCGGCCCGCGGGGCGCGTGCACGGCAGCCGAGGGCAAGGCGGCGCTCTACATCCGCGGACGCTTCGAGGAGCGCGGCCTGACCGCCACCACCCAGGAGTTCCGCACCATCGACACCTACTCGTACCTCTACATCATCTACCTCGGGGTCGCTCTGGTCTGCGGGGTGCTGTCGAAGTGGTTCCCTTACTACGTCGCTCCCATCGCGGTGGTGGTCGCGGTGCTGTTCGCGCTGGACCTCGAGACTTTCCCGCTGGTGTCGCGGGTGCTTCCCCACAAGCTGAGCAGGAACGTCATAGGAGAGGTCTCCTCGGAGGACGGCAAGGTCGGCATGGTGGTGGTCGCCCATTACGACAGCGCGAAAGCGGCGCTCTCTTTCCACCCCAGCCTGGTGGGCAACTTCCGCCTCTCTTTCTCGATGATGATCGGGTCTATCTTCCTGGTCGCGCTCCTCACGGTGTCGAACCTCATCGTGCGGGCCGCGACGGGCGGCGCGAACCTGTGGGTGTGGATCGCCACTCTGGTCGTGTGCGCGTACATGCTGGTCCCGCTGACCATCATGGTCCAGCGCGAGGCTTCCATGGACTACACACCGGGTGCGAACGACAACGCTTCCGGGGTGGTGGCGATGCTCGCGCTGATGGACAAGGTGAGCGAGGAAGAGTCCATCCTGCCCGGGGTGATGTTCGTCGCCACCGGAGCGGAGGAGGTCGGTACCGCGGGGATGATGGAGTTCCTCAAGAAGTACGGCGACCGCGTGCGCGACTCGCTCATCGTGAACCTCGACAATCTGGGCACCGGCCACGTCTGCTACATCGACCGTGAGGGCATGCTGCTCGGGCACCGCTCGAGCCCCGTGCTGCTCTGGCTCTCCGGGAAGGTCACTGAGAAGAAACGGTTTCCCGTCTGGCGCGCCAGCTACAGGCTGCTCTCGACCGATGCCACCCCCGCCCTGGCGCGCGGCTACCAGGCGATGAGCGTGATGGCGTTCGACGACGACGGCGGCCTTCCCAACTGGCACTGGGAGTCCGACACCATCGACAAGATCGAGATGGAGAACATCGAGGTCGTGCGCGGGTTCCTCTGGAACCTGGCGCGGCGCATCGAGCCGTGATTTCTCCCTCTCCCCTTGGGGGAGAGGGTTGGGGTGAGGGGAATGAAAAAGAGCCTGGATTCTCATCCAGGCCCTTTAATATTCTGAAGGCAGTTTTAAGTCATGCCCGGGACCAGGTTATGCAACCCTCGCTGCAATGCGCGCAACGCGGAACCATGTACTTCTTCAACGTGACCCCTCCTTCCATGAATCAGCGTTGGTTTGATTCTTTCACCCTAAATAGATACTGTCATTGCCAAATGTCAACCTTTAAGAACGCTTTCGATGCCCGCGGACCCTATCCTGCGGCTCCCGGCACATGCGCAAAATGGGGACAGGCACCTTTTTCCATGCAAAATAGGGACAGGCACCTTTTTGCATTTCCAGGAGCTTGCCAGGAAAACGGCCATAAATGCAAAAAGGTGCCTGTCCCTATTTTGCATTTAGAGTTTGGCGCGGCGCAGCCGCAGAGAGTTCGTCACGACCGAGACGGACGAGAACGCCATCGCCGCCGCCGCGTATATAGGGTTCAGCAGTCCGAACGCGGCAATCGGTATGCCGCAGGAGTTATAGAAGAACGAGAAGAACAGGTTCTCCTTGATTATCGAGAACGTCTTACGGGAGAGCTTGATGGCGTCGACCACCGCGCGCAGGTCGTCCCTGATGAGAGTTATATCCGAGGCTTCGATGGCGATGTCGGTGCCCGCCCCGATGGCGATGCCGAGGTTGGCCTGCACGAGGGCCGGAGCGTCGTTGATGCCGTCTCCCACCATCGCGACCACTCTGCCCTCGTCCTGCAGGCGAGAGACCTGGGCGGCCTTGTCGCCCGGGAGCACCTCCGCGAGCACGTGGTCGATCCCGGCCTGTTCGGCGATGGCCTTCGCGGTGCGCTCGTTATCGCCGGTGATCATGTAGACTTCCATCCCCATGCCGTGAAGGGACTCGATAGCCTCGCGCGCGCTGTCTTTGATGGTGTCGGCCAGCGCGATGACCCCTGCCGGCTTACCGTCCACCGCCAGCACCATGCTGGTCTTGCCCTGGCTCGCGAGGGTCTCCGCCTTGCTCCCGAACGAGCCGCCCTTCATCCCCAGTTCTCCGATGAAGCCCGGGTTTCCGAGCGCCAGTTTCACGCCGTCGACGGTTGCCAGGATGCCCTTGCCCGGGACGGCCTCGAACTTGCTCGGCCGGATTGCCGCCAGGCCGCGCGACGCTGCTTCCGACCTGACCGCGACCGCGAGGGGGTGTTCCGAGTCCATCTCCGCGGACGCCGCGAGCCTCAGCACCTCGTCCTCGCTCCGCGAGTCGAGCGCGACCACGTCCGTCACGGACGGTGACCCCACGGTCAGCGTCCCCGTCTTGTCGAAGACGATCGTGTCAACGAGCCGCGCGGTCTCGAGGACCTCGCCCCCCCTGATGAGCACGCCCAGTTCGGCCCCGCGCCCCGTGCCAACCATGATAGCGGTCGGGGTCGCGAGCCCGAGAGCGCACGGGCAGGCGATGATGAGGACTGCCACAAACGCCAGCAGCGCATGGGTCACCTTAGGCGACGAGCCGAATATCAACCACATCAAGAGCGTCAAGACCGCGATGGACATGACGACAGGCACGAAAATGCTCGACACCCTGTCCGCCAGCCTCTGGATAGGCGCCTTCTTGCCCTGTGCCTCTTCGACCAGGCTGACGATCTGCGCGAGCATGGTGTCACGCCCGACGCGCGTCGCCCGGAACCGGAAGGCACCCGTAAGGTTGATTGTGGAACCGACGACCTGGTCGCCGGGAGCTTTGTCCACGGGCAGGCTCTCCCCGGAGATCATGGACTCGTTCACGGCGGACGTGCCTTCCAGCACCTCGCCGTCTACAGGGATGGTCTCGCCTGGCCGCACAGCCAGCACGTCGCCGGCCTCCACTGCTTCGAGCGGCACGTCTATTTCTATACCGTCACGGATCACATGGGCGGTGCGCGCCTGCAATCCCAGGAGCTTTGCGATAGCGCCGGACGCCCGGCCCTTGGCCCTGGCCTCCAGCAGGCGGCCGAGCAGGATGAGAGCGATGATCATGGCGGCCGAGTCGTAGTAGACCGCGGGCATGTCGCCGAGCGCGCCGTGCCAGATGCTCATCGGGGCGATGGTCACGACGGCGCTGTATAGGAACGCGGAAAGCGTGCCCACCGCGATGAGGGTGTTCATGTCGGCGGTCTTGTGCTTCGCCGCGGCCCAGGCGCCCTTGTAGAACGGCCACCCGGAATAGACGATAACCGGCAGGGTCAGCACCAGCAGCATGTAGAACCGCGTGGTCATATCGATGGACCTGATGCCCGGGAGCTTCTCGCCCATGCTCAGGAACGCGATTATCACACTCAGGAAAGCCGCAGTCAGGAACCTCGCGAGCAGGTCGGTGACATACCTGTGCTGCGCCTGCAGTTGCGCGTCGCGGACGTCCTCGCCTTCCCTGACCTCTATGACCTTGTAGTCGCCCGCCTCGGAGACTGCTTGCACGAAATCGGCCACGCTCGCCTGTGACGAGTCATAAGCGATCTGCGCGGTCTCGTTCGCGAAGTTTACGTTGGCCTCGATGGTCCCCGGCACGGCCCGCAGCGCCTTCTCGACTTTCTGCACGCAGGACGCGCAGCTCATTCCCTCGATGGGCAGCATCACCCGGGAGACGTGGGGCTCATAGCCGAGCGACTTGATCTCATCGATGAAGTCCGCCGGGCTCACGTGGCCGGGGTCGTAGGCCACCTCGGCGGTCTCGCTCGCGAAGTTCACCGTCGCGGACTCCACGCCAGCCAGCCCCGAGAGCCCTTTCTCGACCTTGTCCACGCAGGACGCGCAGGACATCCCGGTGATCGGGATGCGCACCCTCGCGGTCTTCTCGCCGGGACTTGCCGCCTCTTCGGCCTTCGAAGCCGCCTCCGCGTCCTCGGCGCTCGTGGGAATGGCGCCCGACCCCAGCAACGCTTCCATCACCGCCGTGCGCTGGCGCGCGAAGCCGCGAAAGACCTGGTCACCCACCACGATGGTCGGGGTGATCGAGCTTCCGCGCTCGTCCAGGAGCTCGCGAGCGACCTCCTCCTCGGAGACATCACGGGCCTCGTAGGCAACCCCGAGCATCTCGAGCTGGCGCTTCGCCTCGGCGCAGTCCGAGCAGGTCGGGGAGAAATATATGACTACCTTTGGCATGTCCTGCCTGCTTTCTTCCATGGCCCAATGATAGGACTTCAAGCAAGAATGCGGAAATGACGATTGTCATGTGGAGAAGCGGGCTTCCGGGCTCTTGGAACAGGAGCAAAGCGAGAGGGGAGCACAATGGCGGTTGACCCTGTTTGCGGCATGGACGTGGAGCCGGACAAAGCGGCGGCTACGAGCGAGTACAAAGGCAAGACCTACTACTTCTGCGCCGAGATGTGCAAGAAGAAATTCGACGACGACCCGGGCAAGTACCTGTCGAAGTCCGAGCCGAAGAAGGCAGGCCTCTGGTCGCGCATGTTCAAGGGCTGACAGCCGAAAGAATAGGCGCCGGTCGGCGCAAAGAACCTCATCCCGACGGATAAGCAGCAGACGCCCGAGCACTCTGGAGGTCGGGGCATGAAGCGAATCGGAGCGGTCGCGTGTATATGCGTCCTGGTCCTGGTCGGGTTCCTCTGTGCCGGTTGCGGCAGCAACCAGGCGAAGACCGCCGCGACCACCCCGGACATCTCCTTCAAGTTCTCGATGCCGCGAGTGACGGTGCCTCAAGCGGCCCCGGCCGCGACGACCGATCGATCCTCCAGCGAATCTTCGTCAAGCGAAAGCGAGACCGGATCCACGACTGCTCAGCCTTCCCACGTCCTGCCGCCCGAGGTGACAGCTCCCACAGCCGCGGCTTCGTCACCCTCCCCGGCGAGCGAGCCCGTGACGCCCGAGCCCTGCCCGTCGTGAACGACTCCCTCCGGCCCGTGAGGCCGCGTGTAACATTTCCTCCGCAACTCCCATAAAGGATCAAAAGCATCCGGTTCCGAGTGGGAGGTACCCTCTATGTCCAGGCGCACGCTCGCCATCGTCCTCATCACTGCTCTTGCCCTCGTAGTCGTCGCCGCGGGGTGCGGAGCAGCAGTAAGCGAGAAAAAAGTCGTAAAGGAAGCGAATAAGACCGTCGAGCCCTCCACCCAGCCGGCTTCAGCCCCGCAGGCGCCGCCTTCACAGCCCACGGCGCAACCGGAGCCCGTTCAGTCGCCCGCGCCCCAGCAGTCAGCCGAGCCGACGCCGGCTCCTGCACCTGCCCCGACACCGGCGCCTGCTCAGGTGGAGCCCACTCCTGCGCCTGCTCCAGCTCCGGCCCCGGCGCCCGCGCCGACCCCGACACCCACAGATACCAACACCGGCGCGACTCCGCCGAAGTAAAGGAGGCACGAGATGAAGCATCTGAGAGGGTTCCAGATCGTAGTGGCGGTAGTGCTACTCGTCCTCGCTTGTATTTCTCTTTTCTTCTTCCACAACGGCAAGTCGCACATGTCCGCGCAGGTGACCAGGAAGACCACAACGACAAAGAAAGCCGAAACCACGGCGCCCGCGGCCCAGGCGCCGGCAACGCAGCCTGCTGCTCCCGCCGCTGTGCCCGCGGCACAACCTGCTGCTGCCCAGCCGGCCGCACAGCCCAAGGCGGCAGCCGCTGCGGCGCCCGCTCCCACGCCCGCCGCGGCTCCGGCTCCGGCGCCCGCGCCAGCAGCAGCCCCGGCTCCCACACCGGCCCCGGCTCCTGCGCCCGCTCCCGCCCCGGCGCCAGCGCCGGCTCCGACACCGACCGATACGACCACGGGAGCGACACCGCCGAAGTGAGGAAAGTCAGGGGGTAGGAAATGAAGTACAGGCGAATGGCGGCTATGTTGCTCGTGATCGCACTGGTGTCGCTCGCCTACGTCTCGATGGAGTTCGTGAACAAAACCGTCCCTGGACAGGGGACCGCGAGTTCCGACGCGACCACGAGCGCGACGACAGAGGCGGGCAACGACGCGCAGGGGACCGCCCCTGCTGGCGACGCGGTGACCTCAGCGACGCCAAATGGCGGAACAGCGGCACCCGGCGCCGCGCCGGCCGCCGACGCGGTCACCAGCGCGACCACCACATCTTCTTCGAGTCAGACCACCGGAGCGCCCGGTTCGCCTGACACCACGACATCGGCGACACCATCAGCCCCGGCTTCCGCACAGCCGACGCCTGCCCCAGACGCGACCACCGGGCCGACCCCGGCGCCGAACCCCACGCCTTCGCCGTCACCGAGTCCCACCCC
>Ga0066793_10000014_pt1 | contig 46529 bp, 44 predicted proteins | sample PersoiDNA2013189_FD_83876 | JGI IMG/M metagenome (GOLD analysis project Ga0066793, IMG submission 83876) | Permafrost soil microbial communities from the Arctic, to analyse light accelerated degradation of dissolved organic matter (DOM) -... | ecosystem: Environmental > Terrestrial > Soil >... | reverse complement strand
TCCCCATCGTCACGACAATGCGCGCACACCTACCCCCTAGAAGCTTCGTGGGAAATCCCTTGCCGACGCCCAAGGTGATAACTCATATTTGCTGATCCTGGCCACAGATAAGCTGCAAAGTGGTCGCGACCCACGCCTACGTCAGGTTGAGTTTCGGCAGCGCCTATCAGCACGCGCCGACCTCTCGAGCACGCCCCGATCACCCGCCCACATTCCGCCGCCGAGATAGATCACCGGAGCGAGCCATAGTAGGGATAAGGCTGATAGACGAGGCGGGGGGATTACCCGCTGCGAACAATTAGTTCTCTATGCGCACCGTTCACGTTCTTCGACTCTACGCTTACATAATGGCTTCAGCGTTGCCGACCGCTGAATAGCCATTCCGCATGCTCAGCTGTAAGTCGACCGTGATCGGATTGCCGCGGTCTGTTCGGGAACCTACATACGTTCGCTGACCGACTGTAGGCGAGGGCCCGTTGCGGCGCCCACACCACGATGCTTTGCCGACGCAATAGCGCCTAGGCTGCGTCAAAATCGCTTCGATATTCCGACCGTTAGGCCACGCGGCAGAATCTGTACCGAAATCGGCATTTGCCGTGTGGTGCTCCAGTATCCTATTGCCGAGCCGAGCGCCCATCCAGCGATCACATCTGTCTGCCAGTGTGCCTGACTTTTCAAACGCGCGACAGAGTCGTAGATCGGCAATGCTTCGAGTGCCCAGATCCAAGGCTCGCTCTTTGAATAGTTGATGATAAGAGGTGTCACAAAGCTCGCCTGGAGCGTCACCTCGCCGCTCGGAAAGCTCTCACAGCAGCTGCCCTGAAACCACTTGTTTGCATTATCGCCCTGTTCGGGACGCGCACGGCTGAAGCCGCGCTTCAGCGCTGCCGCAGCGATTCCAGAAATAATCGAAGCGTCGGCTGATTGCCAAAAGGTATGCCCGAGCTCGTTGTCATTGCCGAACCATAACGCTCCGCCGATTTCGGCGGCTATGACGCCGTACTGGAGGCCTGTCTGATAGCGGCGGGCCCAGATCCCATTCTGATCGAGCGACAATTCATGATCGATGCCAAACAGGCCGCCACTTGCGTCGGCGCAGCTTGAGGCGAGCGCAAGCAGAAGCGGCCATCCTCGCGCACAACGCATCTTAGCTCCTTTATCTAACTTTGTGATACAAAGTCCGTGAGTATGCAAAAATCACGTCGCTACCAGGGCGCGCCCGCCGCCCTTGATGTCCGCTTTGCCATTGACTGCGACCGCGGCATCAAGAATCACCTGCTCGAGCACCGCAAGGTAATCGAGATAGCGTTTCCGGCCTAGTGCCGTAATTTGGCACAGCGTCTGCGGGCGATTGTGCGCAACGCCCTTCGAGATTTCAACGAGCTTCGCGACTTGCAGCACTTGGAGATGTCGGCTCAGATTGCCGTCCGTTAAACGGCACAGCTGCTTGAGAGCTCCGAACGTCACGCCTTTCGGATGAGCAACTAAAGAGGTGAGGAGCCCGAGGCGCGCTCGCTCATGAATGACCCGATCAAGTCCGTCGTACGCGAAGCGGTGCGTGTGCGGCGGTTTGGCGCTACGGCCGTTCATCTACAGCCCCATATTCAAATTGCAGTACTGCGGCTACAAATAGCTGTCCGACGCCAAAGGGCACGCCCATTGCCCAAGGGGAAAATGCCCGCTCACCGCCTCCGAGGGCGAGGCAGATCAGGCCGGCGGTGAGATACCAAACGCCTACCGCGAACATCGGGCGCGGCAGGAATTGACACGACGAGAATACGCCGAGACTGAATATCACTTGCCACATGCCTGGAAGCATCCAGAGACTTTGCGGGGCGTAGCGCACGAGCACCACCGTAAGCAATAAGCCGGCAACGATAGCGGGCAGAAGCTGGCCTATCGCGGAATGAATCATCTCTCTGGCGAGCCCGGAATGAACGCGCTTGGTACGCGTGATCGTCTCGATGCCAATGATAGTCACTGACACTACGGCGGTTGCTATCCAAATCGTAAGAAAGGCTCGGACGTCGCGCCCCGGACTCTTTGGCCAGAACGACTGCAACGCCGCCGCCAGTATCGCTAGGACCCCGGTAACGCCAATCGTAGCCGGTCCGTAGCCGCGAAATTCCACAGCGCGGGCCATCTGGCCGCGGATTACCTCGATTTCGGCTAACGCCTTGTACAGGTCTGCCATGTCCGATACCAACAAGCTTTGCATCATAAAGTACTTGGGTTCAAAATCGGAAGCAAGTCATTTCAGGTCATGCCAGGGCGATGAATTTTCTCGTACCTAAATGCGGTGACGATTTGCGCGCCAAACCCGTGCCGCCGGATGACTCGTGGCGAGTAGACATTGAGCGCGCGGCCACGGATCGAGCTGCGCTGAGGGTTTGGAGTTTGAACGCGCAGTGCCCGCTACCAAGCAGTGCTCATTCCCCTCCTTGGAGAATCGCGGCAGCACTCGGGGTCAGGGGCCTCGGGACAGCGACTCGCGCACGGACTGAGACCTTCCACTAATTTGATGCGGCCCGGCGTACGTGGCCCTCGCAGTAACAGTATTCGCGCAATTACTCTGCAGTACAAAGCTTAAAGGTACGTCAAGTGCACCTCGCAATCATCATGGACGGAAATGGACGCTGGGCAACGAAGCGCGGCCTACCCCGTACCGCGGGTCATATTGAGGGTGCCAAGGCGGTACGCACTACGGTTGCGGCTGCGCTACACGCAGGCGTCAAAACGCTGACGCTGTACGCCTTTTCGGCAGCAAACTGGGCCCGCCCGTCGACGGAGGTGGACGCGCTTATGGATCTGTTTACTAGCTATCTCATTGCGGAGACACATCGCTGTATCGAGCAGTCAATTCGCGTCAATGTGATCGGGCGGCGCGATCGACTGGGTGAGGGCCTGCTGCGCGCTATCGAGCAGAGTGAGCGCTTGAGCGTAGCAGGTGCACGCATGCATCTGCGCATCGTCGTGGACTATTCGTCCCACGACAGCATCGTGCAAGCCGCGTGGCGCGCCGACCGCAGCGCGAAGCTGACCCCTGAGGACTTTCACCGCCTCCTCCACGAAGTCGACCATGCCGCGCTCCCTGCGGGCGCAGTCGATCTGCTGATTCGCACTGGCGGTGAAAGGCGTCTTAGCAACTTCATGCTGTGGGAACTCGCATATGCGGAGCTGTACTTCACCGACTGTCTATGGCCAGACTTCAATGAACACTGCTTTCGCTGTGCGCTCGATGACTATGCCGGCCGCCAGAGGCGTTTCGGGACGCTGACAACGAATCAGCGGTAGGATACAAAGACATGTGCTTCGACGGGCAACGGTGTTGCCCTGAGCCGTCCGGTTGATCGTTTCACGGACACCGCCGCCGACGTCCAGTGTCAGTTCATCGGCGGCCAGCATTTGCTCACGGTACTGGCAACCTACATCCACGAAAATCAGCGGCTTAATTCGAGTGTCGCCAATGGCCTGGCGTCGAACGCCACCAAGCCGCCGCCGACCCAGCTTCACAAACCAAGATGTTTAGCGACTTCGCGGACGCCGAACGCGGTCGTCAAGGCGGTCGTCTTCGATTCCCGTGGGCTCGAGATGCCCGATCACTTCGGTCTCTTTCGTAAAAAGCCCGGCTACTGCGCGCTCGGCCGCGTCAACCATGCAATGGCCGTCGTGCACTGAAACATGCCCATCGACTTCCAGATGGAATTCTACAAAGACTCGGTCGCCCGCGTCCCGAGTGCGAAGATCGTGGACGCCGCGAATGCCAAAGCAGGCGACTGCCGCCGCTTTGATACGCTCGCGGTGCTCGTGTGGCAACTCCTCATCCAGCAGTTGACGAGATGCAGCCTCTGCGACACGTCGACCGCCCGCGATCATGCAGCCAGCGATGATGAGTGCAAATATAGGATCCGCGCGCTTCCATCCGGTCACGCTTGTCAGCGCCAGTGCGATTAGCACCGCCCCATTTACTGCCGCATCCATGAGGTAGTGTGCCCGGTCTGCGGCGATGGCTGTCGAGCCTGTGCGGCGCACGACCCAGGTCTGCATAGCTGCGAGCAGACTTGAGGTTGCAAGACCAATGACCGCAATCCATATGCCCAAAGTGATCGCAGTGACCTGCTGAGGATAAATCAAGCGCCAGCAAGATTGGGCGGCGAGCACAGTAGCGGTGCTGGCGAGTAGAATCGCTTGCGTGAAGGCCGCCAATGCCTCGCCTTTGCCATGACCGAATCGATGCTCGGAATCGGCAGGGTGCTGGGCGAAGCGAACACCGAAAAAGGTTGCCGTCGCCGCGAGCGCATCGACGACAGCGTCCGCCGCGGACGTAAGGAGCGCTACCGAATCCGTTGCCACCCAGCCCCAGAGCTTTGCGACAATCAAGACGACCGCGGCGCCGAGCGCGATGGCGCTCGCCAGGCGGCGCAGCGATACGTTTGAATCGACTTGGCTTTTCATTCCCCGGTCTGCTTGACGTCAAAGCCGCCAGTCTGGGCATCGTAATTGCAAAGCATCGGCACCGGGAGTGCGCTATCGGGAGACGACTCGTATGCCTCGTCACGGTTCATGTGGGCTCGCTGATCGAACAGAATATCGAGCACACGCGCATCAATCGGACGAACATCAGCGGCGCGGACGTGGCGCAGCAGATGCGTGATACGTTCGCGACCTAACGTCCCGGCGCATTATCCCGCGCGGCCATCTCCGGGCATCACCTTATTCCTTCCGCGCGAAGTTCGCCAGGTAAGCTCTGCTTCCCAGCTACTTGGTGGGCATGCTCGCCAAAATGCTAGGCGGTTGCGGCCGCACTGTGCTTGGCTTGATCGAGTGCGTGACCCGAACTAGGCTGGAGATGATCGGCACGTCAAACGAACGAGTGGCTTATCGGTACCACTGCCGCGACGGGATGAGAAGTCAGGCTTCAATCATCAAACCCGCATCTCTCCTCTCACGCAAAAGTTCTCCGGCTCGCTAGACTGCTGCATCGGCAAGACATTCTCTCGCACGGTCTCGAGGCTCACGTAAGTCGACTCTGTGAAATGCGCGCTCGATGAGAATCACACCGACGTTTTGGGCTCGGCGTTATAGCGCAGGAAGCTGCGGGGCAGGTTCTAGCGCAGAATTCTGCCGGGCTTACGCGATCACAATCGCCGCGAGCTGGCGGCGCTGGTAGTCAATCACTGCGTGCGGGTCTCTGCGTAGGTTCGGCCGCGCATGTTCGGACCTTTCTGATCGACGCATTGAACGACGACGGACATTGGTACTGTCGCTGATCGCTGTCGGCGCCTTAGCGCGCGTGTTTAGTATCTCGACACGTAAATAACGAAACGTGAGTAGAATGGTATCATCTGCACTCCATCCTGGCAGGTGTTGCCATGCGCCAGACCGAACTGCGGCTTGCGATGAAGGACCGACGGGCGATCGAAGCGACGCGCTCGAAAGGCTGGCACATGGCGCGGGAAGTCAATCGTGCCCATATCCTCGCAGCGCTGGGTCGACAGGTTCCCGAAGCGCAGATCATGAAAGTGCTGGGAGTCGGACGCACGATGATCTGGCGCACGCGCGCAGCATATTTAGAGGGTGGCTTGGGCCATGCAGTCGTGGACATGCAGCGACCCGGCAAGCCGCGTCGGTACAAGACCGAGGTGGAAGCGCGTATCACGGCGTTAGCCTGTTCAGCGCCGCCGGCCGGGGCGAAGCGGTGGACGCTGCTGCTGTTGGAGCAGGCGGCCCGGGCGCAGCCCGCGATGGCACAGATCAGCCGCGAGACCATTCGACGGCTGCTAAAAAAAACTGCCTCAAACCCTGGCGGCGGCTGATGTGGTGTGTCGGGGCACTGACCGAGGAATACCGGCAGCGCATGTACAATTTGTTGGCCTTGTATGCCCGACCTCCCACTCGCGCGGAACCGCTCGTGTGCCTGGATGAGAAGAGCACGCAACTGCTCGCCCACAGCCGTGTCGCACTGCCGATGCGGCCGGGCCGTCCAGCGCGACAGGACTACGAATATGTGCGTCGGGGCACCTGCAATCTGTTCGTGGCGGTCGAACCCCAGGGCGGACGGCGCTGCGTCGTCGTGACCGAGCGCCGGGCGAAGCCTGACTTCGTGCGCTTTGCTCGCTACCTGCTCGAGCGCGTCTATCGCTCTGCCCGCCGCATCCATCTGGTGATGGACAACCTCAACATCCACTTCCGCAGCTGCTTCGAAGAAGTGCTCGGCGTACCCGCCGCACGGCGCCTGCTCCGGCGTGTCGAGTTTCACTACACCCCCAAGCACGCCAGCTGGCTGAACATGGCTGAAATCGAAATCGGTGTCCTCGCCCGCCAGTGCTTGGATCGGCGCATACCCGACCTGTCCACGTTGAGTCGCGAGGTCAGCGCCTGGCAGAAACGCCGCAACCGCGCTCGGTGCACCATCGAGTGGAGTTTCACGCGGCAGGATGCCGATCGGAAGCTGCGCCGTCATTACGTTTCTGAATTAACGTGTTGAGATACTAGGGCCTCACGTCTTTGCCGAAAAGAGCGAGCACCAGCCCTGCGGGCTCACCGCCCCGTCAACCACTTTGCAGGCGCTCGGCGGCTGGAAAAGGTTACACGTGTCGCAGCGCTGTGTACCTTTCGGCTTATCTTGGTAGGCGACTGCGCTCTGCGCCATCTTGGCCTGCGCGGCGGCAACATTCGGCCCGAGGCCGCCGATGATCGCGGCACCAACGGCATAAGTCGTCAGGCGTCCGAAGAAAACACGTCGTGTAAGGTCTTGCGGTTCGGTTGCCATCGACATTCTCCGCGCTAATTGGATAAGTAGAATATTCTCCTTGAAGATGAGCATAATGGCAAACTTCGTCGGTACGCTAACGAACATATATGCAGCTTGGGCCCTGATTTTTGCTTGGCGGTGGCGTCGCACGCATGTTCGTACCCATGCACCGATAAATATGAGCGCTTCGGCGCTCGGAGCTGCGAGTATGCGAAGAACCCTGGCGCGTACCGAATTGCCTGTTGGCCAAGGCAGCGAACGGCCGAACAGTAACGCGAAAGCGATTGGCACGCCGTTGGGCTAGATAGGTAATTCTACGCTTCGCTTCCAGCGATCGCCTCCACCCAGATGCTGCTACAAATGGCGAGCGGCAATACCTACGCGACATGTTAGAGTCAACTGCGGCGCAGAATGGTGGCAATGCAAACGGGACGTCGGCGCCAATTGCTATGCGACCGTGATCGCTCCGGCAACGAAAACCACGTCTGCACGCGTGTGACGCTCACACAAAGCGGCTACAGAGCGTTAGAACATGAGCGGACGACTCCTCAATTTATACAGCGTCGAAATGCTGCTATCCAGCAGGCCTGTCAAACATAGGCTGGCTGACACGCGACGTCTCACGAATCCGACTTAATCGGCACGGGTGCAAGTACAGGCCAACGCGCGTATCGCTATTCTCAACATGCTCCGACGCCTGTGTTGAGACAAGGGCCGCGTGAATGCTAGCATCCATGTCAGAACAATTTTTCGATTTGCCATGACCCATAACTCGAGCGTCCTGCCACAGGCGAAGCGGCTTTGACCGGCACCGTAATTCCTCCCGTGTCGCACGCCATGCCAGCGCAGCGGACTTTGCCCACTCCCCCGGCCTTGTGCGGCACTCTAAAGCGCCGCTCACGGGAATGATGGTTTTGGCAACGTTGCTTGCTGTCGATTGGCTTTGGCCTGGGGCGGCCTTCAGAAACGCCTAGCAAGCCATTACCCTTTGGAACGTCGATGCGCAAATCCATTATTTTTCTTCTAGTTTCAAGCGGCATTGCGAGTCTTGCGGCGACCGAGACGTGTCGCGCGGAGGAATTGACCGCGAGGGACGTATTAGAAGACGCGAAGCTATATTTCACAGCTCCCGTTCGCTGGGACGCCAAGGATTGGTTGTACTTCGGCGGAGCGCTCACGGCTATCGGTGCCGCCCACGCGTATGACGGAGAAGTCCGGAAACACTTCGCAGTCGGTGATCGAGCGATCCTCAACGGTCAGGACAAGAATAGCGTCCGTGATGCGATTCCTGCCGCCGCAGTCGTAGCGGGAACCTGGGCATTCGCAAGTTTAATTGGCGATTCGGCCGGCCACGTCGAGGCGTACACGATGCTGGAGGCGGGGGCATTCAGCGTGGTCACCACGGAGGGATTGAAGTTTGCCGCTGGCCGCGACCGACCGAATGAGACTACGCGCGTCAATGATTGGCGCCAGGGCGGAAGTTCTTTTCCCTCATTGCATGCCAGCGCCGCGTTTGCTATCGGCACCGTGCTGGCCGAATCGGGGGGCGACGACTTTCGGTGGCTTCGGCGCGTTTTGGGATACGGCATGGCGAGCGCTACGGCTTATACGCGAATACACGATAACGTTCACTGGTTGTCTGACACCGTCGCGGGTGCGGCAATCGGAATTGCCACGGCTGAGTTCGCGATGAACCGTCGGCAGCAGCACGCACGTCGCTGGGAGTTATCCGTCGCGCCGCTGCCCGGCGGCGGTACTGAGCTCGATTTCACGCTGACTCTGCACTAGAAGGTCTTTGCCAAGTGAATGAAAAGCGCAAGCGCGACGGCTAATGCACCCAGTACCGTCACTAACACTGCAGCGGCAGCGCAGTCCTTGACTATCCTTATCTGCGTGTGAACATCTGGATGTAAGTGGTCAGCGAGATGTTCGATAGCTGTATTAAATAGCTCTGCTGCAAAGACCCCGACACTCGCGAGTATCACGAGTGCCCACCAGAATGGTCCCGGTCGCAGCACAAGCAATACGACTACAATAAGCACGAATGCGGCGGCGTGAAACCTCAGACTGCGTTCGAGGCGGAGCCCTTGAATGAGCCCAGTCCAGGCGAAGCGCAGCCGCACGTGGAAAGCTTGGTTTTTATGTGCACACATGTCTAAGTAGAATCTTCGTCAGTGCTGCAGGACGCTGATTGCACGGCACGTTTACGCTACCACTTTCGTTGTCGCGCTGCCTATGTCAATGCGCCTTGCGGATTTCTTTTGACTTGGAAAGCGCGCAAAGTAGTGGCGCCACGACTGTTGTGGGCACAGTCGCCGCCATTCAAGTCTTCGGAGACCTCGAGCTGGGGCCGGTGGCTACCTGTACCTCAGCCGAGCTTCATGAATAATGTGGCCAAACTTTTGCATTGGGGGCTGTACGTCATGATCGCGGGCACTGTGAGCCTCGGTATCACCAATGCCTGGGTCCGCGGCGACACTGTCATCGGCTTGTTCACAATTCCTTCGTTGGCCCCCGGTAACAAAGCGCTGATAACTTTGATTTAGAATCTGCACGGCACTTTCGCCAATGTGCTTTTGATCGCAGCGGGCCTACATGCCCTCGCAGGTCTCGTCCACCATTTTGTATTGCGTGACAACGTACTGCGCAGAATGCTTCCTCGTAGGGCACCGTGATAGCGTAGGCCACATTCGCTAAGCACGCTAGTCACCGCTGAATGCGAATGGACGCACGCTCGGCGCACAAAATCCACTGCAGGTAACAACAGACGCGACTGCGTAGTGCAATAACTGCGCGCATGAGATGCGTGACTATGGGTCCGCACCGGCTACAGTGACCGTACTTGTCTGCTGCGCGTCATGAATGGTTGTGATCTGTCGGCATTCTTTGGACCTGAGCTCTCTAGAAGACGGCTCGTTTTGGGGTCACTGTTGATAGCTCTTATTTGAACTCGACCGGCTTGAGTTGTCCGCGGAATATCCGCTCAGTCACTTCTTATCCGCTCCATCTGCTTTGGGAAGCGTCATGTCGGACTCCAGACCCGACAACGGTTTGAACAACTGTATTAGTCTGCAAACGGCACAATTGGCGTCGAAACATAGCAAAGTACACGAGTTTGCGTTTGCGGACCCCACCCCACCGCCGCTGACGCAAGATCCCGGCGTTGAAATGCGAGCGGTGCATTCTGCAGAGCTGCACTACGAGTTTCCACACTTCTCCAATACCAAGAGGCTCGATGGTCCGCACTTGACTGCGGGCGTTCGGAAGCCTTCAAATCAAATGCTCGCGTACTGGACGAGCTTCGCGGCGACGGCAGTGCATCATTGCTCCTTCTGGCGGGAGCTATATCCAGCTCTGCTGAGCCGCTGACAATTGCCGCACTACCGCTCGTTCCATCCAGATCCTGAATCTTCGGCACAGGCCAAGCGTCACGCGCGATTGTGTCGAGGACACTGCCCGGCCGAGCGCAACGTTTAGGGTCTGCTGCCGATGCCGCCCGGACTGGCTGCTACCCCTATTTGCGCTAATATCAGACCCGTGCCCTGCGGTGTCGCGCCGGACGTGCTAAAGAACGCACGCGCTGAAGCGCAAATTGACCGTTATAGGGAAATACGTGGGCTTGAGAGTGGAACAAACCCAAGCGGCAGCCGCCACGCTCGAGCTCTAGCTCCTGCATAACGATTCGGCCAGGATGCATAGCAGCGAGCTGCTGCTCGAGGCCGTTACCGTGTGCATCACGCACATCCTGAATGCCGATTCCCTTCAGGAAGCATTGCCCGACGCGCTGAAGATGATCGCCACAGTTGTGCGGATTGATCGCATGGTAATCATCGAAAATGTGTTCGCCGTCAGTGTGGCGCCTAGTGCTGCCGTGTTCTTCGTTTGGAACTCCGGGGATGCACCGAAAGTAGACACCGCCACGATCATAGCAAGCAGTCCCGATCGCGAAGCTCTTGAGGAATGGCTAAGCCCATTGCGCAAAGGCGACGCTGTTATTGGCGTTCGCCGTCTAGCAAAAGGACCCATGCGTGATCTGATGACGCGTCTGCAGGTCGTGTCGATGTTGCAGGTGCCGATCATGCTTAACGGCGTATATCGCGGCGTAATCGTCTTCGACGATTGCAAGGGCGAACACGAGTGAACCCGCGCACAGATCAACATTCTAAAGCTCTTGGCAGAATTCATTGGCACGGCAGCGATTCGCGAGCGCACGCGCGAAGATCTGCGCTATCGCGACGTGCTTTTGGGCGCAGTCAACGCAAGCGTAGTGCAGATCATGACAGCGCCTGATCTGCACGAGGCAATCTCCACAGCGTTGGAGAATGTCGCCACAGCGGTGCGCGCCGATCGCATGCTCGTACTCGAAGTTGCGCAAACCGCCTCCGGAGTTCCACGGCCGCGGGTTAACAATTCCTGGACTGCGCCAAACATGCCGGCACATTCTGCTTCAATGTTTGGGGCCATCCCCGCCGACGTTCTCGCGTGGGCGGCACCTCTGCAGCAGGGGAAAGCCATGCGAGCGCGACTCAGCGAGGTCAGCGAGTCACACAAGCAATTTCTGCAGTTCCTGAAAGTGCAATCGGCGTTGCTCGTGCCGATCATGACCAACGGTGAGTACTGGGGCCATATCAGCTTCGACGATTGCAGCACGGAGCGCGATTGGAGCGATATGGAGGTCGATATTCTGACGACGCTCGCGCAGCTTATCGGCACCGCAATCACGCGCGAACGTTATGTCGAGGAGCTCGCAAAGGCCAACACGATCGTACAGAACAGCCCCACGATCTTATACCGGCTGCGCGGCGACCCGTCGTTTCCGATGATCTATATTTCGCAAAACGTTTCGCTGCTGGGTCACAGCGCCGCGGAGTGGCTCAGTTCGCCGACGCTCTATCAGAATTATGTCCACCCCGAAGATCGGGCCAAAGTGCAAGGCACGATGGGCGAACTTCTTAGAAGCGACGCCGCTTCGATCACGATCGAATACCGCATGCTTACCAAAGCCGGTGCGAGTCGCTGGATGGAGAATTGATTTACGCCCGTGCGCGATAGCAGCGCACGCTTGGTGGAAATTGAAGGCATCATGATCGACATCACCGAGCGCAAGCTCGCTGAGGATCGCATTGCGCTGCTCGCGCGGGCGGATGTGTTAACCGGCCTTGGCAATCGGGCCGCTTTCAACGATCGCTTACGACAGGCTTTCGCCGCAGCGCAGTGCGGCGGCAGGCCGTTCGCGGTGTAGTACTTGGATCTGGACAGGTTCAAGGATGTGAACGACACGCGCGGCCACACCGCCGGAGATAAGCTGCTGCAGGCAGTAGCACTGCGGCTCAGATGCGCAACGCGCGAGACCGATTTCGTTGCGCGCCTAGGTGGCGATGAATTCGCGATCCTTCAGGCCGATGTAGTCGATCCTGCGTTGGGCGGCGCGCTGGCGACAAATGTGATCAACGCCTTGTCCGCGCCATACGATATCGATGGCGATCAGTTGCGCATCGGCGCGAGCGCCGGCATTTCTGTATTTTCGGTCGGTGTAGTCGCGCCCGATACTTTGCTTGTCCAGGCGGATCAGGCGCTTTACCACGCAAAGAACGAAGGGCGCGGCCAGTTTCGTTTTCATTCAGCGGAACTTGATCTTGAAGCGCGGGAGTATGTTGCCTTGTCGGATGGCTTGCGCACTGCCCTGGAGCGCGATGAGTTGGAGCTCTACTATCAGTCGCAAGTGGACCTATCCACCGGGCGGATTGTCGGCATGGAAGCATTGATACGTTGGAACCATCCCACGCGCGGCCTGCTCCTGCCCGCCGTGTTTTTGCCGATCGCAGAAAAGTCCAGCATGAGTTAGAGCTTGGGCCGTTGGGTGTTGGACGGCGCTTGCCGGCAGCTAGCTGAATGGCGCAAAGCAGGGGTGCAAGTACCGCTGATCGCGGTGAATGTATCGTTGGGGCAAATCAAGGCAGGAAAAGACTTTGTGCGCGACGTGAAGGAAAGCTTGTCCCGATGGGAACTCGCACCAGGCGACTTAGAACTCGACGTCACCGAGTTTGCCTTGGCGCGTACGACGCTATTGCAGAATGATGTGCTGGAAGAGCTGCGTCAGATGGGCGTGTGCATAGCCATCGATAATTTCGGCGCGCAGTATTCCTCGCTTGATTATCTTAGAACCTACCGCGTCGGCCGACTCAAGATTGACAGGCACATGGTGGCTGCGGCTTCCGATGAAGGCGCCGGACAGGCAATGATGCGCGCCATTATCGTCTTGGCTGGCGAGCTCGGCGTCGAGGTAGTCGCCGAAGGCGTGGAAACCGAAGCCCAGCGCGCTGCACTGGTCAAAATGAGCTCCGCAACAAAAGGCCAAGGCTTCTATTTCAGCAAACCGATGCGGGCGGAAGACACAACGCAAAATCTGCGTTTAAGGCTTGGCACGCCCCATACGGAAAGCATGTAGTTCAACTCTTTCTGCCGCTCCTCCGAGAACTGGCCCGCTTGGCAACTGGCTGCGCTTCTCGCTCTGAGACGGTGCAACTCGATCGAGCACGTTGCCTCGCAACGCCTTTGCCCTTTCCTATGCTACGTGGGGTTTGCTGTGGGCGACTTGACTGCACCCGCGGCACGATCCTTTTTTGCCAGTCGTGGCGTGAAGCGCTTTGCGAAGTTCGGACTCAGAAACTCCAGCAACGGCAAGCCACGTGCACTGTGTTGCGCAACGACCTTTAGCGCAACCAGTCCTGGAACCGCCATCACAATACCCGCGATTCCCCAGAACCATCCGCCGATCCAAAGAGCCAAAAATACGATCACAGGGCTCAAGTCGAGCCGGTGGCCGACGAGGAGGGGTTGCACGATTTGGCCCTCAATCGTTGCAAGACCAAGATAGGTCGCTGCGACTGCAAGCACGCGGCCGATGCCATCAAAGGAAACAAATGCGACGATGGTCAGCACTAGGAGCGTTGTGGCCGAACCCACATACGGAATGAAGTTGAGCACCCCCGCTAGAACTCCCCAAAGGATAGGGTTCGGCATGCCGAGCGCCATCATCGCGAAGCCAGTTGCCAGCGCGAGACCCACATTTATGAGCGCAATCGTTGCGTAGTAACGTCCGACCTCGCGGCGCACAGCGTCGATGACTTTCAGCACGTGCGTCGAATACAAATCACCCGCGAGCGCACCTGTCATTCGTGCGAGCATCGGTGGGCCGCCCGCCAGAAAGAACAAAGTCAAGATAATAACGGTCATCGTGGCGACGAGTGCGGTGCGGGTCTCGAGAAGCAATCCTCCCGAGGTGCTCGCAGCGGGCGCCTCTTTTGCGGGGGCGGGCGGCGTGCCTGCACCCGCGTCCGTCAGATGGCCTGCGCGATCGGTGATCGCGTCGATACGATGCAGTACACGCGCCACGGGTCCGAGCTTTTGCGAAATAATCCTGACGGTACGCGGGGCACCGGCAAGCCATTGCTGCGCAGGTGCCCACAGTTGGTCCACGGCAATGCCCACCAAACCTAGAAATATCATCAATATGAGGATCGCACTCAAACTGCGCGGCAGACCTCGCCGGTGCAGCGCCTCCACTGGGCTCGATAGCACAAGAGCGAACAAAACCGCCAAGGCGATGGGAATAAATACGGCTTGGGCAAAATAGAGCAACACTCCGGACAGCCCACACACGAGCAGCAAAAGCGGCCATGAGCTCCGGGCCCTGGGAGTAGCCGGAGAACTGCGCGTCGACGTCTGCTCTTGTGTCATCACTTGGCGGCAATCAAACAGTAAATCGCGGATTGTCCTGGGTCTCGGGATGGAGGCCACAGGACTGGCGTAGCGGCAGCTTACCACCCCGCTGAAATTGAATCACTGGACTAACCATCAAGAGAACAAATCGGCGCTGGCCAGTAGCAACTCGCACGCCTGGTGTTTGATGGCGTCACCAGATATGACGGCAGCGCCGGCAGAACAAGCTGTAGCGATCTGCACGGGCTTGCCGACGCTCATGCCACCAGTTGCAAACGGACACCATCCGTTGTAAGCGGTGGCGTGCGCGTGGATGCCGAAAATATCATGCCGCTTTTCGCTGCAGGCGCGAAGTTCGTCACAAACAGAAGCAACAGCCATCCTACGCCACTTAGGAACTCTAGTTCGCCGCATGCCACACACGCAACACGGCAAAACCAACGCGACGAGGGTGCAAAATGCTAGACGCCACCGCGGGGTGTGCGCGTGGACATGGATTGCCGCTGCGACGGCAAACGCCGCGCCAAGGAGCGCGAATCCCGCGCCAGCTGCAAACTCAAACGCGAACAGTGCCGCAGCAACGAGTTCCGAGACCACAGGGCACAGTCGGCTGTGATCATGGCGGCCAGCGAGTCAACGCGTTGATCGTCGATGCATCCGAAAACAAACTAACGTCGCCTGCGATCAGTCAACCGCTTAAGAAACCTCGGCAGCGCGCGGCAGCAAAAAAACTCTGCGCGCGAGGTCGGAGTTGAGCTGTACCTGCGGATAGAACTGCAGCAGCAAGCCACGTTCAAGGAGTTGCGGGTTGTCCCGCGAGAATCCGGTCCAGCCGCCGCCATCGCCGCGCTCATAGAGCGCTTGGCGGATCAGCGCGAGGTACGCAACCGTAATGGTTTCATTATAGCGATCGGGTTTGCCCAACGAGGCGGCGTAGGCGCGGATTGCGCCTTGAATCTTTTGAAGCGCTTGCGCAAATCCTGACACCCTCAGATACAGGTACGCCGCGCGCACATGGGCGGCATGCCCGAAGTCGCGTTCGCTCAGCGTGCACGACTCGAGCGCCGCCAGAAATTCGTCATCGGTCACGGTTTTTCCTTCAGCCTATGACTCGCACGCGCATCGAGGTCCAACTCGTAGATACTTTTCAGCTCGGCAATCTTACGTTTCGTCTCTACGGAGAACGGCGCCCTGCCCTCAAACGCGTGCAGCACGATTCCTTCGAGCAAATCTCCAAGAGTCATATTCCGATATTCGGCGAGCGCCTTCAGAATCTTGAGGAGGCGCCGCTCGATGCGGACGCCGGTCTGAATGCGTTCAATGGCTAGGCGTGGGTATGGTTTAGGCAATTGCCCTCTCCGAAAATCGACTTGCATGTTACCGTGGTACCTTGGTACCACGCAAGCTGCCATGCGACGATCACGGGCTTTCGGCGTTAACCGCCGTGCATTAGGCTTAAGACATCGAGGGCAGCGAGTGAGCGCAGCACCGCTTGGGGAGTCAGCTCTTGGCCGGAAGAATCTCGCGGCGGCGCATCATTCCGTTGTCCTCATGCGCGAGGATGTGGCAGTGCCAGACGTAACGGCCCGGATATCCGGTAAAAGGAACGATGACGCGCGTGACCGTCTTGGCGTTCACGCGCGCGGTATCCTTCCAGCCGAGCTCATTTGCCTCAGGGACCGTGGCCGGGTTCGTGAACCGCAGTAGCCTTGGTCGGTGCCTATTTGGTGAACTTCTACGCACCCGAGTGAGCGACAGAAGATAAAACGGCCTTTGGCTTGCAGATCTCGATCGCAGAGCACGACAGGAACTTCGTATTTTCCGCTCGGAAGTTGCAGCGCGTCCTCCGTGTCATCGCGAGGTTACAGCCAAATGAAAGACGCCTGTGGCCAAAATCACGGATGAAAGTCACGTGCCGACGTCGACAGCTCTCGTCTACATCGGGCCATTTTGACTCGCGGCCACCTCGCTCAATATTTCGTAAGAGCGCAACCGCGCGGCATGGTCGTAGATAGCCGATGCAACCATGATTTCATCCGCCGCTGTTTCCTCGATGCAGTGTTGAAGGCCGCGACGAACGCTCGCCCGCGACCCAACAAAAGCGTAACGCAGCATATTTGACGCCTGAGCTTTTTCCACCTGCGACCAATACGATTCGATGTCGTCGATTGGGGGCTGCAAGAGACCGCGCGCGTGACGAAACATATTCGTGAACTGCTGCTGCACAGAGGTGAAGAGACGACGCGCCGCGGCGTCCGTGTCGGCGGCGATCACGTTCACGCCGACCATGGCGTACGGCCGCTCGAGCTGCGCCGAGGGCTTGAAGTCGCGGCGATAAACTTGCAACGCCTGCAACAGTGCGTCCGGCGCAAAGTGCGAGGCAAACGCATAAGGAAGGCCCAGCATCGCCGCAAGCTGCGCACCGAACAGACTCGAGCCCAAGATCCAGATCGGGACATTGGTTCCCGTGCCGGGCACCGCCTGCACCGCCTGCCCCGGCAAAAGCGGACCCAACAGCGCTTGCAGCTCGAGCACGTCCGCGGGAAAGTTTTCTGCGTTGTCAGGCTGCCGCCGCAGCGCGCGCAGGGTGCGTTGATCCGTGCCAGGGGCTCGGCCGAGTCCGAGGTCAATGCGTCCGGGGTACAGCGACTCCAGCGTGCCGAACTGTTCGGCGATTACGATCGGCGAGTGATTCGGCAGCATGATCCCACCCGAGCCGACGCGGATCGTGCGCGTGCCGCCCGCGATATAGCCGACGACGACCGAGGTCGCGGCGCTCGCAATGCCGATCATGTTGTGGTGCTCCGCGACCCAATAGCGCCGATAGCCCCAGCGCTCGGCGTGCTGCGCAAGATCGAGCGAGTTGCGCAGCGCGTCGCCAGGGGTCGCACCCTGCACGACCGGCGCCAGATCAAGAACGGAAAAAGCGGGCATCTATTTTGTCAGGGCGCCTTGTCCGCCGCCCGGGTCGCCTCACTCGCCACGGGGTTTTCCCAGGTGCCGCCCAAGGCTTTCACGAGGAGCACGCTCGCGGTCAAGCGGCGCGCCTGAATATCCGCCGCGGACAGCCGCGCGCTCAACGCGGCGTTCTCTTCCGTCACCACTTCAAGGTAGGTGACGAGGCCCCCCTGGTAGCGGTACTGAGCCTGCTCGAGCGCGCTCTGCGTCGCAGCGACCGCGGCAGCTTCACTGACGCTTTCGTTCTGCAGCTCGCGCAGCGCCGCAAGGTTGTCCTCCACCTCCTGATAGGCGGTGAGGACGGTACCGCGGTAGCCGGCGACCTGCTCATCGTAGGCCGCATGCGCGGCGGCTGACTGGGCGCGATGCAGGCCACCATCAAATAAAGTCAGCGCCCCCGCTGGGCCTAATGACCACAGCCTGCTTGGCGCGCTAATCCAGTTCGATGCCAAGATGCTCTCGAAGCCCGCGGTGGCGGCAAGACTAAATACGGGGAAATATGCGGCCCGAGCCACTCCGATGCGGGCGTTGGCGGCTGCGACGCGGCGCTCAGCGCCGGCAACATCAGGGCGGCGCTCAAGCAGCGCCGATGGCAGCCCGGGATCGATCGGCGGAGGCGCGGCACTCGCTTGCAACGGCGTGGGATCAATATGAAAGGCCGAAGCTTGCGCGCCCAATAGCACGGCGATGGCGTGCTCGGTCTGTGCGCGGCGCAGGCGAATATCCGCCGCCTGTGTCTTCGCCGTTTCCAGCTGCGCGCGCGCTTGTTCCAAGTCCGAAAGCGGCGCGGCGCCGCCGTTGTACAGGTTCTGCGTCAGTTGCAACGCCTGGGCGTAGTCGGCGACCGTGTGATCGAGAAGCTCCTGCTCGGTATCGTCGCTGCGCAGCGTGAAATAGTCCGTGGCAAGTTCGGCGTGCGTACTTAAATCGAGAACGGCAAGATCCGCAGCGGTTGCCTGTTGAGTCGCGCGCGCCGCCGCTACGGTGTTTCGCACTCGGCCCCAAACGTCGAACTCGTAGGAAACATCCGCGTTGAGCTGAAAATCATTGAACGCGCCAGGTTTTAGGCTGTTGAATTTGGGCGCATTAACCGAACTACGTGCGCGGGTCGCGCCGGCGTTTGCGGTGATCGTAGGAAAATAGCTCGCGCGTGCGATGCGTGTGTTCGCACGCGCCTCCTGCAGGCGAGCGAACGCGGCCTTCAAGTCCTGATTGGCGTCGGTGACTCTCGCTTCGAGCGCATCGAGCGCCGGGTCTTGAAATATGTTCCACCACGGCCCGCGCGCCGCGGCATCCGCAGGCTCAGCGGGCTTCCAATCGCCCACTTCCCGATAGGACCCAGGCGGCGGCGCCGTCTGCGGTGTCTTATAGACGGGTGCGAACGAACAGGCGGCAAGCGTGCCCGTGAAGCAAATTGCAGCACCGGCAAGAACCTTCGTCATGAGCTTTCTTTCTCGCCTTGCGCAGCCGGCTTTGGCGGCGGTGCGATCTGCACCGCGGCGCCGTCGGTGAGCGAGTCAGGAGGATTGACGACAATATTGTCGTTCGCGTTGATCCCTGAGAGCACCTCTATCGATTTGCCGAAATCGCGCCCTGGAACGATCGTCTTAAGCCGTACGTGATCAGCCGAGTCGACGGTTGCGACCTGCAGGCCAGCAGCGCGGAACAGCAGCGCATTAGCCGGCACGCTCAGGCTTTCGCTGCTGCCTGGAACTCTAAAATGAACTTCGGCGTACGAACCGGGAAAGAGCTCGCGGCGAGGATTGTCGACCTGCAGTTCCACCTGCAGCGTGCGCAAAGCCGGGTCAAGCGCATTTGCCGTGCGCACCACCGCCGCAGGATAGCTCTTGCCGGGGTGTTCGCTGAAGCGCAGTGCCGCGTCCATGCCCGGTATCGTCGAGGCGGCGTACGGCTCCGGCACCAGCACGTAGATGCGCAGCTTGGTCGTGTCAGCGACCCGGAACAGCGGGCTACCGGCATTCTGGCCAGCCACGATCAACGCGCCGACATCGGTGTTGCGTTGCGTGACAACGCCATCAAATGGCGCGAGCACGCGCTTGAAGGACTCAAGATCACGCAGCCGCCGCAGGTTGGCGCCGGCCGATTCCTCGGCGGCGTGCTTTGCCGCCGCATCGCCCGCCTTGGTATCGGCATCCTGCTGGGAAACGGAGTGGGTTGCGAGCAAGCCCTTCCAGCGCTCATTGGTGCTCACCGCTAGCTCGGAGTTGGCGTGCGCCGTGCCCAGATCGGCCTGCGCCTGACTGTATTGCTGATCGACCTCGGGGGCATCGATCTCGGCAAGCAGCTGCCCTTTCTTCACCTGCGAGCCAATGTCGGTGTACCAGAATTTGAGGTAGCCGCTGGTGCGCGCATAGATCGGCGCTTCGATGAGAGCCTGCACGCTGCCCGGCAGCACCAGATCCTCGGAGGCTGGGCTCCGGGTGGGCTTCAGCGTAGTGACCTGCAGGACCGCCGCCGCAGCCGTCTCCTTGGCGAGATTGGCGCGCGCATGCACGCGGCTGATGATGCCCCACGCCGCGAGGATCAACGCGACCAGGAGCGTGATCCACGCATAGCGCGCAATGTGCGAAGGCTTGGCGGTGACGCTTGCGGGTGATACTTCAGTCATGGGTTGTTCCGGATAGTTGTGCGGCACCCGGCGCACCGGAGCGCCCGTGGATGATGGCGAACAGCGTCGGCACGAAAAACAGTGTCGCAACGATTGCGAATACCAAGCCGCCGATCACGGCGCGGCCGAGCGGCGCATTCTGCTCACCGCCGTCGCCCAAACCTAGGGCCATCGGCACCATGCCGATGATCATCGCCAGCGCCGTCATGAGCACCGGGCGAAAGCGCTCAAAGCCCGCCTGCGACGCTGCGCTTGCGGCGTCGTCTCCGGCATTCAGGCGTTCGCGCGCGAAGCTCACCATCAAGACGCTGTTGGCTGTTGCAACGCCCATGCACATGATGGCGCCGGTCAGCGCCGGCACGCTCACCGTCGTGTGCGTGAGAAACAGCATCCAGACGATGCCGGCTAGCGCCGCCGGCAGTGCGGTAATGATGATGAAGGGGTCGAGCCAGGACTGAAAGTTGACGACGATCAGGAGGTATACGAGAACCACGGCGCCCAGGAGACCAATGATCAGCCCGAAAAAGGACGCATTCATGGTCTGCACCTGCCCGCGCACCGCCACGTGCGAGCCCTTCGGCAGGTCACTCTTGGTGTCTGCAACGATTTTATTCACTTGCGTGGATATGAAACCGAGATCGGCGTCCTGCGCCGATCCGTAGATATCAATTACCCGGGTTGAGTCGTAGTGGCTGACGACCGCCTGCGCGACGCTTCTGTGGAAGCTTGCAACATTGGCAAGAACCTGCGCCGCGCCGCCCGCACCATTCGTGAGCGGTGTCATAGCCAGTGCATTCGGTGACTCGAGCTGGTACTGCGGCGTCTGCGACACGACGCTGTACTGCGTGCCGCTCGCAGGATCAATCCAGAATGACGGCTGTGTCTGAAAGCTGCCCGACAGGGATACCAGCATATTGGAGGCGATATCATGCTGCGTCAGGCCCACAAGCTGCGCCTTGGTGCGATCAACATCGACGTTCAGCTGCGGATAGTCGGCGGCCTGCTGGATACGCAGGTCGACCGCGCCGGGGATGCCACGCAAGCGCTGCAGGAGTTTGGCGGCGTAGGCGCGGTTCGCCGTGAAGTTAGGGCCCACGATCTGCACGTCAAGGGGACTTGGCAGTCCGAAATTGAGCGTCTGACTTACGATGTCAGCCGGCAAAAACGCAAAGGTCGTGGAGGGAAACTCCCGCGTCAGCAGGCGCCGCAGACGGCGCTGATAGTCGACACTGGGATGGTGCTTTTCTTTTAGCGCGATGAAAATATCCGCATCGCTCGGTCCCACCGGCGCCGAGGTGCTGTAGGCCAAATTGATGCCGCTGTAGGGCAGGCCAATATTGTCGACGATGCTTGAAAGTTCGTTGCCGGGAATCTCGCGCCGGATGACCGCCTCCACTTGGTCGCAAAGAGCGGCCGTCTCCTCGATGCGCAGACCGGTGCGGGCGCGCAGATGCAGCTTGATCTGGCCCGAATCCACCGTCGGAAAGAAGTCCTGGCCAAGCCCCGGCAGGTACCTTCCAAAAGGAAACGCCAGAATCGCTGACGCCGCCATCGCCACTAAGAAAATCGTCGCAAAGCGCGGGCCGTTTGCGAGCGCCGTCTCGAGAAGTGCGTGGTAGCGGTCGCGCACGCGCTCAAATCCTTTCTCGAAGCGCATCTGAAAGCGCTTCAATACACCCGCTGATGATTCGGCCCCATGCTCATCGTGCTTCTTCAACCAATACTTGGAAAGCGTCGGCACCAGGGTGCGCGATAGGAGGTAGGACGTGAGCATCGCGAACACGACCGCTTCGGCGAGTGGCACGAACAGAAACTTGGCAATTCCCACGAGCAGAAACATCGGCACAAACACGATGCAAATCGCAAGCGTCGACACAAGCGCCGGCAGGGCGATCTGCTGAGCTCCAGCCAATATGGCGGGCTCGACGTCCTCGCCGTTCTCCAGATGCCAGTTAATGTTCTCGATTGTCACCGTGGCATCGTCCACGAGAATGCCGACCGCGAGCGCCAGGCCGCCCAATGTCATGATGTTGATGGTCTGCCCGAGCGCCGAAAGACACGCGATCGATGCGAGGATCGACAGCGGGATCGACAGCGAGATGATGAGGGTGCTGCGCCAGCTGCCCAGGAACAGGAGAATCATGAGCCCGGTCAGCGCCGCGGCAATCACGGCCTCGCGCACGACACCGGATATTGCCGAGCGCACGAAGAGCGACTGATCGCCGATGGCCTCGATCTTCAAAGACTCAGGCAGCGTCGCGCGGATCTGCGGCAGCTTCTCCTTGATGTGGTTGATGACGTCGAGGGTTGAGCTTGTGCCGCTCTTCAGCACGCTCATCAGCACCGCGCGCCGGCCTTCGAGGCGCGCAATGTTGGTCTGCGGTGGATAGCCGTCGCGCACGTGCGCGACATCGCGCACATAGACGACGCTGCCATTGTGAGCGCTGATCGGCAGGTCGTTCATCTCCGCAACCGTCTTCGGGCTTGCATTGATGCCGACAAAGTACTCAAGGTCGCCGACCTTCTGAGTGCCCGCCGGCAGGATCAGATTCTGCGCCGCGATCGCATTCGTCACGTCAGAACCGGAGAGCCCCTTGGAGCGCAGCGCCGACGGGTCAAGATCAACCTGCACCTGACGCTGCTTGCCGCCATACGGATACGGCATCGCGGCCCCCGGAATCGTCGCAAGCCCAATGCGCACGATGTTATTGCCGAGGTCGAATATCTGCGCCTCTGATAGGGAGTCGCTCGACAGCGCGAGCTGAATGATGGGTACAGTAGATGCGTTGTAGGCGAGGATGAAGGGCGGCGTCGTGCCGGGCGGCGAGGAACGCAGCTGCGTTTGGGAGACGCCTGTGATCTGCGCGAATGACAGCTCCTCATTCGCCGTCGGCTGGAAGAAGTACTTGACGACCGCTATGCCGTTCAGCGACTGCGATTCGGTATGTTCAACGTCGTTGACCGTCGTTTGCGCGGTGCGCTCGCTGAAGAGAATGATGCGCGTCGCCATCTCTTCGGGCTGCAGGCCTGTGTAATTCCAGATCGCGGCGATGACCGGGATGTTGATGCTCGGAAAGATATCCGTCGCGGTGCGTAGAATTGCAAATATACCCATCAATAGAATCAGGATCGCAAGCACGATGAACGTATAGGGACGCTGCAACGCAATTTTGACGATCCACATACTGGGTCTACCCGGTCTCCGCTCTGCGCACAGGGTTAATTGGGATCGCCTTCGTTCTGCCACGCTTGCACGGCTTCCTTGTCGGTGCGCGGCGCGGCGGCTGATGCCGACAGCGCATCACTGACAATCGTCTGTGCGTCCGCGACGATCGCGAGCAGATGATCCTTGCCGCGAAAACTCTCGGCGTAGATTTTGTAGATGTCTTCAGTGCCCGAAGGTCGCGCCGCAAACCAGCCGTTCTGTGTCGTGACCTTCAAGCCGCCGATCGGCGCGTTATTGCCCGGCGCTCGTGTAAGGCGCGCCTGAATCTTCTCACCGCCTAATTCGGTGTGCTGCACCTGTTCGGGCGAGAGCTTTGCGAGCACCGCTTTTTGCTCGGGCGTGGCGCGCGCCTCAACTCGGTCCGCCGCAGGCTCACCGAGGTCACGGGTGAGCTCGCGATACATCACGGCCGGATCGCGTCCGCTGCGCGCTGTGATCTCGGCGGACAAGAGCGCAGCGGCAATACCATCCTTGTCGGTCGACCAGGCGCTGCCGTCGACGCGCAAGAATGACGCGCCGGCACTCTCCTCGCCGCCGAATCCGAGTGAGCCGTCGAGCAGCCCGTCCACAAACCATTTGAAGCCGACCGGCACCTCGTAGAGCCTGCGGCCGAGTCTTGCGGCAACCCGGTCGATGATTCCACTGCTCACCACTGTCTTACCCACCGCGCTGTCCTTCTTCCAGTGCGGACGGTTGCGGTACAGGTAATCGATTGCGACGGCGAGATAATGGTTCGGCGGCATTAGTCCCGCGGTCTTGGTCACGATGCCGTGGCGGTCGTGATCGGTGTCGCAGCCGAACGCGATGTCGTACCGATCCTTAAGGCCAATCAGCCGCTGCATCGCATACTTTGAGGACGGATCCATGCGGATGCGGCCGTCCCAATCGAACGTCATGAAGCTGAAGGTCGGGTCAACCTCCTCGCTCACGACAGACAGATCGATCCCGTAATGCTCAGCAATGCGCGCCCAGTAATGCACGCCCGCGCCGCCCATCGGGTCGACTCCCAGAGTCAAGCCCGCGCTCTTGATGGCGGGAAGATCAATCACATGGCCGAGGTCGCTGACGTAGGCGGTCAGAAAATCGTGCTCGTGAGTGCTCGCGGCGCGGCGCGCCTGGGCAATCGGCATGCGCGCTATGTCCTTGAGAGCGTTTGCAAGCAGCGCGTTGGCGGCGACTTCGATTGCGCCGGTGACGGCGGTGTCGGCCGGGCCGCCGTTTGCCGGGTTGTACTTGAAGCCGCCGCTTTCGGGCGGATTGTGCGACGGCGTGACCACGATGCCATCGGCAAGCCCGGATGTGCGGCCGCGGTTGTAGACCAGGATCGCGTGCGAGACGGCCGGGGTCGGCGTGTATTCGCCGCCCATCGAGATCATGACTTCGATCCGGTTCGCCGCCAGCACCTCGAGCGCACTTTCAAAGGCGGGCGTCGATAAGGCGTGTGTATCGATACCGATGAAGAGCGGCCCGTCGAGGCCTTGCTTGCGCCGATAGCGGCAGATCGCCTCGGTGATCGCAAGCACATGCGCTTCGTTGAAGGTGCCATCGAATGCTGTGCCGCGATGTCCGGAGGTGCCGAACGCCACCCGCTCGCCGGGCACGGAAGGATCGGGGCGTCGGCTGTAGTAGGCATCGATGAGCTTCTTGACGTCGAGCCGCGCGCCCGCCTTGGCAGACTTACCTGCGAGCGGGCTTACCTGCGTGCTCATTTGGAGGAGTTACGCAGGCGGCGGTAGCGGCGGATGAGCGCATTGGTTGAGCTGTCGTGCGTAAGCTTCGGATCCGTTGCGCTCGTAAGCTCGGGCACGATGCGGTTCGCGAGCACCTTGCCCAGCTCGACCCCCCACTGATCGAAGCAATCGATATTCCAGATCACGCCTTGCGTGAAGACGCTGTGCTCATAGAGCGCGACCAGAAGCCCCAGCGTGTGCGGCGTCAGGCGTGCGGCGAGTAAAGTGTTAGTGGGCCGATTACCCTCGAAGACGCGATGCGGCACGAGATCAGCCCGCGTTCCGGCCGCTTTGACTTCCGCCGCCGTCTTGCCAAATGCCAATGCTTCGGTCTGTGCGAAGAGATTGGCGAGCAGCAGGTCATGATGCTGCCCGAGCGGATTTAGTGTCTGGCAGAAGCCGATGAAATCGCAGGGAATGAAGCGGGTTCCCTGGTGGATCAGCTGATAAAAGGAGTGCTGCCCATTGGTGCCGGGCTCACCCCAGTAGATGGGCCCGGTGTCTACTCCGACGGCCTCGCCCGCGAGCGTCACGTGCTTGCCGTTACTCTCCATCGTCAATTGCTGAAGGTAGGCCGGGAAGCGCTTCAGATACTGATCGTAGGGAAATACCGCAGCGGTCTGCGCGCCGAAGAAATCGGTGTACCAGAGCCCCAGCAACCCCATGAGCACCGGTAGATTGCGCTCGAAGGGTGCGCTGCGAAAATGCTCATCCATCGCGCGAAAGCCCGCGAGCATCGCACGAAAGTTGTCCGCGCCAATGGCGAGCATGGTGGAGAGGCCGACCGCTGACTCCATGGAATAGCGCCCGCCGACCCAGTCCCAGAACCCAAACATGTTCGCAGGGTCGATGCCAAATTTCGCCACCTCCGCGGCGTTGGTCGAGACGGCAACGAAATGGCGGCGGATTGCACGCTCGTCGGTCAACTTCTTCAAAGCCCAGGCGCGCGCCGTGTTCGCATTGGTCAGTGTCTCAAGCGTGGTAAACGTCTTGGAGCAGACAATGAAGAGCGTCTCCTCGGGGTCGAGGTCGCGCGTCGCCTCCGCAAAGTCGCTGCCATCGACATTGGAAACAAAGCGGAAAGTCATGTCGTGACGGCTATAGTGGCGCAACGCCTCATAGGCCATCACCGGCCCCAGATCCGAGCCGCCGATGCCAATGTTGACGACGTTCATGATCGGCCGGCCGGTGTGGCCGCGCCAGCGGCCGCCGCGCAGCTCTTCGCTGAACGCCGCCATGCGCTCGAGCACGGCATGCACTTCGGGCACGACGTCGACACCGTCAACGCGAATCCGTTCGCCCACAGGCGCACGCAGCGCCACGTGCAGCACGGCGCGATCCTCCGTCACATTGATCTTCGCGCCGCTGAACATCGCCTCGGTGCGTGCCCGAAGGCCGCAGTCGTTCGCCAAACGCACGAGCAGTGCGAGCGTCTCATCGGTCACGCGATTCTTGGAGTAGTCGAGATACAGCCCGCAGGCTTCGATAGCGAGACGCTCACCGCGGTTGGGATCGCTCGCAAAAAGCTCCCGCATATGCAGCGTACCGATCTTCTTGTGGTGCGCAGCGAGCGCCTGCCACGCCGGGCGTTCCACAAGGCGCGCGCCAGGCGCTCTCCAACCGCTGCTCATCGCCGCCCTGCGCTCTTCTGCTCCACGGTTGCAAGCACTGCGCTCTTTGCAGCAACGACATCCATCAGACTGCGCCAGGATTTGGTGAAGGATTCAGCGCCCTCATGCTGTAGCTGAGCCGCAAGCTGCGCTTGATCCACTCCGTCATGCGCAAATTCCTTGAGCACCTGCTCGGCATCCCCACCGTCGACGGGCATGGCACCCAGCACTTTGCCGTGATCGGCAAAGGCCAACAGAGTCTTCTCGGGCATAGTGTTGATCGTGTCGGGCGCGGCGAGCGCCTGCACATAGAGTGTGTCGGGCGCCGCCGGATCCTTGGTGCCGGTGCTCGCCCAAAGCAGCCGCTGCGGCTGCGCGCCCGCCGCGGCGAGCTTGCGCCATCGCGGTGCTTCCAAAAGCTTGCGGTAGTCCTGGTACGCAAGCTTCGCGACCGCGATCCCCAGACGATTGCGCAGCGCCGATGGGACCTTGTCCTTCACCGCAACATCCCAACGGCTGATGAAGAGCGAGGCGACGGAACGAACGTTCGGATCAAGGCCGGCGCCGAGCCGCCGTTCGATGCCGCGCAGATACGCCTCGGCGGCCGCGACATACTGCTCGGGCGAGAACAGCAGTGTCACATTCACCGGTATCCCGGCAAAGATCGACTCCTCGATGGCGGTGATGCCGGCCGGGGTGCCCGGAATTTTGATGAAGAGGTTTGCGCGCTGCGCGCGCGCGTGCAGTTGCCGCGCCGCCTTGATGGTGCCGGCCGTATCGTTCGCCAACAGGGGCGACACTTCGAGCGACACCCAGCCATCAAGTCCGCCGCTGGCATCGTAGGCGGGCCGGAAGAGGTCCGCTGCCTGCGTCAAATCCTCAAGCGCAAGCTCGAAAAACAAAGCCTCGCCCGAACCGCCGGCGGCGATTTTCTTGCCGATGGCGTCATCGTAAAAGCTACTCTTCTTGATCGCTTCATCGAAAATCGTGGGATTGGAGGTGAGTCCTGTCACGGCAAGGTCGCTGATATAGCGGCGCAGCGTGCCGTCCGCCAAAATCCCACGCGTGATGTTGTCAAGCCAAAGGCTTTGACCCAGGTCTTTAAGTTGCTGTGTCGTCGTCATAGGGCCTCCGATCGCGAATAAAGTCACGGGTGTGGATCACCCGGTGGGATATGCAGCAGGAACAATCTTCGGCGAGCGCTAGCGCACATTACTAGGCCGTGGCGCAAACTAAAACAGTTACTAGATTAACCTTGAGAGTACCGATTTGTCGGTGACCTGTCCGCCTCCCGGCGGTCTTTTTTCGGGTCAATGCAACTCAACGGTGCCGTGAAACTGTGATTTTAGCCTATCCAGCGAGCCGCAAGGGCTTGGCATGAGCGGGATCGATGTTGTCATGCAGGAATTTAGTGAATATTGAGGTGGCGGAGGAAGCAAGGAGAAAATGTGGTAACGAGTTGCGCAACGCGGCGGCGGTGACGAGTTCCGAGGGACATACGCCGGGACGAATGGTGCGTAACCAAGAGCCAAACGAGGACCAGACCCATCGCGGATAAGTGACGGCGAGGTGTTGGAGCAGGCCTTGAGCGATCAGGCCGATCTGGATATGGCGGTCGTAGGCGGCCAGCTTGCGACGTACAGCGGCACGATAACGTTCGGATTGATGGTGCATGAACTGTGTGCCGCTGTGGCGTGAGAGTTTCTTCATGCCACGCATCCAGAAGTGATAGCTGTAGGCACCCAGAACGCGCAGGGCCTGCTTAAAGGACAGCTCGATCTTGAAGCGCAGAGCGTAGCCGCTGATGATATCGATGGCAGAGAGCGTCAGGTCGGTGGAGAAGAAGATACAGCGACCGCGGCTGGGGTGGTCAACCCACACGAAGCGCACCAGGCGACGCAGCGGTCGCCAGAGCAGATCGAGGGACAAGCATCGCAAGGTGACGCCCCGCTCGCCATAGACCGGGCTGTCGACTTTCTGCCAGGGCTCGGTCGAGGCATCGAACAAGTTGCGAAGTTTGATTTTGCGGCCGTACAAGCGCGGCCGGCCGCGCCGCTGCGGGCCGTGCGGCCTGGGGGCCGGTTCGAAGACGACCGCGTTGCGCGAGATCAGTGCGCAGCCACGCGTCAGCGCCCAGGAGGCGACGGCGGTGCAGGCGTAGTAGGCGTCGGCAATCATCACAAAGGGTTCAGCAATGCCAAAAGAGTCTGTGAGTGTGCAGAACTTCTGCGGCAAGGTGCGCTGATCGCGATGGCTGAATTTCACCCCCTCGTGGAGGCGTCCGCCGAGCGGCACCGCTAGAAAAGAGCCTGCAGCAGCCACCAAGACGGAGATCCCCTGGACGGAGTGGCCCGAGATGTACTCGGGCTGGGTGTTGTTGTCGGACGCCTGATGCAGGCGTTTGACCGCCGGCATCTTGCGGCCACTCTTGGGGATCTTGATCCCATCGCCCAGCAGCACCAGGCGACCGCCAAGCCGATGAGGCGAGAAGCGTTGCAGCGCCAGCTCGGTCCATACGCGGCTCAAGGTGTCGGGCGCGATCGCCGGGGAATGAAAGAAATCCAGTAACCGATCGTAGCAGCGTGCGGCCAACCCCAACGCCCGCACCGTACTGCTGACCCCGAGCAAGTCCGGGCGCACACAGAACCCGGCCAGGGCGGTGCACAGCCACAGAAAGCTGCGCCTGTCGCGGCAGATCTGCCGTAGCGGCGCCACCATCGACCACCAGTGTAACCACAATTGCATCGTGTACCTATATATCAGATAGCGATTACTAGCTATCTGACATTATATGATACAAACGCACTATGCAGCCACGGCAAATCGAACTACGTATCAAACGGATTAAGCGGGAGCTGACAAAGCTGGGGCCGATGCGCCCGGGCACGCTGTCAATGCAATACGCTGCCTGCCAGAAACCAGGCTGCGCCTGCATGGATCCGGTGAAACCCAAAAAGCATGGGCCGTTCTATCAGCTCAGCTATAGCCACCTGGGCAAGAGCACGACTCGCTTCGTGCGCCCCAGCTACACCGGACAGATCAAAAAGGAATTGACCGCCTACAAGCGCTTCCGAGCATTGACCCAGGAATGGGTCACACGGGAACTGGCTCTATCGCAGCTACGCCTGGAACTGGCGCGCCGGAAAGACGATGAAAAGTAGCCTCGAGAACGGTACTCTCAAGGATTAACGTAAGTTCATGCCGCTGCGGCGCGCGCTGCGGCATCGAACTGCAGGGCGCAATGCGCATAATGTGCGCCTCTGCAGCAACGGCTCCGGTCGCTACCGGTGAAGCGCCGTCAGCGCGCTGTAACCCTGCCAGATGATCTCAATGCCGATGCACATGAGGATGAATGCAGACAGGCGCACGAGCACGTCGACACCCGAGGCGCCCAGGATGCGCGCGATGTTCGCCGCGAAACGGTAGGCGATGTAAATGCTCAGAGCGATCGCTACAAGGCCGGCAAGCGCACCCGCGGCGCGCAGCGCAAAATCGGCAAGCTTAAACGGACCGTCGGGCTTGCGGCTGCCAATGGTAATGGCGACCGACATCGAACCCGGTCCGACTGTCAGCGGCATAGTGAGCGGATAGAACGCGCCGACACCGCCCGGGGGATCTTCACCCAAGCCGGTTCCCGCATGATCCGACCATTGGTCCTGGGTGAGAAGCTTCCAGCCGAGCGCCGTGACGACGAGGCCGCCGGCGATGCGCACGACCGGCAACTGTATGCCAAAGAACTCGAGCAGCCACGGTCCGAGTGCCATCGAACCGAAGAGCAGCACAAAACCGTTGATCGCCACGCTGCGCGCAAGCGCGCTCCTCTTCGCGCTAGGCAGGCTCTTCGTCAGCGCGAGGAAGAACGGCGCGGATTCAAGCGGGTTCACAATCGGAAACAGCCCAGCAAACGTCAACGCGAACGCAGCGACGATACCGTTCATGTGGCAGCGCTACTAAGACTCACCAAAACTCGAGACCGCCCTGACGGGCTGATCATGCGGTGCCTACGGAGCGGCTGCCCGATCGCGGTATGCCGCCGAAAACATCACCAGGGCCGCGCGGCCCGGCGCGGGCTCGAAGAAGCGTGAGTTCGTCTCGTTGACAATCACCGAGCCCACGTAGCGCCGGTTGGTCAAGTCGTTCACGCTTGCATACTCCGAGAAATGCCAAGCGCCTGTATCCTGCTCGAAGCCCGCGCGCAGATTCTCTACCCAATAACCCGGCACAGCATCACTGTTGCGGTCGTCAACGAAGATCTGGGCGCGGCTTAAGGTCTCCGCCGTGATGGAGAATCCGGCCCGCGCGTAACGCCAGGTAAGCGCGGCATACAGGGAGTTTGCGGGAACGGCGGGCAGGCGGTTTCCCTCAGGCACCAGCGTCGGATGACAAGGCACGGTTACACAGGTTTTGTAGGGCGAGACGACTTCTGCCTTGATATAGGTATAGGCAATGCGGCTCGTGAAGCCGCCCTTCCACCAGGCGTCGAGCCCGAGCTCCGCGCCGCGGCGCTGGGTATCGGCAATATTCTCAAACACCGAGCGGCCGGCGGTGTTTGACTGCACGGCGAGCTCATCGTGGGTCTGGATATAGAAAGTGGCCAGTGTCCCGCGCCAGTGATTTCCTTCAGCCTTCACGCCGACTTCGAAGTTGTCGCTGCGCGCGGGCTTCAAGGCAAAATTGAGTCCCGGAATGCTGCCGTCGGTAGAACGGTAGGCGAGGTCATTGAGCGTCGGCGTCTCGAACCCCTTGCCGTACGAGGCATAGAAGTTGAGCGCGTTGGTTGCGCGAAACGTGACACCCGCGACCGGATTGGTCGCGCTGTAGCGCACCCCGCTTTCGCCTACGACACCGGCCGATGGCAAATGATTGAATGAACTGACGTCAACGATACTGTTGCGCACGCCCGCCAACAGTCGCCAGCGCTCGCTCGGATCCCATTGCGCCTGCAGGTACTCATCGAGGTCGTAGACGTGATTGGTCTCGTGACGCCGCAGCGCGCCTTCGACGCCGAGCTCGGCGCCCACGAAATTCAAGAAACCGCGCCGCGCTTCGTCAAGGTTGTCATAGCTCACGCCGGCCGTCAGCTGCAGCGGCGTGCCGGAAATGCTGCGCTGATCGGTGACATGCAGGTCGGCTCCAAAGTACGTGCGGCCGAGGTCGATGACGCCGCCTGGATGCGTGGGCCGGCCTTCGCTGCTCATGGGAATTGCCTGGAACTGGGTCGTATCGCGATGGCCGGTGTACAGCGCGAATGAAAGGTCATCGTGCGGCGCAAGCTGCCGCTCGTAGGTTGCGCCCAGCTGCTCCTGGCTCAGCGATTTTCGTGTGTTGTAGGCAATCGCGTTGGTGCCCGCCTGCCGGGGATCCGCCGCAAACTGCGCGCGCGTAAGGCCCAAGGGGTCCTGCACGAACGGTGTTTCGATGGCGTTCACCACCACAGTGAGCTTCGACACATCGTCGAGATTGAAACGGACTTTGGAGTTGAAGTTGTTGCGCTCGGCGTCGCTGTGATCGCGGTAGCCGTCGGTCTGGAAATGCGCCGCATCCACCACGTAGTTGACAGCGCCGGCGTCGCCGCTGCCCTTTAACGCGTAGCGCTGAGTGTTAAACGTGCCGTACTCGGCGGTGCCATCGGCCTCAAAAACAGGCTTACCCTCTTGAGTGAAAATCGCAATGACGCCGCCGGAGGAGTTGCCGTAGAGCGCAGAGAAAGGTCCGCGCAGCACCTCGATGTGATCGGCCGAGCCTAAATCAAACTGCGAGAACTGACCCTGGCCGTCGGGCATCGTGCCGGGAATGCCATCCGAGTAGAGGCGCACGCCGCGCACGCCGAAGCTCGAGCGTGCGCCAAAGCCGCGTACCGACAGCTGCAGATCCTGCGCATAATTCTGACGACTCTGGATCGAAACGCCAGGGACCTCGTCCAAGGACTCCGACATGTTGACCTGCAGCTCGCCCTCGTGGATCCGTCGTTCGCTCACGCTGTCCACGGACACCGGCAGATCAAAGCTCGACTGCGCAATGTGCGTCGCGGTGAGGACGATCTGGGCAAGCGGCCCATCAGGCGCGCTGTTGCTCGCCGTCCGTGCGTTCGACGCTACAGTGGACGCCGGCGGCGCTATCTGCGCACTCGCTGCTGCGGCGAAAAATGTGCCAAGAACGATCAAGCGAACGCCTGAAATCTGTGTTGTTATTTCTTTATAAAACAATATTGTACGTCCCATTCCTGAATGTGTTTCCAGCAGCCTATGCGCAAAAGCAAGCCCTGCTGCGCGGCTCGGCATCCTACCAGCTTCAGATGCCCTGAATGACGCCAATCGCGCGCTTGCTCAAGCGCGTCAAAGACAAAAGCCATCAGCTGTTGAGCGTCTGCCCCGCCGCGGCGAGCGTTACGAGCAAAGCGGCCGGCGTCCAGGAACCAGGATCGCTTGCAGGATTGGCGGCGAAGCGGCGCATCGCCTCTACAATCGTATTGAGTCCAATTGTGTCCGCGTAGAACATCGGCCCGCCGCGCAGCGCCGGAAAGCCATAGCCCGTGAGGTATACGACGTCGATGTCGGAGGCGCGCAGCGCGATGCCCTCCTCGAGTATCTTCGCGCCTTCATTAACGAGCGCGAATATGCAGCGCTCGACGATCTCGCCGTCGCTGATCGCACGGCGCGTTAACCCCGCGCTCTTTGCCATGTCGAGAATGATCCGGTCGACGTCCGGGTCTGGATGGGCCTCACGGCTGCCCGATGCATACAGATAGTAGCCCTTGCCGGTTTTCTGGCCGAAGCGCTTAAGCTCAACCAGGCGATCGGCGATCTTCGAATGCGGCGTCTCGGGATGCTCTGCGTACTGGCGCCTGCGGATGAACCCGCTGACGTCGGTGCCTGCAAGATCGCTCACGCGCAAAGGCCCCATCGCCATGCCCCAGCGCTCGAGCACGCCGTCAACCTCGTGCGGCAAGCACCCCTCCTGCAGCAAAAGTTCAGCCTGGCGAAAATACGCACGCAGCATGCGATTACCAATGAAGCCGTCACACACGCCCGAGACGACCGCAACCTTGTTGAGCTTCTTGGCAAGAGCGAGCGCCGTCGCCAGCACCTCTTTGGAGGTTGCCTTGCCGCGCACGATCTCAAGCAGTCGCATGACATTCGCCGGACTGAAGAAGTGGGTGCCGAGCACATCGGCAGGCCTTGCCGTGAAGCTTGCAATCGTGTCGACATTCAACGTCGACGTATTGGTGGCGAGAATGGCGTCGGGCTTTGCAACGCGGTCAATCTCGGCGAATACCTTGCGCTTGACTTCGAGGTCTTCAAATACTGCTTCAATCACGATATCGGCCGCTGCGATGTCGTGAAAGGATAGCGTGCCGCTGATGCGCGCGGTGCGTGCCGCACGCTCCTCCGCGGACAGCTTGCCTTTCTTGACCGCGGTTGCGTAATGAGCGCTCACGATCGCGAAGCCCTTGCGCAAAGCCTCCTCGTTCGCGTCGAGCAATACGACGTCGATGCCGGCGTTCACGAACGCCATCGCGATGCCGCCGCCCATGGTGCCGGCGCCGATCACGGCGGCCGAGCCGATTTTGCGGACCTTCGTGTCGGCGGGGACGTCGGGAATTTTTCCGGCGGCACGCTCGGCGAAGAACGCGTGCCTGAGCGCAGCCGATTCGGGGCTTTGCATGAGCTTCATGAAGAGCTCGCGCTCAAGACGCAGCCCCTCGTCAAAGTCGCCAACGGATGCGCGCACAGCCGCGATGCAGGCAGGCGGCGCCGGGGCCTTGTTCGCAAGCACCGTGAAGAAATTCTTGGCGAGCGCCTCGAAACCCTCGGCACTGATGCGCTCGACTTCAAGATCGCGCACCCGCGGCAGAGGCGACACGCCTGCGATCTCGTGCGCGAACGCGAGCGCACCGTCCAACAGAGCGCCGTCAATCACGCGGTCGAAGAGCCGCGTGTGTGCAAGCTCGTCGGCAGAGACGCTGCCGCCGCAGACAATCATATTCAAAGCGGTCTTGAGCCCGACGACCCGCGGCAGACGCTGCGTGCCGCCGGCGCCGGGCAATACGCCGAGTTTGACTTCCGGAAATGCGATGCACGCGCGCGCTGTGCTGACACGATAGTGGCAGCCAAGCGCAAGCTCCAAGCCACCGCCCATGGCGACGCCTGCGATCGCGGCGACGATGGGCTTGGCACTGTCTTCAAGCTCGCTCACAAGCGTGCGCAGGGTGGGCTCCGTAATTGCGAGGCTCGTGCCGAATTCGCGAATGTCCGCGCCGCCGGAGAAGCCGTTGGTCGTGCCGATGATGACGACTGCGCGCACCATGCGCTCCTCGCAAGCGCGCGCGACTGCTGCGGATAGGCCGCGGCGCAGAGCGTGGCTCAAGCCATTCACCGGCGGATTGTCCATCGTGATGACCGCGACAGCGCCGTGTAACTCGTAGGCCGTTGCGCTCATGGGGAGCTAGACGCGGATTCAGCTACAGAACGGGTGGCGCAGCACGATCGTGTCATCGCGCTCGGCACCGGTTGAGATCATATCGATCGGTACGTTCACAAGGCTCTGGATGCGCTCAAGATAGGCGCGCGCATTGGCGGGCAGGCCCGCGTATTCGCGGATGCCGATGGTCGACTCTTTCCAGCCGGGCAGCTCGTCATAAACCGGTTCGATCTCTGCGTAGGAGTCAACCGACAGGGGCGGCTCGGCGCCGACCTTGCCGTCGATGCGGTAGCCGACGCAGATGCGCAGTATCTCGAGGCCGTCGAGCACGTCGAGCTTGGTGATGCACAGACCCGATACACTCGAGTTAATAATCGCGCGGCGCAGCGCCACGGCATCGAACCAGCCGCAGCGGCGCTTGCGCCCCGTGACCGAGCCGAACTCATGGCCAACGCGCGACAAGTGCTCGCCGCACTCATCAAAGAGCTCCGTCGGAAACGGCCCGGCGCCAACGCGCGTCGTGTACGCCTTAACGATGCCGAGCACCGCGCTGAAGGCACGCGGCCCGATGCCGGTGCCGGAGCTTGCGAAGCCGGCGGTGGTATTTGAGGACGTCACAAACGGATAAGTGCCGAGATCAACGTCGAGCATTGCGCCCTGCGCGCCCTCGAACAGCACGTTGGCGCCCGCGATGCGCAATGCTTCCAAAGCGAGCGTAACGTCGGTGACGAGCGGTTCGATCTGCGCGCCGAGCGCAAGCTGCGTATCGAGCGTCTTCTGGAAATCAATCGGCGGCTGACGATAGTAGTGCTGCAGGATGAAGTTGTGGAAGTCGAGTACCTCGCCTAAGCGCGCGGCGAAATGGTCGCGTTGGAAGAGATCCGCCACGCGCAGCGCGCGCCGCGCCGCCTTGTCCTCGTAGGCGGGGCCGATGCCGCGGCCGGTGGTGCCGATCGCATTGGCGCCGCGCGCCTGTTCACGGGCGCGATCGAGCACGATGTGCGACGGCAGGACGAGCGGGCAGGAGGGCGCGATACGCAGACGCTCGAAGACCGGCACGCCCTGCCCGATCAGGATCTCGGCCTCGGATAAGAACGCCTCGAGCGACAGCACGACGCCGTTGCCGATGAAGCAGCGCACATGCTCGCGCAGGATGCCCGAGGGGATGAGCGAGAGAATCGTCTTCTTGCCGCCGATCACGAGCGTGTGGCCGGCGTTGTGCCCGCCCTGAAAGCGCGCCACGGCGACCGCGCGCTCGGTCACGAGGTCAATGATCTTGCCCTTGCCCTCATCCCCCCACTGGGTGCCGATCACGATGACGAACTTGCCCATGACTTAGCGAACCACAAACAAAATGGCGAGACCGACGAGCATGCTGCCTAACCCTGCGATGCGCAGCTCGCGATCGCCGATATCAAGCAGACGCGTCAACGCCCGCTTCATGCCGCGCGGATTCAGAAACGGCGCCATGCCCTCAAGCACGAGAAACAGCGCGACCGCGGCAATGAGATCCGACAGGTGGGGCAGCATGAGCGTGCGATGGGGCCCGAGCGTGCGCGGGCGATCAGCGCTTGCCCGGATTACCCGGATCCTTGAAGTACTTGAAGAATTCGCCGTCGGGTGTAATGACGAGCACATCGCCGTCTTTGCCGAGGGAACGCTCATAGGCCTGCAGGCTTCTGTAAAAGGCGTAGAAGTCGGGATTGCTCGCATACGCGCGCGCATAAATCTGCGCCGCTTCGGCATCGGCCTGGCCGCGCACCCGCAATGCATCGCGCTCGGCGGCGGCGAGTATCTCCGTGCGCTGCCGCTCGGCGGTCGCGCGGATACGCACCGCGGCGCTCGAGCCTTCGCCGCGCAACCGACTCGCGATTTTCGCGAAGTTCTGCTTCATGCTGTCGTAGACACGGGTTGAGACGTCTTCTGGCAGGTCGATGCGCTGCACCCGCACGTCAATGAGCTCGACACCTAAGCCCGTAACCGCGTGGCTGGCACGGCCAAACATGTCGCCGGTCACGGCGGCGCGCTCCGAGGTTACGATCTGTTCGAGGGTGCGCTGCGCGACCACGCTCTTGATGCCGTCCTTGACGATCTCAGCGAGGCGCTGCGCCGCAATGTCCTCTTCGCCGCCGGTCGCCTGGAAGAAGCGCGACGCATCATTGACGCGCCACTTGACGTAGAAATCCACGATGAGCCCGCGATTGTCGTTGGTAAGAAAGGTCTCCCCCTCGTAGGACTGCGAGAGGATGCGGCGCTCGAATTTCACGACCTGATCCCACGGCCATTTCCAGTGCAGGCCCGGATCGTAGTCGATGCCGACAATGGCGCCGAACTCGGTGCGGATCGCAACCTGAGTCTCCTGCACGGTGAAGAGCGAGGTCAGCACAATCAATGCTGCAACGGCGAGCACGACGAGCAGTGGAATGGATCGTTTCAACATCTAACGATCCGTGCGGCCGCGGCCTTCGACGTTGATCGTGTCCGGGTCGACGCCCTGCGCGGCGCGCGGCCCCGAATCGGCCGAGGGCTCGGACTCCTTCAACGGCGTGCGCTCGAGAAGCTTGTCGAGCGGCAGATAGATGAGATTGCCGTTGCCGCTGCCGGCCTTGGCATCAAGCAGCACTTTGTGCGAGCGCGCCAGAACGGTTTCAATGGTCTCAAGATACAGCCGCTTGCGCGTCACTTCCGGCGCCTGCGCGTAGGCCTCGGCAAGCTGCGTGAAGCGTGAAGTTTGGCCTTCGGCCAAGGCCACGACCTGCGCATGGTAGCCGGCCGCGTCCTGCTGGAATCGCGACGCGCCGCCTTGTGCTACGGGGATGACGCCGTTCGCGTAGGCCTGCGCCTCCTTCACGAAGCGCTCCTGGTCGGCAAGCGCCTTGTTGGCATCGCGCTGCGAGGGAATCACGGCGTCCGGCACCTGCACGTCGGTGAGATTCACCGAAGTCACGGTGATGCCGGCATTGTAGAAATCGAGCGTGCGCTGAATGAGCTCCTTCGTCAGCTGCGTGATATGCGGGCGGGTGGCGCCGACCAGCACATCATCCAGGGGACTCTGGCCGACGATCTGGCGGAAAGCGCTCTCGCTGACGCCGCGCAAGGTGGCCTCCGGATCCGCGACCTTGAACAGCACCTTTACCGGATCGGTGTATTGGTACTGCACCGCGAAACGCAGCTCGACCAGGTTGACGTCCGCCGTCAGCACGCGCGACTTGTAGTCGCTGCTATTGACGTTCGCGACATTGACCTTGGTCAGGGTCTCGATCGGCCACGGCCAGCGCCACCCCCAGCCCTGCCCGCGCACATGGATGAGCTTGCCGAAACGCTGGATGACGCCGCGCTCGGCGGCCTTGATCTGGAAGAAGCCGCTGGCAAGCCACAAGAGGAGCGCCACGACCGCAACGACGGCGACGAGCGAGCCGCCGCCTTCGCTGCCACCCGGACGAAACAGCGACTCGAACCAGCGCTGCCATTCCTTCAAGCGCTCATCAAGACTTGCGTTCGTGCCGGGCCGCTTGCCCCAGGGACTCTGTTGACCGCCGCCGGGTTGATTCCAAGCCATAGGACTTTTTGAAGTGCCGCGCGCCCGTTTACCGCAAGCTTCAGCGGAGCCGGGTCGCGCCGGAAAAGGGCGCAGATTGTAGGAAGCCCTCCGCAGGCACACAAGCCAATTCGTCGTCGGCGATCTCGAGGATCCGCGCCGCTGTGCTGCGGGCGAGCGCCAGAAGCTCGAGCATCGGCAGCTCCACCGTAAGCTCGATCGAGCCGTCCTCGAGCGAATGCTCGTCGCGCACGACGCGCGCGGCATACAGGCGCGAGCGCAGCGCCCCGCCGCTCGCCGGAATACTTAAGCGTGCGCGGCGTGTCGCGCGGGCGAGCCGCTCGGTTATGGCCTTCTCCAAGTCGGCTAGACCGGCGCTCTGCGCCGCCGAAATCCACACTGCGGATACCCGCCCGTCGGCATCGCGGTCGATGCGCGGCGCAAGCTCCAGCCGATCGACCTTGTTATACACGAGAATCTGTGGGATGCCCTCTGCGCCAATATCGGCGAGCACGGCATCGACCTGCGCCATGTGCTCATCACGGCGCGCATCGCTCGCATCGATCACGTGCAGGAGCAAAGTTGCCTCGCGCGCCTCGGTCAGGGTCGACTGGAATGCGGCGACGAGCTCGTGCGGCAGAGCGCGGATGAAGCCGACTGTATCGGCGACGACAACCGGTGTGCCGCCGGGGAGCGTGATGCGCCGAACGGTCGGATCAAGGGTTGCAAAGAGCTGATCGGCGACGTACGCGGCGGCGCCCGTCAGGGCGCGAAACAAGGTCGACTTGCCGGCGTTCGTGTAGCCGACGAGCGCGATCGAGGGCACCGGGATCTCGGCGCGCATGCGACGACCCGTCTCGCGCTGCTGCTGAATCTTCTCCAGGCGCTTGCTGAGCACGCGCACGCGCTGACCGATCAAGCGGCGGTCGGTTTCGAGCTGCGTTTCGCCCGGTCCGCGAAGCCCAATGCCGCCTTTTTGGCGCTCCAAGTGCGTCCAGCCGCGCACCAAGCGGCTTGCGATGTGCTTCAACTGCGCGAGCTCCACTTCGAGTTTGCCTTCGAAGCTGCGTGCGCGCTGCGCGAAGATGTCGAGAATGAGGCTGTTACGGTCAAGAACGCGCCGCCCGATATGCTCTTCGAGATTGCGCTCTTGGGAGGGCGAGAGCGCGTGATCGACGAGGATGACATCGGCGGATGCGGCGATGGCGGCGTCGCGCACTTCGTCTGCCTTGCCGCTGCCCATGAAGAAGCGCGGATCTGGCCGCTCGCGCCGGCCAATCACCGTCGCAACCGGGTGCGCGCCTGCCGAGCGGGCGAGCTGCTCAAGCTCGCGCAGATCTTCCGGATCGACTGCGGCGCCGAACCCGAGCCGCACGAGCACCGCGCGTTCACCGCTCCTCGGGCGCTCGAACACTCAGACGCTCCGGGATCGGATCATTATTCGACGGCAGGCTCCGCTACCACGTCGCCCTCTTCGCCCGCAGTTAGATTGACATTGCGTGCGGGCACAACCGTGGAAATGGCGTCTTGTACACCATTTGACTGACGCTGTTCTTCAGCAATACGACGAACTGATCGAAGGAGTCGATTTGCCCCTGCAACTTGATGCCGTTGACCAAATAGATGGATACCGGCACGCGCTCTTTTCGTAAGGCGTTCAAAAATGGATCCTGCAGCGACTGGCCTTTGGCCATCGTTTTCTCCTTCTTATTACGGTTTTTTAATTTTTCCGTGGCCACAATCTTAGCATGCGCCTTCAATCAACGGCCAAGCGCGCAAAACTCTTCACACAATGTGCGGTCCCAGTCTTGGAACGCGCCGGGCGCCTCGGGTTCAATGCGCTCGAGTGTCGCGTCCGAGCGAATCCATGTCAGCTGACGCTTGGCAAGCTGCCGCGTTGCAGCGATGCCGCGCTTGACCGCCTCGGCAAGAGTAAGCGCGCCGGCAAGATGCGCCCACAGCTGCCGATAGCCGACGGCGCGCATTGAGGGACAGTCGGCGCTCACGCCGGTGCGTCCGTACAAGGCCTCAACCTCGCGTAAAAAACCATGCGCCATCATCGTGTTGAAGCGCTCGGCGAGGCGCTCATTAAGCGCAGCGCGATCGGCCGGCACGAGCGCGAAGCGGCGCACGCGATAGGCCGCAAGCGCACTCGGGCTCGTGCGCTGCAGCCAGGAGATCGGCTGGCCGGTTGCCAGGCACACTTCGAGCGCTCGCTGGATGCGCTGCGGATCATTCGGGTGAATCCGCGCCGCCGCCTCCGGATCGAGACCCTGCAGCTGCGCGTGGAGCCCCTCCCAGCCGACCCGGGCGGCGCGCTCGTTGATTTCGCGGCGCAACTCGGCAGAGGCCTGCGGCAGGCTTGCCATGCCCGAAATGAGTGCGCGCAGATAAAGGAAAGTACCCCCCACCAGCAGCGGTATGCGGCCACGGCCGTGGATTTCAATGATCCGCGCCGCAGCATCGGCGACAAAACGCCCCGCGGAGTAGGGCTCCGTGGGATCGCAGATGTCGATGAGATGATGCGAAATCCGCTCTCTCACCGCTTGCGCGGGCTTCGCGGTGCCGATATCCAACCCCCGATACACCATCGCCGAGTCGACGCTCACGATCTCAACGGGATGCAGCTCGGCGATGCGTACGGCCCAGTCACTCTTGCCCGTACCGGTCGGCCCGGTCAGCACCAGGACCGGCGGGGAAGCGCCGCCCGGCGTCCTCAGCTGCATCAGCGCCCCCGCAGAAAGAAGTGATCAAGTTCGGCGAGCGTCAAGCGCGTCCAGGTCGGCCGCCCGTGGTTGCACTGGTTCGCGCGTTCGGTTGCTTCCATCTGCCGCAAGAGCGCGTTCATTTCAGGCAGGGTCAGGTGCCGATGCGCATGGATCGACGTCCGGCAAGCCAGGGTCCCCAGGAACTTATCGACAGCGCCGTCAAGATGATGCACGCCCGCCTCGAGCTCAAGGTCGCGGATGACGGCCGCGACGGTTGCCGCAACGTCGTTTGTGGCGAGGAGCGCCGGCACGCGCCGCAGCGCGAGTTGCGTGGGGCCGAGCGCGTCCAACTCGAATCCTGCGCGCTCCCAGCTGCCCCGATCTTCCAGCACGGCGTCAAGCTCGTGCGCCTTGAGATCGACCACGACCGGCTCGAGGAGATGCTGGGACGGCACACCGTGGGCTGCCTGATCGGCTTTGAGTTTCTCGTACAGCACGCGCTCGTGAGCGGCATGCATGTCGACGAGAATGAGACCTTCGGTGCTTTGCGCGAGGATATAGGTCCCATGCAGTTGCGCGAGCGCTGTGCCGAGCGGCTGCGGCGGCTCGGGCGGCGCTGATCCCGCGGGCGCGGCGTCGCGCACCGCGGCGGCGAGCAGCCACGGATCGCGCGCGCCGCCCGAGAGATCAAGCGAGCGGTTGCGCGCGCCGAACTCATAGGGCATGTCACGCGCGCGCGCCACGCCGCTCGCGGCCGCCTGTGCAGCTTGTCCGGGCGAAGTGCCGGCGAGCACCTGCTCGATGGCGCGCATAACGAAGTCATGGATTGAGCGGCTGTCGCGAAAGCGCACCTCGAGCTTCGAGGGATGCGCGTTGACATCGACCAAATGCGGATCGAGGCTCAAATACAGCACATAGGCGGCATAGCGGCCGTGATAGAGCACATCGCGATAGGCCAGGCGTGCGGCACTTGTGAGCAGTCGATCGCGGACGCTGCGGCCGTTCACGAACCAATATTGTTGATCGGGCTGTGCGCGCGCTGCCGTCGGCAGCGCGATCCAGCCGGATAAGCTCACGGGGCCCGCAACCTGCCGCACAGCCACCGCACGCGACAGAAATTCAGCGCCGAGCACGGCCGCCAGTCGCTGCGCCTCGCCGTCTGCCCCGACCGCCGGGGCATCGAGCACCCGCCGCTCGCCGTGACGAAGGCGAAAGCTGACATCAAAGCGCGACAACGCGAGCCGCTCCACCCAGCGCATGATGTGGCCGAACTCGGTGGCGTCGCTGCGCACGAATTTGCGCCGCGCCGGAACATTGAAAAAAAGATCACGGATCTCGATGCTCGTGCCCGGCGGATGCGGCGCCGGCCGCACGGGCGTCAACTGGCCGCCGTCGACGTCGACCTCCGCGGCGCGCTCGCCGTGCCGCGGGCGCGATAAAAGACGCAGACGGGAAACCGAAGCGATCGAAGGCAGCGCTTCGCCGCGAAAGCCCAATGTAGAAACGGCTTCGAGGTCCGCGAGTGACGCAATCTTGCTGGTCGCGTGGCGCGACAGCGCGACGGCAAGCTCATCCGCGCTCATGCCGGCGCCGTCGTCGCGTACGCGAATGAGGCCTACGCCGCCGCGCTCAATATCGATGTCGATGCGCCCGGCACCGGCATCGAGACTGTTTTCGACAAGTTCCTTGACGACCGAAGCCGGCCGCTCGATCACCTCGCCGGCGGCAATCTGATCGATGAGTTCGTTCGGTAGAACCCGGATCGGCATCACGACACACTCACGAACAGGGGTCCGCGAGTGTACAGGCGTTCAGGGCAGGCTGGGGCTCACCGGAGTGCTGCGCGCAAGCGTGCGGCGCAGTTGCGCGAAGCGCGTTCCGGGCGGCGGGTTTGATTCGAAAAACGTGCGGATGCCGCTGAATATTGCGGACGCAAGCTTATCCTGCTGCGCGCTGGTGCGCAGGCGACGTTCTTCCTGCGGATTTGAAATGTAGGCCGTCTCGACCAGCATGGAAATGATGCTGCGCGATTTCAGTACGACAAATCCCGCCTGCTGCACGCTCGGCTTGCGCACTTCACCGACCCGATCAAGCGCTGCGAGCACGCGCTCGGCGGCGACCATGCTGTTGCTGATGGTTGCCGTCTGCGACAAGTCGATGAGAACCGACTGCAACTGCGGGTCCTTGCCGGGCAGGAATGTCCCCGCCATGAGATCGGCGGAATTCTCGCGCTCGGCAAGCCAGGCGGCCGCCTGGTTGGTCGCGCCTCTTTCGGAGAGCACGTACACCGAGGCGCCTGAGATACTGGCATCGCGAATGGAATCGGCGTGTACCGAGACAAACAGGTCCGCGTTCGCCGCGTGGGCGCGGCGCATGCGCTCAGGCAGCATCACAAACTCATCGCGATTGCGCGTCAGCACGGCGCGCATTCCCGCCTCGGCGTTAATTCGCTGCGCGAGCGCGCGCGCAACGGCGAGCGTCACGTCCTTCTCGCGCGTTCCGCCGTGTCCGATCGCGCCCGGATCATCGCCGCCATGGCCTGCATCGACCGCGACCACAATCGGCCGATCGGTATCCAGCGGGGCATGCAGCGCGCGCACAATCCGCGGTGGCACGTCTGGCGCAGCTTCCGCACGTCTTTGCTGCCCCAAGTCGATGATGAGTTCCTGTCCGGAACCGTGGGCGCGCCAGTGTGCGTGCGCGGCAAGCGCGGAATTAAGCTCAATCACCACGCGCAACGTGCCGTCTTGGCGCGGGCCGGTGCGGATCGCCGCCACGATTCCGGCGGCTTGCGGCGCGTGCACGCCGCGTCCGATGCGCGCGTGAGGAAGATCAATGACAACGCGCGCAGGTACTGAGAGCGTAAACACCTTTTGCGGCACGATATCGGTTAACCTCAGGGACAGGCTCGTGCCGCCGGCATCGTTTGCGAGCGCAATATCGGTAAGCTCAATTGGTGCTGCGGGCAGAGCCGCCGCACTGAAACTGATCACCGCAAATAGAAAGAACTGTCTTATCATGCACTTCGCAGTCGAACTTAGCGCCTAATCTACGATCAAGGCGGCACGAGTTCAAGCGCGGGCTCGCAGGAGCCAGCTTTCCCCGAGCGCGCTTTGCGCGCTGACGGCGATCTCATGCGCACCAGCTTCTGCAGTGAGCGCGACGCAAAGATCCGGCGCGGGCAAGCGCCCGCCCGCCCGCTCGGGCCACTCGATGAGCCACAGGTACCCCGGCTGCGCCCAGTCACGTACGCCCAATGGCTCGAGCTCCGACTCGTTGAGCAGCCGGTACAGATCAAGGTGCACGGCTGTGAGCGCGCCCAAATCATAGAGTTCCACGAGCGTGTACGTCGGGCTGCGCACAACCGCCGTGACGCCGCAGGCAACGAGAAATCCCCGCACCCAGGTCGTTTTGCCGGCTCCCAAATCGCCGTTCAGATAAATGACAGCGAAGACATCCGCGCCCACCGGCCGGCTGCGCGCGAGGCGCGCGCCCGCCTCTTCAGTCTCGCCCGCGGTGCGCGTCGACCACTGCATGCGCGCGGCCGCTACCGATTCACCCAGGTACGCAGTTCGTGCGCGATGTCGCTTGCCACGAGGCCGCGCTCACCGCCGCTTCTCGCAGCGCTATCGCCCGCCATGGCGTGCACCCACACGCCCACCCGCGCGGCCAGGGCCGCGTCTTTGCATTGTGCGAGGATCCCGGCAATCGCTCCGGTCAGTACATCTCCTGCGCCGGGTGTCGCCATACCGGGGTTGCCGCGTTCGCACAGGCCCGGGACTGAACCTGCGGTCGCCACCAGCGTTCCCGCGCCTTTCAGCACCACCGTGCCTCCATAGCGCTCGAGCAACGCGTCAACGGCGGCCAGCCGGTCCGCTTGCACAGCACCCGAGCTCAAATCGAGCAGCCGTCCCGCCTCGCCCGGATGCGGCGTCAAGATCCAGTTGCTACGCTTCACCCTTGCGGCGGCCAGCAGATTGAGCGCATCCGCGTCGATAACGAGGGGCTTATCGCACGCGAGGACGCGGGTGAGCGCCGCGTGCGCCCAAGCCGTGCGCCCGAGACCCGGTCCGATTGCCACTACATCGGTACGCGCAAGCGCTTCAACCAAGTCATGATCGTTCGCCAGCGGCAGACAAATGAGCTCGGGTCGTCCCGCGGCGATCGCGGCGACGTTCTCGGGTGCGACGGCCACCGTCACGAGCCCCGCCCCCACGCGCAGACAAGCCTCGCCCGCAAGACGCGTCGCGCCCGGCATCCCGATGCCGCTGCCCACGATCAACACGCGACCGAAATCGCCTTTATTCGCGGCGCGCTCGCGCGGCGGCAAGGCGCGTGCGACCTCACCCTCAACGATGCGCGTCAGCCGCGGCCGGAATGCTTCTGTCGCAGGGGGTGCGATCTCGAGATGATCAAAAAAGACGTTGCCCGCAAAGTCCGGACCGTCACCCACGAATAGGCCAGTCTTCAAGGCAACGAAGCACACGGTGCCGGTTGCACGCACCGCCTCCCCGAGCGCAACGCCCCGATCAGAATCGAGCCCCGAAGGCACGTCGAGCGCAAAGACGGGGCGCCCCGCGGCATTGATCGCGCGGATCACTTTCGCTGCCTCGGCGCGCACGGCAGCAGCGAGGCCCGTGCCGAACAGGGCATCGACGACCACATCCCCTTCACTGAGCAGGGACGCAGCGAACGGCTGTATGAGGCCGCCGCTCGCCTTGAAATCAAGGCATGCCTGCCTCGCGTCGCCGCGCAGCGCTTCGACCGGGACAGCGGCCAACACCGTGACCGTCAAGCCCGCGGCCTGCGCGAAGCGCGCGAGCACATAGCCGTCGCCGCCGTTGTTGCCGCCGCCGCAGACGATCACGATGCTGTGCGCCGTTGGAAACCGGGTCCGCAGGTAGCGCAGCGCCGCCTCCCCTGCGCGCTTCATGAGCGTGTAGCCCGGCACCGACAGCGTATTGATCGCATAAGCGTCGAGCGCGCGAACCTGCGCGGCGCTGTACAAAGCAGTGGGCAGCGGCATCGCCCGATTATACTGACGTCATGGTGTTGTCATGACCGAACCCGCGGCGATCGACCTTGCGGCGACGAAGAACGAGCTGCAAACCCTGGCGCGCGCGCTTGGATTTGATGCCCTCGGTGTCACGCATGTCGAGCTTGAAAGTGACGAGCGCCATCTTAAGGACTGGCTCGCCGCAGGCTTTCACGGCGACATGCATTACATGCAGCG